>FTIR01029666.1_pt1 | contig 13448 bp, 9 predicted proteins | sample 1658041 | NCBI WGS metagenome assembly FTIR01 (sample SAMEA3914793, study PRJEB12502) | metagenome | biome: forest; material: soil | place: Canada | collected 2011-07-03 | depth 0.3 m | reverse complement strand
CCCGCCATGTTGGCGTGCTTGAACACGTCGGCGGTGCGGTCCACGCCCGGGCCCTTGCCGTACCAGAGGCCGAACACGCCGTCGAACTTGTTGGTCTGCGGATAGAGCGCGAGCTGCTGCGTGCCCCACACCGCGGTGGCGCCGAGCTCCTCGTTGATGCCCGGCTGGAACACGATGTTCTGCGCCGCCAGGTGCTTCTTGGCGCTCCACAACGCCTGATCGTAGCCGCCCAGCGGCGAGCCGCGGTATCCGCTGATGAAGCCGGCGGTGTTCAGGCCGGCCAGCGCGTCGCGCGTGCGTTGCAGCATGGGCAGCCGCACGAGCGCCTGCACGCCGCTCATGAAGGCGCGGCCCGTCTCGAGTGCGTACTTGTCGTCGAGCGACACCGTCTCGAGGGCTTTGCGGATGCTGTCGGGCAAGGGGGCGTTCATGGGCGCGTCTCCTGGGGTCAGGACGTCAAGAGAAAAGGGGCGGGTGTGCGTTGCGGGGACGGATCGCGAGGGGTCCCGGTGCGGCTCGCGAGCGGCTGGGACGGAGGCAACGAACGTGTCCAGTGTAGGGAAAAGCGACAGCGATGTGCTTGCTTTGTGCTTGTCCTGCGGCCCTTCTTGAGAAACAATGTTGCTGCAGAAGATGCATTGGAGAACCAAGCTTGCCAAGAAGCGAGAAGTCGGGAAAAGCGAGCGCCAAGCCGGCGCGCGCACCGTCGCCCCCGCGCGACCCGGACGCGCGCGAGGCCCGCGACGCGGGCGGCCTCGACCGCTACGACATCGCGTTGCTCGGCGAGCTGCAGCGCGACGCCCGCCAGTCCAACGCCGATCTCGCCGCGCGCATCGGGCTGTCGCCCGCCCCCACGTGGCGCCGCGTGCGCCGGCTCGAGGAACTGGGCATCATCACCGGCTACCGCGCCGAGATCGATCGCCGCAAGATCGGCCTGGGCGTGCTGGCGTTCGTGCGGGTGGACGCCGAGCGCGACAACGCGGACGCCACGCGCGCGCTGGAAGAGGCCATCCGCAACCTGCCCGAGGTGATCTCGTGCCATTACATCAGCGGCGCCGGCACCTTCGAGCTGCAAGTGCTGGTGACCGATCTCGACGCCTATTCGCGCTGGACGATGGAGACGCTGTTCCGGCTGCCCAACGTGAAGGACTTGCACACCAGCTTCTCGCTCGGCGAGGTCAAGGCCAGCGCGGCGCTGCCGCTGGGGCATCTCGGGGGCAGCCGATGAGGGCGGCGGCGTGTTCGCGGCGAAGAAGCACGGCGAACGGACGGGTTATTACCGAGCGCGGGCAGGTCGTTTGCGGAGAGCATGGCACCAGGGGCGATAACGAATGGGCAACGCACCGGCTCTACGATGAGTCGTCGACAACCCGTCTTTCCTTCGAGTTGGGCAAGCATTGAATCGTCGTGACGTCATCGCGCGGATGGGCACGGCCCTGGCGGGCCTCGCGGGCGCCAGCGTGGCCGATCCGGCCGCGGCGGAGCCCGACACGCTGCTCACGGCCGAAGAACAGGCCTGGGTCACCAAGCATCCCGTGTTGCTGTTTGCGCCCGAGCGCGACTTCCCGCCGTTCAGCTTCGTCGACAGCCAGGGCCAGCATCGCGGCCTGTCCGCCGACGTGCTCGACCTCGTGCAGGCGCACACGGGGCTGAAGTTCCAGGCCGTCGCCGCCGGGGACCGCTTCGCCAACATCGACCGCCTCAAGCACCGCGAGGTGGACCTGCTGACCTCGCTGCGACCCACGTCCGGGCGTGAGCAGTTCATCGCGTTCACCAGCGCCTACGTCAGCTCGCCCGCCGTCGTGCTGCGCCGCCGCGGCGATCACCGCTCCGGCGACCTGGCCAAGATGGGCGGCGAACGGTTGGCGGTGGATCGGAGTTCGGCGACGGAGTCCTTCGTGCACGAGACCTGGCCGGACGTGGTGCTGGTGGAAACGGACTCCGCTGCGCAGGGATTGCGCGACCTGGTGTTCGGCGAGGTCGATGCCTGCGCGGTCAACCTGGCCACCGCGTCGTACATCATCGAGCGCGACCGCCTCGGCGGCTTGCGCGTGGCCGGCGAGACGGGGTTTTTCTCCACACTGACGCTGGGCTACCGCAAGGACTGGCCGATGCTCGGGCGGGTGCTGGAGAAAGGCCTCGCGCAGATCAGCGAAACCGAGCGGGCGACGATGATCGCGCGCTGGATTCCGCTGTCGGACATCGCCTGGTGGCAGCGCCCCGAAGTGCAACGCGTGCTCGGCGCGGCGTCGATCGGCACCGGCCTGTTGATGGGCGGCCTGCTGCTGTGGAATCGCGCGCTGCGTCGCGCAGTCGCCCAGCGCACCGACGCGCTGCAGAAGGAACTGGCCGAGCGCCAGCGCCTCGAGACCCGGCTGCGCACGCTGGCCGAACACGATGCCCTCACCGGCCTGATGAACCGCGCCGCGCTCACCGAGGCGCTGCGCCGTTCGCTGGCACTGGCGACGCGCCAGAAGTGGTCGGTGGCCGTCGTCTTCATCGACCTGGACAAGTTCAAGGCGGTCAACGACTCGATGGGCCACGCGGCGGGCGACGAGTTGCTGCGCCAGATCGCCTCGCGACTGCAGGGTTGCCTGCGCGAGAGCGACCTGCTGGGACGACTCGGCGGCGACGAGTTCATCGTCGTGGCCGAGGCGCTGCACGACGGGCCGCGCAATGCGATCGAGCTCACCGACAAGCTGCTGATGCAGATGAAGCGCCCGTTCCTGATCGACGGCCAGTCTCTGGCGATGGGCTTCAGCGCCGGCATCGCGATCTTCCCTGGCGACGGCGAGACGCCCGAGGCCTTGATCGCCAATGCGGACGCGGCGATGTACCAGGCCAAGGAGCACGGGCGTTTCCGCGCCGCGCTGTTCCAGAGCAACGCGCCGGCACCGGCCACCGGAGAGGAACCGGCATGAAACGTACGCTGTTCGTCGTCGCGGCGCTGCTCGCGTTCGCGCAGCCGGGGCTGGCCGCGGAGTCGGTGGCCGCGGGCTTTCACGCAGCCGTTCCGGCCTCCGCCGCATCGACGGCGCGGCGCGGCGCGCGCGTGCACGCGGTGGTGCCGGCGGCCAACTTTGTCGTCGAATGGCGCCTGCAATCGGCCGACGCGCGACCATCGCCGCGCGGCGATGTCGTGATCACGTCCGGCAGCGCGACCGTGGGCGGCGCGAGCGGCTTCGGCCCCGGGGCCGTGGTGGTGGGCACGGCCAGGGTGGCGCCACCGCAGGCACTGCGCGTGGCCAACGGCAAGGAGGGCGCGATCCAGTTCGATCGCTCGGAAACCCATACCGTCTACGACATGGCCTGGGCCGGCAGTGCGAGTGCCAGCTCGAGCACGGACGGGTCGTCGCAGGTCGTCCTGGGCGCGGCTTCCAGCGTCAGCACGGGCGGGGCGTCGCGCTCCGGCTACAAGTCGCAGCAGAGCGGCGTTCAGAGCCACGAAGTGGTCGTGCATCGCGTGGACGGCCTGCGCGTGACGCCGCACTGGACACACGGCGACACGCTGGAGCTGGACGTGGCGCTGACGCATGCGGCGCCCACGGCCGTTTCGCGCAGCGCGACCGCGGGCGCGCGTGCGAGCCGCGACGTGGATTTCCACTCGACGGTACAGGCGAGCTTCGACGAATGGCTGACCGTGGCGAGCGTGGGCGACGGGGGCGACGAGTTGCAGATCCGTGTCACCTGGCGCTGACGTATCGGGTCCGGATTCGGGTATTGGCGTGAACGATGTCACGGTCAGTCCGCGCCCACCTCGTCAGGGTGTGGCAAATGCCATTGACCCGCCCACGGGCCTCGCGAATGATGGACTCATGCTGCAAGGCTGATTGTGAGAGGGAAGCCGGCGCCCATGAGCGCCCGGCTCGCGAGGTAAAGAGCGTCGGCCCGGCTGGAGCGATCCGGTCGGGCCCGATGGCCTTTTCCCTCGGCGCCTTCTTCAGGGACCGTGATGATTCGGGCCCAGCGAATCGCGCAAGTGTGATCAAAATCACCGACCTTGCTGCGGCGCCGCAAAACAAAGGGTTTACCCTAATAAAGCTGGGACAAAGCGTTGCGAACATGCGTCCAGCGTTCGGTAACGAGGTGTTTCGAACGCTTTAATGGGGGGCCCGGTGAGCGCTCCTCGTCAAGTCGCGTGGCACCGTCGTGTCCGGACTCCAGAGGGAACAATGATGATCAAGAAGATTCTGACGGCCGCCGCGATCGGTGCCGCTGCCCTGGGCGCCCAGGCGTCGAGCAACCTCGTTGCGAACGGCGGCTTCGACGGCACCACGTCGAGCTACGTCTACAACGCGGCGCCGGCCTCCGTCACCACCTACTACGGTTCCGTTCCGACGCAAGCCGGCACCGTTGCCGATTGGACCGGCAGCTTCGTCAGCATCGCCAGCAACAGCAGCCCCTGGGGCAACCCGAGCAGCCAGGCCAACTTCAATGCAGCCACGTTCGGCGGCTATGTCGCGGGCGTGCAGGCCGACGGCGTCCTGTCCCAGACGCTGGCCCTGAATGCCGGCACCTACCTGCTGAGCTGGTCGGATGCCAACCGCTCGGGTTCGGGTTCCAACCAGAGCTATGCGGTGTCGTTCGACGGCGTCACCTACCAGTCGTTCGCCACGGCGGCCGGCAATGGCTGGAATACGGAATCGATCGTCTTCACGCTGGGCCAGGCCACCACGGGCGCGCTGAGCTTCACCGGCCTGACGAGCTACAAGAACACGGACGCCACCAGCTTCATCGACAACGTGTCGGTCAGCGCCGTGCCGGAACCCGCGTCGCTGCTGATGATGGCCGTCGGCACGCTGGGCCTGCTGGCCTGGCGCCGTCGTTCGCAGGCCTGATCTTTCAGATAGCCGCGAACACCCGAGGTCGTCCGCGACCTCGACTCGAACAAGGGCCGCGCTGCGGCCCTTGCGCATTTCAGGCCCGCGGCCAGAGCACCCACATGCGCAACGGCTGCTTCATGCGCCCGGCCTGCGCCTCGGCGTCGTCGCCCCAGCCCCAGAAGTAGTCGGCGCGCACCGGGCCCACGATGGCCGAGCCGGTGTCCTGCGCCATCACCGCACGTTGCAGCGCACGGGCGGTCATCGGCTCCGTGGTGTCCAGCCATACGGGGCTGCCGTAGGGCACCGAGGCCGGGTCGACGGCGATCGAGCGGCCGGGCGTCAACGGCGCCCCTTGCGCGCCGCGCGGGCCCACGCGGGCGTCGGGCAGCGCCTCCTCGCGGAACCACACCACGCGCGGGTTGGACCACAGCATCTCCTGCAGCCGCTGCGGATTGCGCCGCACCCAGTCCTTGATCGTCGGCCACGACGCCTCCGTCGCCTTCAGCGCGCCCTGGTCGATCAGCCAGCGGCCCACCGAGCGATAGGGCTGCTCGTTGTTGCCGGCGAACGCGAGCCGTACGACATGGTCGCTGCCGTCGGGCTCGACGATGTGCAGGCGGCCCGAGCCCTGCACCTGCAGCACCAGCGCGTCCAGCGGATCGGCCACCCAGGCGATCTCGCGGCCGCGCACCGAGGCCTGGGCCTCGGGCAACTGGTCGATCTCCTGGCGCGTCCAGGTCGGCTTGTGCGGAATGAAGCCGGCCGGCGGCCCCCACAGCGGCGTGCGGAACGCGCCGCCGGGCTTGCGCCGGGCTTCGACGAGCGGCTCGAAATAGCCGGTGGCCAGGCCGGTGGCGTCGCCTTCGGCGGACTCCAGGCGGAACACCTCCAGCCGCTGCTCGAGCCAGCGGCGCGCATCGGCGTCGTCGCGCGGCGTGAAGCGCAAGGCCTCGCCGCACAGCGCGATCCAGCCGCGCGCCGGCACGCTGCAACCCTGGCGCAGCGCCGGCCACAGTTCCAGCGTGCGGTCATCGCGCCAGCCGGGCAATTCGGCGAATGCGGCGGGCACCCAGCGCGCGTGCGGATGCTCGGGTTCGCCGGCCAGCGGCGGCAACGGCGGCAGCGGAACCAGAGGCGCGGACGGGGCGCCGCCCGGGGTACGCGTCTCCACCGGCGCGCCCGAATGCGGCACATAAGACGAGCAGGCCGCCAGGGTCCCTAGAATCAGGCCCTGGGCAACGACTGCGAAACGAGATCTCATGGGCTGGATTGTGTTCGAGGCAATGCTCGCGCTGGTGGTGATGCTGGCGGTGGTGTGGTGGACGTTCCGCGGGCGCGCGGACACCGGATCCGACGACGCCGACCCAGAACGGCCCGCAGACAAGCCTTAGTGCAAGGCCTGGGCGATCGCTAGCGGGAACGCCTCGATCTGCGCCTCGAAGGGCTCCGCCTCGTCGGTCATGCACAGCAGCTCGCCGCGCATGTTGCCGCGCGGGGTCGTGATGCGGGTCCAGCTCGTGTACTCGAACTGCTCGCCCGGCTTGAGCAGCGGCTGCTGGCCGATCACGCCCAGGCCGCGCACCTCTTCCACCTCGCCGCTGCCGTGGGTGATGACCCAATGGCGGCCGATCACCTGGGCGGTGACTGCGCCGGTGTTGCGGATGGTGATGGTGTACGCGAAGGCATAGATGTCCTCCTGGGCGGACGACTGGTCGGGCAGGAATCGCGTGACGACGCTGCAGCTGAGTTCGGGGCGTGACATCGACGCATTTTGATGCATAAGCCGCGGGTCGCGGCCGACGGCCCGTCGCGCCTTGCCGGCAAACCCTAAAATCGTGCCTTCCGCCCGACGTTTCGCCCGCCCCTCATGAAGCCCACCTACCGCATCGCCCCGTCCATCCTCTCCGCCGATTTCGCCCGGCTCGGCCAGGAGTTCGCCGACGTGATCGCGGCCGGCGCGGACTGGATCCACTTCGACGTGATGGACAACCATTACGTGCCCAACCTCAGCTTCGGCCCGATGATCTGCCAGGCGCTGAAGAAGCACTCGGTGCGCGCCGACGGCGTCGCGGTGCCGATCGACGTGCACCTGATGGTCAAGCCGGTCGACGCGCTGGCGCAGGCGTTCGCCAAGGCCGGTGCCGACCTGATCAGCTTCCACCCCGACGCCAGCATGCACGTGGACCGCACGCTGCAACTGATCAAGGCCGAAGGCTGCAAGGCCGGCCTGGTGTTCAACCCGGCCGCGCCCATCGACGTGCTCGAGTGGGTGATCGACAAGGTGGATCTGGTGCTGGTGATGAGCGTCAACCCCGGCTTCGGCGGCCAGAGCTTCATCCCGAGCGCGCTGCGCAAGATCGAGAAGCTGCGCAAGGTGATCGACGCCTCCGGGCGCGACATCCGCCTGGAAGTGGACGGCGGCATCAAGGCCGACAACATCCGCGCCGCGGCCGACGCCGGCGCCGACACCTTCGTGGCCGGCAGCGCGATCTTCGGGCAGAAGGACTACGCGCAGGCGATCGCGGAAATGCGCACTGCGCTCGCCTGAGCCCCGGACGCCAGGCCCTTTGCCCGCCCGCGCATCGCCGCGGGTACTGACCGATCCTCCCGCCACGTCCGCGAGCGTGATGAATGTGTGCGCCCGCTCGCGTGACGCGCGCGGCCCGTGAGCGCGCCGCCTGTAAGGTTTGCCGACCTTCGCGCGACTGGAACGGATGTTCAGGCACGGCCGCCGGACGCGGCCATTGCAAAGCCCCCTGGTGCCCCAATGGTTGACGGACGGGCTGCGCAAGCACGGCCAGCCGTTTGCCCCTAGCATGGCCCTCCCGGCCCGTGGCCGGAGCCGGCGCCCGTCAGCGCCGTTCACTTGTTGCCTTCCCGCGGCTCCCGTCGCGCCCTTTCAGCCTTGATGACGATGACGCCCTCGATCGATGCCTATCGTCACGTGCGCGAGGCCACGCTGCGCCTCGTGGACGGCCTGGCCGACGCCGACCTGACGCCGCAGTCCGCCGAGTTCGCGAGTCCCGGCAAGTGGCACCTCGCGCACACCACCTGGTTCTTCGAGCAGTTCGTGCTCGCGGCGCACGGCAACGGCTACCGGCGCTTCGACGAGCGCTTCGGTTTCCTGTTCAACTCGTACTACAACGCGGTCGGCGCGCGCCACGAGCGGCCGCGCCGTGGCCTGCTGACGCGCCCGACGCTGGGCGAGGTGCTCGCCTACCGGGCGCACGTCGATCACGCGATGAGCGACTTCCTGGGCGGCCGCGTCTCCGACGCCGCCGGCGCGCTGGTCGAACTGGGGCTGCACCACGAGCAGCAGCACCAGGAGCTGATCCTCACCGACCTGCTGCACCTGTTCGCGCAGAACCCGTTGCGGCCGGCGGTGCGTGCGGCCGTGACGCCGGAGGCGCCGGCGGCCGCGACGACGCCATTGACCTGGCTCGAGTTCGCCGGCGGCAACGTGGACATCGGCCACGACGGCGCGGGCTTCGCGTTCGACCTGGAGCAGCCGCGCCATGTCGCCCTGCTGCGGCCGTTCCGCCTGGCATCGCGGCCGGTGAGCAACCGCGACTGGTGCGCGTTCGTCGCCGCCGGCGGCTACGCCGATCCGGCGCTGTGGCTGTCCGATGGCTGGGACACCGTGCAGGCGCAGCGCTGGCAGGCACCGCTCTATTGGGAGTTCGCGGACGACGGCACGACGCGCCTGCAGATGACGCTGGCCGGCCTGCGTCCGCTCGAGCTCGATGCGCCGGTCTCGCACGTGAGCTTCTTCGAGGCCGATGCCTACGCGCGCTGGGCCGGCAAGCGCCTGCCCACCGAGTTCGAGTGGGAGTTCGCGGCGCGTGGCCTGCCGGTCGAAGGCAACTTCGTCGAGCAGCAGCGCTGGCATCCGACCGCCATTGCGGGCGGCGCGGGCCTTGGTCAGATGTTCGGCGACGTGTGGGAGTGGACGGCCAGCCCCTACGTGGCCTATCCGGGCTTTCGCGCCGCGTCCGGCGCGGTCGGCGAATACAACGGCAAGTTCATGAACGGCCAGTACGTGCTGCGCGGCGGCTCGTGCGCCTCGCCGCGCAGCCACCTGCGCGCCAGCTATCGCAATTTCTTTCAACCCGGGCAGCGCTGGCAGTTCAGCGGGCTGCGCCTCGCGGAGGACGCATGAAACCAGATATCCAGTGGGCGGATGCCCAGCAGGGGACAGAGCTGTCGATGCGCTACAACGTCACGCCGCTCACGCCGGCGTTCCGCATCGATCCGGCCTTCGAGGCCGACGTGCTCGAGGGCCTCGACGACGACCAGAAGCACATCCCCAGCATCTGGCTGTACGACCGCCGCGGCTCCGAGCTGTTCGAGGAGATCACGGAGGTCGCCGAGTACTACCCGACGCGCACCGAGACGCGCCTGCTCGCCGGGCTCGCGCCCGAGCTCGAGAGCGACATCGGCGGCGTGCACAGCCTGGTCGAGATCGGCAGCGGCTCCAGCCGCAAGACACGCCTGCTGCTCGCCGCGATGCATTCGCTCGTGCGCTACGTGCCGGTGGACATCTCGGCCGACTTCCTGCGCGACGCGGCCGCCGGCCTCGCGCGCGACTTCCCGCATCTGGCGGTGCAGCCCGTCGCCGCCGATTTCACGCAGCCGTTTCCGTTGCCGCCCGCGAGCACCGGCCAGGCGACGGAAGACTGCGCCGGCAACCTCGGATTCTTCCCAGGCTCGACGATCGGCAACTTCACGCCCGAGGCGGCCACCGACCTGATGACGCAACTGGGCCGCACGCTGGGCCCGCGCTCGCGGCTGCTGATCGGCGTGGACACCACGCAGGATCCGGCGCTGCTGATTCCGGCCTACGACGACGCGGCCGGCGTCACCGCGGAATTCAACCTGAACCTGCTGGATCGCATCAACCGGGAACTGGATGGCGACTTCGATCGCCGCAATTTCCGCCACCTGGCGCGCCACGATCCGCAGCACGGCCGCATCGAGATGCACCTGGTGAGCCGGTGCGAGCAGGAAGTGCACGTGCGTGGCCGCACGTTCGCGTTCGCGGCGGGCGAAACGATCCACACGGAGAACTGCTACAAGTATTGCCCGTCGCAGTTCCTGCACATGGCCCACGCCGCGCACTGGCGTTGCGAGCGCTCGTGGCAGGACGGCGGGCGCACCGGCTTCACCGTGTACCTGCTGCGTCGCGAGGCTTGAAGGCCCGATTCCCGAAGCGACATGTCGCCCCGGGTCGGGTTGCGTGGTGCGCGGAAGAAGAGGCTGATATGGCTTGACACGCCGGGGCCATCGGAGTGAACTCGCCCGGATGTTGTCCTGGACAAGGCTCGGCCCGCGAGTCGCTGCCTGGATCGGGCGGTTCGGGAGTGTCAAGCAGATGAGCGAAGCAGAAGGCCGCGCGGCCGGGGGACCAGCGTTTCGAGACGCGGTCGAGAATGCAGCTGCCGGGATCGTCGTCCTGCAGCATGGCCGCATCGTGTACGTCAACGCATGCGCGGCGCGGATGCTGGGCCGGGAGACGGCACGGCTCGTCGGAATCGATCCGGCGACATTGCTCTTCGAGGAGGAAAAGCACCGTCCTGCGCAAGCACTCGAGGCCCTGGTTTCGGGCAGCACCGACGAGGTGTACAACGAGTACCACCTCCTGCTGCCGGACGGCCGCACGCGGCACGTGGCGGTGTCTTCCACGCTGACTCCGTGGAGCGGCGAACCGGCCCAACTGGGCGTGATGCACGACATCTCGCGCCAGCGCGCCGCGATGGCGGCACTGCGCGGCAGCGAGGAGCGCTACCGGACGATGATCGAATCGCTCAGCGAGGGCGTGATGATCTTCGACCGCGATGCGCGCCTGAAGGGCGTCAACCTGGCCGCGGAGCGGCTGCTGGGTGCGACGTTCGAGCAGATGCGCCACAACCGGCTCGACGACTGGCAGCCGATCGACGAATCCGGCAACGTGATGCCCGTCGAGGCGATTCCCGTTGCCGTGGTGTTGTCCACGGGCCGGCCGGTGCGCCATGCGCTGCTGGGCATGCGCACCGCCGCGACCGGGGTCACGTGGCTGGACGTCAACGGCGAGCCGCTGCGTGACGCGGCATCCGGCGTGGTCACGGGCGCCTTGATGTCGATGACCGACGTGACGGAAGCGCGCCGCGTGGAGGAGGCGCTGCGCATCAGCGAGAGCACCAACCGGACCTTGATGGATGCGCTGGCCGATGGTGTCTTCGTCGCCCAGGATTTCAGGTTCGTCTATGCCAATCGGCTGCTGCTGGAACAACTGGGCTACGAGCGCGACGACTTCATCGGGCTGCCGTTCGAGCGCGTGGTCGCCCCCGGCCTGCTCGCGCTGTGGAGCGAACGTTTCCGCGGCCGGGTGGGGACGGGCGTGGAGCCGGTGCGTTCGTACGAGGTGCAGTTCCTGCGCAGGGACGGCAGCATCGCCGAGTTCGAACTCGTGGCCAATCGCACCACGTACCAGAACGCGCCCGCGGTGCTGGGCGTGCTGCGCGGCATCGGGGAACGCAAGCGGGCCGCCGCCGAGCTCGAACGCCACCGCGACCGGCTCGAGGAACTGGTGCACGAGCGCACGCGCGAACTCGAGGCCGCCGTGGCCGCGCGCATCGCCAGCGAGAACTTCGCCCAGACGATGACCGACCACCAGCCCACGCTGCTGGCCTATGTCGACCGCGACCGCCGCCTGCAGTTTGCCAACCGCGCGTGGCTGGACTGGTTCGGCAAGACGCGCGAGCAGGTGCTCGGTCGCGACGCCCGCGACACGGTGGACGCGGCGATGCTGCAGCCCGCCGAGGAGGTGATCGCGAAAGTGCTGCGCGGCGAAGCGATGGGAACGCCGACCGAGATGCGCGGCGTCGGCGGCCGCGTCGGCAACTTCTGGATCTACCGCCTGCCGGACGTGGTCGATGGCGACATCCGCGGCTACTTCTTCATCGCCACCGACGTCACCGAGATGCGGCGCAGCGAACGCCGCCTGCAGGAACTCAACGCCAAGCTGATCCAGGCCGAGTCGTTCACGCGCGGCATCGCCGACAACCTGCCCGGCCGCGTCGCCTACTGGGACAACGAGTTGCGCTGCCGCTTCGCCAACCGCGTCTATTGCGAATGGTTCGGCAAGTCGCTCGACCAGGTGCTGGGCAAGACGACGGTGGAGATCTTCGGCGCGGACCGCTCGCCCGAATGGCTCGGGTTCGCGCACGCGGCGCTGGCCGGCGCGCCGCAGCAGTTCGAGAGCGAGGAGGTCAGCGCCGACGGGCGCCACGGCGTCTGGCAGGTGCACTACATCCCCGACGTGCAGCGCGGCGAGGTGCGCGGCTTCTTCGTGCTCGCCTCCGACATCACGGCGTCCAAGCGCGCCCAGGCCGACCTGCAGACCCTCAACGAGGAACTCGTCGCGGCGCGCGACGTGGCCGAGGATGCGGCGCAGGCCAAGTCGGCCTTCCTCGCCAACATGAGCCACGAGATCCGCACGCCGATGAACGTGATCATCGGGCTCACGCACCTGATGTTGCGCGACACGCACGACCCGGTCACGTCCGACCGCCTCGCCAAGGTGGGCGATGCGGCGATGCACCTGCTCGACATCATCAACGACGTCCTCGACCTGTCGAAGATCGATGCCGGCAAGCTGGTGCTGGCGCCGGTGGATTTCTCGGTCGACGCGCTGCTGGCCCGCGCCACGACGCTGGTCGCCGACGGCGCGCGCCGCAAGGGCCTGGCGTTGACGGTGGATCGCGGCGACCTGCCGCAGGCGCTGCGCGGCGACGCGCTGCGGCTGTCGCAGATCCTGGTGAACCTGCTGAACAATGCCGTCAAGTTCACGTCGCGCGGCAGCGTCGCCCTGCGTTGCGACCTGCTGGCCGGAAGCGGCGCCGAATGGACGGTCCGCTTCGCGGTGCGAGATACGGGCGTGGGCATATCGACCGAGGCGCAGGAGCGCTTGTTCGCGCCGTTCGAGCAGGCCGACGGTTCGACCACGCGACGCTTCGGCGGCACCGGACTGGGCCTGTCGATCGCGCGCGAGCTGGCGCAGTTGATGGGCGGCGCCGTCGGCGTGGAGAGCGAACCCGGCCGCGGCAGCGTGTTCTGGTTCACCGCCAGGCTGCAATCGGCGAGCCCGCAGGCGCAGGCTGCGCCGACGCCGCACGAAGGGCTGGCGGCAAGCCGCAGCGTGGAGCAGACGCTCATGGAGCGCCATCGCGACGCGCGCGTGCTGGTCGCCGACGACAACCTCATCAACCAGGAGCTGGCCACCGAGTTGCTGCGGCTGGTGGGCCTGCAGGTGGAGGTGGCCGACAACGGCCGCATCGCGGTCGACATGGTGCGCCGAGGCGCCTATGACCTGGTGCTGATGGACATGCAGATGCCCGAGATGGACGGCCTGGAGGCGACGCGCCTGATCCGCACGGTGCCCGAGCTCGACACGACGCCCATCGTCGCGATGACGGCGAGCGCCTTCGGCGCCGATCGCGACGAGTGCCTGGCCGCCGGCATGAACGACCACATCGGCAAGCCGGTGAACCCGGCCACGCTTTACGAGAAGATGCTGCGCTGGCTCGACGAGTCGCGCCAACGGCCGCGCGCCGCGCCGGTGGATGTACCCGCGCCGCCGGCCGCGCG
>FTIR01001427.1_pt2 | contig 13567 bp, 15 predicted proteins | sample 1658041 | NCBI WGS metagenome assembly FTIR01 (sample SAMEA3914793, study PRJEB12502) | metagenome | biome: forest; material: soil | place: Canada | collected 2011-07-03 | depth 0.3 m | reverse complement strand
GGCATACGCCGACCATGACGGGAAAAACACATGCCAGCGGTCAAACTCAAAGGCCGTTGGAATCACAGCGTCGCCCGGTAAATCGCGCGCAAGGCCTCCCAGCGCGGCTTGTCGAACGTTCGCCCGACGCCTTTCACGGCGTCGTCCAGGGCGTCCAGGTGCCAGTGCCAGCCGGAGGCGAAATCGGCGAGGTCGCCGCCGGCCTTGAGGGTGTGGATCAGCACCAGGCGGCAGCCCTCGCCCTGCGGGCTCAATTCGAACCGCACCAGGGAATCGCCGCCGGCCTGGGCCTCGGGCCAGGTATATTCGAGCAGATCGGGCGGCGACCAGGCGGTGATCTGGCCATCCATCACATGCTCGCCCCCATGGAAGGCCAGACGAAAACGTCCACCGACCCGGGGCTCGACCACGGCCTCGGACTGCATCCAGCGGGCCAGACCCTCGGGCGTGGTCAGGGCTTCCCAGACAGTGGCCGGGGCGCATGTCATCAGGCGCTCGAAGCGCAGGACGCTCGCGCCGCCGACATCGGCCTTGCGGCCATCGCGCAGGGCCGCCTGCGGAAAGGCCTGAGCATAGGTGTCACGCAGGGTGCGCCAGCCCTCCATGCCGGGCGGCGACTCGGCCCCCGGCTCGCCCAGGGAGACGGCCAGCGCCTCGATCAGGGCCGTCCAGCCGGCGGCGGTGCGCGGCGCGTCATCCATCTGGCCGAAGCGATGGGTCAGGGTCAGGCTGCAGCCCTCACCGTCCGGCGCCAGCCGCCAGCGCACCACGGCCCCCGGCGGAATATTGTCGAACCAACTGTGCTCGAACAGGTGCGGCGGCTCGAACCGCAGCACCCGCCCGCGGGTCTCCATGTCGGTATTGTGGAAACGGTAGCTGAACGCGGCGCCCTGGCTCAGCGGGCCGTCAACCCCCAGCCAGTCGACCCCCATCCAGGCCGCCAGGCGCTCCGGCGTGGTCAGGGCGGCCCAGACCTTTTCGATCGGCTGGCGCAGGCGGCGGGTCAAGTCGAACTCTTGTGCGGCGCCCTGGGCGCGAAAGGCGGACGGCAGGGGGACGGCCATGTCAGGTCTCCTGATCCAGGTGGCGTTCCAGCGCGTCGAGGCGCTGGCTCCAGAACTGGCGATAGGGGGCGAGCCAGGCGTCAAGCTCGGCCAGGGGCGCGGGGTCCAGCCGGTAGATCCGCCGCTGGGCGTCCTTGCGCATCCTCACCAGCCCGGCCAGGCGCAGGCTGCGCAGATGCTTGGAGGCTGTGGGCTGGCTGATCTCCAGAGCCCGTTCGATCTCTCCCGCCGAACGCTCGCCGTCGCGCAGCAGGGTCACCACCTGGAAGCGTATGGGGTCGGCCAAGGCGGTGAAGGTGTTGAGCATGAACCCTATATGCCAATATCAGAATATTCCGTCAAGGGCATATAAGAAGCAGGATAGCGCATCCCTCCCCGGCGAGTTTTGCCTATCGGCGCGAATGGCCTTAGCTCTGCGTCTCGATTGGGTCAGACAATGGAGGGCCATGATGTTCGCCGCGCTGCCGCTGATGGTCCTGCCGGTCCTGGCCTATAACCTGCTGGCCCTGGCCCTGGGCGGACTGAAGGCGCCCGACGCCGCCGCGCGTCTGGGCGCGCGCATTGTCAACATCCCCATGGCTTCGCGCACCGACTGGCCGCTGAGCCTCGGCGACCTGTTTGTCGCCGGATCGCTGGTGGTGCTGTTTGTCGAATTGCTCAAGGCCGCCAGCAGCCGTCACGCCGCGGTGATCAACCACTCGCTGTCGATGGTGCTGTTCATCGCCTGCCTGGTGGAGTTCCTGCTGTTTCCAGCCTTCGCCACCTCGACCTTTTTCCTGCTGACCCTGATGGTCTTGCTGGACGTCCTGGCCGGGTTCATCATCACCCTGGCCGCCGAACGCCGCGAGATCGACGTTCGCTAGGAATGGGCGGGATGAGCGCTAGAGCGTGATGAAATCAGGTTGAGCCAACATAAATTCCGCTCATCCCGGCGAAGGCCCATAGGCGCTAAGTTAGGAGCCTGGCCAAGAAACACCTCGCCCAAAGGGAGAGGGAGGGGCCCGCGCCGAAGGCGTGGGAGGGTGAGGGGTTGCGGTTTTTCAGGATGGATATGACAGGCCTTACCCCCTCATCCTCCCCTTCGCTTCGCGAACGGGCCCCTCCTTCTCCCATGGGAGAAGGTAGGTTCGCCCGCCCCGGCATAACTTAGCGCCTATGGGCCTTCGCCGGGAAGAGCGGCTTTTGGTTTGGCGGCAGGCTTGCGCCCTAGATGATGGCCATGAAGATCAGCGTCACCACCACCAGGTCCAGGGATTTGAGGGCGGCGGCGGCGAAGGCGGACATGGGCGGCGGACCTGAACAAGGGGATGTTGTTCATGGTTAAGCAAAACTTGCGCCAAACCCGGACCTGACCCCGCGGCCTGTTTCGGCCCCCGTTTTCCGGGCGGAGCAAAGGCCCCGCCCTAGATCTCGGTCTTGGTGATCCGCCCGCGTCCGATGCGGCGGTCGGCGGGGCCGGAATATTCCGTCTCCAGATAGGTCGACCTGGCGCGGTCCAGGGTCTCCTGGCCGCCGCGCAGGCCGCGCTTCTGGCCGCCCTGACCCATGACCTGGGCGACATAGGCCGCTTCGCTGACCTGTTGCGGCTCCAGCTCCTCCACCACCGGCGTGACCACGGGCACGGGCAGGTTCTGGTCCAGGTCGCTCGTCTCCCGCGCCGCGGCCGGTTGACTGCGCGATGCGGCGCCCACCGCCGACACGCGACGCGCGCCGGAGATCGGGCTGATGGGACGGATCGGATCGGTCATCTGTGCTTGTCGAACCGCGGTGAAGATCGGCAGCCTAGGCCGGGTTGCGTTAAGAAGCCGTGGCGAGCCTATTCCTTGGCCGCCAGCTTGGCGATCTGCTGCTGCATGTCCTCGATCCGGCGCTTCAGGTCGTCCAGCGAGGTGTCCGCCGGCGCGGCGGTCTCTACGGCCGGCCCCGTGGGCGGCGCTGCGGGCGCGGCCTCGGCGGCGGCTTGCCCCGCTTCGTCGCCGCGCGCGAAGGCGAAGGGCGTGAACATCTTCATCGCCCGATCGAACATGGCCAGATTCTGGCGCACCTGTTCCTCCATGAAGGCCATGCCGGGCGCCACGCCCAGGGCGCCGACCTGTGCGGCGCCGACCTGGCCGCGCATGCGCTCCTGCTGGCGGGTGAATCCGTCCAGGGACAGTTCCAGGAAGCTCGGCACAAACCCCTGCATGCTGTCGCCATAGAAACGGATCAGTTGCCGCAGGAACTGGATCGGCAGCAGGTTCTGGCCGCGGCTTTCCTCGTCGAAGATGATCTGGGTCAGCACCGAGCGGGTGATGTCTTCGTTGGTCTTGGCGTCATAGACCACGAAGTCGACGCCTTCCTTGACCATTTCGGACAGGTGATCGAGGGTCACATAGGCGCTGGAGCGCGTATTATAGAGCCGTCGATTGGCGTATTTCTTGATGACCACGCGGTCGCCGGACGGATCGGCTTCTGCCATCTCACTCCTCGGGAAGCGCTCGAACGGCGCAAGGGCTTTGGACTCTTCTGCGGTGCAGTATCGCGGATGCAGCACAAGAGCGCCAGTCGTGGAATTGACATTGAAACTTTTCACGTTCGGGGAAACTTTTCACGTTCGGGCGTGACGAAGCCTATCTGTTGGGGCAATGGTTGCGATACGCGCTTCGGGCGAACCCTTTCACGCCCGGGCGTGAATCTGTGGAGCATCGCCGTGAGCAAAGTCGTCATCGTCTCAGCCGCCCGCACCCCCGTCGGGTCCTTCAACGGCGCGCTCGCCAGCCTGCCGGCTCATGAATTGGGCGCCATCGCCATCCGCGCGGCGATCGAACGCGCCGGAGTCGACGCCGCCGACATCGAAGAGGTGGTGATGGGCCAGGTGCTGCAGGCCGGCGCCGGCCAGGGCCCCGCGCGCCAGGCCTCGGTCAAGGCCGGCATTCCGGTGGAAAGCCCCGCCTGGAGCCTCAACCAGCTGTGCGGCTCGGGCCTGCGCGCGGTGGCCCTGGGCGCTCAGCAGATCCTGCAGGGCGACGCCAGGATCGTCATCGCCGGCGGCCAGGAAAGCATGAGCCAGTCGCCGCACGCGGCCAATCTGCGCAACGGCCAGAAGATGGGCGACCTGGGCCTGGTCGACACCATGATCAAGGACGGCCTGTGGGACGCCTTCCACGGCTATCACATGGGCCAGACCGCCGAGAACATCGCCGCCCGCTGGCAGATCACCCGCGAGGACCAGGACCGCTTCGCCGTCGGCTCGCAGAACAAGGCCGAGGCGGCGCAGAAGGCCGGCCGTTTCGCCGGCGAGATCGCCCCGGTGACCATCAAGGGCCGCAAGGGCGACACCATTGTCGACCAGGACGAATATATCCGCCACGGCGCCACCTATGAAAGCGTCGCCGGGCTGAAGCCGGCCTTCACCAAGGACGGTTCGGTGACCGCGGCCAACGCCTCGGGCCTCAATGACGGCGCCGCGGCCCTGGTGCTGATGAGCGAGGACGAGGCCAAGGCGCGGGGGCTCAAGCCCCTGGCCCGTATCGCCTCCTGGGCCCATGCCGGCGTCGAGCCCGAGATCATGGGCACCGGCCCGATCCCCGCCACCAAGAAGGCCCTGGAAAAGGCCGGCTGGAAGGTCAGCGACCTCGACCTGATCGAATCCAACGAAGCCTTCGCCGCCCAGTCGCTGAGCGTGGTGCGCGAACTGGGCCTCGATCCCGACAAGGTCAATGTCAATGGCGGGGCCATCGCCATCGGCCATCCCATCGGCGCCTCGGGCGCGCGCATCCTGACCACCCTGCTGCATGAGATGGCCCGGCGCGACGCCAAGAAGGGCCTGGCCACCCTGTGCGTCGGCGGCGGCATGGGCGTGGCCCTGTGCGTCGAGCGGGACTGAAAGCGGCGACCACAGCCGCGGCGTTGCGTAGCTAAAGGCGAGGAAACACCATGGGCAGAGTAGCGATGGTCACCGGCGGCACCCGAGGGATCGGACGAGCGATCGTCGAGCGATTGAAGACCGACGGCTTCAAGGTCGCGGCCGGCTATGCCGGTAACGAAGAGGCCGCCAAGGGCTGCTGCGACGAACTGGGCGTGATGATCGTCAAGGGCAATGTGGGCGAGTTCGCCGACTGCAAGCGGGCGGTGGCCGAGGTCGAGGCCGAGCTGGGGCCGATCGACGTCCTGGTCAACAACGCCGGCATCACCCGCGACGCCATGCTGCACAAGATGACCCCGGAACAATGGAACGAGGTGATCTTCGTCAACCTGGCCTCGATCTTCAATATGAGCCGCCACGTGATCGAGGGCATGCGCGAGCGCGGTTATGGCCGCATCATCAATGTCTCGTCGATCAACGGCCAGAAGGGCCAGATGGGCCAGACCAACTATTCGGCGGCCAAGGCCGGCGTCATCGGTTTCGGCAAGGCCCTGGCCCAGGAGACCGCCAACAAGGGCATCACGGTCAATACCGTGGCCCCCGGTTATATCGACACTGAAATGATGTCGACCATTCCGCAGAATGTTCTGGACCGCATCGTCGGCGGCATTCCGGTGGGCCGCCTGGGCAAGGCCGAGGAGATCGCCGCCTGCGTGGCTTTTCTGGCCCGTGAAGACGCTTCCTTCATCACCGGCGCGACCCTGACCGTCAATGGCGGCCAGTATATGGCCGGTTGAGCGTCTAAAAACCGCCCCAGTCCCAGTGCATTCGCAAGGAATGGGTAGACCAGTCCTTTTGGCGCAGAAGCAGCCGACTGTCCGGCGCGCAATAGGGCGCCCTAGGGGAAGCCTTTGTGCGGCGATAGAGTCGCCCGGACCCTATAGCGGCCGGGCGGCGGCGCTGCTGTTTTTGGTTTTACTTTTGACGACCCTGCTCGCTTCACATCCGGCGGTTGCGGGCGGCGTGTCTTTGCGCATCATGCTCTGGGGTCCCCACGGCGAGGCGCCGCGCCAACCCGAGGCGCCCCCGGTGGCGCGCTATCACCCCGACGCCGGCGAGGGCTTCATCCTCGACCAGTCGGTCTCGCCGCCTCTATTGCGCTTCGAGGACAGTCCTGAGGTCTGGGTGCTGCGTCCGCAGCCTGGCCCGCGCGGCGACACCATCTTTCGCAATGACATGGGCCAGCCCGTGCTGCGGGCGACCAAGCTGGGCGGCCTGACCCTGTTTACGATCGACCATCCCGACGGCTCGGCTGTGGCCTTTGACGGTGAGGCGGTCTCCCTGCGCCCGCCGAACTACCTGACCCCGAACATCCTGTTCCAGCGCATGTACCAGGCCAGCGCCCGCTCGAGCCACGCGGCGCAAAGGGTGATCCCCTTCATATCGGTGGATGACGCGACGCCGGAGACCTCGACCCTGATCGCCGATTCCGCCACCATCACGGCCGAGGCCATCGCCCGGGTCTCGCGCATGCTCAACGGCAGGCTCGCCCTGGCCCGGATCGCCAAGGTGCTGCTGGCCAAGGGCCACAAGGCCGACGCGACCATGAGCGCCGGCGCCCTGACGGTGATCTACGCCCCCGACCAGGGCGTCGAAGGCCGGCCCTCGTCCGAACGGATCGTGCGCATCATCGTCAAATAGAGCGGGGCGGGTCGAGTTCTCCAACGCCTCCGCTCTTCTCGGCGAAGGCCCATAGGCGCTAAATTAAGCTGCACCCCACCCCTGTTCCTCTTCCTGAGGCGCTCGTCGCGCAGCGGCGAGCCTCGAAGGACGCACGCACGGCGCCGTCTGTGCGTCCTTCGAGGCCCGCTGCGCGGGCGCCTCAGGAAGAGGAACAGGGGTGGAGAGCGCGTCCTAACTTAGCGCCTATGGGCAGTCGCCGGGACGAGCGGATTTTGGAGGCTGCTGTGGTTCAATCAAGAGTCATCCCGCGGCTTACCCCGCGATATAGTGGTCGATTACACCGGCCAGCACGGTCAGGGGCACGGTTCCCGCGGTGACGACGGCGTCGTTGAAATCGCGCAGGTCAAAACGCGCGCCCATGGCGGTGCGGGCCTTTTCCCGCAGACGCACGATCTCCGTGTGGCCCACCTTATAGCCGCAGGCCTGGCCCGGCGTGGCGCAATAGCGGTCGACCTCGCTGGTGACCGCGGCCTTGGCGCGGCCGGTGGCCTCGACCATCCAGTCCACCGCCTGGTCGCGCGACCAGCGCTTGGCGTGCAGGCCGGTATCGACCACCAGGCGGGCGGCGCGGAACTTCTGCCCCTGCAGATAGCCCAGCCGCCCCAGGGGATCGTCGTCATACAGGCCCACCTCGTCGGCCATCTGCTCGGCATAGAGCGCCCAGCCCTCCACATAGGCGTTGAAGCCCAGCATGGTGTTGAACAGCGGCAGGGTGTGGCGCTCGGTGACAAAGGCGCCCTGCCAGACGTGCCCGGGCAGGGTCTCGTGATAGGTCAGGGAGGGCAGGGTGAAGCGCGGCCAATTGGCCGTATCGTGCAGGTTGATATAGTAGGTGGAAGGCCGCGAGCCATCCAGAGCCCCCGGATTCATATAGCCCAGGCCCTGGCCCAGCTCGATATCGACGGGCACCCGCTTGACCACCACCTCGGCCTTCAGGCTCATCCGCGACAGCTTGGGCATCAGGGGGCGCACCGCGGCGATGCGGCCGTTCAGATAGGCGATCACCTGCGCCCGGCCGTCGTCGGTATTGGCGTAGAGGTTGCGGGGGTCCTTGCCCAGGGCGGTCATGCGTTCGCCGACCGAGCCCTGGGTCAGGCCCTGGGCCTTGAGCAGCCCGTCCATCCGCGCCCCGATGGCCTTGTTCTGCTCCAGGCCCATCTGGTGGACCTCCTCGGGCGTCAGCGCGGTGCTGGTGCCGACCTTGAGCAGCCAGGCGTAATAGGCCTCGCCGTCCGGCAGGCGCCATACGCCCGCCTCATGGCCGGCCTTGGCGGCGTTGGCGGTCAGGACCGCGATCTGCCGGTCCAGGGCCGGATAGACCTGGCCCTCGACGATCCTGGTCGCCCGGCCGGTATAGTCGCCCGCGACGCCCTTGGCCGCGGCGCGCCTGGCCACGGAGGCGACCAGCGGCGAGCTGGCCGCCGGGACGGCGCGGAACCCGGTCATCTGTTTCAGGGTGGTGGCCAGGACATAGTCGGGCGGGATCACGCCCAGGCCGGCGTCGCGGCGCGCGCGTTCGGTATGCTGATCCAGCACCGTGGCGAAGGCCTCCAGCCGCGCGAGATAGGCGTCGGCGTCGGCGGTGTTGTCGATCTTGTGCTGCGAATCGAGGAAGTCGGGGATGACGCTGAAACCGCCGGTCTGCTGGCTGATCACATAGGGCGTGGCCGACTCGCCCATGGCCGAGGCCAGGCTGTTGTCGCCATAGCCGAACCGGGCGGCGTCCGCCCCCAGCTGGTTGGCATAGACGGCGGCGTCGTAATTGATCGCATCCGCGCCCTTCAGGCCGGCCCGATCGGTGGCCTTCAGTTCGATGAGCCGCGTGGCGCACAGGGCGTTGGACCGCTGCACCGCGGCCCAGCTGCAGTCGTCAAGCCGGCTCTTGAGCGCGGCGTGGGCGCCGGAATCTAGGCCGAGCGCCGTCGCGGTCATGGGGCTGATCTGCAGGGTCTGTTCGGCATAGCGGTCCAACAGGCCGCTCAGCGGGGTGGCGGCCCAGCTTGAGCCGGGCGCGCCGGCGCCGACACTCAAGGCCAGGCCGGCGGCGCCGGTGGACAGCAGGAACTCGCGTCGATTGGGCATGGGTAAGTCTCTGAACCAACTGATCTTGGCGCCACGCCTAGGCCCCGTGACGATTTTCGGCAAGCGTCGGGAATAAAATCAGCGGCTCCATCGTCTTGGAGGTCAGACCCCCTCGCACGGTGAAACCCCATGTCAGACCTGAACCCCAAAACAACGCGCCTGGAGGCAGGCCATGCCCCAGACAGCATGCCAAGGCGCGGCCTGCTCAAATGCATGGCCTGGGCTGGAACCGGCGTCGTCTGGACCATGGGGGGCGGTGTCGCCGCCTCGGCCCTGATCGGCGACGCCCAGGCGGCGACCGCCAAGCCGGCCGGCCTGACCTTCGTGCAGATCAGCGACAGTCATATCGGCTTCAAAAAGCCGGCCAATCCCGATCCCCTGGCCACGCTGCGCGAGACCATCGCCAAGATCCGCGGCCTGCCGGTCCAGCCGAGCTTTGTGCTGCACACCGGCGACATCACCCATCTGGCCAGTCCCGACCAGTTCGATACGGCCCGGGCGGCGTTCGCCGAGCTGGGCCTGCCGATCCATTTCGTTCCCGGCGAGCACGATATCGTCGATGGGACCAACCCCCAGCCCTATCTCGACCGGTTCGGGGCGGGAACCAAGGGCGACGGCTGGTACAGTTTCGACGCCGGCGGGGTCCATTTCATCGGCCTGGTCAATGTGGTTCGCCTGGGCGATCGGGGCATGGGGACCCTGGGCGAGGCCCAGATCGCCTGGCTCAAGGATGATGTGGCGCCCCTGGCCTCCTCGACCCCGATCGTGGTCTTCGCCCATTTCCCCCTGTGGGCGCTGTTTCCCGACTGGGGCTGGGGCACTGAGGACGCCGCCCCCGCCCTGTCGGTTCTGAACCGGTTCGGCTCGGTCAGCGTGCTCAATGGCCACATCCATCAGGTGCAGCAGAAGGTCGAAGGCCACATGGCCTTCCACACCGCCCGCTCCACCGCCTATCCGCAACCGCAGCCGGGCGAGGGCGCGGGACCTGGCCCCCTGGTGGTTCCGGCCGAACAGCTGCGCGCCGCCATCGGCCTGACCTCGGTGCGGCGTCTGCAGGGCGCCGGGCCGCTGGCCCTGGTCGACAGCACCCTGGCGGGCTCATGACCGTGCGCCGGCCTTTCCGCCTCACGCTTGGCGTGGCCGCGTTCGTCGCCGGCCTGGCGAGTTCGGCCCAGGCCGCCAATGTCGCCGGCGACGCCGGTCTCCCGCACGGCGATCCGGTCCATGGCAAGGCGCTCTATCAGGCCTGTTCCGGCTGCCATTCGCTGGACGAAAACGATGTCGGGCCCAAGCACCGGGGCGTGGTCGGGCGCCATGCCGGCGTCGTGCCCGGCTACAACTATTCCCCGGCGCTGAAGACTTCCGGCCTGGTCTGGACCCCGGCCAATCTGGACCGCTGGCTGACCAACCCCCAGGCCCTGGTCCCCGGCGCCCGCATGTTCTTCTCGCTGCGCGACCCGCAAAGCCGCGCCGACGTCATCGCCTATTTGGGAGAACAGCGATAGCGTGGCGATCCGCCGCCAAGGGACGAGGCCAGCCATAGGGTTCGAGGCGCAAACAACGGGCGGTCCAGCCCAGCGTCCCGACGCCGCCGCGGTGCGCCGGTTCGAGGCGCTCGCCCTGCCGCATGCCGACGCCGCCTACAACCTCGCCCTGCGCCTGACCCGCCAGTCCGAGGCGGCCGAGGACGTGGTCCACGACGCCTATCTGCGCGCCCTGACCGGGTTCGGCGCCTATCGGGGCGGCGACGCGCGCGCCTGGATCCTGACCATCGTGCGCCATCGCGCCCTGGACTGGCTGCGCGAACAGAGGCGCAAGGCCACCCTGCCGCTGCGGGTGGTCACCGGCGACGAGGCGGATGATGAGCTGGACTGGCAGCCTCATGATCCCGATCAGGAAAGCCCGGAGCAGGCCTTGATCCGCAAGGGCGAAGCCGCCGGCCTGCACGCCCTGATCGACGCGCTTCCGCCCCGGCTGCGCGAGGTCCTGGTGCTGCGGGAAATGGAGGATCTGAGCTATCGCCAGATCGCCGAGGTGACCTCGGCCCCGGTCGGGTCGGTGATGTCGCGCCTGGCCAGGGCGCGGGTCCAGCTGGGCGAGGCCTGGCGGCGGCTGCAGGATGTGAAGGAGGGCCGGACATGAGCCACCACGGCCACGATCCCCTGAGGCTGCAGGCGCTGGTCGACGGCGAGCTGGATGCGATCCACGCCGCCGAGGTCGAGGCCTGGATCGCCGCCTGCGCCGACTGCGCCGCCGGCTATGACCGCCTGACGGCTCTGCATCAGGTGCTGAGCGACGAGGCCCTGCGCGTGACCGCGCCCGAGCGCCTGCACCGGCGCCTGGCGCTGAGCCTGGCCGCGGCGGCCGGCCCATCGCCGGCGTCGCCCCCACCGGCCGCCCTTGTCCGTCGCCCGCGCCCCTGGGCCTGGATGGGCGGCGGGGCGGGCCTGGCCGTCGCCGCCTGTTTCAGCCTGTTCATGGTCGCCGGGGTGATGCGCCAGGAGAGCGCCCTGACCCGCGACCTGGTGGCCAGCCACGTCCGCTCGCTGCAGGTGGCGCACCTGACCGACGTGCAGACCTCGGACCAGCACGTGGTCAAGCCGTGGTTCAACGGCAAGCTCGACTTTTCGCCGCCGGTGATCGAGCTCAAGGACCAGGGTTTTCCGCTGGTGGGCGGCCGGCTGGACTATGTGGACGGCCATACCGTCGCCGCCATCGTCTATCGGCGCGGCCGCCACATCATCAACCTGTTCGTCTGGCCGGATGGCGACCTCAGCGCCCCGCCGCGGGTCCAGGCCGGCGGTGGCTACGGCCTGCGCCACTGGCGGGCCGGCGGCATGAGCTTCTGGGCTGTGTCGGACGTCAATCCGGACGACCTGACCCTGTTCGCGGCCGATCTCAAATCGCGGACGGGAGGCTGACCGCAAAGCTGCGGCGGGTCAGGCCGGAGAGCATCACCGCCTGGCCCAGGGTGCGGGCGACGAAGAACAGGGTGAAGGCCAGCCACAGGCCATGATTGCCCCAGGGCCTGGCGATCCAGAAGGCCAGGACAAACACCGCCAGCGCTGCGACCATGCTGATCAGCATGGCCCGCGTCCAGCTGCAGCCGATGAACACGCCGTCGAACACGAACGAGGCCACCCCCGCCAAGGGCAGGCCCACGGCCCAGACGATATAGACCCCCGTCGTGGCGATCACCGCCGGGTCGGTGCTGAAGCTGGCCGCCAGCCGCGTGCCGCCAAAACCATAGATCAGCGCGATCAACACCGCGCCGCCGCCGGCCCAGATCAGAATGGCGCGGACCAGCCGATCGAAACGGGCTCGGTCGCCGGCGCCCAGGGCCTCGCCGCACAGCACCTGGGCCGCGCTCTCGAAACCGTCCAGCAACAGGGCCGAGAGCATGAACAGCTGGTAGAGGATGGCGTTGGCCGCCAGCACCGTGGCGCCCTGCTGCGCCCCTGCCCGGGTCAGCAGCACGGTGGCGGTCATCAACAGCAGGGTCCGCGCGAACAAGTCGCGGTTGAGGCGGAACAGGGCCACAAGCTCGCTCGCCCGCCAGGTGGCCGGCTGACGCGCCAGGGCCAGGGCGCGGCGGGCCGGCCCTTCCCGGGCGACCATGACCGCCAGGGCCAGCAGCTTGAGGGTCTCGGAGCACAGGGTGGCGATGGCCACGCCGGCCACGCCCAGATGAACCCCCAGGACCAGGGTCAGGTCGAGGGCGATATGGAACAGGTTCGAGCCCACCTCCACCGCCAGCACCGCGCGCATGCGCCGCCGACCGATCAGCCAGCCGATCAGCACCGCATTGAGCAGCCAGGCGACGCCACCCCAATAGCGGATATGCACATAGGTGCGCGCCAGCCCCTCCACCGGGCCGCGGGCGCCCAGCATCTTCAGGCCCAGCTCCACCAGCCACGGCCGGGCGAGCAGCAATAGCGCGCCCAGGCCCAGGGCCACGGCCAGTCCCCGGGTCAGGGTGGCGGCCTGGGCGGCCTCGTCGTCGCGGCCCGCGGCCTGGGCGGTCAGGGCCACCGTGCCCGAACGCAGGAAATTGAACACGATCAGCAGCGTCATCAGCAGCTTGGCGCCCACCTCGACCGCGCCCTGCGCCGCCGCATCGCCCAGCCGCCCGATCACCCAGGTGTCGGCCAGGCCGAACAGGGCGGTGGCCACATTGGTCAGCATGGACGGCAGGGCGATCGCCAGGATCGCCTGGCTCATGCCGCCCGCCAAGCAAACCTTTGCAGGTTTGCTTAAACTTAGGACTCTTAGCAGCATTGATTTTGCTTCCAAAAAAGCAAAATCAATCGTGGCTTCAGCCACGCGAGGCTGCTTAGGCTGCGCTCGCGGCTCGCCGCCAAGGGCCCGGCCAGCCTAGAGCCCGCCCACCTTGCCAGCGATCCACGCACCGGCCCCGGTGATCGCCCGGCGCGCCGCGGCCAGTTGCAGGTGGAAGAAGGGCCAGACGTGGATCATCTCCGGCCAGATCTCCAGGCGCACCTCGACCCCGGCCAGGCCGGCGCGTTCGGCCAGGGCGGTGGAGTCGGTGAGCAGGGCCTCCTCCGATCCCACATGGATCAGCATCGGGGCCAGATCCGAAAGATCGCCATAGAGCGGCGAGATCAGCGGCTCGGCGGCCGAGGCGCCGGCGCGGTAGAGCGCCGACATCTCGTTCAGGCCTTCCAGGGTGATCATCGGATCGCTTTCCAGCTTGACCTGATAAGCCGCGCCCGACTGAGCCAGGTCGGTCCAGGGGCTGATCACATACAGCCCAGCGGGCTGCGGCAGCCCCTCGGCCTTGAGCGCCAGAGCCGTGGCCAGGCTCAGGCCGCCG
>FTIR01000079.1_pt2 | contig 13618 bp, 9 predicted proteins | sample 1658041 | NCBI WGS metagenome assembly FTIR01 (sample SAMEA3914793, study PRJEB12502) | metagenome | biome: forest; material: soil | place: Canada | collected 2011-07-03 | depth 0.3 m | reverse complement strand
GCCACCAGGGCGGCGAAGCCCAGCAGGAAGATCGGCACGGGCGGACGCGGCCCCGCCTGACCGGAGCCTTGGACGCCGGAGCCTCGGCCAAAGGTGAAGGCGATGGTGAACACCACCGGCAGCAGCATGGCCACGCGCAGCAGCTTCACATAGGTGGCGATATCTCCGGTCTGGGGCGAGATGGTGTAGCCCGCCCCCACCACCTGGGCCACGTCGTGGATGGTTCCGCCCAGAAAGACCCCGGCGCGCACGTGGTCGAGGCCGATGGCCGTGGCCAGCAGCGGATAGGTGATCATGGCGATAGTCGACAGGGCGGTGACCACCACCACCGTCAGTATGGTGTCGCGCTCGCTGTCGCGGCTCTTGGGCAGGACCGAGGCGATGGCCAGGGCCGCCGACGCGCCGCAGATCCCCACCGCCCCGCCCGACAGAATGCCGAACGAGCGGCTCAGGCCCAGGCGCCGGGACGCCAAGGCCCCCAGCAGAATGGTGCTCGTCACCCCCACGATCACCGTGGCGATGGGCGTCAGGCCCAGGCTGAGGATCTGGCCGGCGGTGATCCGGGCGCCCAGCAGGGCCACGCCCAGGCGCAGCACCGCCTTGGAGGAAAACTCGATCCCCGGGATGCAGCGGCCTTCCTCATGCAGGAAGTGGAAGGTCATGCCGAACAGCAGTGAAAACAGCATCACCGGCGCCTTGTAGTTCTGTGACATCCAGGTGGCCGCCAGCGCGATGGTCACGGCTGCCAGCAGGCCCGGATAGACCGCCTGGGCGGTCGACCGCCACCGATCGGGACGCGATGCGACCCTTGTGGGCGCCGGCGTCGGCAGGCCCTCCATGCCGTCGAACGACTGAAACAGCTCGCGCGCCGCCGCCGTATCGGTGTCCAGATCGGAAATCATCCGCCCACGGTCCTGACCATCCTTCGCCGCCAGCGTCAAAAAGACGAGGGCGGTGAGCTGTAGAACAGGTTGCCTTGGGATTGAAGCGGTCTGAATGGCTTGAAACCCCAGCGGCCTGGCCCCAAACCAAGCGCTTCGCCGCCGGAGCCACCCTTTGTCCCCCTTCCCTTCGCTCAAGCCTCCTTCGCCCGCACCGGGCCCCTTGAACCTGATCACCGACGTGCCCGGCCTGCTGGTCGGCAATGTCACCGACGAGCGGGCGCAAAGCGGCGTGACCACCCTGCTTTGTCCCGGCGGCTGGCGCGCGGGCGTCGACGTGCGGGGCGGCGGACCTGGCGTGCGCGAGACCGAAACCCTGGCCCCGGAAAACAGCGGCGGCCAGGCCCACGCCATCGTTCTGGCTGGCGGCTCCGTATTCGGCCTGGGCGCGGCCGATGGGGTGGCGGCGGCCCTGTCGGCGCGGGGAGAAGGCCTGCAGATCCGCTCGGGCTTGCCGCCTGTGCCGATCGTGCCCTCGGCCATTCTGTTCGACCTGGGCAATACCGGCGACAAGGCCTGGGGCGTCGATCCGCCCTATCGCGCCTTGGGGCTGGCTTCGGTGGAGGCTGCGACGCGCGACTTCCGCCTGGGGTCTGTCGGCGCGGGCCGGGGGGCCATGGCCGGCGTGATCAAGGGCGGACTGGGTTCGGCCTCCCTCGACCTGGGCGATGGCCTGATCGTCGGCGCCCTGGTGGCGGTCAATCCGGTCGGCTCGGTCCTGATGGCCGACGGCGAAACCTTTTGGGCCTGGCCGTTCGAGATCGGCGGCGAGTTCGGCGGGCGCCGGCCCGGGGCGCTGGCGCCGGCCGTCGACCCCTTTCCGGAACATTCCCGCCTGGCCGTCCTTGGCCGCCTGACCCCGGGCGCCAACACCACCATCGCCGTGGTCGCCTGCAGCGCCGACCTGACCACGCCGGAGTGCAAGCGCCTGGCGATGATGGCCCAAGACGGCCTGGCCCGCGCCATCCGGCCCGCCCACACACCTTTTGACGGCGACACGGTGTTCGCTGTGGCGAGCGGCGAGGTCGCCCTGGGCCAGGACCCAGAGCGCAAGAGCCGGCTCGCCCAGCTGGGCTCGGCGGCGGCCGACTGCCTGGCGCGAGCGATCGCGCGCGGGGTTTATGAGGCCGGGCGGACTTAATCCCGACGGTCGTTGAGCTTGACCGTTGGAGCAGGTTTCCCCGTCATGGCCGGCGCATGCCGGCCACCCATGCCGTGAACGAGCGGGCGAGCTATGGGCGCGGGGCTCATCCTGAAGGCTTGGTGCGGCTTGACCTTCACGGCATGGGTCACCGCGCGGTAATGGCCCTCAGCGGTCAGCCTCAGAGGCCAGGCCCACTTAATCCCTATTCAGGTAGGCGGGGCGCTCGACGGTCACGGGACGGCCATCGACCGTCAAGTCCGCGCCTTCGATCCGGTCCAGCCGCAACAGCGCCATGGCTGCGCCGGCAGCGCCGGTCAGCACAGCGCCGGCGCGCAGGGTTCCGGCCAGGACCTCGGCCCCCGCCCGGAGCGCCGGACCGTCGAAGCGCAGCGGCAGCATGCGGCTCTTGATGGCGCCGCGGCGTTTCATACGGCTGGTGGTCTCTTGACCGACGAAACAGCCCTTCTTGAAATCGATGCCGCCGAGAAGGTCGAAATTGGCCTCGATCGGATAGGTGGTCTCCGGCGGGCAGTCCCCGGCCGGATCGGGTACGCCGAGCGCCAGGCGGTGCGCGTCATAGGCGGCTTCGTCGGCCGCGATAGCCCCCGCCGGGGGCGACGCGCCATAGCCCCGCGCGCCCAGCTGCGGCAAACGCGGATCGACAGCCCAGCCCGCGCCGTGCGGCGGCGGCGCCTGCCAGGCGGCGAGCACCTCGGCGTCGACGGGCTTGATCTCGACCTTGGCCCGCAGCCGATAGAGGCCGAGGCGCTGGATCAGGGCGTCCCGGCGCTCGGCGGCCACGTCGATCAGGCAGCCGTCGTCCTGGCCGAACAGGAACAGGTCGAACAACAGCTTGCCTTGCGGCGTCAGAAGACCGCCAAAGCGAAGCTCGCCGGCCTGCAGGGTCTCGACATCCTGGGTGATCAGGCCTTGCAGAAAGGACCGCCAATCGGGGCCCGTCACCGCGATCAGGGCGCGGCTGGAAAGGTGTGCGATCAAGGGAGGCAGGGTCATACCGCTTCATGTGGCGCCGCACATGCTGGAGCGCCAGCGCCACGCGGCCTATAGATGGACCAATGGCGGACAAACCTTTTCCGATTCTGTTCATCGCCGGCACCCGGATCGGCGATGCGGTGCTTTCGTCCGGCCTGATCAAGCGCCTGCACGACGAGATCCCCCACGCCCGGTTCACCATCGCCGCGGGTCCGCCCGCCGCGCCCCTATTCGTCGAGACGCCCAATCTCGACCAGGTGATCGTTATGACCAAGCGCAAGTGGGCGGGGCACTGGATCGCCCTGTGGAGCAAGGTTCGCGCCCGGCGCTGGGGCTTGATCGTCGATATGCGTGGCTCGGGCGTCTCCCGCTTCCTGTCCACCCGCCGGCGCGCCATCTATCATCGAAACCCGTCCGCACCCCCGGTGCACAAGGTGATCGAGGCGGCCCGCGTGCTGCGGGTCGAGGATGATCCGCCCAATCCCTATCTGTTCACCAGCCCGGAGATCGAACAGGCTGCGGCCGACTATCTGGGCGCGGGGCACGGGCCGATTCTGGCCGTCGCCCCCGGCGCCAACTGGATCGGCAAGACCTGGCCGGCCGAACGGTTCGCCGAGACCGCGGCGCGCCTGTTGGCGCATGACGGACCCCTGCCCGACGGCCGGCTCTTGATCCTGGGCTCCTCGGCCGATCGCGAGGCCGGGCGGGCGCTCAAGCTGGCCGTATCGCGCGACCGGATCATCGGCGGCGAACCGGGCAAGCTGGATCTGCTGACGACCTATGCCTGCCTCAAGCGGGTGCGGCTGTTCATCGGCAACGATTCTGGCGCCATGCACCTGGCCGCCGCCGCGGGCGCCCCAACCCTGGGCCTGTTCGGGCCTTCCGACGAGCGGCTCTATGGTCCTTGGGGTCTCGATGGCCGCGCCGTGCGGGGGCCGCGCGACCTGGACGCCATCCGGCGCGGCGATCCCGAGCTGAACCAGGCGGTCTGTCATATGTTCGACCTGAGCGTGGAGGTGGTGGGCGAGGCCGCCGCCGCCCTGCTGAAAGACACGGAGGCGCGATTTGTCCAAGACCTATGATCTGATCGTCCGGGGCGGCGAGGTGGTCAACCATGCTGGCCGCGGGCCCGCCGATATCGGCGTGCGCGCCGGCAAGATCGCCGCCATCGGCGACCTCGGCCAAGCCTCGGCTGGCGAGGTGTTCAACGCCGCCGGCCTGACCGTGCTGCCGGGGGTGATCGACACCCAGGTGCATTTCCGCGAGCCCGGCCTGGAATGGAAGGAAGACCTGGAGACCGGTTCGCGCGGCGCGGTTCTCGGCGGCGTCGTCGCGGTGTTCGAGATGCCCAATACCGAACCCACCACGACAGATGCCGACGCCCTGGCCGACAAGCTGTCCCGCGCCAAGGGGCGCATGCACTGCGATCACGCCTTCTATGTGGGCGGCACGCACGAGAATGCGGAATTCCTCGGCGAGCTGGAGCGCCTGCCAGGCTGCTGCGGGGTCAAGGTGTTCATGGGCGCCTCCACCGGCACCCTGCTGGTGGCGGACGACGAAGGCGTGGAAAAGGTGCTGCGCCACATCAACCGCCGGGCCGCCTTCCACTCCGAGGACGAATACCGCCTGGCTGAGCGGCGGCCGCTGGCTCGCACCGGCGACTGGACCAGTCACCCAGAGGTGCGCGACGTCCAGTCGGCCATCCAGTCCACGGAGCGGCTGGTGAGCCTGGCGCGCAAGGTCGGCAAACGCATCCACGTGCTGCACGTCACCACCGCCCAGGAGATCGAGTTCCTCAGCCGCCATAAGGACGTGGCCAGCGTCGAACTGACCCCCCAGCACCTGACCCTGACCGGTCCGGAAGCCTATGAGCGGCTGAAGGCCTTCGCCCAGATGAACCCGCCGATCCGCGACGCCTCGCACCAGCCGGCCCTATGGCGAGCGATCGAGATGGGCGTGGCCGACGTGCTCGGCTCGGACCACTCTCCGCACACGCGCGAGGAAAAAGCTCGACCCTATCCGGCTTCGCCTTCAGGCATGCCTGGCGTACAGACCCTGGTGCCGATCATGCTGACCCATGTGGCCAACGGGCGGCTGAGCCTGGAACGGTTCGTGGACCTGACCGCCCACGGCGCCCAGAGGATCTTCGGCATGGCCGGCAAGGGCCGCCTGGCCGAGGGCTATGACGCCGACCTGACCATTGTCGACCTCAAGGCGCGCCGGACCCTCAGCCACGCGGCCATGGCCAACCGCTCCGGCTGGACCGCTTTCGACGGTTTCGAGGCCACGGGCTGGCCCATGGCCACGATCATCCGCGGCCGGGTGGTGATGCGCGACGACGAGGTGGTGACTGAGGGATATGGCGAACCGGTGCGGTTCCTGGAGACCCTGGGCGCTCACAGCTAGCCACGCCGCGCCAAAATGATATCCGCTCCTGCTGAACGCCCAGACTTGAGGTGTGCGACCCGTGAACCAGTCTTCGGCCCCACCCATCCGCGACCCGCGCTATGCCCCTCGCCGGTTCGAGATCGAGCATCGGCTCGACGGGTCGATCCTGATCGCCAATCCGACGCCGTTTTCCACCGCCTTCCAGACCACCAACGCCGCGCTCGACCACTGGGGTCAGGCGACCGCGCATAACCCCTGGCTGGCCGAACGTTCCGGCGACGGCTGGCGCACCATCACCTATGGCGAGGCCCTGGATCAGGTCTCGCGCCTCGCCGGGACCCTGGAGGGGCTCGGCCTGGGCCCTGGACACCCGCTGCTGATACTGGCCGGCAATAGCATCGACCACGCCCTGATCGCCTATGCCGCCATGCGTGTGGGCGCTGCCATAGCTCCCGTTTCACCCCAATATGGCCAGAGGGGCGCCGATCCGTCGCGCCTGGCCCACGCCGTCCGCCTGATCAAGCCGGCTGCGGTCTATGTTGGCGACGCCGAGGCTTTTGGCGAGGCGCTCGCGGCGCCCGCCCTGGCCGGCCTGGCCGTGATCGTCGGCGCGCGGGCTCGCCCCGGCGACCATTCCTTGGCGGACCTTCTGCGCGAGGGCGCCCCGATACCGAACCGCGCCCTGCCCGACCAGATCGCCAAGCTGCTGCTCACCTCCGGCTCCACCGGCAAGCCCAAGGCGGTCATCGGCCTGCAGCGCAACATCGCCCTCAACGCGGCGCAGATCGACGCCTGTTACGCCGATCCGGAGCCGCCGGTGGTGGTCAATTCGGCGCCCTGGAGCCATAGCCTGGGGGCCAACGCCATCCTGCACATGGTGCTGCACCGGGGCGGGACCCATTATATCGACGCCGGCCAGCCGACCCATGGCCGCTTCGACGAAACCCTGCGCAACCTGCGTGAGATTTCGACCACCTATCACAACATGGTGCCGGCCGGCTGGGGCCTGCTGGCCACGGAACTCGAGCATGACGAGGCCCTCGCCCAGGTGTTCTTCGAGCGGGTGAGGGTGCTGCAGTATGGCGGCGCGGGCCTCGCCCAGAGCATCTGTGATCGGATCCAGGCCGTGGCCCTGCGCACGGTGGGCCAGCAGATCACCTTCGCTACCGGATATGGCTCCACCGAGACCGGCCCCACCGCCTGCAATGTCCACTGGGAGAACCTGCGCACGGGCATGATCGGCCTGCCGGTGCCGGGCACGGCGGTCAAGCTGGCGCCCCAGGACGGCAAGTACGAGATCCGTATTCGCGGCCCCCAGGTCTCGCCCGGCTACTACAATAGCGATGCCGGTGCGGCCGATCCCTTCGACGAGGACGGCTTCTATCGCCTGGGCGACGCCGCCCGGATGATCGATGAGGCGCGGCCGGAATTGGGCCTGATTTTCGACGGCCGTCTGGTGGAGAACTTCAAGCTGGCTTCGGGAACCTTCGTCGCCGCGGGAAGCCTGCGCCTGGCGGCGCTCTCGGCCATCGGCGCCGCGGCCCTTGACGCCGTGGTCTGCGGCGAGGGGCAAGACGGGGTGGGCCTGATGCTGTTCATCGCGCCAGCCGCCCGCGCCCGGCTGACCCCGGAGGCGCTGAAAGCCGAGGTCAAGGCCGGCCTGGAGCGCCTAAACGCCGCCGCCAAGGGAGCCGGCGGCAAGGTTGCGCGCGCCCTGATCCTGGACGGCGTCCCTGACCCGCACAGCGGCGAGATCACCGACAAGGGCTATATCAATCAGGCCCTGGCGCGCTCGCGGCGGGCGTCGGAACTGGAACGAATGTTCGCACAAACTCCCGACACCAGCATATTGGTGTTCTAGGCTGTCAGGCTTCGCCCGCGAGCGGGCGAAGTTGCGATTTCGGGGGTTGGGGCGATGAACAAGACACGCAGAGTCTGGCCGGGTCACGCTGTCGCGCCATGAACCGCCGCCTGTGCTTTGTGACGCTACCGTTCGCCGGCCACATCAACCCCCTGCTTCCCTTGGCCTTGGGGGCGCAGGAGGCGGGCTATGACGTCGAGGTGGTCACCGGGGAGGCGAAACTCGCCGTCGTGGAGGCTGCGGGGCTCAGGGCCAGTGTGCTTCGCTCCATTTCAACGGGTGTGTTCAAGGGCATTTTCAACACCGGCGGCGAGTTCGGCAGAGGCCCCGCCCGCGTCGCAGCGCAGTTTCGAGCCGCCTTCGCCCTGCTGCGCGCCATACGGGACGAGCTGTCCGCCAATTGGCGCGAGACGCCACCGGACCTCGTCGTCGCTGACTTCGCCTCGGTTCCGGTGGGCCTGGCCGCCGACCCGATCGGTATCCCCTGGATCACCATCATCCGGGGGGGATTTTTCCTGGAAGGCCGCGACTACCCACCCCCCTTCCTTGGGGGCCTGACGCCAATGCCGGGCGTTCTCGGCCAGATCCGCGATGCGGCTGGCTCGGCGGCGCTCCACCATGGCAAGGACGTCATCACTTGGCTGCTCCGACGCGAAATGGCTCAACTGGGATTGCGCTGGCGACGCGCCGATGGCTCGGAGTCGATCTATTCCAACCGCGCCATCCTGGCCCAAGACATGGCGGAGCTGGAATTTCCCCGCGCCTGGCCCGCTGCGCTGCGATTCATCGGCCCCATGGCGGAAAATCCGGAGCCCCCGCTCGCTCTGCAGCAGCCTGCGGGACGACCCCGCGTCCTGGTGACCCTGGGCACGCACCTGCGCGTGGCCAAACGCACCCTGGTCGAAGAAGTCAGGGCCCTGGCCCAGAGGCTGCCCGAAACTCAATTCGTGATTTCCCTGGGCGACTCCGGCGCTCGATCCGCTGTTTCCAGCCATGAGGAACCAGGCCTGACCGTCTATCCGTTCGTGCCATACCGGGCCGAGATACCGAGTTATGACGCCGTGATCCACCACGGCGGGCCGGGCATTATCGGCGCCGCGATCGCGGAGGCGAAACCCAGCCTGATCAAGCCCCACATCTTCGACCAGTTCGACTTCGCCGCCCGGATCGAGCATCACGGCCTGGGGCTGCGCGCCCGTCAGATCGGGTCGGACGAAGCAGCGGCCAAACTGCGGCGATTATTGCACGAGCCATGGCCCGCCCTGCCGGTGTTCGCCGCGGCCGCCGCCCGTTATCGTCCGGTCGAGAGCTTCCTGGAGACCGTGGAGGCCCAGATCGGCGGACCTGTGAGCCTGGACCATGGCGCCACGGCGCGCTCGCGAAGCAGCTTGCACTGACGCCTCCTCGCCGCTCAAATACCGGCCAAGCGCCGAAAAGGATGCGCCTCCGGGGGAAGCCAGCCATGCCCGATATCGACGCCGCCCTGCGCGCCTCATTCGCCGTTCACCCAACACCGGGCTTTGTCGCCGCGGCGACCCGGAACGGGACGCTGATTTTCGAAGGCGCCTACGGCCCGCGCGACCAGGCTGGCGGCTCGCCCATGACCACGGACACCGTGTTCTGGATTGCGTCCATGACCAAGGCGATCACGGCCGTGGCGGCGATGCAACTGGTGGAAGCCGGGCGGATCGGCCTGGACGAGGCGCTCGGCCAGAGGCTTCCCGCCCTGGGTGAGGTCGCCGTGCTGGACGGATTCGGCAGCGCGGGCGAACCTCGCCTCAGAGCGCCGAAAAGCCCGCTCACCCTGCGCCACCTGCTGACCCACACCTCCGGCTTCGCCTATGACATGTGGAATGGCGATATGGTCAGATATGTCGCCGATACAGGCATGCCGGGCATGGGAACCGGCCTAAACGCCGCGCTGAATGCGCCTCTGATGTTCGATCCCGGCGCGCGGTGGGAATATGGCATCGGCATCGACTGGGCCGGCAAGGTGGTCGAGGCGATCAGCGGCCGCACCCTGGACGGCTATTTCACCGAACATATCTTCAAGCCCCTGGGAATGACCGACACGGCCTTCTCGCCAACCCCCACCATGCGGCGGCGGCTCGCGGGCATGGCTGTGCGCACGCCAGACGGCGGCATGGCCCCCTTCACCCTGCCGATGAACGATACGCCCGAGTTCTGGGCCGGCGGCGGGGGCCTTTACAGCACGCTCAGCGACTATCTGGCCTTTCTGCAGATGATCCTCAATGGCGGCCATCTGAACGGCGCGACCGTCCTGCAGCCTGAGACCGTCGCCCTGATGAGCCGCAACCACATCGGCGCGTTGCCGGTGCGCAAGCTGAAGACAGCCATGCCGTTTCTAACCCATGACCTGAACATCACCGGCGATGAGCCCGCCCATTGGGGCCTCAGCTGGCTGATCAACCCGGCGCCCGGGCCGAACGGCCGCGCCGCCGGCAGCCTGGCCTGGGCGGGCCTGGCCAACACCTATTACTGGGCCGATCCGGCCAGTCAGGTCGCTGGCGTGCTGATGACCCAGATCCTGCCCTTCGCCGATCCGAACGCCTTGGCCCTGTTCGCCGATTTCGAGCGGGCGGTCTATGCTGAGGCCCAGGCCTAGCAAAGACCGGCGAGGCTTGCCCTTTATGGCGGGCGCGCTACCCAGACCCTGAAAGATTGCGGCGCACAGCAGGATTCGCCGCTCAAAGAGGAAATCCCCATGAACGGCGCTGATGCAATCCTCGCCACCCTGGCCGACAACGGCGTCGAAGCTTGCTTCGCCAACCCTGGCACCAGCGAGATGCACTTCGTCTCCGCCCTGGACCGCGAACCGCGGGTGCGGCCGGTGCTGTGCCTGTTCGAGGGCGTCGTCACCGGCGCCGCGGACGGCTATGGCCGTATGGCCGGCAAGCCGGCGGTCACCCTGTTGCACCTGGGTCCAGGCTACGCCAACGGCGCGGCCAATCTGCACAACGCCCGCCGCGCCCATACGCCGATCGTCAATGTCATCGGCGATCACGCCACCTATCATCGCAAATACGATGCGCCCCTCACCTCGGATATCGAGGCCCTGGCCAAGCCCAATTCGCGCTGGATCGGCGTGGCCGACAGCGCCGATGGCGCCGCCGACCTGGCCGCCATCGCCGTTCAGCAAAGCTATGGCCCGCCTGGCGGATCCGCCAGCCTGATCCTGCCCGCCGACTGCGCCTGGTCGCCGGCCAGCCGCAAGGGACCAGTGCTGACCCCGCCCGTCAGCCCGGCTCCATCCGGGGACAAGATCGACGCCGCCGCCCGCGCGCTCAGGGGCGCCGCCAAGCCGGTGCTGCTGATCGGCGGCCAGGCCTGCGAGGCGCGCGGCCTGGCCGCCGCCGGCCGCATCGCCGCCCACGGGGTGCGGGTGCTGACCGATACCTTCGTCGCCCGCCAGCCGCGCGGCGGCGGCCGTTTCGGCCCCGACCGCATGGCCTATTTCGGCGAGATGGCCCTGGCGGACCTGTCCGGCTCGGACCTGATGGTCCTGGCCGGCACCACTCAGCCCGTGGCCTTTTTCGCTTATCCCGCCATGCCCAGCGTCCTTGTGCCCGAGGGCTGCAAGGAGCTCACCCTGGCCGGTCGCGGCGAGGATGCGGCCGTGGGCCTGGAGGCCCTCGCCGACGCCCTGGGCGCCCCCTCCATCGCCGCAATCAACAACTTCAGCCTGCCCGAACGCCCCACCGGCGAGATCAACCCCTATACGATCGGCGCCTCCATCGCCCGGCACATGCCCGAGGAGACCGTGATCTCCGACGACGCGGTGACCGCCGGCCTGCCGATCTTCATGCAAACCCGGGGCGCAAAACCGCACGACTGGCTGGCCCTGACCGGCGGGGCCATCGGCCAGGGGATTCCGCTGGCGGTCGGCGCGGCGGTGGCCTGCCCCGACCGCAAGGTCCTGGCCCTGACCGGCGACGGCGCCGGCATGTACACCCTGCAAGGGCTGTGGACCATCGCCCGGGAGTCGCTGGATGTGACCGTGGTGGTGTTCGCCAACCACGTCTATCGCATCCTGGGCGTGGAGCTGGCCCGCACCGGGGCCGGCAAGCCCGGCGCCGCCGCCGCCAGCCTCCTGGACCTGGGCGATCCCCGCCTGGACTGGCAGGCCCTGGCCTCGGGCATGGGCCTGCCCGCTGTCCGCTGCGCCACCGCCGAGAGCTTCGACGCCGCCTTCGCCGCCGCCATGTCGCAGACAGGCCCGACCGTGATCGAGGCGGCGCTGGCTTAGGCCAAGCGGCGCCCACGAAAAAGCCCGCCGGGGAGCCGGCGGGCTGATCGGCGCGAAAGCGGCCTAAGTCCTACTTCTTCTTATTGCCCGGCAGTTGGCAGCCACCGCCCATGGTGGTCACGGCGCAGGCGGTCAGGTGGGGCACTTCCGGGCCCACGGTCGGATATTCCATCACCCAGCCGGAGCCGCCGTCGGCGCAGGCCACCTCGATCAGGTCGCTGTTGTCGGTCTTGCCGAGCGGACGCGCGCCGGAGACGACGCACGAACCCTTGCCCAGGGCCTTTAGCTGAGCCGAATATTTCGAATAGAGCATCGACTCCTGGCTGAATGAGCACTTGTAGCCCTCGGCCTGGGAGCGCAGGCAGTCGTAGACGACCGGCTTGGCGCCCTTGAACGAGAAGATGCCGACGCCGCCGTCAGGCCGATTGGCGCAGGCGAGTTCGACCACTTCCTTGTCCTTGGCGTCCACCGGGAAGGCGGCATACTTGTTCACGGTGCAGTCGAAACCGGCCTTCTTGGCCAGGCCGGTATAGAGATTGTTCTGCTCGGTTTGGGCCGCGCGGGAATCGGTCAGGGTGCAGCCGCCGGCGATATTGACGGCCAAGGCGCAATCGACCGCGGTCTTGTACTTATCGCCGACCGTTTCGATGATCAGGCCCTTGCCGTTGTCGCAGGCCACTTCGTAGATGCCGGTGCCGTCGGTGGTGGTGCCCACATACCGGCTATCCTTGATCGTGCAGGCCTTGCCACTGGCCGAGACCAGATTTGTCAGACTCGCCGTCAACATCTTGGCCGGGTCGGTCAGCTGGCACTGAAGGTTACCCTTGGCGTTGGGGTCGTAGCAGGTGAATTGAATGGGAGCGGGACCGCCCGCGTGCCGGCTGACGCCGAAGATGTAACCCTGACCATCCTGGCAGGCCAGCTCAACAAAGGTGTTGTCGGCCGACGAGCCGATCAGGCGGGCGTTGGCGACGGTGCAATTGTGACCCGTGGCGTTGAACAGGGTCTGCAGGCCCTCTTGCGGCTTGAGGTTGGCCGGCAGTTTGCAGGCCAAGCTGCCAGGCTTGCCGTCCTTATCGGGCTGCCCCATGGAGAAGCAGTCGAACGCTTCGGGCGTGGGGACCTTTTCCTTGGCGATGACCACATAGCCCAGACCTTCCTTGCAGGCGGCCTCGTAGTATTTGGCCTTGATCTTGTCCGACCCGACACCCTCGGCGATGAACCGCGAATCGGTCACGGTGCAGGGGGCCTGGGCGGCTGCGATCAGGGGTGGAAGATCGGTCGCCGAGGTGTCCTTGTCCTTCGCATAGCTGGCCGAGGCGGCCACAAGGGCGACCACGCCGAGCGCAAGACCGATTCCAAAACGCCTCATCATCTGTTCTCCTGGGGTGCGTCCCTCTTGACGCGGAGCTTAAACGCGCGCCCGCGTCACGGGTCAAGCTCGGCTCGGGCTGTGACGCTAGTATGTCGGGCCATAAGGCTGCGGCAGACCAGGGGCCAGACGAGCTTGCGCCCGGTGGGCGGCATGACAACGCAATCGGCGGCCGACGGTTGCAGGGCTTGAAACTTGCTGAGGAGTACGGAGCATGGCGGACGGAATCGAACGGGGTGAGGGCCAAAAGGAGCCAGAGGCCGGCGACGCAAGACCGACCTTGATCTATCCCTTGCAGACCAGCCCCGAATACGGCCACGCCGTCGACATCGCCCTGGGCGTCAAGTGGATGCGCATGCCCCTGGGCGGCTCCCTCGCCTTCATCAATGTCTGGGCCGTCGAGGACGGCGACGGCTGGGCGGTGGTCGACACGGGCATGCAGACCGAGGAGACTTCCAAGGCTTGGCGCCAGATCTTCGCGCGCGACCTGGGCGGGCGCCCGATCACACGGGTTTTCGTCACCCATCTGCACCCGGACCATATCGGCTTGGCCGGCTGGATCGGCCGCAAGTTCGGCTGCCGCACCTGGATGACCCGGCTGGAATATCTGCAGTGCCGGATGCTGGCGGCCGACACCGGGCGCGAGGCGCCG
>FTIR01001423.1_pt7 | contig 13647 bp, 12 predicted proteins | sample 1658041 | NCBI WGS metagenome assembly FTIR01 (sample SAMEA3914793, study PRJEB12502) | metagenome | biome: forest; material: soil | place: Canada | collected 2011-07-03 | depth 0.3 m | reverse complement strand
GGCGTCGAGGTGGCAGTGGGTGTCGATCCACTGCAGCGGGGCGGACTCGGCGTGCATGGCGTCCACCGGCAAGCTCGGCGCTTCAGGCGTCTTCGGCCACGAGCGGCGGCACCAGCACGCCGCGCTCCAGCCGCAACTGGCGCTGGCAGCGCGCCGCGATGCGGCTGTCGTGCGTCACCAGCACGAACGCGGTGCCGCGCTCGCGGGCCAGCGCGAGCATGTGCTCGAACACGCCGTTGGCGGTATCGCGATCCAGGTTGCCGGTGGGCTCGTCCGCGAGCACGCACGCGGGGCGCGTGACGAGCGCGCGCGCGATGGCCACGCGCTGGCGCTCGCCGCCGGACAACTCGCCCGGCCGATGCGCCGCCCGCGGCCCCAGGCCGACGGCCTCCAGCATCGCCTGCGCCTGGGCGTGCGCCGCGGGCGTCTTCACGCGCCGGATCAGCAGCGGCATCGCCACGTTGTCGAGCGCCGAGAACTCAGGCAGCAGGTGGTGGAACTGGTAGACGAAGCCGAGATGCTCGTTGCGGAACAGGCCTTGCTGCGCCGCGCCCAGCGCGTTCAGGTCCTGTCCCATCAGGAGGACGTGGCCCTGCGTGGGCGCGTCGAGCCCGCCCAGCAGGTGCAGCAGCGTGCTCTTGCCGGAGCCGGACGCGCCGACGACGGCCAGCGTCTCGCCGGCGTGCACCTGCAGGTCGACGTTGGTGAGCACTTGGACATCCAGGCCACCTTCGGAGAAGCGGCGGCCGAGGCCGGTGGCCTGCAGGACGACCTGGCCGGATTGAAGTTGATCACTCATAGCGCAGGGCCTCCGCGGGACGCACGCGGCTGGCGCGCCAGCTCGGATAGACGGTGGCCAGGAACGCGAACAGCAGCGCCCAGAAGGCGATCGGGACGATGTCCGCGGCTTGCGGATCGCTGGGCATGTGGTCGATCAGGTACACGCTCGCAGGCAGGAATGTGGTATGCAGCAAGCGCTCGATGGCCGGGACGATGGACGGGATGTTGAACGCGATCAGCAACCCGCTGGCGATCCCGCCGAGGGTGCCGGCGATGCCCGAGGCCGCGCCCTGCACCATGAAGATCAGCATGATGGAGCGCGGGCTCGCGCCCAGCGTGCGCAGGATGGCGATGTCGGCCTGCTTGTCGGTGACGGTCATCACCAGCGTCGACACGAGGTTGAACGCGGCGACGGCGACGATCAGCGTGAGGATGATGAACATCATCGTCTTCTCGATCTGCACGGCGTCGTACCAGGCGGCGTTGGTGCGCGTCCAGTCCTGCACGCGCACGTCGCTGCCCAGTCCCACGCTGAGCCGTGCCGCCGCGGCGCGCGCGTCCTGCACGTCGGCCAGGCGCAGTTGCACGCCGGTGGGGCCGCCTGTGCGGTACAGCTTGGCGGTGTCGTCCAGCGCGGCCAACGCCAGGCCGCTGTCGTACTCGTAGTGGCCCACCGAGAACACGCCCACGACGTTGAACGACTTCAGGCGCGGCAGCGCGCCGGCCGGCGTCACCTGCGCGCCCGGCGCGATCACCGTGACCTGGTCGCCCACGCTGACGCCCAGCGAGCGCGCCAGTTCGGCGCCCAGCACGATGTTCCAGCTGCCCGGCACCAGTTTCTGCAGCACGCCGTTGTTCTCGAGGTCGGCCGCGAGCGAGGTGATCTTGGCCTCTTCCTCGGGCACCACGCCGCGCACGACGGCGCCGCGCATGCCGTCGCCGTGGGCCAGCAGCGATTGCGTCTCGGTGTACGGCGCCGCGGCGCGGATGCCGGGTTCCAGGCTTTCCGCCTTCTTCGCCAGCCCCTGCCAATCGGCGAGCGCGTTGCCGTTCTCGTCCATCAGCTGCACGTGCGCGATGGCCGCCAGCATGCGGTCGCGCACTTCCTTCTGGAACCCGTTCATCACCGACAACACGATGATCAGGGCCGCGACGCCCAGGCCGATGCCCAGTATCGACACGAGCGAGATGAACGAAATGAACGAATTGCGCCGCCCGGCGCGGCCGGCGCGCGTGTAGCGCCAGCCAATCAACCACTCAAAAGGCACTGCCATGTCCCCGCCCGCGTGGAGGCACGCCGGCAATCATTCATTCTAGGCGGCACATCGGGCGGCCCCCCGGAAACGGTGACAACGCGACCGTGCCGCCTGCCCTAAGATGACGGACGGACACCCGGCGCAGATTGAGCGCCTGAGAGAATGGATCAATGAAAGCACCGGACTTCGCAGGCGCCTCCAGGGAGGTGCTCTCGTTCCTGCACCAGCGCATCGGCATGGACCTGTGGATGGTGAGCCGCGCCGACAACGAGGACTGGGTCGTGCTCACGGCCGAGGATCACGGCTATGGCGTCAAGCAAGGCGACGTCTTTCGCTGGGCCGACACCTTCTGCTCGCGCATGGTGCGCGGCGACGGCCCGCGGGTGGCGCCACGCGCGGCCGACGTGCCGGCGTTCGCCAGGCTGCCAATCACGCAGCAGCTGCCCATCGGCGCCTACGTGGGCGTCCCGCTGGTCGACGGCGAGGGCCAGCTGTTCGGCACGCTGTGCGGCCTGAATCCGCAGCCGATGCCGGCCGCCATCGTCGAGGAACAGCCGATGGTGGAGGTGTTCGCCGACATGCTCAGCGGCCTGCTGAGCGCGGAGCTCAACACGACCGCCCTGACGCGCCTGGCAGAGACGGCACGCTCCGAAGCGCTCACCGATGCCTTGACGGGACTCGCCAATCGCCGCGGCTGGGACGTGGCGCTGGCCGCCGAGGAGGAACGCTGCCGCCGCTACGGCGCCACCGCCTGCGTGGTGGCGATCGAGCTCGATGGCATGCAGTCGCCGGGCGTCTCGCCCGCGGCGCGCGATGCGCACGACGCCTTGTTGATCCGTGCCGCGCAGGCGCTGCGCCAGACGGTGCGCAAGCCCGACACGCTGGCCCGCCTCGACGACGCCCGCTTCGTCGTGCTGGGCGTCGAATGCACCACCGCCGAGGCGATGGCGCTGCTGCGCCGCCTCGAGCAGGGCGTGCAGGGGGCCGAGTTGTCCGCGGCGCTGGGCATGGCGATGCGCAATCGCAGCAGCGGCCTGTTCGACACCTTCGAGCGGGCGATCGACGCGATGGTGGAGCATCGGGACGCGCGGGCGCGCGACTGACCAGGCTCAGCGCAAACCCTGCTCGACGGCGCCGGGCGCCGCGCCAGAATCGGACCGGGCGGCGCATGACCGCCCTCCAACAACCGTTTCGAGGCAGGGAGCCCACATGACCCAGGAAATGAATCCATACCGTCCGCCGACTGCGGAGGTCGAGCTTGCGCCGGAAGCGGCCGAGAGCCGTCCCCTGGCCAGCAAGTGGCGGCGCTTCTCGACACTGCTGCTGGACTACATCGGTTTCTACATCCTGGCCATGATCGTCGGCGTGCTGCTGGGCGTCCTGTTCGGATCGCGCGCCTCGGCCTTTTTCGAAGGGGGGCTGGCGTATCTCTTCGGTGTGGCGATCGCCTCGGCCTACTACCTTTTCTTCGAAGGCCTGTGGAGCCGCACGCCCGGCAAGATGATTCTCGGCACCATCGTCACGGACATGAAGGGCCAGCCCCCCACCTTCGGCGCCATCGTCAAGAGGACGCTGGCTCGCATCGTTCCATTCGAAGCGTTCACGTTCTTCGGAGAGCGCGGCTTTCATGACAAGGCCTCGCGCACGCGAGTCGTGCGCACACGCTGAAACGGGGCGGCTCCCGGCCGCGCACGGGATAATCAGGCGATGCATCTCGTGATCCCCTACGCGTCGGCCCTCTCCGACGCCGCCGTGCAAGCCCTCGGCACCTTGAGCCTGCCGAACCTGGAGCGCGTGCTGGCCCGCTGGGCGGTGGTGGAGGACGCGAGCACGGCGGACCTGCCGGAGGCCGACGAATACGCCCTCTCGCTGCCCCACGAGCGCCTGCTCGCACGCCTGCGCGGCTGGCCCGTGCAGGACGGCCTGCTGCCGTTCGCCGCCGAGGCCGCGCGCCGCGACGGCTTCGCGCCGGCCACCGGCAGCGGCTGGGGGCTGTTGACGCCGGCCCACTGGCATGTGGGCCACGACCAGGTGAACCTCGTCGACCCGGCGCTGCTGGAACTCGACGAGCCCGAGGCGCGCACGCTGCACGCCACGCTCGCGCCGCTGTTCGAGGATCTGGGCTGGACGTGGCACTGGGCCGGCCCGACCCGCTGGTACGTGAGCCACCCGTCGCTGGCCGAGTTGCCCACCGCGTCCATCGATCGCGTGATCGGCCGCAACGTCGACCTGTGGCTCAACGACCATCCCGGCGTGATGCTGGTGCGCCGGCTGCAGAGCGAGGTGCAGATGCTGCTGTACGTGCATCCGCTCAACGACGCCCGCGAGGCGCGCGGCGCGATGAGCGTGAACTCGTTCTGGCTCAGCGGCACCGGGCCGACCCAGACGGCCGACAAGGCGCTGCCCGCCGACGTCGTCGTCGACGACCGCCTGCGCGCGCCGCTGCTGGCCGACGACTGGAGCGCGTGGGCCGAGGCCTGGCACGCGCTCGACGCCGGCCCGCTGCGCGCGCTGGCCGACGCCGCGGGCCCGGCGCGCCTGTCGCTGGCCGGCGAGCGCGGCGCGCGCACCTGGCAGCCCGCGGACCGTCCGTGGTGGAAATCGCTGCTGGGCGCGCGTGGCGCGCACGCGCTGCCGGTGCTGGGGACGCTATGAGCGCCGCCCGGCCGCCAGCAGGCGTTCACGCCGTAGGCGATCGCACCGCAGCCGATAGGCGGAGGGTCGCCTCATGAGCAACTCGCCCCGCATCCATGTGCGCGATGTCCCGCCGCGCACCGCGTTCGCGCTCGAGCAGGCCGGCATCCACCCGCTGCTCGCGCGCCTGTTCGCCGCACGCGGCGTGCGCAGCGCCGACGAGCTCGACGACGCGATGGCGCAGCTGCTGCCCCCGTCCACCTTGCGCGGCAGCGCCGAGGCCGCGCGCCTGCTGGCCGACGCGATCGAGCAGAACAGGCGCATCGTCGTCGTGGCCGACTACGACTGCGACGGCGCCACCGCCTGCGCCGTCGCGCTGCGCGGCCTGCAGATGCTGGGTGCGGCCAGCGCGCGCCTGTCGTACGTGGTGCCCGACCGGCAACTGCACGGCTACGGCCTGACGCCGACGATCGTCGACCTCGCCTGCGGCGACGACAGCCCCGACAGCACGCGTCCGTTCGATGCGTCGCGCGTGCCCCGCCCCGACCTGCTGGTGACCGTCGACAACGGCATCGCCAGCCTCGCGGGCGTCGCGCATGCGCGCTCGCGGGGAATCGACGTGCTCGTCACCGACCACCACCTGCCTGCGCTGGTCGACGACGTGGTGGTGCTGCCCGACGCCAACGTCATCGTCAACCCGAACCAGCCGGACTGCCCCTTCGAGAGCAAGGCGCTGGCCGGCGTCGGCGTCATGTTCTACACGCTGCTCGCCACGCGCGCGGAACTGCGCGCGCGCGGCCGCTTCGACGCCGCGTCGCAGCCGCGCCTCGACGCTCTGCTCGACCTGGTGGCGCTGGGCACCGTGGCCGACGTCGTCAGGCTCGATCCGAACAACCGCCGCCTCGTCGCGCAAGGCTTGAAGCGCATCCGTGCCGGCCGCATGCAGGCGGGCATCGCCGCGCTGTTCCACGTGGCCGCGCGCCGCCACGAGCGTGCCAGCGCGTTCGACTTCGGCTTCGCGCTCGGGCCGCGCCTGAACGCCGCGGGCCGGCTGGCCGACATGACGCTGGGCATCGAGTGCCTGCTCACCGACGACCCGACGCGCGCCGCCGAACTCGCCGCCGAGCTCGATCGCATCAACCGCGAGCGGCGCGACGTCGAGGCCGGCATGCGCGAGCAGGCCGAGGTGCTGATGGAGCAGATCATGCCCACCGGCGCGCCGCCGGCCGCGCTCGCACTGTTCCACGAAGGCTTCCACGAGGGCGTGGTGGGCATCGTCGCCGGCCGCATGAAGGATCGGCTGCACCGGCCGACCTTCGTGTTCGCCGTCGGCGCCGACGGCTACCTGAAGGGCTCCGGCCGCTCGATCCCCGGCTTCCACCTGCGTGACGCGCTGGACCTCGTCACCAAGCGCCATCCGGGTGTGCTGCGCAAGTTCGGCGGCCACTCGATGGCCGCCGGCTGCACGATCGCACGCGAGGATTTCGCGACCTTCGACCAGGCCTTCGCCGCCGTCGCCCAGGAATGGCTGAGCCCCGCGGCATTGTCACGCGTGCTCGCAACGGACGGCCCGCTGGCGCTCGAATGGTTCAACACCGCCACCGTGGCCGCGCTCGACGCGCAGGTGTGGGGCCAGGGCTTCGAGGCGCCGACGTTCTGCGACGAGGTCGACGTGGTGCAGCAGCGCCTCGTCGGCGAGAAGCACCTGAAGCTGCGCGTGCGCCACGCCGGCACGCTGCGCGACGCGATCTGGTTCGGGCATGCGGAGCCGGTGCCCGAGCGCGTGCGGCTGGCGTATAGACTGAGCATCGACGAGTTCCAGGGGCAGCAACGGCTGCAGATGGTGGTGGAGGCCGCGGGCTGACACGGAGCGACGCGGCGCCGCCGCTCGCGCACAATGCTCTTCGAGCGAGGAAATCGCCGGACAACGGGAGGAGAGGGATGACGAGACGCATGCGCATGTTCGCGCTGGCGCTGCGGCCGTGGCCGGCGCGCCGGCGCAGGCAGGCTGGTTTTCTTCCAAGGACAAGGTCGTCGAGTCCTTCCTGAAACCGGAGACCGTCAACGAAGCTTCGCTGTCGCCCGACGGCAAGCACCTGGCGATGGTCGTGCTCACCGCAAACAACGACGAGATCGGCACCGGCCTCGTCGTCATCGATACCAACACCGGCCAGAGCCATCTCATCCGCGGCCCCCAGCGGGAGCCGGACCCCGACCGGAGCAACTTCTACTACATCCGCCAACCGATCCGCGTCGCCTGGATGTCCGACGACGTCATGGCCGTCGACTTCAACAACAAGACGTCGGTGCAGATCTCGACGGACGGCGGCGTCGTGGGTTGGCTGGGCTCGCGCTTCCTCGGCATGCTGCGCCTGGACGGTGGAAAGGCCAAGGTCGCCCTCGTCAAGCGCTACAGCGACGCGGACAACCTCGGGACGGTCGCGCTCGGCAGCAAGGAGACCGAGCCGCTGAGGTTCGGCTTCGACAGTGGCCCGATCGACCGGCTGCTGACGGATTCGACGGGCCTGGTGCGCGTGCTGCAGACCATCGAGACGGCCAAGGACGCGGATGTCAGCCGGGTGGCGACCTGGTACCGCGACGGGGAGTCCGACAAGTGGCGCAAGGTGATCGACCAGTCGATCACCGACGACCTCGTCGACCCGGTCTTCGTGAGCCCCGAGCCGGATCGCCTCGTCGTGCAGGCCCGCAACGGCGGCGACCGGCTGGCCATGTGGAACTACGACGTCGAGAAGAAGGCGTTCGTGGACGTCGCCGCGGCGCACCCGTCCGAAGACATCGTCACCGCAGAAGCCGAGACGGGAACGCGCGACTTCAAGCGGGTCTCGACCGAGGGCCTCAAGCCGCAGACGGTCTGGTTCGACTCGCGCATGGCGAGCCTGCAGGCGTCCATCGACGCCGCGCTGCCCGGCCACGTCAACGAACTTCAAGGCACCGCTGGGACGCAGATGCTGGTGACGACCTCGTCGGACGTCGACCCTGGCAAGTACCTGCTGCTGGACACGCAGAAGATGACGTTGAAGCAGGTCGCGTCCGCGCGCCCGGACATCGACCCCGCGCACATGCAGCCGATGCAGCTGCTGCACTACCCGTCGTTCGACGGCTTGTCGATCCCGGCGTACCTGACGCTGCCCGGCCATCCGGCGAAGCCGGCGCCGCTGATCGTCCTGATCCACGGCGGCCCGCAGGCGCGCGACCACTGGGGCTGGCACCAGGACGTGCAACTGTTCGCCGCGCACGGCTACGCGGTGTTCCAGCCGCAGTTCCGCGGCTCCAGGGGCTTCGGCAAACACTTCGAGGAAGCCGGCTATGGCCAGTGGGGACAGGCGATGCAGGCGGACATCACGGCCGGCGTGCGGTACCTGATCGACCACAAGATCGCCGACCCGGACCGCATCTGCATCATCGGCGGCAGCTATGGCGGCTACGCGGCGCTGTGGGGCCTGGCGCAGACGCCCGATCTCTACAAGTGCGGCGTCAGCCTGGCGGGTGTGTCCGACCTCGAGACGGAACTGCGCATCGATTCGGACATCAGCAAGGACGCGGTACAGCGCGAATATGCGCGCAGCCGGTGGGGCGATCCCACGCTGATGAAGACGACTTTCGACAGCGTATCGCCGCTCCAGCACGCGGATCGCATCAAGGCGCCGCTGCTGCTCGCGCACGGCAAGCTCGACGAGCGCGTTCCCATGTCGCAGGGCAGGCAGATGTATGACCGGATGCGTGCCCTGCACAAGGATGTCCAGTGGCTCGAGTTCTACAACGAGCACCACTCGCTGGGCCACGTCGAGAACCAGCGCGACTACTACGATGCCGTGTTCGACCTGCTCGAACGCACGATAGGCAAGGGCATCGCGCCCGCGGACGCGCGCCCATGACGCGCGTCGCGGGCGCGACACCGACCTCGGACGAGGCTTACTGGCTCAGCAGCATGTCCGCGATCACGCCCGTCGCGATCGCCGCGAGCACGTAGTCGCCGTTGACCTGCACCCAGTGGTAGCCGGACGGCGGCGCGCTCAGATGGTGGCTGTGCCAGTCGGTGACCTCGTAGCGCTTGTCGCGATACGACGCGGGGACGCTGTCGCCCTTGTGCCAGGCGTGGTTGGGGCCGGCGCCGCGTTCCTGTTGGTGGGCCTGTTCGGTGCGCTGCGGGGCGGCCTTGTTTTCGTCGCGATGATCGTCGCGATCCTGCGCCATCGCGAGCGCGGGGACGGCCAGCGCGGCGACGAGGACGATGCTCGACAGGGTCTTGAGGTTTTTCACGGCGGTTCCTTGGTCTGTGGTTGATGCCTCATTCTTCGCTCGCGGCCCTGCTTCGCCCGTAGGCTGGTGGCCGCATTCCCCGTAGGCACCTCGACGCTTCCGGCGTCAGCCACGCGGAGGTTTGCCGGAACGAACCGCGCGGGACGCAATTGTTCACGATGAGTCGAACTCGACACAAATGGCGCGTGCGTCCCGGCGCCGGCCCGGTGCAAGGGGTGAGCAATTCCGGCGTTCACGACACCCTGCGTGCGCCGTAAGGATTCACCCTCGCCCGGCGACCAACGGCTATCCTCACCCGACCGGGCGACTTCGCGCGCCCGTCACCGCCATGTCCCGTACCGCCTCGACGCCCCTGCACCGCGCCCTCGCCCTGTTCGCCTTCGGCGTCTCGACGGCGCTCGCGCTCGCCGCACCCACGCACGCAGCGGCCGCATCCACGTGCTCCGCACAGTCCGGGACGACCGTGCCCACCGTCGTCGAGCTCTACACCTCCGAAGGCTGCAGTTCGTGTCCTCCGGCCGATCGCTGGCTTGGCGGGCTGAAAGGCCGCGACGGCGTCGTCGCCCTTGCCTTCCACGTCGACTACTGGGACAGCCTGGGCTGGAAGGACCGCTTCGCGCAGCCGCAGTTCACGCAGCGCCAGAACGCCACGCAGCGCACCAGCGGCGCACGCTTCGCGTACACGCCGCAGGTGATCGTCGACAGCCGCGACGCGCCGGACTGGCCGGGCCTGGCGGCCGCCGCGCTGCGGGGCAAGGCAACGGCCACGGTCGGGCTGACGCTGGCGCGCGACGCGAGCGGACTGGCGCTGACGGTGTCGCCGGGCGCCGGCGCGCCGGCCCGGCTGTCGGGCTACGTGGCCGTCGTCGACGACGGCCTGCAGACGCACGTCGGCGCCGGCGAGAACCGCGGCGAGACGCTGCACCAGGACGGCGTGGTGCGCGAGCTGCTGCCGTGGAACCTGGCCGGGGCGCAGCCGTCCACGCTGCGGTTCACTTCCAGCGCCACGCTGGAGCCCGGCGCGACGCGCCGCTGGGTGGCGGTGGCCACCGACGGGGTCTACGGCAAGCCGGTGCAGGCCGTCACGCTGGCCTGTGCCCGTTGAGGCGCGCAAAAACCGACCGCCCGGTCAGGGAATCGTGACTTTCACCGTCGGGGCCTGACCCGAAATAAGTTACGCTGTCGAACGCGACGCGACGCGGAGACCCCGCCGGCGCTCGCCTTGTCCCGGCCGGCCGCGGCACACCCACCGCGCGACCGGCCGTTTCGCAGCTTTTCTTTCCGCCCGCCACCGCGGGCGCGGAGCTTTGCCGATGACCCAGCACGACCCCTTGAGTCTGCACGTCCCGGAGCCCACGGGGCGCCCGGGCTGTGCGACCGACTTCTCCTACCTCCACGTGTCGCCCGCCGGCGAAGTCCGCCGCCCACCGGTGGACACCGACCCGAGGTCCACCAGCGACCTGGCGTTCTCGCTGATCCGCGTCCTCGACGCCGACGGCAACGCGGTCGGCCCGTGGGCCCCCGATATCAGCGTCGAACTGCTGCGCGCCGGCATGAAGGCCATGATGAAGACGCGCATCTTCGACTCGCGCATGCTCATCGGCCAGCGCCAGAAGAAGATGTCGTTCTACATGCAGAGCCTCGGCGAAGAGGCCATCGGCACGGCGCACGGGCTGGCGCTGATCGACGGCGACATGTGCTTTCCCACCTACCGCCAGCAAAGCCTGCTGATGGTGCGCGACTACTCGCTGGTGGACATGATCTGCCAGCTGCTGTCCAACGAACGCGACCCGCTCAAGGGCCGCCAGTTGCCGGTGATGTACTCGGTCAAGGCCAAGGGCTTCTTCTCGATCTCCGGCAACCTCGCCACGCAATACATCCAGGCCGTGGGCTGGGCGATGGCCTCGGCCATCAAGGGCGACACCAAGATCGCGTCGGCATGGATCGGCGACGGCGCCACCGCCGAATCCGACTTCAACACCGCGCTGACCTTCGCCCACGTCTACAACGCGCCGGTGATCCTCAACGTGGTGAACAACCAGTGGGCGATCTCCACGTTCCAGGCCATCGCCGGCGGCGAGCACACCACCTTCGCCGCGCGCGGCGTGGGCTCGGGCATCGCGTCGCTGCGCGTGGACGGCAATGACTTCCTCGCGGTGTACGCCGCGTCGAAGTGGGCCGCCGAACGCGCGCGGCTGAACCTCGGCCCGACGCTGGTCGAGTGGGTCACGTACCGCGCCGGCCCGCATTCCACGTCCGACGATCCGAGCAAGTACCGCCCCGCCGACGACGCCCAGCGCTTCCCGCTCGGCGACCCGATCGCGCGCCTGAAGCAGCACATGATCAGAAAAGGCTGCTGGTCGGACGCCGAGCACGAGGAAACGCAGAAGGCCCTGGAGGCCGAGATCACCGCCGCGCAGAAGGAGGCCGAGTCCTACGGCACGCTGACCGACGGCCGCATCCCGAGCGCCGCGTCGATGTTCGAGGACGTCTACAAGGAGATGCCCGAGCATCTACGCCGTCAGCGTCAAGAGTTGGGGGTCTGAGGATCATGGAAATGCAAGACAAGAAGCAACTCGCGGCCGCGCCGGAGGGCCCGACCGCGCCGATGACGATGATCCAGGCGCTGCGTTCGGCGATGGACGTGATGCTGGAGCGCGACCGCAACGTCGTGGTGTTCGGCCAGGACGTGGGCTACTTCGGCGGCGTGTTCCGCTGCACCGAAGGCCTGCAGAAGAAGTACGGCAAGTCCCGCGTGTTCGATGCGCCAATTTCGGAGGGCGGCATCGTCGGCGCCGCGGTGGGCATGGGCGCGTACGGCCTGCGGCCGGTCGTCGAGATCCAGTTCGCCGACTACTTCTATCCGGCGTCCGACCAGATCGTGTCGGAGGCGGCGCGCCTGCGCTACCGCTCGGCCGGCGACTTCACGGCGCCGATGACGATCCGCATGCCTTGCGGCGGCGGCATCTACGGCGGCCAGACGCACAGCCAGTCGCCCGAGGCGATGTTCACGCACGTGTGCGGCCTGCGCACGGTGATGCCGTCCAACCCGTACGACGCCAAGGGCCTGCTGATCTCGTGCATCGAGAACGACGACCCGGTGATCTTCCTGGAACCCAAGCGCCTGTACAACGGCCCGTTCGACGGCCATCACGACAAGCCGGTGGTGCCGTGGTCCAAGCACAAGCTCGGCGAGGTGCCCGAGGGCTACTACACCGTGCCGCTCGATTCCGCCTCGATCTACCGCGAAGGCTCGCAGCTGACGGTGCTCACCTACGGCACGATGGTGTTCGTCAGCGAGGCCGCGGCCGCCGGGACGGGCATCGACGCCGAGATCATCGACCTGCGCAGCATCTGGCCGCTGGACCTGGACACGATCGTCGCGTCGGTCAAGAAGACCGGCCGCTGCGTCGTCGTGCACGAAGCCACGAAGACCAGCGGCTTCGGAGCGGAGCTGACCGCGCTGGTGCAGGAGCACTGCTTCTACAACCTGGAAGCCCCCATCGAACGCGTCGCCGGCTGGGATACCCCCTACCCGCATGCGCAGGAGTGGGCGTATTTCCCGGGTCCCGATCGTGTCGGCGCCGCCTTCAAGCGCGCCATGGAGAAATAAGAACATGGGTATTCACGTCATCAAGATGCCGGACATCGGCGAAGGCATCGCGGAAGTCGAACTGGTCGCCTGGAACGTCAAGGTGGGCGACGCCGTCGTCGAGGACATGAACCTCGCCGACGTCATGACCGACAAGGCCACGGTCGAGATCCCGTCGCCGGTGCACGGCAAGGTGCTGTCGCTGGGCGGCAAGGTGGGCGAGGTGATGGCGGTCGGCTCCGAGCTGATCCGCATCGAGGTCGAAGGCGCGGGCAACGTCAAGGAAGGCGCTGCGGCTCCGACCCCTGCGGCACCGGCTCCCGCACCGAAGGCGGCGCCCGCTCCGGCGCCCGTCGTGGCGACCACTCCCGCGCCTGCGCCCGCGGCCGCGTCCCCCGCGCCCGCGCCCAAGGCCGCCCCCGCGCGCGCCGCGGGCAAGGGCGCCGACAAGATCACGCGCGCCGTCGGCGACAAGCCGATCGCCTCGCCCGCCGTGCGCAACCACGCGTGGGACCTGGGCATCGACCTGCAGTACGTCATGGGAACCGGCACGGCTGGTCGCATCACGCACGAGGACATCGAGGCCTACGCCGCGCAAGGAACCATCGGCGGCACGGGTGCGACCGGCGCGGTCGACACGCGCTACGCGCAGCGCACCGACGAGGAAGCGATTCCCGTCATCGGCCTGCGTCGCAAGATCGCCCAGAAGATGCAGGACGCCAAGCGCCGCATCCCGCACTTCACCTACGTGGAAGAGATCGACGTCACCGAGCTCGAGACCCTGCGCGGCAAGCTGAACCAGAAGCACGGCGCGACCCGCGGCAAGCTGACGCTGCTGCCCTTCATCATGCGCGCCGTGGTGCTCGCGGTGCGCGACTACCCGCAGATGAACGCCCGCTTCGACGACGACGCCGGCGTGGTCACGCGCCACGCCGCGGTGCACCTGGGCATGGCCACGCAGACCGAGGCCGGGCTGATGGTGCCGGTGCTGCAGCACGCCGAGACGCTGGATCTGTGGGCCACCGCCGCCGAGGTCGCGCGCCTGGCCGCGGGCGCGCGCACGGGCAAGTCCGCGCGCGAGGAGCTCACGGGCTCCACGATCAC
>FTIR01002956.1_pt1 | contig 13660 bp, 17 predicted proteins | sample 1658041 | NCBI WGS metagenome assembly FTIR01 (sample SAMEA3914793, study PRJEB12502) | metagenome | biome: forest; material: soil | place: Canada | collected 2011-07-03 | depth 0.3 m | reverse complement strand
CGCCACGAGGTGTCGGGCGGCTATCTCTGGTCGCCCAAGCGCAAGGCGAATCAGGCGGCGAACCCGTTCTACGACTTCATGCGGGAGGTATCGCCTAGCGACGTCATCTTCTCGTTCTCCGAGACCCTGATTCGCGCCATCGGCATCGCTGCCTCGCATGCCTATGAGGCGCCCAAGCCCCTCGAGTTCAAGCAGACGGGGGCCTACTGGGACAAGATCGGCTGGCGCGTGGATATTCGATTCCATGAGCTCAGGCTGCCCATCAAGCCGTCCCAACACATGGGCGTGCTCAACCCGTTGCTGCCGAAGCGGTATGCGCCGCTGCAGGCGAGCGGAGCGGGCTTGCAGAGTGTCTATCTCACCCGAGTCCCCGAAGAACTCGCGGCGGCGCTGATCGACCTGCTGGGGGCCGAAGCCCATGACTTGGTACTCGGCTACCGGGTGCCCACCGATACCTGCCCTCGCGCGACGGAGCTTTGCCCGTCTCCGTGGATGGCCCGCGCCGCAGCGTGTCCCCTCTCACGTCGCCGGATACGCGCTGAGGCGATCCCGCGGCCTGGCGGCGGCGTGTCCGAGGTCAGGGCAAGACATTTGAGGAGCCGTGTCGCGACTCGTTCATCGCGACGTTCGGTGCGCTCATGAGTTCGTCGGCCCATCGGACGTGGGCCGAGCCAAGCCGCGCCAAGGCGAGACCTGGCCCGGGCAGCGTCTTACGCAGCGGTCTTGATGAGGCCGATCTGCGTGAGTGCGGCAACACCGTCGTCCAGCCCGATTTCCTCGACGATCTTGCCGTCCTCGAGACGCAGCACGGTGGTGCCGGTGAAGCGCATCTTGCGGCCCGTCGCGGCCGGCAGACTACCGACCAGGAAGTCGCTGAACGCGGGGCCGGTGTGCGTGCCGCCACCTTCCCAGCGTCCGACGACGTAGTCGCCCTCCGCGATGAGGTCCGCCGCGCCCCAGAAATTCAGGTCGGGGAACGCCTGGCGGAAGTCCGTCATGAAGGCCTTGATGTCTTCGCGGCCGCGACGCGGCTCGTGCAGCGAGTAATGCAGCAGCATGTCGGGTGCCGCGAGTTCGTCGACGATGGAGAGGTCGCAGGCCTCGCCCCAGAAGCTGGTGAACCAGCGGCCGACGATGGCCTTGTTGTCTTGTTCGATGGACATGAGAATTCTCCTTTGGAGAGTAGTTGAAAGACAGGTCAGAGGTTAGTGAGCGACGTGCCGTAGAAAAATCCGTTTCTTGCGACCGAATCGCCAGACGAGACCGCGCTCCTGCCGTGCGTGAACCAGACGTTCGCTCATCTCGGTGATGTTGCGGAGAGCCGACCGCAGCTCGCGCCACATCTCGATCTTGTCGGATGCGTCTACAACGAACGAACGGGCAGATCCGCGCCGAGGAGATGGCGCGATGGCGCGCCGACTTCCGTGCCATGGCTCCCGAACAGCAAATGGTTGCGGCAACGCTCATCTGGCTCTACCGAGCTGGCCCGGACTCGATCTGGCTGAGACGCGTGCGGTGCGCGTGGTTCGCCATGGACGCGCTGCGCCATCTGCAGGACGCCGACTGCATTTCGCTGTGGTTGCGAATCATCGCCACGTATCCGGGTTGGTGACCGAGATCCGAATTCAACCGCAAGGATCGGAGTTTCAAGAGTGCCCTGCGTTTCTAGACTTCAGGCACTCAATTCGCCGAAGGAAACATCATGACCTGCGCATCCACGTCCAACATCCGGCTCGACTTCCGTGCGTCCTACGTCCCCGTGACGGCCCCGATCAAGTTCGGCGTCGGCCGTTGCATCGATGGCGGCCTCCTGGTCGCTCGCAGCCAAGCGGGAATCTGCGCCATCTTCCTCGGCGACGATGCCGCGGAGCTGCGGGACGAACTGAGTGAAGCCTTCCCGTCGCGGCCACTGGAGGAAGCGACCGACGAACTGCAGCGCGACCTCGGCTATGTGGCCGCCTTCATCGACAAGCGCTCGGCCGACGGCGTCTTCAGCCTGGACGTCGGGGGAACGCCGTTCCAGCAGCGTGTCTGGGAAGCACTGTGCGGGATCCCCGCCGGCGAGACCCGCACGTATGCCGAAGTGGCCGAATGCATCGGCGCGCCCGAGGCGGTGCGTGCGGTGGCCAGCGCGTGCGCGGCCAATCTGCTCGCGGTTGCGATTCCGTGTCATCGCGTCGTTCGAAGCGACGGCGCGCCGTCGGGCTATCGCTGGGGTGCCGAGCGCAAGCGCTCCTTGCTCGAGCGGGAGTGTGCGTGATGCTCGACGTCATCCGCGATAGCCTCGGCCATGCCCAGGACTGGGCAAGCGTCGAGCGGTCGCTCGATGAAGGCGGCAACGCCGTCTTGCCCCGCCTTCTGACCAGCCCGCAGTGCCGACAGATCGCCGACATGTATTCGCACGAGGAAGGGTATCGGATCAAGATCGTGATGGCACGACACGGCTTCGGGGCTGGCGAGTACAAGTACTTCGCCTACCCGCTACCGCCGCTGCTGGAGGGTCTGCGGCATTCGCTGTACTACCGACTGGTGCCGATTGCCAACCGTTGGAACAGGCAGCTTGACGTCGACGTCAGTTATCCGAGCACGCTGACGGAGTTCCTGGAGCGGTGCCATCACGCGGGGCAAACCCGTCCGACGCCGCTGATCCTGCGATACGGCGAGGGCGACTACAACTGCCTTCACCAGGATCTTTATGGCGAGCATGTCTTTCCGCTGCAGGTCGCGGTGCTGCTCTCGCGGCCTGGTGAAGACTTCGCCGGCGGCGAGTTCGTGATGACCGAGAGCCGGCCGGGAAGCCAGCGCGCGGAGGTGGTTTCCCTGTCGCAGGGCGACGCGGTCGTGTTCACGGTCAACCAACGGCCCACTGCCGGCAAGCGCGGGACATCGCGTGCCGTCGCCATGCGGCACGGCGTCAGTCGGATTCGCAGCGGCCAGCGACACACGGTCGGCCTGATCTTTCACGACTCGAGGTGAAATCATGGAAAACATGGCGCCATTCGAAGAAGGCGGCCGCGGTGCCGTCGTATGGATCGGAGCACGCGCGTGCGTCCTGAAGGGGTTCGCACTGCCTCATGTCGACGAGCTTCTCCAAGAGCTCGCTGCCATTCTGGGTCTTCAGCGAATCAACCTCACATTCCGAAAGGCTGGCTAGTCAACCGAGGGGGAATCATGAAATTCTTTTTGAGCCATCTCGCTTTCCCGTTGGGCGCAATGCTCCTGGTCGCGGACGAACAGGGGCGCGTGCTGGCGTTGGAAATCGGCGATCGTCGGAGTCGCCTGCATCGCAGCCTCCGCGAGCAGTACGGTACGTACGAGCTTCTCGACGCCGAGGCGCCTGCCGCCGTCGCGACTGCGATGCGGCGCTACTTCGCCGGAGAGCTGCAGGCGCTGGACGAGCTCGACGTGGTCACCGCAGGCAGCGAACGGCAGCAGCGCGCGTGGGCCGCGCTGCGACGCATTCCCGCGGGCACGACAGCGACGTACGGGGAGATCGGCCAGGCCATGGGCATCACCGACTGGCGCGCGTCCGTCGATGCCGGGGCCGCCGTGGGCGCCAACCCGGTCGCACTCATCGTTCCATGTCATCGGGTGGTCGGTGCGAACGGCGATCTCAAGGGCTTTGCGTGGGGCCTGCACCGCAAGCAGTGGCTGCTCGAACACGAGGGGGCCATCAAGCCGCGCCGGAGCGCGCCCCAGACGGAGGCGCTGTTCTGATGCCGACTCGTTCTGAAAGCGCAGCGGGCTCATCGACCCGGGTCTGCCGGAAAGCCGCCGCGTTCCTGGCTGGCCTGGATGACGACTGGCGGCGTCGCATCGAAGCCGTCGGGCCGTGCCGACACGAGGCCAAGCCGGCGCGCGAGCCCCACGAGGCCCTCGTGCGGGCCATCGGCTGCCGTGGGCTCAAGCGCCTGCCCAAGACGCCGTCCGCGAGTGAGATGCGCGCGCCGGGACTCGCCTGGCAACCTTGCCGGACGATCGCGGCCCGGTACCGGTGGCGGGTGTCTACCGACGCTTGACGCTTCGGATACCGTCGAGGCAAGACGAATTCAAGAGCAAGAAACAGGGTGCTTGCGGTCAATGCCTGTCCGACACTGTGATTTCTGGAGTGAAGACCATGAATGCAACCAAGAAGCCCCAAGCCGAGAACGATGCGACTGCCTACGCCAGCGACGAGCAGCGGTGGTCGGCGATCCAGGCTCGCGACGAACAGGCCGACGGCCACTTCGTCTACGGCGTCCGGACGACCGGCGTGTACTGTCGCCCGAGTTCGTCCGCACGCTTGCCCAAGCGCGAGAACGTGGAGTTCTTCGACACGGAGCGCGAGGCGAAGGCGGCGGGCTATCGCGCCAGCCAGCGCGCGTCGGGTGACCGGACAGCCCTGGCGGCTCAACATGCGGCTGCAGTGGCGAAGGCCTGTCGTCTCATCGAGCAGGCGGAGACGCCCCCGAACCTGGACGAACTCGCCGAGAAGGTCGGGATGAGCCCGTTCCACTTCCATCGCGTGTTCAAGGCGGAAACCGGGCTCACGCCGAAGGCGTACGCATCGGCCTTCCGTGCGAACAGGATGCGCGGGGAACTCTCCCAGAAGAGCGCCTCGGTGACCGAGGCGATCTATGACGCCGGCTTCAACTCCAACAGCCGCTTCTACGCGGCGTCGCAGTCGATGCTCGGCATGCGCGCGCGAGACTACCGCGCGGGCGGCCCCAACATGCAGATCCGCTTCGCCGTCGGCCAGTGCTCGCTGGGTGCGATCCTGGTCGCGCAGAGCCAGCGGGGGATCTGCGCGATCCTGCTGGGCGAGGATCCCGAGGTTCTGGTCGAGGACCTGGAGGATCAGTTCCCGAAGGCGCAGCTCATCGGCGGCGATGCCGAGTTCGAGCAATTGGTTGCGCAGGTCGTCGGCTTCATCGAGGTGCCGTCGCTGGGCTTGAACCTGCCGCTCGACGTGCAAGGGACTGCGTTCCAGGAGCGCGTCTGGCAGGTCCTGCGCGAGATTCCGCCCGGCGCCACCGTGAGCTATGCGCAGGTCGCCGCGCGCATCGGTCAACCGAAGGCGGTGCGCGCCGTCGCCCAGGCGTGCGGCGCCAACCACTTGGCGGTGGCCATTCCCTGTCATCGCGTGATACGACGCGGCGGCGAGCTGTCCGGCTACCGCTGGGGTGTCGACCGCAAACGCGAACTTCTCAGGCGGGAAGCCCTTCAACAACTGGAAGCATCATGAAGACAGGAAAGGCCACCTTCCAGGCGAACTGGACGGACATCGAAGCCCAACTGAACGAGGAAGGCTACGCATTGCTTCCCGGCATCCTGAGCGACAGCCAGGTCGACGAACTGGTTCGAGCATGCAGCATGAGCGACGGTGCCATCGCGTCGCTCGCAGCCGAGGGACTCGGTCGAGGGAGCTGTGTCTACCTTCAGGAGACCGCGACGCCGTGGATCGAGGATTTGCGGGAGCACCTGTATGGCGACCTCGTTCCGATCGCCAATCGCTGGAACGATGCGCTCGAGTTGCAGCGCCGCTATCCCGACACGCTGGCCGCCTTCCTCGACCAGAATCTTGAGGCGGGCCAGACGCGGTCGCAGTCGAACCTGACTCGCTTGCGCGAAGGCGACCATCAAGCGTTGCATCAGCGCAGCGAAGGGGAGCACGTGTTCCCTCTTCAGATCGTGGGGCTGCTCACCGAGCCGGGGAGGGACTTCACCGGCGGCGAGTTCGTCATGACCGAGCAACGACCGCGCATGCAATCGCGGCCGATGGTGCTGCCCTTGAGCAAAGGCGGCATTGCCGTCATTGCTTCCGCCCATCGTCCGCACCGGGGTACGAAGGGCTACTACAGGGTCAATCTCAAGCATGCGATCAGTCGCGTGCGGAGCGGTGAGCGGATCGGCTTCGAACTGCTGCTTCACCATGCCACCAAGGCCTGACGACCGCCATGCCGGAAGAACATGGAAGTTGATCGGCGCCGACGGTCGGCTATTCGAAAGCGGCGTCCCCGGAACGCTCGGCGGACACAGGCGCAGCGGCCTCCATGGGCGATTCGATTGCCGTGCGGCAGCGCCAGCCATCGCGCGCGGTGGCTGTACCAAGCATCGAGTCTTCTTCCTCGACGAGGAGACTGCGATCACTGCAGGCGACCGGCCGTGCGCCGTTAGCCTGCCTGAAACGTATGCGACCTGGAAGGTCGCGAATCCGAAGCGAAGGAAGCAGGCATGGCTATCGAAACGATGATCGACGTGCACGGAGTGCTCGATCGCGCTCCTGCCTCTCTGGCGTGTCCGTTCCGCGAACGGATCGACGCTGTCGACTGGCGTCAAGTCGAGATTGCGCTGGCCGAGGATGGCTACGCTGTCATTCCGTCCCTGCTTGCAGACCAGGACTGCCAGCACGTAGCGAACCTCTATGGCGAAGAAGACCGCTTCCGCAGTCGGATCGTGATGGAGAGACATGCCTTCGGACGCGGCGAATACAAGTATTTTTCGTACCCGCTGCCCGATGCCATAGGGCGCTTGAGGTCAGCGCTCTACTCGCGCCTGGCGCCGGCGGCAAACCGATGGCACGAGGCGATGCGCATGGCAGAACGCTTTCCGCTCACGCTCGAGGAGTTCCTGCGGGTATGCCATCGCGACGGCCAGACTCGACCGACACCCCTCATGCTGCGCTATCGGGAACGAGACTATTGCTGTCTCCACCAGGACTTGTATGGCAATCATGTCTTCCCGTTCCAAGCGGTGTTCCTTCTGGACGAGCCCGGCCTTGATTTCGAGGGAGGCGAGTTGCTTCTCGCGGAGAGCGATCCGAAAGGACCTGGTCGGGCGGAGGTCGTGCCGCTGCGGCGGGGCGACGCGGTGATATTCGCGGTGAACAGCAGGCCGGTTCGCAGTGGCAGGGGCTACTACCGCGTGAGCTTGCGCCATGGGGTCAGCCAGCTTCGGCGCGGCCAGCGCGGAACGCTTGGCATCATCTTCCACGACGCGTCCTAGCCGATGCACGAGCCGGTCTGCATAGCGGACGTCACGAGCAGGTTTGGAGAAAGTGATCGGCAGGCGTCGCCGAACCCGATTCAGTCCCGCGCACGGCGTCCAGGCCCGGCGTCCGTTGCCCCGAGGGGTTGCAACGGCACCGGGAGGCGAGGCCTTCCACGCCTGCGTGGGGTCGCGCGGACGCTTGCTCAGGCGACCTGCAGCTCCGCTGCCTGACGAAGACCTGCAGCCATGCCCAGATCCATCATCTCGGCGCTGACTTTCAAGCCCTCTGCGCGAACGACCTCCATGCGGGTCACGCCCAGGAAGCCGAAGAATGAGCGCAGATAGGTCTCTTGATGATCGAATGCGGCCATCGGCGTATCAGCTCCATAGAACCCACCGCGAGCCGACGCGATCACGACGCGTTTCGCGCCGAGCAGGCCCTTGAAACCGGCGGCATCGTACTGGAACGTCTTGCCCGGCACGGCCAGCGCGTCAAGCCATGACTTCAGCTGACTCGGGATGCCGAAGTTGTACATCGGCGCCCCAATGACGATGGCGTCAGCGACCAGGACCTCCTCGAGCACGGCGAGGAGTTCCATGGCATCACGCTGCAACTCGGAGCTTCGTTGTTCGACTGGAACACTCGCTATGTCTGCCAGCGCTCCACTGAACTGCGGGACGTTGTTTCGAGCCAGATCGCGGGAGGTGACGAAAGCATCTGGGTTGCCTTCGAGCAATCGCTTGACAACCGCCGCGGTGAGTCGACGACTCGCCGAGTGTTCGCCAAGAATGCTGGAGTCGATGCGGAGGATATTCATGATGTACCTTGGCCGGCTTGATGATGGTATAAATAAGTAACCAAGGTCATCCTAGTGACCGCCGCCCGTCTTCGCAAGAAGGCACATGCAGGTAACCATGGGCATACGAAAGGAACCCCAGGCACATGAAGGTAACTACTTCAAGCGCCGCTGCGAAGAGCCGTGCACTGGAGGCTCAGCTCAAGGCGCGCGACGCGGCAGGACTGCAGGAAAGTTGCAAGCCGGTCGCCGACATCCTCGTGCGTGTTGGCGACAAGTGGAGCGTGCTGATAGTCATGATGCTTGGGCACGGGCCGAAGCGATTCAACGAGATTCGGCGAGTCATCCAAGGCATCTCGCAACGCATGCTGACCTTGACGCTGCGAAGCCTCGAACGCGACGGCCTGGTCACTCGAACCGTCTTTCCGACGATTCCTCCGCGTGTGGACTATGAGCTGACTGCGCTTGGCCTTTCCCTTCTTCTCCCGATCTCGGAGCTGGGGGAGTGGGCGTACGCGAACCGCGCAAAGATCGAGGTTGCGCGAGCCAAGTTCGACCGCAAGGCAAGCTGAAGATCCCGTGGTGCCCGTGCAGCGTGTGCGCATGCCGCGTTGATTGTCGGCATCGCACAAGCCAGGCCGCATCCCGCGCGCACGGCCTGCTTCGCAGCACGGAGCCTCTTTCAGCTAGCTTCGCTGACGATTGGCGTCCTGCCAGGCCGTCGGGCTCATGTTGCGAAGGCGCCTGAAGTATCGGTTCCAGGCCGTTTGGTCGGAAAAACCGAGCTCGAGCGCGATCGCGGAGAGCTCCCGACCGCCTTGCAGCAGGAGCCGCTCGGACTCTTCGATGCGAAACTGGTCGAGGACATCTTGAAACGAGGTCCCGGACTCGGACAGCCGGCGATGCAGTGTCCGCTCCGAGACGCCCAGCGAGCGCGCGACGCGTTCAGCGACGGCCTGCCCGCGGGGCAGCAAGCTCCGCAGTCGGGCGCGCACGGAGACTTCGATACCGCTCTTGCCGTCGTTCGAGAATCCGAGCTTCCTGGCGATCTCGAGCAGCGTGTCATGCAGCCGCGAGTCAGCCATCGATTGTTCCAGATCGACCGACGCGCGGCTGCAATCGAACCCGGCCCGGCGCGCGCCATACACCACGGGCGCGCCGAACAGCTTCGAGTGGCAGGCGTCGGCGAAAGGCGGTCGCGTGAGGTAGACGCGCCGCGGCACGAACTGCCCGTTGCTGGTGCTTCCAAAGCGTCCGAGGATGACGGCGGTCGTGAACTCGTCGCTTTCGCGCTCGCTGGCGATCTCATCCGAATCGATGATGCGCAACGTCACGGTTTCGGAGTCGTCGAAGTCGAGTTCGAGTTCGATGCCGGTCGCTGCGGCGGCGAAATGATCCGCCAAGGCTTGCAGGCCGCCCCGCACCGTCTGCGCGCTGCCGGCGAGATAGTCCAGGGTTCCAAAGAGTCCGAACGGCACACGCATGGCCGCCAGAGTGGGAAGTTCGGGGCGGGGATCGATCTTCGCGGCCTCCAGCCATATGGATTCCCACGCCGAGCCCGGCAGCATCTCCGACGGATCTGAATAGTGAGGCGCGAGCCCCGCCGTCCTCCGGATACGCGCAGTATCGACGCTGCACGCCTGCAATCCCGCCAGGAGCGCCTCGGCGCTGAGTGCCGGCACGAAGACCATGGGACACCGTCCTCCGCCTGGTGGCGGCATTGGCCAAGAGTCTGGCAGTTGAGGTCAATAGTTCCGACCCGGATCTTGGCACATTGAAGTCACTCGGCGCAGAGCGCGACGAGCCGCCGAACAAAGGTCCGACATGCCATCCGCACCCTCGACTGAAGCCATAGCGCGCCCCCGCTCGCTCAGCATCCCTGCAACCCTCCACAGCAGCATTCTCGGCGGTCCGTTTGAAGGAGAGGCCGAGGTCGACGGCGTCATCCCAGCGTGGCTTCGTGGACGCCTGATGCGCACGGCCCCGGCCGTCTTCGAATTCGACCACTGGCATTCGACGCACTGGTTCGACGCGCTCGGCATGTTGTATTCGTTCGAGATCGGCACCGATGGCCGCGTGCACTGGATGCAGCGCTTGCTCGAATGCGAATTCAACCGATCGGTTCTCAACGGCCGGGACGAGCTCGCGAGCTTCGGGACGGCCAACAAGCGCGGCCTCATCCAGCGGATTCTGCATCCCGTCGCCCGTTCGACGGACAACACCAACGTGAACATCCGTCCCGACGGTCGCCGCTGGATCGCCATGACGGAAACCGATCGTCAGCTCGCGATCGACCCGCGAACACTGAAGACGGCCGCCGAGGTGCGATTCTCGGACGACCTCCCGAAGCAACTCATGGTCAGCGCGCATCCGCACGAAGACTTCGAACGCAAGGAATTGATCAATGTCGGGTTGTCGTATGGTGCGCGAAGCAGCCTGGTCGTGTTCTCGCAGCCGTGGGGATCGAACGTGCGGCGGGAGATCGGCCGCGTGCCGTTGCGTCGCGTGGCCTACATCCACTCCTTCGCCATCACGCGAACGAAGATCGTCCTGATCCTGCCGCCCTACGACCTCCATCCGGCCGCCATGCTCTGGTCGAGTCGAGCCATCTCGGAGCACTACCGATGGTCGCCCGAAAGCGGCACGCGAATCGTCGTCATGGACAGGGCGAGTGGCGAGTGCGCCGAGCATCGGGGCCCTGCGTTCTTCTTCTTTCACACCGTCAACGCGTTCGATCTCGACGATGGCGCGATTCGCCTGGAGCTGCTGGCCTATGCCGACGCCACCGTTCTCAGCCACGGCATGCTGATGAGCACGATCCGCGCCGACGGCGTGCCCTCCCTGACGCCACGACTGCACCGCATCACGCTCGAGCATGGCCGGGAAAGCTTCCGCATCGAAGTCGTCGGGGCGGAGGCGCGGTTCGAGTTCCCGACCATCCACTATGCCCGCGTCAATGGACGACCCCATCGGTACGTCTGGGGTTCGGATCTGTCCCGCCTCGTGCGAGTGGACACGCTGACGGACACCGTGAGCCAGGGATCGCTGGACGGACTCACGTTCGGGGAGCCTGTTTTCGTGGCGAATCCAGATGCCGTTGATGAGGACGGCGGCGTGTTGTTGACCGTTGGCACTTCATCGCTGAAGCAAGGGAGCGAAATGACCATCTGGAACGCCCGTACGTTGGAGGCCATGGCTCGAATCACGGTGCCGGTTGCAATTCCGCTCGGCTTTCACGGAGGCTTTGGATCACCATGAGAGCGACAGACCTCCGATTTCCGGCTCTTGTGCTGGCGGGCGCTGTCATCAGCGCGCCGGCGCTCGGCGCCGACATTCAAGCTGCAGTCGAAGGCTTGAGCAGTGCCAAGGGGCATGTCATCTGCGGCATGTTCCGATCAGCGGACGGATTTCCCAGGGAAACGCAGAAGACAGCCGGGCTCGTGACCGTGCCCGCAAGCCGGGCCGGAGCGCGATGCACGTTCACGGACGTCGCCGCCGGCACCTACGCGATCTCCGTCTTCCACGATGAGAACGACGACGGCGTGCTCAACACGAACTTCCTCGGCATGCCACAGGGATACGGCGTCTCGAACAACCATGTACGCCGTGCGCATGACCGCCGGGAACCTGGCGTGTCGATGGCGATCGACGATGTGAACGAGAACGCGATGGCGGTGCCTGCACCGCAGGAAGAGCCGGGACGGTTCCCGTTGCGGAAGGCCGCCTATGATGCTCGTTTCTCGGCGTTTGCCATTCAATCCGATGCACAGACTCTTTTCACTGGCGGGACAGGCGGCGCTCGTGACCGGTGCCGGCAGCGAATCCGGAATCGGGTTCGCGACGGCCCGGTTACTGGCGGAAATGGGCGCGCGAGTCGCTATCGCAGCGACCAGCGCACGGATCTTCGAGCGCGCGGAGGCCTTGCGCGCCGAGGGCCACGTGGCGCACGGCTTCATGGCTGATCTCGTCGACCGCGGCGCAACGCGAGCGATGCTCGTGCGCGCGGAGGAGGCGGTGGGGCCGATCGGCATCCTGGTGAACAACGCCGGCATGGCGCAGTTGGGGGTCTCGGACGTGGACGGCCCGTTCCATGAAATCGAGGACGAAGCCTGGGACGCGACCCTCGCTCGAAATCTGGGCACTTGCTACAACATGACCCGAGCGGTGCTGCCCGGGATGATTCAACGGCGCTACGGACGCATCGTCAGTGTGGCTTCGGTGACCGGTCCATTGGTGAGCAATCCGGGGGAGGCCGCCTATAGCGCGGCAAAGGCGGCCATGGTGGCGATGAGCCGCAGCATCGCCCTCGAGACGGCGACATCCGACGTCGTCATCAATTGCGTGGCGCCGGGCTGGATAGCGACCGGAGGCCAGAGCGACGAGGAGGCACGAGCTGGACGGCACACGCCGTTCGGACGCTCCGGCACAGCCATCGAGACCGCGGCGATGATCGCCTTCCTGGCCTCTCCGGGGGCCAGCTACATCACGGGCCAATTGATGGTGGTCGACGGCGGCAACTGCCTCCAGGAACGCAAAGGGAGCTGAGAGGTATCGGCGGACTGCGCCGGCGGGCCTGTCGAGGCTCGAGTCTGCCGACAAGAACGGCGGGTGCCGGCTGGGGCGAGTCCGGCAACAGGAACCGATCCGCGTTCCGCCCAAGTCCTTGATTCACCCCGCAGACCGCGCGAACGCCCACAAAAGGTGCGCGCCCGGCCGGGTCGATTCGGCGCCACGCTCGAGCGAAACTCCCTCATCTGGGGGGCAGCCAAATCGCCCCCGTCGTCCTAGACTGGTCCCCAGAATGTTTCGCGTCAGCAGCGACGAAAGCAGCCTCTCGAGGTCGAGAGGCTCGTCAGTCGGGGGAGGGGACGCGGAGGGGACCGACGATGAGCCAAGTACACACGCCCGGCCAGGAAATCCTGCGGGCCCGCATCCGTTTTGCGCTGCGCCGGGTCACCGGCTTCGTGTTCGACATCGACGCGATGCTGGCCAGGCCCGAGATCCGCTCGCGCCGCATCGGCTTGTGGCGCGACGTCGCCGATGGCGAGTTGAGCAGCCTGCTCGACCAGCTCGAAACCGAATTCCAGGCCGATGCCGACGATCACGACGATGCCGAGCGCACCGTGGTCATCCGTCGCGCCGAGGCGCACGCCCCGCACTCGCCGCGCGCCTGAAACACGGCACCGGCCCTGCGCCCCGTCAGCGCGCCGTGACGAAAAGGCCCCGCCGAAGCGAGGCCTGGGTCCAAGCGGGTGGCGACGCGTTCAGTGCGTCTTCTGCTGTTGCTGCTGCGCCTTCTGCGCGCGCAACTGGTTCACCTGTTCCTTGAGCAGTCCCAGCGCGGCGTGCTGCACGGCGCCTCCGACGCTGCCTTCCATGCGCGTCGACAGGTTCAGTTGCATCACCACCTGCGAGATGTCCTCCAGCCACGAGGGCGGCGGCGGTGGCGGGTTGTGCTGCAGCAGCCATGCGATGAGCACGCTCAGCGGCACGCTGCCGCACCAGTCGTCGAACATCTCCGACGCGAAGCCGGAGAGCTGGCCGCCGATGTCGGCCACCGCGCCGCCGCGGGCCTGCAGTTGCTGCCCGAGCTGGAACAGGCGCACTTGCTGGAACGCGACGGCGGCGGCGTTGCGCGCCAGCGGCGGCAGCGGTTGCGGATTGATGTCGGCGGACACGCTGGTGGCGATGATTTCCTGGATCGAGCCCAGGCGCAGCGGGCCGCCCGGCCAGTGCGGCGGACGCGTGCCGCAGTATGGATCGTCTTCGAGGGCGCTGACCAGCGCGCGCAGTGTTGCAGCCATGGAAGTCTCCTTCTGTGTGAGGGCAGAGGGAGCCGACGATCCTCCTGGCGCGGCGCGGGCACTATCCCTACATCAGGACCCGCGGCGGGC
>FTIR01000725.1_pt2 | contig 13744 bp, 15 predicted proteins | sample 1658041 | NCBI WGS metagenome assembly FTIR01 (sample SAMEA3914793, study PRJEB12502) | metagenome | biome: forest; material: soil | place: Canada | collected 2011-07-03 | depth 0.3 m | reverse complement strand
TGATCCTGCGCTTCGTGCGCGAGTACGCCGACGCGCAGAACGAGCACCGCGTGCTGACCGAGGACGTGCGCTTCCTGGCCGACGACGAACGCACCCAGGTGCAGGCGGCGCAGCGCCGCGTCGTGGCCGCCTTCGCCGATGCGATCGCCGCCGTACGCCCGAACCTGGCGCGCAACGAACTCGATCGCCCGCTCGCGATGCTGCTGTTCGGCATGATCAACTGGATGTTCACGTGGCTGCGCCCCGACGGCAGCCTCACCCACGAGCAGATGGCGCCGCTCGTGGCCGACCTGTTCTTCGGCGGCCTCGCGGCGGTGCGCAAGCCCCGCGGCGGCGCGCGCCAGAATGCCGCCATCCCTTCCCTCAACGACTGATTGTGGAGACGACCCAGATGACCACCAAGATCCGTTCCCCGTTCCATGCCTTGATGGCCGCCGCGCTGATGTTCGTGGCCGGCTCCGCGCTGGCCGACATCAACGTGGGCGTGACGGTGTCCGCCACCGGCCCGGCCGCGTCGCTGGGCATTCCGGAGAAGAACACCGTCGCGCTGATGCCGCAGACGATCGCCGGCCAGAAGGTGCACTACATCGTGCTGGACGACGGCTCCGACACCACCAAGGCCGTCAGCAACACGCGCAAGCTGATCACGGAGGACAAGGTCGACATCATCCTGGGCTCCACCGTCACGCCCAACTCGCTCGCGATGATCGACGTCGTCAGCGAGGCGCAGGTGCCGATGATCTCGATGGCCGCGTCGGCCAAGATCGTCGAGCCGATGGACGCCAAGCGCAAGTGGGTCTTCAAGACGCCGCAGAACGACATCCAGATGTCGCTGGCGATCGCCTCCCATATGAAAGATCACGGCGTGAAGACGGTGGGCTTCATCGGCTTCGCCGACGCCTACGGCGAAGGCTGGTACGGCGAGTTCAGCAAGGCCGCGGCCCTGAAGGGCATCACGGTCGTCGCCAACGAGCGCTTCGCGCGCAACGATTCGTCGGTCACGGCGCAGGTGCTCAAGCTGCAGGCCGCCAGGCCCGACGCGATCCTGATCGCCGGCTCGGGCACGCCGGCGGCGCTGCCGCAGATCACGCTCAAGGAGCGCGGCTACACCGGCCTGATCTACCAGACGCACGGCGTGGCCAACGACGACTTCCTGCGCGTGGGCGGCAAGAACGTCGAGGGCACCTACCTGCCGGCCGGCCCGGTGCTGGTGGCCCGGCAACTGCCGGTGGGCAATCCGGTTCGCTCCTCGGCGCTCGAATACGTCTTCGCGTACGAACTGGCCTATGGCAAGGGCAGCGTGTCGACCTTCGGCGGCCACGCGTGGGACGCGGGCCGACTGATGGCGGCCGCGATTCCGGTGGCGCTGAAGAAGGCCCAGCCGGGCACGCCCGAGTTCCGTGCGGCGTTGCGCGATGCGCTGGAGAACACGAAGAACGTGGCCGGCGCGCACGGCATCTTCAACATGACCCCTACCGACCACCTGGGTCTGGACCAGCGCGCCCGCGTGATGGTCAAGATCGAGAACGGCACGTGGAAGCTTCAGGAGTAAGTCGCATGAATCCCACCCAGTTGCAGAGTTACATCGGCGGCCGCTTCGTCGGCACGCGCGCGGGCGCGGCGCTCGCGAGCGCGGTCGACGGCCACACGGTGGCGTTCGCGCATGCCGACGAACTCGATTTCGGCGAGGCCGTCGCCCACGCGCGCGGCGTCGGCGTGCCGGCCTTGCTGGCGCTCGACTTCCAGCAGCGTGCCGCGCGCCTGAAGGCGCTCGCCAAGTTCCTGATGGAACGCAAGGAAGAGCTCTACGCGATCTCGGCCCACACCGGCGCCACGCGCGTGGACGGCTGGATCGACATCGAGGGCGGCGCCGGCACCTTGTTCGCGTACGCCAGCATGGGCAGCAACGAGCTGCCGTCCGGCAACCTGATCCACGAAGGCCCGGCGCTGTCGCTGGGCAAGAAGGGCCAGTTCGCCGGCACCCACGTGCTGGTGCCGCGCCGCGGCGTCGCGGTGCACATCAACGCGTTCAATTTCCCCGTCTGGGGCGCGCTCGAGAAGTTCGCGCCGAGCTTTCTCGCGGGCATGCCCTGCATCGTGAAGCCGGCCACGTCCACCAGCTACCTCACCGAGGCCATGGTGCGCCTGTGCGTCGAGTCGGGCCTGCTGCCCGAAGGCTCGCTGCAGCTGGTGGTGGGCTCCACCGGCGACCTGCTCGATCGCGTCGATGGCCGCGACATCGTCACGTTCACGGGCTCGGCCGACACCGCCGCCAAGCTGCGCGTGCGGCCGAACCTGATCGCCAACAGCGTGCCGTTCAACGCCGAGGCCGACTCGCTGAACTGCGCGGTGCTGGCCGACGACGTGACGCCCGACGACGTGGAGTTCGACCTCTTCGTCAAGGAAGTGGCGCGCGAGATGACGGTCAAGGCGGGTCAGAAGTGCACCGCGATCCGGCGCGCGATCGTGCCGCGCCGCCATCTGGCGGCCGTCACCGAACGCCTGAAGGCGCGCCTGGCGAAGGTCGTCGTCGGCGACCCGTCGGTCGAAGGCGTGACGATGGGCGCGCTGGCGTCGCACGAGCAGCAACGCGACGTGGCCGAGCGCGTGGCGCAGCTCGCGCGCGGCAACACGGTGCTGTTCGGCGCGGAGGGCGGCTTCGCGCCGCGCGGCACCGGCACCGACCAGGGCGCGTTCTTCTCGCCCACGCTGCTGCTGTGCGAGCGCCCGGACATGAACTCCGCGGCGCACGACGTCGAGGCCTTCGGCCCGGTCAGCACGCTGATGCCTTACGACGAGTTCGACGAGGCGCTGGCGCTAGCCGAACGCGGTCGCGGCAGCCTGGTGGGCACGCTGGTCACGCGCGATCCGCATCGCGCGGCGCACGCCGTCGCCCGCCTCGCGGCGCTGCACGGCCGCATCCTGGTGCTCGATCGCGACGCCGCGGCCGAATCCACCGGCCACGGCTCGCCGCTGCCCGCGCTCAAGCACGGCGGCCCGGGTCGCGCCGGCGGCGGCGAGGAGCTGGGCGGCATCCGCGCCGTCAAGCACTACCTGCAACGCGCCGCGGTGCAGGGCTCGCCGACCATGCTGGCCGCCGTCACCGGCGAGCACGTGAAGGGCGCCGCGGTGCACGAGTCGGCGATCCATCCGTTCCGCCACGCGTTCGAGGACCTGACCGTGGGCGACTCGCTGCTGACGCACCGGCGCACGGTGACGGACGCCGACATCGTCGCCTTCGGCGGCATCTCGGGCGACTTCTTTTACATGCACTTCGACGAGATTGCGGCAAAGGCGTCTCCGTTCGGCAAGCGGATCGCGCACGGCTACTTCGTGCTGTCCGCCGCAGCCGGCCTGTTCGTGTCGCCGGCCGAAGGCCCGGTGCTGGCCAACTACGGCCTGGACACGCTGCGTTTCGTCAAGCCGGTGGGCATCGGCGACACGATCCGCGCACGCCTGACCTGCAAGCGCAAGATCGACCGCCAGAAGGTGGGCGCCGACGGACGCGGCCAGGGCGTGGTGGCGTGGGACGTCGAGGTGACGAACCAGGACGGCGAGGTCGTGGCGAGCTACGACATCCTCACGCTGGTGGCCAAGCGGGCGGAGGCCGCGCCCGCCGTCTGAACCCCTGGGGGTATTCTCTGCACTGTCGAGCGGGCCGGGCCGGCATTTGGCACAGGCCTTGCTCGACAGGGAACGCCCCGGCCTGCTGGCTGAGGGTATATACAGTAGGTATGGTATAGTTACGCCTGCGCGAGGCGGAACGTGTGGCTGCAGCCTCACGTTCGCGCCCTGTTCCTACCCCGGAAGGATCATCACTCGATGTCGAAGCAAGAAATCAAGACCACCCTCGGTGCCGACGGCCTGCGCTATCGCTCCAAGGCCGCAGGATCCCCTTTCGCAGCCACTGGCGCCTTTGGCGCCGCAACGATGTCGTGCTTTCTTTGTGGCAAGCATCGTCCCCGCGCCCAGCTGAAGACGCGCAAGCTGCTGGGCCGTGCCCAGTCGGTCTGCGCCCCCAGCTGCAAGGAAGCTGACGCGACCCCGGCTTGATGCATGACGGCGGGGAGGCCGGTCGGGCCCCGCGCGATGCTTCACGAACGCACGCCCTCGGGCGTGCGTTTTGTTTTGTGGCCTGCGGTTGACGCCGGGGTCTGCGGAAACTGTGGCACGCTGTTGCGATGTCTGTTCCCTCCGCCTTGGCCGCAACGCCGCCCGACTGCAAGCATCCCGCGGGACGCTTCGCCCCGGTGATCGACCCGAACCGCTGCGAAGGCAAGTCTGCCTGCGTCGCCGAGTGCCCTTACGACGTCTTCATCGTGCGCCGCCGCGAGCGCAGCGAGCTGCCGCAACTGGGCGTACTGGGTACGCTCAAATGGTGGGCGCACGGCGGCCTGCAAGCCGAGGCCGTGCGCGCCGACCAATGCCACGGATGCGGGCTGTGCGTGAGCGCCTGTCCGGAGAGCGCGATCACGTTGAAGCGGGCCTGAAACTGATTCCTGATAGCCTGCGCAGCTGATCACTTTTGGTTGTCGCTGACGCAGCGCCGCCTTCTCCCTTTCCCAATGACTGGAACTTCCGCCATCGAAGCCGATGCTGCGCGAATCACCGCCGCCTCCACCCGCCGCAGCCAACTGGCCGTCGCCTCGCTGTTCGGCGCCCTGGGCTTCAGCTACGGCACCTGGACGTCGCGCTTGCCGGCCATCAAGGGCAACCTGGGCCTGAGCACGTCGCAGGTCAGCGTGGTGCTGCTGTTCGCCGCGCTCGGCGCGATCTTCTCGTTTCCGGTGACGGCGGCCGCGCTGCACAAGCTCGGCTCGCGCGGCGCCAGCCTCGTGTCGGGCGTGCTGCTCGCGCTGGGTCTCGTCGTCTTCGGCCTGGCGCCCACGTGGGCGCTGGCCTGCGTCGTGATGTGCCTCTACGGCGTCCTGGCCAGCACGATGGACGTGGCGATGAACGCGCAAGGCGTCGAAGTGGAGCGCGCCACCGCGCAGCCGGTGATGTCGCGCCTGCACGCCACTTTCAGCCTCGGCACGATGGCCGGCGCGTTCTTCGCGTCGGGCATCACGCTGGTGACGACCTCGGTGCCGCTGCACTTCGTCGTCGCGGCGCTGGTCGTGCTGGCCGCGGTGCTGCTGCCGCGCGCCGGGCTGATCGCCGATGCCAAGCCGATTGACGGCGGCACGCGGTCGTTCGCGCTGCCGCGCGGCGTCGCGCTGTTCATCGGCGCGATGGCCTTCCTGGGCATGATCGTCGAGGGCTCGATGGTGGACTGGTCCACGCTGTACCTGAAGGAGCGCGCCGGCGCGTCGCAGCAGATCGCGCCGCTGGGCATCGCCAGCCTGCAGGGCACGATGCTGGTGACGCGCTGGTTCGGCGATCGCGCCCGCGCGCGTTGGGGCGCGCGCAAGCTGCTGTTCGGCGGGTCGCTGCTCGCCGGCGTGAGCCTGACGGCGGCGCTTCTGATCGGCGGCGTCGTGCCGGCGCTGGTGGGCTTCGCGCTGTTCGGCGTCGGCGTGGCCACCGTGTCGCCCTGCGTGTACGCGGCGGGCGCGCGCGAGGGCGGCGTCGCGCTGGCCGCCGTGATGACGCTGGGCTCGCTGGGCTTTCTCGTCGGCCCGCTGGTGATCGGCGCGGTGGCGCAGGCCACCAACCTGTCCTGGGGCATGGCCGTGGTGGCGGCGGCGGCGATCGTGTTGGCGTTGTTGTCGCGGCGGGTGCGCTGGGACTGACGGTCGGTGGTCGCAGTCATCCCTGTTGCGCACGCCGAGCCTCACCTGCAGCGTCCTTGACCGGTGAGCACGGCCAAGCTGTCGCCAGGGTTCGTCGAGCCCTTCGTCTGCTTCGTCTGCGCCTCGGCCGCGTTGCCGCAGGAATCCCTGGTCCGCGTCAGCTGGTGCACGAACCAGACGCCGCCCGCGCCGAGGGCGATCCACACGCCCAGGCCCAGCGCGACGAGCGACCACTCCCTGCGCGAGAGGCGTGGGGTGCGGGCGGTGCTTTCGGTCATCGGCCGCCAGCTTACCTTGGGCCGCGCGCGCGGCGGCCGGCCCGGCTTCCCGGTCTGCCGACAATGGCATCGAGGCCACGGCAAGCGGCCGGCGTTCGAAGCGGACAGAATCGGCCGATGCCTCCTTCCAGGAATTCCATGCCTCGCGTTTCCGCTCTTTGCGCCTTGCTCTGCGTCGCGCTCGCCGGTGCTTGCCGTCCCGCCGCTGCCGCGGACAATCCCGAGCCGACCGCCATCATCGGCGTCGACGAGATCGTCGCCGACCGCTCGCAGGTGGAATGGTCCGAGGCCTACCTGCAATGGATCGCGGCCTTCGCGCACGACAGCAGCCCGATCGCCGACGCCAGCGGTGCCCTCTGCGCCGCGAAGCAGGACGGCGACGTCTGGTTCCTGGCGACCTCGGACGGCACGGCACCCGTCGTGCGCGCCTGCCAGGTTCCGGCGGGCAAGCTGCTGTTCGTGCCGATCGCGAGCACGGTGGAGCGTTCGGGCAATCGCGAACCGGTCTGCGAATCGATGGCGCGCATCGCGGCCGGGACGATCACGGGACACGTGAGCCAGCTCTCGCTCGTGATCGACGGCCGGCCGGTCGACGATCTCGCCAGCCACCGGCTCGCCACCGGCACCTGCTTTCCCCTCGGCCTGCGCCAGATCCCGCGCCTGGCCGCCGCGACCGCGGTCGGCGACGGCTACTACGTGATGCTCAATCCGCTGGCGCCCGGCGCGCACACGATCGTCGTCGGCGCGAAGTTCGACAGCACGCCGGTATCGACGACCTATCGCCTCGACGTTCATTGAGACGCTCCCGCACCGATTCCCGGCGCCGTCGGCCGCGCGGCGATCTCGTCGCAGAGGGCGCGTGAGAAGCGATCCACCGCCATCGCCGACAGCGCCACGCCGTCGCGCCGCCTGACCGCCACCGTGCCGGCCGCGGCCTCCTGGTCGCCGACGATCAACATGTAGGGCAGCTTGGACTGCTGCGCGCGCAAGATCTTCTTCTGCATGCGTTCGTTGGAGTCGTCGACGTCCACGCGCAGGCAGCCGTCGAACGTCGGCGCCTCCGGCGCGCGCAGGCGTTGCTGTACCTCGCGTGCATACGGCTCGTGGCGCGAGGACACCGGGATGACCACCGCGTGGATCGGCGCGAGCCACGTCGGCAGCGCGCCGGCGTAGTGCTCGAGCAGGAAGGCGATGAAGCGCTCGTGCGAGCCGAGCGGGGCGCGGTGGATCACGTAGACCGGATGGTCGGTGCCGTCGGCGCCCGTGTAGGCGAGGCCGAAGCGGCGGCTGGCGACGAAGTCGAGCTGGTTCGTCGAGATCGCATAGTGCTGGCCCACGGCGCTGCGGATCATGAAGTCGATCTTCGGGCCGTAGAACGCCGCCTCGCCGGGCACCTCCACGTACGGCAGGCCCGACTCGCGCATCGCCGCGCGGATGATCGCGATCGCGCGTTCCCAGGCCGCCGGGTCGTCCACGTACTTCGTGCTGCTGGCGAGGTCGGGCAGCGACAGCCGCATGTGGAAGTCGGCGATGCCGAACAGCTCGTAGTAGCGCGCGTGCAGCCGCATCACGTCGGCGAACTCGGCCTGCACCTGGTCCTCGCGGCAGTAGACGTGGGCGTCGTTCTGGCAGAAGCCGCGCGTGCGCAGCAGGCCCGACAGCGCGCCGCTGGCCTCGTAGCGGAACACCTGGCCGTATTCGGCGATGCGCAGCGGCAGCTCGCGGTACGAGCGTGGCCGCGCCAGGTACACCTCGTGGTGGTGCGGGCAGCACATCGGGCGCAGGTAGTAGCGCTGCTCGTCGATCTCGATCGGCGCGTACATGTCGTCCTGGTAGTACGGCACGTGGCCCGACTTCAGGTACAGCCCCTCGCGCGCGATCGCGGGCGTGGACACGGGCCGGTAGCCGGCGCGGCCCTCCCACGCGCGCGCGAGCCGCTCGAGCTCGAGCCGGATCGCCGTGCCGTTCTGCAGCCACAGCGGCAGGCCGACGCCCACCGCGTCCGACATCGCGTAGATGTCCAGCTGCTTGCCGAGCACGCGGTGGTCGCGCTTCTTCGCCTCGGCGATCTCCCACAGCCGATGATCCAGCGCCGGCTGCGTGGCGAAGCACAGGCCGTGGATGCGCGTCAGCTGCGCGCGCTTCGCGTCGCCGCGCCAGTACGCGCCGGCCAGCGACATCAGCCTGAACGGGCCGATCGCGCCCGCGCGCGCGACGTGCGGGCCCTTGCAAAGGTCCGTGAAGGCGCCGAGCGAAACCATGCCGACCGCGTCCAGCGCAGGATCGATGGCCACGTCGTCGTCCACCATCCGGCTCACGGCCGTGCTGCCGCGCTCGCGCAGCAGCTCGATGAGTTCGGCCTTGTAGGGCTGGTCGCCCGCGCGCATCCACGCGATCGCGCGCTCGACGGGCCACACGTCGGCCACGAAGGGCTCGTCGCGCGCCTGGATCTCGCGCATGCGCCGTTCGATGACGGCCAGGTCGTCGTCGCCGACCGGCTCGGGGAACTCGACGTCGTAGTAGAAGCCATCCTCGACGGCGGGGCCGACGCCGAAGCGGGCGGCGGGCCACAGCTCGCGGACGGCGGCGGCGAGCAGGTGGGCGCACGAGTGGCGCATCGCGTGCAGATCGGGCGCTGCAATCAGTGGTTCGCTGAGAGAGGACATGCGGGGACTCCAGACATGAAAAAACCCAGCTGCCTGGCTGGGTTCATGTTGGAAGTCACACCCGGGCAGCCATGAAGGCCACCCGCTCGAGGCTAGGTGGCCAGGACGGTGGTGGTCGTGGTGGACGACGGGAACGCAGGCCCGCGGGCGAGCGCCACGCGCACGCCGACTGCGACGGCGCAAGCCGGCAGGCGAGAGGCGGAGACGAGATCGCGGGACATGCCCCAGTTTAAGCAGGACACGCGCGATCCGTCAAACGCGGCTGCGCATGGCGTGCGTTTGGCGCGCGGACGTTCAGGTCCGAGCGGGCAGGTCGTCCCGCATCTTCACCAGCCTGGCCAGGAGCTCCGCCGACGCGGGCATCAACGGCGGCCGCAACTCGTTCGCACACTCGCCGCCGGCCGCGAGCAAGGCCTTGACCGGCGCCGGGCTCGGCTCGTCGAACAAGGCCTGGGTCAGCGGGCCGAGATGGCGCCACAACGCCCTGGCGTGCGGCAACTCGCCGCGCGCCAGGGCCTGGTCGAAGGCGACGAACAGGTCGGTGCGCACATGCGCGCTCGCCGCGACCGCGCCGGCGCCGCCCAGGCAGCGCGCGGCGAACCACTCGTTGTCGTTGCCGCACAGCACCTGCAGGCGCCCGTCGACGATCAGCGCTTGCGTCTGCTCGACGCGGCCGCCGCAATCCTTCAGCGCGGCGATGCGCGGGTGCGCGGCCAGTGCGAGCAGCGTGGCCAGCTCGATGCGCACGCCGGTGCGCGCGGGAATGTCGTAGACGATGAGCGGTGCCGGGGCCGCGTCGGCGATCTCGGTGAAGAACGCCTGCAACGCCGCCTGCGACGGGCGCAGATAGGCCGGCGCCGACACGAGGAAAGCCGTCGGCAGCCCGTGCTCGCAGGCTTGCGCCATCTGGCGCAGCACCGCTTGCGCGCTGGCGCCGGAAGCCCCCATCGTGACGGGCAGGTCGGTGTGGCGCATCACCGTGGCCAGCACCGCGCCGCGTTCGCCGTCGCCGAGCAGGGGGGCCTCGCCGGTCGTGGCGCACACCACGAAGCCGGCGATGCCGGTGGCGGCCAGCCGCTTGACGAGGCCGGCCAGCGCGTCGTGGTCGACCTGGCCGCCGCGCAGCGGCGTGATGATGGGAATCCAGAGGCCGGAGAAATCGATGTCTGTCTGCACGCAATAGTCCTTCATGGCGATGACCTGACGAAGAGGTCGCCGATGCGCGCGAAACGAGAGGAGAAGGCACTGGGGCCAGCAGGTGTCCGGTTCCGTCGCTCATCCGACGACGGAACCGCAGCCCCGGTCAGACGAGCGGCGGCTTTTCCTGTTTGTCCGCGACCATGCCGACGGCCGTCGCGTGCGGGGGCACGGCGAGGCGAAGGCGAGGAAGGGCGCGGAACATGGGCTGAGTTTAAGCGCGTTCCTTGCGAGGCGTCAAAGCGCGGGTCGACGATGTGCATCAGGATCGAATCTTGCCGACCGATGCCTTGCGCTTCTTTCCAGGGGAACCCATGAACAACAACGACACCCGCAAGGCGTGGCTCATCGGTGGCGGCATCGGCGGCCTGGCCGCGGCGGCCTTCATGATCCGCGACGGTGGCATGCGCGGCAGCAACATCACGATCCTGGAAGCGCTCGCGCTGCCGGGCGGCAGCCTCGACGGCGGCGGCGATGCCGAGCACGGCTACACGCTGCGCGGCGGGCGCATGCTCACGACCGACAACTACGAGTGCACGTGGGATCTGTTCCGCACGATCCCTTCGCTGGAGCAGCCGGGCCAGAGCGTCTACGACGAGACGATGGCGTTCAACGCGAAGAACCCGTCGCACTCGCAGGCGCGGCTCGTCGATCGCAACCGCTTCCGCGTGGACGTGAAGTCGATGGGCTTCAGCCTCGCCGACCGGCTGGAGCTGCTCAAGCTCGCCGAAACCAGCGAGGAGCGGCTGGGCGCCAGCGCGATCACCGACTGGCTGTCGCCCGGCTTCTTCGAGACCCGGTTCTGGTTCATGTGGGCCACCACCTTCGCGTTCCAGCCCTGGCACAGCGCAGTCGAGTTCAAGCGCTACCTGCATCGCTTCATGATGGAGTTCTCGCGCATCGAGACGCTGGCCGGCGTCAAGCGCACCGTCTACAACCAGTACGACTCGTTCGTGCGGCCGCTCGTCGCCTGGCTGCAGAAGCAGGGCGTGCAGGTGCTGACCGATTGCCGGGTCACCGACCTGGACATCGCCACGACGGGCATGAAGCATACGGTCACCGGTATCCGCGTCGAACGCGCGGGTACGGAGCATCGGGAAGCCGTCGCGCCGGCGGACCTGGTCTTCTTCACCAACGCATCGATGACCGATGCGTCCAGCCACGGCACGATGCGCAGCGCGCCGCCGCGACTCACGAAGAAGGACAGCCACGGCTGGGAACTGTGGGAGAAGATCGCCGACGGCCGCCCGGAGTTCGGCCGGCCGGCCACGTTCAACTCCAGCATCCCCGAGTCGTGGTGGGCGTCATACACCGTGACGCTGAAGGACACCGTGTTCTTCGACAGGATGGAGCGTTTCAGCGGCAACCGCGCCGGTACCGGCGGGCTGGTGACGTTCAAGGACTCGCGCTGGCTGATGTCCATCGTGCTGGCCCACCAGCCGCACTTCGCAGGGCAGCCCGCGGACGTGCAGGTATTCTGGGGCTACGCGCTGCACCCTGACCGCATCGGCGACTTCGTCGCCAAGCCCATGGCCGACTGCAGCGGCGCGGAGATCCTGCGCGAGCTGTGCGGCCACCTCAACTTCGACGTCGACGACACCTTCGCGAACGCGAACTGCATCCCCTGCCGGATGCCCTACATCACGAGCATGTTCATGCCGCGCGCGAAGAGCGACCGGCCGCTGCCGGTGCCGTCGAGTTCCACCAACCTCGCGTTCGTGAGCCAGTTCTGCGAGTTGGCCGACGACGTCGTGTTCACCGTCGAGTACTCGGTGCGCGCGGCGCAGACGGCGGTCTACCAGCTGCTGCAGGTCGACCGCCAGGTGCCTCCGGTGACGCCGCACGACCAGTCGCTGAAGGTGAAGTTCGACGCCTTGATCAAGGCGTTCGAGTAAGGCGTCAGCCGAGTTCGGTGCGGTTCTGGATGATGCGCGACACCAGGCCGTAGGCCATGGCTTCCTCGGGCGACATCCAGTTGTCGCGCTCGATGTCCACCAGCACCTTCTCCAGCGGCTGGCCCGTCTCGCGCGAGATGACGCGGGCGATGCGTTCGCGCGCCTTGATGATCTCGCGCGCCATGATCGCGATGTCGGTGGCCTGGCCGCCGGCGCCGCCGCTGGGCTGGTGGATCAGGAAGCGCGTCTGCGGCAGGCAGAAGCGGCGTTCCTTGGGCACGGCCAGGAACAGGTGCGTGGCCGCGCTGCCCACCCAGCCGGTGCCGATCATGCGCACCGGCGCGGCGATGAACTTCACGATGTCGTGCAGCGTGTCGCCCGACTCCAGGTGGCCGCCCGGCGACGACACCAGCAGGTCGATGGGCGCCGACGAGGCCGCGTCGAGCGCGATCAGGCGGCGCACCGTGTCGGCCGCGCTCTGGTCGTTGATCGCGCCGAACACGAGGACGGTGCGCGAGGCGAAGGCCTTTTCTTCCAGGAACGAATTGCGGGCTTCCTGGGCGGGGGCGGCGGGCGGCGTGGATTCCATTTGCATTTGAAGAGCTCCAGGGTTTGTCTCAACCGCAAGGGTACAGCGTCCGTCGAACTTCGCTCGCAGCAGGTCTTCGCCGGCGCAAGCAGCGCGGTCGTCGTGGACTCGCGTTCGGGTGTACAAGGCGGAACTCGCGCGGCGCCGCGCGCCTGCCCCGCACAACAGGAGTGCCCCCATGCCGTCTTCCACCATCACGCTTACCGCCGCCGACGGTTTCACCTCGTCGGCCTACCTGTGCGAGCCGCCGCATGCGCCGAAGGGCGCGATCGTCGTGCTGCAGGAGATCTTCGGCGTCAATTCGCACATCCGCAGCGTGGCCGACCGCTACGCCGCCGCCGGCTACCTGGCGATCGCGCCGGCGACGTTCGACCGCGTGGAACCCGGCGTGCAGCTCGGCTACACGCCGGACGACATGAAGCGTGGCTCCGCGCTCAAGGCCGCCGTCGAGGCGCTGCCCGCGCCGGGCGTGCTGCGGGACATCCAGGCGGCGGTCGACTTCGCGGCGAGCGCCGGCAAGGTCGGCATCGTCGGCTATTGCTGGGGCGGCCTGCTGGTGTGGCGCGCGGCCGAGCAGGTGCGCGGCCTGTCCGCGGCGGTCAGCTACTACGGCGGCGGCATGACCAGCGGTAGCGAGCCATCCCGCAAGCCTGCCGTGCCGACGATGGCCCACTTCGGCGACCAGGACACCCACATCACGCTCGAGAGCGTGAAGGCCTTCGAGCACAAGCATCCCGAGGTGGAGGTGCATCTGTACGCCGCCAACCACGGCTTCAACTGCGACCAGCGCGGCGCCTACAACGCCGGCGCCGCGGCGACCGCGCTGGAACGCACGCTGTTCCATTTCGGCAAGCACGTCGGCTGAGCGCTCGCCGCGTCCCGGGGCTCAGTCCTCGAGCGCGATGAGCTCGGCGACCGTCTGCCGGCGCCGGATCACCCGAGCCGTCGCTCCGTCGACCAGTACCTCGGCCGCCAGGGGGCGCGTGTTGTAGTTGGAGCTCATCGACGCCCCGTACGCGCCGGTATCGTGGAAGACGAGCAGGTCGCCGACCTCCGCCGGCGCGAGTTCGCGCGCCTCGACCACGCCGCCCGCATCCTGCGTGAACACGTCGCCCGATTCGCACAACGGGCCCGCCACCACGGCCGGGCGGCGCTCGTCGGCCAAGCGCAGGTCGGCGCGCACCGCCGCGTTCGTGCGCGGGAGCACGCTGATCGCATGGTGGCCGCCGTACATGGCCGGGCGCACCAGGTCGTTGAAACCGGCGTCGCACAGCACGAAGTGGTTGGCGCCCATGTCCTTGACGGCGCGCACCTCGGCCAGCAGCACCCCGGACTCGGCGACCAGGAAGCGGCCCGGCTCGATCTCCAGATGCACCGCGTGGCCCAG
>FTIR01002636.1_pt1 | contig 13867 bp, 12 predicted proteins | sample 1658041 | NCBI WGS metagenome assembly FTIR01 (sample SAMEA3914793, study PRJEB12502) | metagenome | biome: forest; material: soil | place: Canada | collected 2011-07-03 | depth 0.3 m | reverse complement strand
CGTCGGCACGAACAAGAGCTACCTCACGTTCGACATCGACTGCCTCGACCCGGCCTTCGCACCCGGCACCGGCACCCCGGTGGCCGGCGGCCTGAGCAGCGCGCAGGCGCTGGCCATCCTGCGCGGCCTGGTGCCGGTGAAGCTGGTGGGCCTGGACGTCGTCGAGGTCGCCCCGTCGTACGACCACGCCGAGATCACCGCCATCGCCGCCGCCCACGTGGCCGCCGAGATGCTCTGCGTGCTGGCCGCGCAGCGACGCTGAGTTTTGCCCATGGTTGTGAAGCGTTGCTACCGGTACGCGGTTTTGCTCGGCATGGCGGCTTTCGCCCCACTCACAAGTGCACACTCGGTTGAACGTCGGCCTCTTCCCGCAACTCTGAGTGCCGATCAGCAACTCGCACTCGATGCGCTGTCGCAGGCCACCCAGGGAACGTTCACGCCCGGGCCGCCCGTCAGGCGAGCTGGTGCTTTGCCGTATCGCATCCTCGCTCCGACGCTACCGGCTACCGCCGAGCGACCAGCGCCGCTGGTGATCATGCTGCATGGCTCAGATCAGATGGGCACGGATAACGGCGCCCAAGTGGGCGCGCTCGCAAAGTCGTGGGCAACGCCCATGATGAAAGCCCGATTTCCGGCCTTTGTCGTCGCGCCACAGTTCGATCAGCGGCCTGTCGAGTACGGTCGCACAGTGGATGGTCCACGCATCTCGCGCCCTGGCGTCGAGCTGAACGCGTTGTATGCCCTGGTGGACGACCTTGAAGCTCGTCTGCCTATCGATCGCTCTCGTGTCTACGTAGTCGGCTTCTCGATGGGCGCGTCTACGGCAATACAGGCCGTGGCCGGTCAGCCCGGGCATTTCGCCGGCGCGATCGCGTTTTCGCCGGTGCCACCACCGCGCGCGCTCGCGAATCGGGTCGTCGACACACCGCTGCTGCTGGTGGCAGGCACGGCAGACACGGTCAATCCGCTGCAAGCGACACGCCGCTGGGCAGAGGCGGTGGAGCGCGCTGGCGGAGACGTTCGCATGATCGTCTACGACGGACTCGGACACGACGTTCCACCCGAAATGATCTTGGCCACCGACTGGCGGGACTGGCTGTTCCGCCAACGACGCGGAGAGGGCAAGCCGCGCCAATGATCGGAGGTCGATGTACGCTCTTGACCCGCAGCAGTTCGACGCGAGCGTATCGAAGCCGACGAGCTCTTCAACGCAGGACGGCGTCGTCTCCTTGCAGCGTCAGTGCTGCGCGCTCCTGGGTCGTCTTGCCCTGCCAGGCCGACAGTGCGGCGGCCTGTGCCGCATCAACCCTGGCAGACTTCGCGGCGAACCACATGTCGGCCGCCGAAGTCTTCTCCACCATTTGCGACGACACAATCCACTGTCCGGACTCTGGGCTCCGACTTGAGATCGGAGCGTCCTCGGTCACGCGCATCGGCAACGGTGTGAGCTCGCTCTTGCCATCGGAGCGCAACAGCACGTAGTAGCGTGCGCCGCCTTCGACGTTTGCCTCGAGCAAGTGAGCGGAGCGTCCGTAGGTCATGAAGACGTGATGTCCTGGCTTGATTTGATCGAACGACCCCGTGTGCGCTGCCAGCGCGGCGACGAGGACGCGGCGGCCGCCTGCAAGTTCGTAGAGTGCGTTGGTCTCTGCCAGCGTAGGAGCATCGGCGGGTGACAGGAAGACGACCTGTGCCATGTCGGGCGTCGGCGGGACAAAGGGCTCGACAGCCGTGAACAGCGGTACCTGGGGCAAGGGCTTCGAGACGCAGCCAGCCAGTACGGCGAAGAGCATGACGGATTCAAGACGGATCTTCATGGAGTTTCCCGATGCGATGGCCACGATTCATTCCAACCAGACGCTCACGACCTGCAGGTCCTGGCCGGATGCTGCAGTTGCCCTACGTATCGCTCAACTTGAATCGCCGAATGACTCGCTCGACGACTGTTGGAGACTGCACCGCCCCAGCAATCGTTTGCCCATCACGCAGCGAGATTTCCAGCCAGCCGTATCCACCCAGCCTTTGCGTCATCCACCCAGAGAAGCCCGCTCGGTTCGGAACATTGGCCTCCTTCGACAGCGCGGATATCTGCGCAAGCTCAAGCCTTGCATCCAGCGGGCAATCGTTTCGTCCAAGTTTGAAGAAGCGAACGCTCTGGTTGGTCCACACGACCCAGCACATGACCGCAGGCCCACGAATGAAGGAGCTGAACGCGTTCTTCGTCGTGGACATGGGAGCCAGGCGCAAAAGCATGAAGGTCTCGACCACGTGCTCGCCTACGGCCATCGGCAACAGCGAAGAACTGGCGCTGCGCAATTTGCCCACCGCCTGGCCGTTGAAGAGCGGTTCGAATGCCGCCTGCTCCGATAGCGCTCTGGTGGTGCGTAGCAGTTTGAAGGCGCCCGCGATCATCGCCACGGCGATCAGCATCACGACTATGGCTACCATGGGCTGTGGGAGGTACGAACCCAAAGCCTCGTGCAGTGGCCTCAGATGCATCGGGACCCAGGCCAGCGGCAAAAGCAGCGCCGGCCCCATTACCCTCAGCGCTAGCCGGAAGCGAGTTCGCCGATCGACTAGGGGCGTCCCCAAGTGCGACAAATCAGGCTGCATGAAAATGGCTCGCTGCGTTGGTGGGACGGCCGCACTCCGTATATGGCCACACATAGACTCTACCGGATGCTGACCCAACGCGACTGCCATCGCAGCAGTTTGCGCCTCAGCCGACCTTCGCGAGAGACCGGTTCTGGCCGACATCAGAAATTCGCCCGGGTCGTGGAGCGGCGCTTACGTGGGCGCCACCGCCAACGCTGGAGCGGGAAACAGGTTTCGAAACTGCGCCTCAGCCTTGGAGGGCTGCGCTCTACCAACTAAGCTATTCCCGCGCGTTCGCCAGTCTACCAACGTCATGCATCGGCACAAGCGGCCTGCCGGATACCTGTAGTTCGTGAACGCCTGCAACTGGGCCGTCACCTGCCCCGCGTCCCGCCGCCTTGGGCAATGCCCCAGGAAGCGGCATAACGGTCGGTGGCTTCGATCAGGCGGTGCAAGATGCCGGGCTCCGAGCCGGCATGCCCGGCGCCCTCCACCAAGTGGAAGTCGGCCTGAGGCCAGGCCTTGTGGAGTTCCCAGGCGCCGCGCGCCTGGCACGGCATGTCGTAGCGCCCGTGGATGATGCTGCCTGGGCTGCCTTTCAGTCGTGCGGCACCGCGTAGCAGCTGCCCTTCCTCCAGCCAGCACCGATTGGCCAGGTAGTGGATCTCGATTCGGGCCATGGCATGGGCAAAGCCCGGATCGGAGAACGCGGGCGTGAGTTCGTCGTTCGGCATCAATTGGGACGTGGCGCCCTCCCAGCGGCACCACGCCACCGCCGCCGCTTCGGCTTCCTCCGGCGTGCCGCCGTCCAGGATGCGGCGACGATAGGCGGCGAACAGGTCAGTACGCTCGCTCGCAGGAATGGGCTCGATGAACGATTCCCATGCGTCGGGAAAGATCTGCGACACCCCGTGCTGGTAGCACCAGTGCAAGTCGGACGGCGACATGCTCGTGAATCCCCGAACGATGAGTTCGCTCACGCGTTCGACATGGCGTTGCGCGTAGGCGAGCGCGAGGGTTGCACCCCATGATCCTCCGAAGACGAGCCAACGGTCTGCGCCTGTCATCTCGCGCAACCGTTCGATGTCCCCGACAAGGTGCCAGGTCGTGTTCGTGTCGAGGCTCGCATGTGGCGTCGATCTGCCGCATCCGCGTTGGTCGAACAGGAGAACGTCATACACCGACGGGTCGAAGAGCCGCCGGTTGTTCGAGGTACACCCTCCGCCCGGCCCGCCATGCAGGAACACGGCTGGCTTGCCCCCCGGGGTACCGACGCGCTCCCAATGGAGGACGTGGCCGTCGCCGACCTCGAGCGCACCGATCTCGTACGGGTCGATCGCCGGGTACAGCGTGCGTAGCGTGGACATTGGACGCTCCTGTTGAAAACGGTCAATTTCGACCGACTGCTTGTGGCGGCGTGCCGCCGAAAGGCGCGCTCAAGATCGGTTGTCGACACTCACCCTAGAACCCCCACCTCAGCTCCGTGAACGCGGTCGATGCGTCGCGGAACTGGCCAAAGAAGCCGTCCTTTGGCCCGAAATAGAGCTGGCCGCCGACGATGAGCTTGAGGTGGTCGCTTACCGCGTAGCTCAGCTTGGGTCGGAGTGCGCTCCCTGCCTTGCCGAACCAGGCGACGCCGGCGATCTCGCCTTCGAGCGTCTCGTTGAAGAACTTGTCGACGACGCGGACCGAGACGCCTTGCATGTCACGGGCCAGTTGGTCACTGATGACGTCCTCCTGTCGATCGAGGAGTTGCCGCAACGGTTCCACGACCTGATTCGGCTCCTGGAAACCGAAGCTGTGGCGATAGAGGTATTGGAAATTGAAGTTGAGCTCGCCGCCGAAGGTCCGCTCGATGCCAGCGACCAGGAACAGGTTGTCGTGCTTGATCGCGACGTCGGGGACATCGCGATGGAGGGTGCGACTGTAGGCGATCTCACCGCGGAGGCCGTACCGGCCGACCGGAACGGCGGCGTCGCCGCCGAACATCTCCATGGGCCGGTAGGTGAAGGCTAGCCGGCCAGGCGCCTCGATCGCCAGGTCCGGCACCTTGTCGATTGTCCGCGCATAGGAGACCGACCAGTCCGCCCCTTCGCCAGAGTGGTCGAGCTTCAACCCGAACTGCGCGGTGGCATTGTGTGGATCGATGGTCTTCGACCGCAGCCCGGCCGGGAGCGGCGGAACCGGAAAGTTCGGCGTGCGCCACTCCGGCTGCCAGACACCCATCAGGTTGATGTGAGCGATCTGCCAGGATGCCTGAATGGCGGCGGCGCCGAGGCGCTGGTCCTCGTCGTCGGTGGTCAGGAGCTTGAGGTCTCTGACCGACCAGACGTCAGTTGGGTTGATCTTGTCGGCGCGCCCCCAGACGATGATCTGGCGCCCGGCCTTCAGGTCGAGATCACCGAAAGCGCGCTCGACGTACCCTTCCCGCAGCTCCCAGGAGGCACCGGATTTCTGCCCGATGTCCTGTTCCTGGACGCGCGCATCGAAGTAGGACGCCGCGCCCCAGACCTTCTTCGGCCGGCCCGTGATCCAGGCCGATGCCGAAGCCGCGTTTGCCGGAGGGTTGAAGTCGAAATCGCGGGAGAAGTAGGCGGCCCGTAAGGTCCCGGAGAGCCCCAGAGCATCCCGGAGCGCCCCTGCGTCCTGGGCTCCCGCCGTGCCGGCAAATGCGAACCCGGAAAGCAAGGCTGCGCCGAGCGCACTAGTTCTCCAGGGCTCGCGGCGTGAACGCTGCATCGGATACTCCAACGTGAGCCTTGAAGTTCTTCAGTTCGATGATGGTCTTGTGGTTCGTCTGCGCGTTCTCCGCGACGAGCCGCATGGGCTGCCAGCGGTGGTTCTCGGCATCGACCTCCCGGACGTCCTCTTGGGTCAGGCGCTTCAGGAATGCGCCCTGCATGTCGAAGATGTCGGTCCTGAGAGCTACGAAGCTGCGTTTGTCGATCCAGCTGATCCGCTTGGAGTAGCCACTGGTGTCTGCCACCTGCGGCGTCGACGGCGTGGATTCGATGACCCAGCAATCGAGCGCGCCGAACTTCTCCTCCCGGACGAGCTTGTGGTTCCAGTCCTCGACCTTGTGGCCGATGACGTCACCGTAGGAGAAGTCCGTCCCGACGAAGGAGTCCTTTTTGTTGCTGGCCACCAGCCTGCGGACCTTCTTCATTGCCGGCAGGTAGATCCAGATGTCGTCGTCGGCGTTGGAGTGCTCGATCAGGAGGGTCTTTGTCCCACGGATGTCGGCCGGCGAGTCGAAGACGACGACCCGGCGGTTGTCGGTGGTTCCGGGCAGCAGCTTGGTCTGGCCGGTCGTCTCGCGCACCCGTTCCTGTCCTTGGGCGTTGACGAGTCGGAATGTCGCATCCTGGGTGGAGTCTTCGACCTTCGAGGCCAGGAAGTCCTGCTTCATGATCTCTTGCGCGGTCGGGGCCGCCGATGCGGCTCCGGCGACCAGGACCATACCGAGCGATGCAACCAGAAGAAACGTCCTACGCGATGGCATTTTCCAGCTCCGTGTTCGTCGAGGTCTTCGCGGCGCCCAAGATGAAGCTTGGCCGCAACCAAAACAGCAGCGAGGCGAAGATCGTCAGCGTCGACAGCGAGCTCACGAGCATGGCCAGCGAGATCAACAGCCCCATCCACAGGTGCAGGTAGAAGTCCCAGGACAGCATGAGGACTCCGAAGCCGCCGGCGACGGCCGTGCTGACGAACAGCGCGGCCTTGCCCGCGGACATGAAGGCGATCCGCTCGGCATCGGCCTCGCTGTGATCGGTCCGCAGTTCCTCTCGGATACGGAAGCAGAGGTAGATCGCGTAGTCCGCGCCGATGCCGATCGCCATGGCGGAGACCAGAGAGGTCGGGATGTTCATCGGGATGCCGAGCCAGCCCATGACCCCGAAGTTCACGAGCACCGTCGCGGCCAACGGGATGAGGACGAGCAACCCGGCGAGGGCGGACCGGAAGATGAGGGCTGTGACCAAGAACACGCAGAACATGATCGCGGCGATGTTCAACAACTTCGTGCGAACCATCTCCTCGGTCAGCGCGAGCGTCTGGATCGACCCGCCCCCGACCTTGGCGCCAACGCCGGCCGGGAAGACGCTCTTGGCGAAGGTCTCGATATCGTTTGCGGTATTCGACAGGTAGAGCGTGTCGTCCGTCTTGTAGAAGATCTGAATGACGGCCTTGCGGTAGTCGCTGTCGACATAGCTGTCAAAGTCGCCCGGCTCTCCGGAAGTCGAGTAGAGCAGTAGATACTGCGCAACCAAGTTTCCGTCGTTCGGCAGGTTATAGAAGCTTGGCTGGTCCGCGTTCATCGCCTGGTTCATGCGCTTGATGAAGTCTGTGATGGAGAGCGTCTTGCCGACCAGCGGGTCTTTCAATAGGTGCGCCTGGACCGCATCCATCGCGCTCAGCACCGCCGGGTTCTTGATCCCGTCGGAGGCGCCCGTGTCGATCAGCAGGTAGAAGGCGTTCGCACCCGCCATGCGGCTGTTCAACTTGTCGTCGTCGGTCTTGACTGGCACCGACCGGAACAGGGACTTCACCGAATTCTCCACAACCAGCCTGGAGCCGCCGAGCGCCAGGCCGACGACGACGACCGAGGTCAGGGTGAATACCGCTGCACGGCGCTGGCGAACCGCCTCGTAGAGGAAGGCGACGAAGCGATCCCAGATCGTGGTCTGCCGCTCGCGGCGATATTCACGTTCACCCGGCGGAGGCAAGATCGCACGAAGCGCCGGAATGAAGGTCAGCTCCAGCACAAGTGCGCTCGCCACGCCCAGGGCGGAGAAGATGCCGAAGGTCTTGATGGCCTTGATCTCGAACACGGTGAGCGAGAGGAGGCCCAAGGCGGCGACGGAGCAGGCTGCGACCATCACCGGCCCGACGCTGGCGAGCGCATTGATCACGGCCTGACGATTCATCTCCGTCGGACCGAGGTCCGGTGCGCCGTCCTTGAGCTTGGCAAACTCCTCGTAGTAGCGCTTGAGAATCTGCACGGCGTGTCCGGCGGCGATCGCCATGATCAGGATAGGCGTTGTCGCGTTGAAGACATCGAGACCCCGGCCCGAGATGGCCAGAAACGAGATCGACCAAAGCACCGCCAGGATCGCCGTCACCAGCGGCAGGGTCAGCGCCTGCAGGGTCCGGAACGCCTCCCAGTGGACAAGGCCAATGATCACGAGCGCGATCGGCAGGAAGATCCCCATCCGACCCGAGAACTTCTCGAGCCAGGCCAGGAATATCGGATAGCCACTGACGGCGATGTCGACACTCGCGTCGCGCTCAGGCGCGACGGTCGCCTGCACCGCCTTGTCGATGGCGGTCATCCCGCCCGGAATCTCGCGGAACTCGGCGATGATCTGGGCGGTCTTCTGGTCACGTGAGACCAGGATGTTTTGGTAGGCGGGGCTGGAGGCCACGGCGCGTTGAAGCGCCGCCATCGCCTCAGGGGTCCTTGGAACCGACGCCATCAAGGGTTGCACGACCATGCCGTCGGCCACGCCTTCGATGCTCTTGGCCTTCCTCGCGGACAGGCTCAGGACGTTGGTCTTGATGACGCCTGGCGAGCTCATCAGGCGCTCGGTGATCCGGCGGACCTTGTCGAGGATCTCCGGGGTGTAGATCGTGCCCTGCTCGGCGGTCACGCCGATCACGGCTGTATATTTGGCGCCGAAAACGCGCTCCACTTCGGTCCCGACAATCGCGTAGTGGTTCGATCGCGGAATGAAATTGTCCGAGTTGATGATGATCTGAAGCTTGGGGATCTGACTAGCGAGGCCTGCCGTCAGCAGCAGGCATGCCGCCATGACGAGGAATCGGAAGCGAATGACGATGGAAATCCAGGTTTTCATGGGCGTGTGACCTCGCGAGTCCGTCGAACGATGTTGCGGAGCCCGAGCTGGGTGAATTTGGGGCTCACTTCCCCAGGACGAATTGCACGAGCGGAATTCATCGGTGCCGGTTCGCGGGCCCGGTCGGGAATCACCCGACCACGCGCCAGATCGAGCGGACGCGCGCGGACGACGGCGGCAAGATTTGGGGCCGAATATCCATGCGTCGTGTCGGGTGTCGAACAGCGAGACTTGTTCCGATGATTTTTGGTGCGGATCGCAGTCCTGGGGACAGGAGCGCCATTTGCGCGCCGATCGGGAACCAAGCCATGTCACAGTTGCAGGGAAAGAAGATCGCCGTCATTGGCGCCAGCCGCGGAGTCGGACGGGCCGTCGCCGGCCGTGCATTGAACGAGGGCGCTCAGGTGTTGGCCGTAGCCCGAGGCCGAGATGGACTCTCCGAACTGCAGGCGAGCCTGCCCAAGGTCGCCGTTTTCGCCCTGGACGCGACCTCGGAGGATGCGCCCGACAGGTTGTTCGGCGTCATGACGCCGGACGTCATCGTCCTGAGCCTCGGCGCGATCCCGCCGACGCGACCGGTGCAGCAGCTGAGCTGGCGGGACTTCTCCGTGAACTGGAGCACCGACGTGAAGGCGTCGTTCCTCTTCTGTAAGGCGGCGCTGCACAAGCCGCTACCGCAAGGCGCCAAGATCATCCTGATCTCGAGCGGCGCGGCAGTCGGGGGGTCTCCGATCTCCGGCGGTTATGCAGGTGCGAAGCGCATGCAACTCTTCTTGGCGGGATACTGCCAGCGTGAAGCCGACCGGCTTGGGCTCGATCTCGTCTTCTATGGCCTGGCCCCGGCGCGGATCATGCCGGAAACCGCGCTTGGGATGGCTGCGGTGGAAGGATACGCACGCTACCTCGGCATGAACGCCGCGGACTTCGCGCGGGGCATCACCGATCGCCAGTCACCGGAAGACGTCGCGGACGCCGTGGTGAGCCTGGCCGCAGGCGCGCGTCGCGAGATGTCGGCGTTCCTGGTCAACGCACACGGACTGGCGGCAGTGTGAAACCATGACAGACCAAGCGCCATTCATGAATCCGGATGTCTCACTGGACAGAGAGGCGTTCCAACGTCTATTTGGGCCGTTCAGGCCGGGGCTGAAGCTCTATTGCTACCGCATGCTCGGGTCTTTGCACGAAGCGGAAGACGCCGTGCAGGACGCCTACCTCCGAGCTTGGCGCGGGCGGTTCGGCTTTAGCGGCGCGGGGTCCCTGAAGGGCTGGCTCTACCGGATCGCGACCAATGCCTGTCTCGACCATATCAAGCGGCAAGGCAAGACGCGACGCGTTCTGATTGAGGACGGATCGCCGCCATCCGCAAATCTTCCCGAGGGCGAGCCGTCGATGGAGATGGCCTGGGTGGAGCCCTTGCCCGAATCGGAGCTGGCGATGATTCCCGACACGGCGCCGGGGCCGCACGCAAGGATCGAAGCGATGGAAGGCGTGCGGCTCGCCTTCGTCGCAGCGATCCAGGACCTGCCGCCCCGCCAGAGAGCCGTGCTCCTCCTTTGCGATGTCCTCGGCTGGAGCGCACAAGAGGTTGGGGCGTTGATCGGCGGGTCGACGGCTGCTGTAAACAGCGCCCTCCAGCGCGCCCGCGCAACGATGGCCAGCCGAGGTTCACGGCCTGCCCCAACTTCAGTCAGCAGCGGGCTCGTAGGCGAGGAAGCCGACCTGCTGGCCCGATACGTCAGAGCTTGGCAGGACCGAGACCTTGACGGCTTTGTGGGGCTGCTGAAAGACGACGCACGGTACGCCATGCCACCCTGGCGTGAGTGGTACTCCGGACGGGATGCGATCGGCCAGTTCTTCGGCGCTGTGTGGCCACGGTACGGCGCGTTCCGGTTGTTGGAGACACGCGCCAACCGGCAGCCGGCATTCGCGCTGTATACCCGCTCGAGCGACGAGGAACCTTGGGGGGCTCATTCGCTGCAGGTACTGGAGATCGACCAGGGCGCCATCGCTTCCATCGTCATGTTCATGGGGGAACTCGGCCGCGCCCATGTCAGCGGCTTCGGATTTCAGACCGAGTTGCCTGCTTGAAAGCGGGACAAGTTCGGCAATTCCCTCAGATCAAGAATCCGCCCTTCGTGCGGTCTCAACCACGACCCGGCTCGGACCATTCCAACTTGGAGTTCCCCGTGAAATCATTGCACTCAGGCGTCTGGTTCAGCTCGATTCTCGTCGCCACCATCTCGATGCCTGTGTTGGCGCAGGAATCCCCGGAGGCTGTAGTCAAGAGGCGGTTCGAGGCCACCGCGAACCGCAACCTGGACGCGGTCGCCGCGCTCTACGCCGCGGACGCCATCGAGACATCGCCGGCCTTTTGCGCCCCGCGTCAAGGCTCGGTGGGCGCACGCAAGACCTACGGCGACCTGTTCCGGGACGCGCCCGGCATCGAGAACGAGGTGACGAACTTCGTGGTCGACGGCAACCGCGTGGCTGTTCAGTTCATCGCACGCGTACGCAAGCCGGATGGATCGATCGCCTTCGAAGTGGCACTCGCGAATTTCCTGACCATCGAACGTGGCCGTATCGTGCGCGACGACACATACTTTGACACGAAGGGCCGCCCCTGTTCCTGAACGACACGCCCCCGGGTTCTTGTGGTCTACGATTCGGACTGTCCGGCTGGGAATTGCAGCGTGTTGTTTCAGTTGACTCGCTCCGAAGCGGTCTACCGCGATCGTCTGCAGGTGGCCGGACCGCGATCTTGAAAAGAACGAGGTTGACCATTCTTCATGGGTCGCGGAACGCAGCCACCAAGACGTTTCGCCAGCGCCGAGGCGTGGATTGATGGCTACTCTACGGTTGTTTCTTCGGAGCTGCCGACAGTCCGTCGATCAGTTCAGCGAGCTGCCGTAGAGTGGAAACAGTGGTCGCCGCTTCGTCCGGCACGGTCACGTGAAACGCATCGTCAATTTCGAACATCAGTTCGGCGACCGTGAGCGAATCCAGCTCGTAGCTCGAGAAGGGTGCGTCCGGATCGATCAGCTCGAGGGCAACGCCGAACTTCTCATGGATGAGGTTCTTCAGTCTCTCGACGGTGGTCATGGGCAAAGTTGCGTTGATATCGTCGCGGCCGACAGGCGAAAGCCAAACGTACCACCAAGTGCCGGGATCCGGCACTCCGGTCGGATCCAGCGCTGGAGCTTGACGCCGACGCAGCACGCAACGACTATGCCGACGCATCCATAACGCTCCGGTCGCGTGGCGGATGCAGCGCGTCCAGGCCGACTATAGCCTCGGGTGTCAGGTTGCGCATGACGCATGGCGCTTCAACGGTGTGCGCCTGGACGGAGGCGGAATTGCTGGCGATATCCTGCCGATCGAGTGCAGGAAGACCCAGCGGCTGGTGACCTTTGTCCGCAGGAACGTCATGTGCCAAGAGCACTTCTTCCGAAGCGCTCCGGTGCGTTGTCGGAGAAACTTTTCCGCGAGGAATCCGTGCACCCGGTGGTGGCGCGACGACGAATTGCGCGACGCATGCGCCGAGCGACTGGAAACCTTGCAGAACGGACTTCAGTGAAGGAAACCCTCAAGTTGCCCATAGGGAAGTGTTGGAAGCCCGACTGACAACAAACCAGGAGCCCGCGATGCCGTACGGCGAAACCGTTCCGGAGGCGTTCTATGGCAAGAGACTTGCGCGGCATTTGCGCCCTTTCCGATTCAGAAGGTCCCGTCTGCTGGCCATAGTCGTCGGATCGTTCTTGCTGGTCGTCTGTGGGTACGTAGCGCAAAGGCTCACTCTCCGAGAACTCGAACACGAAGGGATCGAAGTGAAGGCCATGGGCCGAGAAACCCCTCTGGATTTCGGCGTCCCATACGAAGCCCTGACGATCCCGGTAGAAGGGCGCCTGTTGCAAGCCCGCTTAGTTCGTGGAAGCAGCGCGGCTTCTCGAGCCATCCTTGTTTTCCATGGGAATGGCGAGGCGGTCTCGGACTGGTCGCGTGTGCAAGCCTTGCTTCATGCTGCAGGCCTGAGCTCGATGGTTTTTGACTACAGTGGCTTTGGAAACAGTACCGGCGAGCCCTCCGTGGCTCACCTTCGGGAAGACGGCTTGGCCGCGTATCGTGCGTTCGTGGAGAAGCTACCCGCTGCGCAAGCGCGCTATGTTATAGGGCATTCCTTGGGTAACGCTGTGATGCTGGATGTGTTGCCGGCGCTGCAGCCCAAGCCAAATGGGGTAGTGATCCACGCTGGTTTTACGTCCGCGCGCGAAATGGCGATTCAGGCTGGACTGGCGGCCCCTTGGTTGGCGCGTATCCTGCCCAACTTGTGGGACAACGAGGCGGCGATGGCCAAGAATGTACCCATTACCTTGGTGATGCACAGCGATGCGGACGAGGTTATTCCGCAGGAAATGGGCGCGCGGCTCGCCGCGGCGGCAGGCCCCCGCGCTCACTTTCTGAGACTGCACGCGCTGAAACACGACTCGTTGTACCAAGAATCGACGCCGCAGGAATGGCGACCGATCATCGACTTTGTGCAGGGACCCTCGTCGTCCGATGCCTCGCTTCGATTGGCGGGCGCCGGCGCTGCCGTTCCTTGAAGCTCTCCGGGCGATTGCTTGCCCCCAAGGCAGATAGGCTACCCGAATACGAAGGGACTGAAGGCGAAGCGGCCGTCGATGCCAAGCGAAGGCGCCGTTGATCGGCCGCCGCTGGCCACCTGCTGCAGCTCACCCGGAACCCACCCCGCACATCCCTCAGATCGTGACGACCGGCCCGCGCCCGACGGACAGCGGCTTGCCGCTGAAGCGCCAGGTGTCCGCCACCAGCGCCTGCGCCACCTCGCCCGACGGCAGCGCGACGCGCGCCGACGTCGCCCCGTCGTACCCCACCACCCGCAGCCGCAGCGCCTTCCACCCGCCCTGCAGCACCTCCACGCCCACGCGCAGCTCGTCGCCCGCGCGCGTCACGCGCAGGCGCACGACGCCGCGCTCGCCACGCTCGTGGCCATAGCTGAGGCCGTCGTCGAACACGTAGTCCAGCGTGGCCTCGGCGGCGCAGCCCGCGCCCAGGATCACGTGCAGCTCGATGTCCGACAGGTCGTTGTGCTGCGTCGCGCGCTCGCCCGGCTGCATCGGCACCAGCTGGCCCTCGCGCAGGTACAGCGGCGTGGACGCGGTGTCGCTCTGCGCGTGGATGCTGCGTCCGGCTTCGATGAAGCGCCCGCTGCCCGCGTCCATCCAGCGCTGCCGGCCGGGCAGCGCCACGGTGCGGCGCTGCTGGCCCTGGTGCAGCAGCGGCGCCTGCATCAGCGCGGGGCCGACGAGGAACTGGTCGTCGACGCGGCCGAGCTCCAGCCCGTCGTCATCGTCGAAGTCGTGGAACAACGGCCGCATCACGGCCGAGCCGTCGCGCGCCTG
>FTIR01000786.1_pt3 | contig 13909 bp, 11 predicted proteins | sample 1658041 | NCBI WGS metagenome assembly FTIR01 (sample SAMEA3914793, study PRJEB12502) | metagenome | biome: forest; material: soil | place: Canada | collected 2011-07-03 | depth 0.3 m | reverse complement strand
CCCCACCCGCGCCCGCCGCCGCGGCGCCGGTCGCCCCGCCCCAGCCCGCCCCGATCAAACCCCTTGCCCGGCGGGCGGCCACCAAGCCGCCGCCCGATATCGAGACTCTGGCGACCGCGGCGGCGCACGACGATACGCCCACCAGCAGCCCGAGCGCCGAGCTGAGCAACGCCCAGCTCGCGGGCGCTGAATCGGCCGGCGCCGGCGCGGCGGGCGGCGGCTGCGACATGGCCGGTCGCCTGCAGGACGTGCTGCGCAAGGACCCGCTGGTCCGGGCCGCCGTCGCCAGCTCCACCGGCAAGGCGATCATGGTCTGGGACGGCGACTGGGTGTGGATGAACGGTGATGTCGGACGCGGTCTGACCGCCGTTCGCCAGGCCATGGCCTGGGAGATCGCCTTCGCGCCCGAGGCCTGCCGCTCAAAGCCGGTGCACGGCCTTGTGGTCTTCTCCCTGAACCAGGCCCGCGGATCGGTGCGCCTGGCCGTCGGCCTCGACGAATGGCGCTGGTCCGACATGTTGACGCCTCATCCGAACATCGTGCGCCGCTGATCCCGGACCGGCCTTCTCCACGCCAACGCTTGCCCAAATCCCGCCCCGGGTAGACGGTGGCGCCAGACCAAAGCGTCCGGCGAACGGGAGGCGGTCATGACGCAGACCAATGCGAATGCGGTGCGGGCGGTGGCGCTGGTCGGACCCGCCGGCTCCGGAAAAACCTCCTTGCTGGAAGCCATGCTCCTGGCCAGCGGCGCCATCTCCCGCAAGGGCGAGGTCGCGGCGGGCACGGCCGTCGGCGACGCCTCGCCCGAGGCGCGTCAGAGAGGCCAGTCGGTCGAGCTGAACCTGGCCGGACTGGAGTTTCTCGGCGACCGCTTCGCCCTGGCGGATTGCCCCGGATCGAGCGATTTCAGCGCCGTGTCGGACCCCGTGCTGCCGGCCGTGGACCTGGCGATCGTGGTGGTCGACCCGCAGCCGGAGCGGGCCGTCTTTCTGCAGCCGGTCCTGCACGGGCTGGAGCAGCTGGGCGTGCCGCACGCCATCTTCGTCAACAAGATCGACCAGGCCCATGGCCCGCTCGACGCGCTGATGGCGGCCATGGCCACGGTGAGCGCCTGGCCGCTGGTGGCCCGCCAGTTGCCCCTGTTCGACGCCGACCGGGTGAAGGGCTTTGTCGATCTCGCCCTGGAGCGCGCCTATCTCTACCGGCCGGACCAGCCCTCGGCGCGCATCGACCTGCCGGCGGATGTCGCCGGCATGGAGGCCGAGGCCCGCTTCCAGATGCTGGAACAGCTCGCCGATTTCGACGACGCCCTGATGGAACAACTGCTGAGCGACCAATCCCCTAGCCCCGAAACCGTGTTCGCCGACCTGGCCTGCGACCTGCAGCAGGGCAAGATCACCCCTGTGTTCTTCGGCTCGGCCCTGAACGGATTCGGCATACGCCGGTTGCTCAAGGCCCTGCGGCACGAAACCCCGGCCCCCGAGGCCGCGGCTCGGCGCCTGGGCGTGGATGGCCCCGGCGCCTATGTGTTCGGCGCCTCCTATGCGGGCCAATCGGGCAAGCTGGCCTATGGCCGGGTATTGGGCGGCGAGCTGGCGGATGGCGCCTGGCTCACTCTGCCGGACGGCGCGCGCAGCCGGGCGGGCGGGCTGTTCATGGTCAGCGGCTCCACGATGCGCAAGGTTTCCGCCGGCCGGCCGGGCGACATGGTCGCCATCGCCAAGATCGACGCCGCCGCCAGCGGCCAGATCCTGTCGGCCGACGACCGCGCCCGCCCGCCGTTGCCGCTGGTCCGGCGCCCCCCGGTCCACGCCCTGGCCATCGAGGCCCGCGACCGCAAGGACGACGTGCGCCTGTCCGCCGCCCTGGCCAAACTTCTGGAGGAGGACATCTGCCTGTCCCTGCGCCGGGATCTTGCGACCCAGCAGATCCTGATCGAGGGCCAGGGCGAGCCGCATCTGCAGATCGCCCTCGAGCGGTTGAGGCGGCGGTTCAGCCTTGAGGTGGCCACCAGCCGCCCGATCGTCGGCTATCGCGAGACCATCCGCAAATCCGTCACTCAACGCGGCCGGCACAAGAAACAGACCGGCGGCCATGGCCAGTTCGCCGACGTGCTGGTGGAACTGAAGCCAGCGGCGCGCGGCGCGGGCTTCAGCTTTTCGCAGAGGATCACCGGCGGCGCCGTCCCCAAACAGTGGATTCCCGCCGTGGAGCAAGGCCTGAGGGAAGCGCTGGAGCGCGGACCCCTGGGCTTTGCGGTCACCGACCTGGAGGCGGTGCTGATCGACGGCGGCTTTCACAGCGTCGACAGCTCGGAAATGGCCTTCCGCGCCGCCGGGCGCCTGGCCATGAACGAAGGCCTGCGCAGTTGCGCGCCCTATCTGCTGGAGCCGATCGAGCTGTTGCGGATCAGCGCGCCGTCCGCCAGCACGCCCAAGATCACCGCGGCGGTGGCGGCTCGCCGCGGCCAGATCCTGGGCTTCGACCCCCTGCCGGGCTGGACCGGGTGGGATGAAATCCAGGCCTATATGCCCGAATATCACCGGCAGGACTTCATCGCCGAGCTTCGCGGCATGACCCAGGGCCTGGGCGTCTTCGAAGCCCGCTTCGACCACATGGCCGAGCTGACCGGGCGGCTGGCCGAGACGGTGCTCAAGCAACAGAGCAGCGCGGCGTGATACCAGAGGCCTTTGAGGCTGACGGCTGATGGGCCTACTCATGATCTCCGTCATCGCCGGGCCCCGTCCCGGCGAGCCATGCCGTGAAGGTCAAGCTCTACCGAGCCTTCAGGATGAGTCCCGCGCCCATAGCCTCGCCCGCGCGTTCACGGAATGGGTGGCCGGCATGCGCCGACCATGACGGGAAAAACAGGCGCCAAGGGTCAAACTCAAGGGCCCTTGGCCTGAGGCCCGCACACGGCTCACACCTTGTGGAAAATAAGCGCCAGGTTGTTGGCCGGCATGGCGATCCGCGCCTGCAACACCAGCCCGTGTCCGGCGGCCAGCCCCGTCACCTCGTCCAGCCGGCGCAGGCCCCAGGCGGGATTGCGGGCCTTGAGACTGCGGTCAAAGGCCAGGTTGGACGGCGCTGTCTCCACATCGGTCTCGATATAGGGGCCATAGAGGAACAGGACCCCGCCGACGGGCAACAGGCGGCCGGCGCCGTCCATCAAGCCCAGCGTCGCCGCCCAGGGCGAGATATGGATCATATTGATATTGACCACGGCCTCGGCCCGCTCGACCGGCCAGGCGTCCGGATCGGCCGCGTCGAGCCGCAGCGGCGGCAAAAGGTTCGGCGTGCCGGCGTGGCTGCGCCAGGCGGCGATGCTGGCCAGGGCCTCGGGGTCGGGATCGGTGGGCCGCCACTGAAGCTGCGGCAGGGCGGCGGCGTTGTAGACCGCGTGCTCCCCCGCCCCCGCGGCGATCTCCAGCACCAGGCCGGTCGCGGGCAGGTGGGCTTTCAGCACCTCGAGGATGGGGTCCCGGTTGCGGGCGGTCGAGGGCGAGACTCTGGCGGCGGGAGGCGGATCGGACATGGGGTTCTTGATAGCGGTCAGGGCGGTCTGCGCCAACGCCCTGGGCCCCCGTCCCAATCGAGGCGCCAGTCCATGCCATTTCAGACCTTATACCGGTCCTCCTTGACGTTGCATCTTCTCCTCCCCTGCGCGCAGCGCGGGGGAGGTGGCGCGGGGCGAAGCCCCGTGACGGAAGGGGCGCACCCCCGTCCAGTTTGATCTGGGCCTAAGAAAGCCAGCCCACGCACGCGCCCCCTCCGTCACGCCGCTAACGCGGCGCGCCACCTCCTCCGTGTCGCTTCGCGAAACAGGGGAGGAAAGAGACGCATGCTCAAACAGTTCGGGGGTTGGTATTACGCCGGCGCTTTGCGTCAGCGGCGGTCCGGCCGCCCGCGCCGGCGCGAGAGACGATCTCGTCGGGCGACAAAACCGAGTCCCCGCCGTCGTAGCCGACCCGATGGGGGGCCAAGATTCCCGAAAACGCGAACGACATGATCGCGCTGTTGAGGCTCATTTGCTTCACGACCGTCTCTCCTCTTGACCTCGCGGAGGGGCGAAAGGCTCCACCGCGGTTGATCGACGATCTGATCAATCGGCGGCGGCCGTCGTCAGCGGCGTCAGCAAATCGTCAGTGGTCCGTCAAAAAACGCGACCGGCTGAATGAAGCCGAGAAACACCGTGTCCGCTGTGCCCCAGGTCGCCGTCATTCGCCCACTTCGACGATGGCCGGTGACCAAAGCCGCTATTGCGACAGCACCTGGCAGCGATGATCCAGCAGCTGTTCGGCGGCGACCCCCTGGTCGTCGTCGGAGCGGTCGCTGAGCAGGAAGAATCCCGGGCTGCCGTCGGGCCGGACGCCGGCGATCACGGCCAGGGTCTGGCGGCCCATCTCGGCGCGGGCGACCGGATCAGCCCGGGCCAGCAGCTTGAACGGGTCGGCGCCGCTCAGGTCCGCGCCGCGGATCCAGCGCACCCGGTAGCGGCGCCCTTCCAGGCTGATGCGCATGCGCGACCACCGGGTCCCGATCCCGGCGGCTTGGCCGCGCAGGGCGCTCAGCACCTCGGGGCGCACGCAATCGATGTGGATATGCAGCTGGTTCTGGGTGCGGCCGTCGACCGAATTGATCGCCAGGCCGATGTCCTCGCGCGGGATGGGCCGGCCGGTCTGCTGTTCCAGCCATCGGCGCGACGTCCAGGCGGCCTGCCAATAGTTGGGCGCTCCCGCCGCCAGCAGCTCCGGGCTCTCGATCCCGCTCACGCGGACGGTGGGCACCAGCAGATACTGGGTCCTGCGCTCCACGTCCTTGACCACCGCATAGCGGCCGGCGAGATTGACCTCCGTGCAGGGCGCGGGATTGCCGCTGGCCCTCATATCCCTCAGGCACAGCCCATGAACGATGTGCCACAGCGCATTGGGATGGGCCGCCTCGGTCCCGCCGACCATGCGTTTCAGGGCGCCCAGGCGCGAGGCCTGGGCAGGCGCCGCGGCCGCCAAGGCGAGGACGCTCAAGGCGAGAACGCTCAGGGCGAGGGCGATGGTTCCAGCCCGCTTCGCCGAGCTCGCCCGTCCGGGCCCACGTCCTGGGCTATGCATAGACTCTCCTCAGCCGCCCACGGGCCGTAGCGTGCGGCGCAAGCCGACGCCAGGGGCCATGCCCCGACTTCGTGGCCTTCGTGCGGCGGCGGGGCGATGTTACGCCAACAGCCATTGAGGCTGACGGCTGAGAGACCTGCTCATTGATCTCCGTCATCGCCGGGCCCCGTCCCGGCGACCCATGCCGTGATGGTCAAGCTCTAGCGAGCCTTCAGGATGAGCCCCACGCCCATAGTCTCGCCCGCTCGTTCACGGAATGGGTGGCCGGCATACGCCGGCCATGACGGACAAAACCCAGGCCAACGATCAAGCTCAAAGGCCGCCGATATTAGTCAGCTTCGCCCTCGCCCGCCCGGCTCGGCCAGGGGGCCATGCTCGGAAACACCTCGTCGCGGAAGATCAGGGCGTGGGTCAGGGCGGCGGCGATATGGGCCAGGACGGTGGCGAACAGCAACAGGGCCAGGGCGGTATGGGCCGCCCGCAACGCCGCATAGAGTCCGAGATCCTGCGGCAGGATCGGCGGCAGCTGGACGCCGCCAAACAGCACCACCGGATAGCCCGCCGCCGACAGCATGCCCCAGCCCACCAGCGGCAGCAGGAACATCAGTCCATACAGCACCAGGTGCGACGCCTCGGCGATCAAGGCTTGCCAGCCGGGCATGGCGGCCGGCAGGGGCGGCGGCGGGTTGAGCAGCCGGTTGACCAGCCGGATCGCCGCCAGGATCAGGATCGCCACCCCCAGCGGCTTATGGATCGACACCAGCCGATGATAGCCGCCGAGGGAGGTCACCATGCCGACGCCGATGAACAGCATGGCCAGGATCAGGGCCGCCATGGTCCAGTGCAGGAGGCGCGAAAACACCGTGAATTTCATCGACCGGATCATGATCACGCCCCCTTTCCGGTCTGGGCCGGGGCCGCGCCCACCTGGACCGGGCTCGGCGGCTTGGTCTCGCCCGCCCGCCGGGTGAAGGACTGCGAATAGGCGGCGGATCGCGTGCTCAGCAGGGGATCGTCGGACGGCGCTATGCCATCAGGCAGCACCAGGGGATCGAAATTGATATCGCGGCAATTGCCCGGCGCCTCGGTCTCGATGTGGTCGATGGTCAGGACGCCGAGGTCGATTTGGCGGCGATCCCCGGGCCAGGGCAGCGACGCGTCATGGGTCGGGTCGCCGGGCTGGCCGATCGTCGCCATCAGGCGCCATTGCAGCGGCGCCTGGCGCAGCCGGTCGATCAGGGCGTCGAACAGATAGGTCTTGTCCCGGGCCTGGGCCAAGGCCGGCGGCGGGGGCGCGGAGGGCTGGACCGCGACCATGCTCCAGCGCACCGGCGTCGAAACGCCAGCGGCGCTTACGAAACGAAAGGCGTTGAGGCCATTATAGCGGGTGTCGGCGAAGCCGGAGGAGACGGGCTTGGCGACGATCCGCTGCAGCGCCAGGGCCGCGCCTGGATGGGTGGCCAGGAAGGCCTTCATCCGGGTCGGATCCGGCTTGCCGGTGGCGGGGTCGGGCCTGCCGGCCAGCAGCTGATCGTAGAAGGCCTGGGGGTCGCCGACCGGGAAGACCGGCAGGTCGACCATGCCCGTGCGCCATTCGCCGCCGCCAGGCGGACGGAAGCTCAGGGCCAGGCTGCGCACGGCCTTGGGACTGTCGGCCAATGCGGGCACGGGCCCGGCCAGGGAGAAGCGACCGACCACCGGCGACCGACCCGGGCGGAACACCACGGCCTTCGACAGAGCGGCGCCCTGGCCGCTGCTGTCGAACCAGCCGGCGACGCAGACCCCCTTGGCGTGGTTGCGGCGGAATCCCGGATGGACCCCGCCCACCTGCTCGAAGCCGTCGATCATGCGCCCCGGTGTCAGCCGGTGCGGCGACAGCCATCCCCCCACATAGGCGAAGCCGCCGGACAACAGGGCGATCACCGCGCCGATCGCCGCCAGTCTTGGAACCGTGTCCATCCGGATCAGCGAGGACAGCCGATAACGGTCCGATGGGGATTGGGGCTCGGGCACGTTTGCGCTCCTTGTCAGCCACATCAGAGTCAGAAGACGTCACGACACCCGCGACTATGCCGCGCCGGGGCTCAATCGTCACCCCGCCTGATGGGCGCGGTTTCCGGCATGGCCAACATGGCGACAACGCCTATGGCCATGGCGGCGGCCATGTACCAGGCGGGGGCCAGGGCGCTGCCGGTCAAGGCGGTCAGCTTGGCGGCGTTGTACTGGGCCGAGCCGCCGAACACGGCGACTCCCACGGCATAGATCAGCGACAAGCCACTGGCCCGGATCGGCTTGGGCAGGGATTCGGTGACTGCTGTCAGCGCGGCCGAGGCGGCCAGGACCGACAATATGGCCATCAAGGCGATGGCGAGGAACAGGGTGGTCACCCCGCGGGCGTGGGAGATGGCGTAGAAACAGGGCGTCACCAGCACCGCGAACAGGCCCCAGGCGCCGATCACCACCGGCTTGCGCCCCAGCCGGTCGGACAGCCACCCTCCGACAGGGTCGAAACAGACGCAGGTGAAACCCAGGACGATGGTCGCGGCGAAGGCCGTCTGTTCGGGCAGATGCAGGGCGGTCACGGCATAGGTGGTCAGATAGTCCAGCAGATAGATCACCGTCATGGCCACGGCCACCAGCACCAGGCCCAACAGCGCGATGCGCGCGTGGCCGCGCAGGCCAGGCCGGGCGACGGCGCCTTGCGAAGAGGCGGGCTCAGCCTTGGTCAGGGTCTCCTCCAGCCGCCCGCGCAGCACCAGGGCGAAGGGCACGATCACCGCCCCGGCCAGGAAGGCGATCCGCCAGCCATAGGCGTCCAGGGCGTCGTCGCTCATCTGGCGCGACAGGAAAAAGCCCATGAGGCCGGCGCAAAGCACGGCGAAATCCTGGCCCATGAACTGCAGCGACACATAGAGCCCTCGATGCTGGGGCGGGGCGGCCTCGATCAGGAACGCGGTGCTGGGCCCGACCTCGCCGCCCAGGGCGAAGCCCTGCACCAGGCGAAAGCCGATGGCCAGGATAGGAGCGGCCAGGCCGATGCTCTTGAAGGAGGGGGTCAGGGCCAGGCCGATAATGGCCGCGCCCATCAGCGAAAACGACAGCAGCATGGCCGGTTTGCGCCCGGCCCGGTCAGCCAGCCGGCCGATCACCACCGCCCCCAGGGGCCGGGTCAGAAAACCCGCCCCGAAGGCTGCCAGCGAGGCCAGCAGGCTGGCGCTGGGATCGGCGGACGGAAAAAACGTATGGCCGATCTGAACGGCGAAAAAGGCGTAGGTCAGGAAGTCATAGAAATCGAGCGCATTGCCGGCCACGACGGCGGCCACCTGTCCCACCGAGGTCTTCGCTACGCTCGCCATTCAATCCCGTCCCCCACTGACACCACTGAGCTAGGGCGGATTGCGGTCGATTGGCAACGGCCGGGTCTGGCGCATTCAGCCTTTCGGCGGAAACACCCCCGCCCGGGTCAGGGCCGAGGGCGCTTCCTTGCCCAGGCGCTCGCCGATCCAGCGGCCGGTCTCGATCAGGCCGTCCAGGTCCAGTCCCGTCTCGAATCCCGCCCGTCCCAGCATATAGACCAGGTCCTCGGTGGCGATATTGCCGGTGGCGGCGGGCGCGAACGGACAGCCGCCGATGCCGCCACAGCTGGCGTCCAGCACATCCACCCCCGCCTCTACACTGGCATAGGCGTTGGCCAGGCCGGTATTGCGGGTGTTGTGGAAGTGCATGCGCAGGCGCGCCTCGGGCGCGGCGCGGCGCACGGCCTCGATCCGCTTGCGCACGGTCCAGGGATCGGCGACGCCGATCGTATCGCCCAGCGCGATCTCGCCGACGCCGGCCACCGCCGCCTCGCGGGCGATGGCTGTGACCTGATCTTCCGACACCTCGCCGTCGAACGGGCAGCCAAAGGCGACCGAGATGGTCAGGGACAGTTGCGGCCCGCCGCACTCGGCGTGCACCGCGGCGATTTCGGCCATGGTCGCCACCTGCTCGGCCACGGAGGCGCCCTGGTTGCGGATGCCGAAACCGTCCGAGGCGCAGACCACCACATTGGCCTCGTCGCAGCCGGCGGCCACGGCGCGGTCCCAGCCGCGGCGATTGAGCACCAGGCCGATGCGCGAGGCGCCGCCGGCCTTCAGCCCGGCCATCACCTCTTCGGCCCCGGCCATCTGCGGCACCCGGCGCGGATTGACAAACGACACCGCCTCCAGCCGGCGCACGCCGCAGGCCTCCAGCCGGCGGATGAAGTCCAGCTTTTCGCCCACCTCCAGCGGCCGGGACTCGTTCTGCAGGCCGTCGCGCGGCCCGACTTCGACGATGTGGATGAAACGGCTCATGGGGCTACCTCTTGCCCGGCCCGGCGGCGGGCGCGGCCTGCGGCGGCGGATCCGCCTGGGTCTGTGCGGCCGCCGGGTTGTCGGAGCGATAGAGAAATAGGGTATCGCGCTTGCCGCTGGAATAGTCGAACCCAGACACCTGCCCCACGGCGCTGGCCTTGAGCGCGTCGGCGGCCAGTTCCTCCAGGAACGCTTTTTGCGCGCGCAGCTCCACCACTACCGGGCGCCCTTCGGAAATAGCGTCGGCGCCGTCCCCGGCGTCGCCCAGAACGGTCTCCGTGCCCAGGGCGAAGACCAGGCTGGGCTCGGCATAGCCGATCACCGTCACCGGCCCCGGCGACAGCCCCCCGCGCGGGTTCAGATGGGCCTGGTCCAAAAGCCCGACGATCTTGGGCGACAGCCATATCGCCTGCAGGCGGGGGGCCAGACCCCCGGCCAGGCTCATGTGAGCCAGCAAACCGAGGCCGCAGGTGGCCGCCAGCAGGGTCCAGCGCCGCGCGGGGATCGTCACCATCGCCGCCCCGGCCACGGACGCCAGCAGGGCCGCCAGCGCGGCCAGCGCCGCCCAGGCCAGGCTGGCGCCGTCGCCGAAGCGGCTTTGCAGAACGATCACCAGGCCGGTCCAGACCAGGCCGGCCAGCAGGCTGAGGCCCAGCCCCACCCAGCGCCCAGCGCTGCTCAGAGGGCGGTCCAGGGCCACGATCGCCAGCCACGCCAGGGCGGCGTAGAGCGGCAGGGTATAGTGCGGCAGCTTGGTGGGGGCGGCCTCGAACACCAGCCAGGCGGGGACCAGCCAGCAAAGGGCGAAGCGCACGCCCGGCTCGGCCCGCGCCTTCCAACCCTCGATCAGGGCCGCGGGCAACAGGGCGGCGAACGGAAAAAACAGCAACGGGGCGAAGGCCAGATGCGCGCCCGGCGGAGCGCCGTGCCCCTCCTGCCCGCCCCGAAGCTTGGGGGCGACGTCCGAATTGATGGCGTGACCCCAAAAGGCGCCGTCGGTCTTGACGGTGATCGCCGCCGCCCAGGGCCCGACCACGGCGGCCACCAGGATCAGCCCCCAGGCCCAGGCCAAGCCCCTGGCCCAGGGCGCGCGGCGATCGCTGGCCCACAGGGTCAGGCCGGTCAGCAGGGCGACCATGGGGCCGATCGGGCCCTTGTCCAAAAGCGCGATCGCCATGCCGGCCCAAAAGCACAGACGCGTGCGCCAGCTGGTCCGCACCCCGGCGACGCCGCTGGATTCGGCATAGATCCGCGCCAGAGCGGCCAGGGCCAGGGTGGTCACGCCGCACAGCACGGCGTCGGTCTTGGCGATGCCGGCCTCGGTGGACAGCATGAAGGTCAGGGCCATCACCGCGCCCGCCGCAAACCCCCGCCGCGGACCCCAAAAGGCCGCCGCGCCCCAGGCGCAGGCGGCGGCGGCCAGCATGGCGCCCAGCAGCGACGGGATGCGATAGGCCCACACCCGGCGGGCCTCGGCCGATGAAAAGGCGCTGACGCCTATGGCCTGCAGCCAATGGATACCCACCGGCTTCTTGTCGCGAGGCTGCTCCTGGAAACGGATATCGACGAAATCGCCGGTTTCCAGCATCTGGGCCGTGGCCTGGGTGAAACGCGCCTCGTCGCGATCCAGCGGCGGGATCAGCAACGCGCCCGGCAGGGCGGTGATCAGGGCGACGAGCGCCGCCAGCAGCGGCCCGCGCCATCCTCTGACCCAGTCGTCGAGGCGAGTCGCTTGCATCATCAGCCTAGTTAGCACGAACGGTCCGGCGGGTTTGACCCGGAGGCGCGGCGATACAATATCCTGCCGGCAAGGTCACCGGCCCCGTGGAAGCCCGGAGCGATATCGGTCAAGGTTGAAACATTCTAGTCGGGGCCGTGCTTTAGTTCCCATCGGCGAGACCTGGACGCTTCGCCGGTAGCGCGGCGGGCGGCGGCCTGCGACTGATCACGGACGAAACGACGAGCCCGATGCCCCCTGACTCTCCCGCACCTGATCTTGTTGCGCCCGATCTTGTTGCGCCCATTCGTGCTGAGCCCGACTTTTCGATTGTCGTGCCCGTGTTCAACGAAGAAGGCGCGGCCGAGGCTCTGGCGCTCGAAATCGCCGCGGCCTTCGAGGGCGAGGCCTTCGAGATCCTGTTCGTCGACGACGCCAGCACCGACGCCACCCGCGCGCGCCTGGCCGCGCTCAAGCCGCGCCTGCCGGCCCTGCGCCTGATCGGTCATGCGCGCAACGCCGGCCAGAGCCGCGCCATCCGCACCGGCGTCATGGCCGCCCGCGCCCCGATCGTGGTCACCCTCGACGGCGACGGCCAGAACGACCCGGCCGATGCGCCGCGCCTGGCCCGCGCCTTGCGCGACGGCTCGCCGCGATTGGGCCTGATCGGCGGCCTGCGCCTGCGCCGCCGCGACAGCCTGGCCAAGCGCCTGGCCTCGCGCGTGGGCAATGGGGTGCGCGACTGGTTGCTCAAGGACGGGGCGGCCGACACCGGCTGCGGGCTCAAGGTGTTCCGGCGCGAGGCCTTTCTGCGCCTGCCCTATTTCGATCACCTGCACCGTTTCCTGCCGGCCCTGTTCCGCCGTGAAGGCTATGACCTGGCCTTCGAGCCCGTCGGCCACCGCCCCCGCACCAGCGGCGCCTCGAAATACACCAATCTCGGCCGCCTGTTCGCCTCGGCCCCAGACCTGTTCGGCATGATGTGGCTGCAGTCGAGGGCGCGCGATCCGGGCGCGGCGGAGGAGGTCTGAATTCCGCCTTCGAAAAGGATGACGGAATTACACCAGCGGCCTTTGAGACTGACCGCTGGGGGGGGCCACCCATCCATCGCCGTCCTCGCCGGGCCCGTCCCGGGGACCCATGCCGTGAAGGTCAGGCCGCACCAAGCCTTCAGGATGAGCCCCACGCCCGTAGTCTCGCCCGCTCGTTCACGATGGCCGGCATACGCCGACCATGACGGGAAAAACACATGCCAGCGGTCAAACTCAAAGGCCGTTGGTATTAAGCCGCGGCGCGCCTGAGGGTCAGGTTGATGCGGCCGCCGTCGGGGACAAGGCGCGACGAACCGGGGAGTATCCGGTCGACCCCATGGAAGGCGTGGCGGGAGGCCCCGTCCAGCACGCAGATGTCGCCGGAGCTCAGGCGGACCGTGCGGCTGGGGTCGCCGCGCGCCGGCCCGCCCAGGCGAAAGATGGCCGTATCGCCCAAGGATATGGACAGCACCGGCGCGGCCAGGTCGGCCTCGTCGGCGTCCTGGTGCAGGCCCATGCGGGCCGTGTCGCGATAGAGATTGATCAGGCAGGAATCCGGCGAAAGCGCCGTGCGCGCGTGTTGGGCCCAAAGGTCCTTCAGACTCTGGGGCATGGCGGGCCAGGCCAGTCCCGTCCCCGGATGATGCGGCTCATAACGATAGCCCTTGGCGTCGGTGATCCAGCCGAGGGGGCCGAAACTCGACTGTTCGACCGACATGGGCTTGCCCCACGGCGTCGTCGGCCGGTAAAGCGGCGCGACTTTCAGCGCCTCCAGCACCTCCGCCGCGAGCCTGGCCTGAAGGGCCTGGTCCAGCGCGCCGGGGATCAGGCGAAATCCGTTGATCTCCATGGACTTGATATAGGTCAGGGCTTGGCGCGCAACCACCCCGCAAACTGGGCTTTTACAGTCTGGGACTCCCCTTGCGACCGCCGTTCGGACCCCCATATCGACGTCAATGCCGGGCTTTCCGTTTAGGTTAAGCCTAGCCATGGAAACTGGTCCTGCGCTATGCGAGGTCCTGAATTTCCATGACGGACCCCCCAACGGGGGCGGATACTATGCGACGCTCGATGAGGTCGCGGGTCCGTCCGCCAGAAAAGAGAGTTTGAGCTTCGAGATGAGCAAAATTATCGGCATCGACCTCGGCACGACCAATTCGTGCGTAGCTATCATGGACGGCAAGACGCCCAAGGTGATCGAGAACGCCGAGGGCGTACGCACCACCCCGTCGGTCGTCGGCATCCAGGAGGATGGCGAGCGCGTGGTCGGCCAGCCGGCCAAGCGCCAGGCGGTCACCAACCCGTCCAACACCTTCTTCGCCATCAAGCGCCTGATCGGGCGCCAGTTCGACGACCCCGTGGTGGCCAAGGACAAGGGCATGGTGCCCTACGAGATCGTCAAGGGCCCGAATGGCGACGCCTGGGTGCGCAGCCACGGCAAGGATTATTCGCCGCAACAGATCTCGGCCTTCATCCTGCAGAAGATCAAGCAGGACGCCGAAGCCCATCTGGGCGAAAAGGTCGAAAAGGCGGTCATCACCGTCCCGGCCTATTTCAACGACGCCCAGCGTCAGGCGACCAAGGACGCCGGCAAGATCGCCGGCCTGGAAGTCCTGCGCATCATCAACGAGCCCACCGCGGCGGCCCTGGCCTATGGCCTGGAGAAGAACGACGGCCAGAAGATCGCCGTCTACGACCTCGGCGGCGGCACCTTCGACG
>FTIR01442842.1_pt1 | contig 14054 bp, 14 predicted proteins | sample 1658041 | NCBI WGS metagenome assembly FTIR01 (sample SAMEA3914793, study PRJEB12502) | metagenome | biome: forest; material: soil | place: Canada | collected 2011-07-03 | depth 0.3 m | reverse complement strand
GCCAATCCTGACGACCTCTGGCTCGGCGTCTTCTTCACCCCCTCGGCCAAGAGCCAGGCCGCCGGTCGCGAATTCCTTAAGCGCTTCCGTCTGCGCACCGAAGGCCGCGACCCCGAAGTCAACGAGAAGGTCGCCCCGGCCCAGATCGAAGCGCTCGGCAAGTGGGGTGCGCCGGCTGACCGCCCGTACGACTATCTGCGCGCCATCGAGCAACCCACGCTCGTGATCAACGGCGGCAACGATGTGATCATCTACTCGGTCAACTCCTGGATCCTGCAGCAGAACCTGCCTGACGCCGGGCTCATCCTGTACCCGGACGCGAACCACGGCTCGCAGTACCAGTACCCCAAGCTCTTCGTCTCCGACGTCTCGAAGTTCCTCGACAGCGCCCGCGGCTGATCGGTACGGCGCCGCTTCCCCTCAAGCGGCGCCGATCCCTACTCACTCGAGGAAATCATCATGCCAAATCTCTTTGGCAAGACGGCGCTCGTGACAGGTGCATCGCGCGGAATTGGACGCGCCACCGCATTGGCCCTGTCAAGGGCGGGTGCGATGGTCATCGTGCACTACGGTAGCGGTGCAGCCGAAGCGCGCGCTGTCGTCGATGGTATCGCCAAGGCAGGCGGCCGCGCCGAGGCGGTTCAGGCAGACCTGCTGGCAGTCGATGGTCCGCACAAGCTGGCCAAGCAAGTGCGAAAGATTGTGGGCGACCGCCTGGACATCCTCGTGCCGAACGCCGGCATTGCGATCGACGACTTGATTGAAGATACGACGGTCGCGGACTTCGACAAGATGTTTGCGGTAAACGTCCGTGCCCCGTTCTTCCTCGTGCAGCAGCTCCTGCCCATCCTTGGAAAATGCACGAGCATCGTCTTCGTCTCCTCGCTCGCCTCGCACTCGGCGGTCGGCAAACTGTCGGCCTACGCGTCGACAAAGGGGGCCATCGACGCAATGGTGACGCATTTCGCAGCGGCGCTCGGCGAGCGCGGCACGCGGGTCAATGCCGTCGCTCCGGGCGTCGTGGAGACGGATGCGACCCAGTTCATCAAGACGGACGCCGGGCGCAACTTCACTCTGTCGATCCAGGCACTCAAACGCGTCGCACAACCTGAAGACATCGGGGAGGCAATCGCATTCCTTGCGTCCGATGCAGCTCGCTGGGTAACCGGCGACATCCTCCGTGTTGACGGTGGCTCCAAGCTATAGCCGGAGACGACGTAGGTTCGACAAGCGCCGAGCTTCATGCAACTCACACTGCACCTCCTGACTCCGCCCACTCTGGGTGGGTGACCACAGAACGCTCTATTCACGCTCGCACGCTAGCGGGCATATCCACTCCACGAAATCAAACAGAAGGAATACGACCATGACTCAATTGACCGGCAAGACTGCCCTGGTAACGGGCGCTTCGCGCGGCATCGGCCGCGCGACCGCGCTCGCCCTTGCAAAGCAAGGCGCACAGGTGATCGTCCACTACGGCTCAGCCGCGGCCGAGGCCGAGGCCGTTGTCGCAGAGATCACGAAGCTCGGCGGCAAGGCAACGGCGGTTGGCGCTGATCTGCAGGCCGCCGATGGTCCGCATAAGCTGGCAGACCAGGTGAAGAAGATCGTCGGGACTCGCCTCGACATCCTGGTCGCCAATGCCGGAGTCTCCAAGGCGGCGAAGATCGAAGACGTCACCACTGAAGACTTCGACCGACTCTTCGCTGTCAACGTCCGTGCCCCGTTCTTCCTGGTGCAGCAACTGCTGCCCGTCTTGGGCACGGGTAGCAGCGTCGTGCTGTTGTCCTCACTGGCAGCGCGAGCGGCAGTCGGAACGCTGTACGCCTACGCCGCGACCAAGGGCGCGATCGACACGCTGGTCAAGCACTTTGCCTCGGCACTCGGCCCCCAAGGCATCCGCGTCAACGCCGTGGCTCCGGGTGTTGTTGAGACCGACATGTCGAACTTCGCAAAGACCGATGCGGGGCGTGAGTTCACGCTTGGCATGCAGAGCCTGAAGCGCGTCGCACAACCCGACGACATCGCATCGGTGATCGCGTTCCTGGCTTCCGATGAAGCACGCTGGGTGTCCGGCGACACCGTGCGCGTCGACGGCGGCTCGAAGCTCTGACCGAGCATCGAAAGCGCAGTGGAGAGCCCGTCGGAGATTCCTGACATCTCCGACCCTCCCTATGGCGAGTGCGACCGAGACCCGAGACCTTCGGTGTTTTGCAGCACTTGATAGTCCCCTGGAATCAATGAAATGAACCGCATTTACCTTGCCGTCCTGTCGGCGATACTGCTGAATGTCGCGTCGAACGTCATGGCTCAGGCACCCGCCAAGAGCCGCGTCCTGCCGGCAAAAGCATCCTCACGTGGGACGACTGGAGCTTCGGAGCAGGGCCAGCCAGAGGCTGCACACCCTTCACTGATTACGGCGCGCACCCAGTACGTCGAGCGCAATGGCATCCGCTTCGCTTATCGTAGATTCGGACGTACCGAGGGAACGCCGCTCGTGTTCATCCAGCACTTCCGCGGCAACCTGGACAACTACGACCCGGCCATCACGGATCCCCTGGCTGAGGATCGGGAGGTCATCGTCTTCGACAACGCAGGGGTTGGCGGGAGCACCGGGGCGCCAAAGAACACCATCGAAGCCATGGCACGCGATGCCGAGGCGTTCGTCGATGCGCTGGGCTTGCAGCACATCGACCTATTGGCCCATTCGATGGGTGGCTACGTCGCTCAGCAAATGGCCGTCGATCGCCCTGAACTGCTGCGCAAAATTGTCCTGGTCGGCACCGGGCCCCGCAGTGGAGATGGGATGGCCGTGAGAACGGAGTACACGGCTAGCCTCTTCGTCAAGAAATATGAGCCGCAGGACCTGATGTGGGGGCCCATCTTCTTTACCTCCTCTGAAGCTGGCCAAGCCGCAGCGCGCCAGTATTTCGAGCGCACACACTTGCGCACTGCGGATCGCGACGCGCCTGTTGCGCCGGAGACTGCAGCTGCACACGGCATCGCGGCCCGTACTTGGGGAGCGGCTGGTGGCAGCCAGGACTATCTCAAGCAGATAACCCAGCCCGTTCTGGTCGTGAACGGGAGCAACGACATCGTCGTCGCGACAGTCAACTCCTACATCCTGCAGCAGAAACTGCCAAACGCCAGGCTGATCCTATTTCCCGATTCCAACCATGGGTCGCACTTCCAGTATCACGACATCTTCGTGCGAGAGACGAAGGCATTCCTCGATCGGGACTGAGGCTCCCAGTCATTTCCGCGTCGGCTTGGCACCGTGCTGCGAAGCCGAGGGCGCCCATCGATCATCGAATCGAATTAGACAAGAAACCGGTTTGGCGGGCGCGGCAATCCGGGTGTGCCGCACAGGCCGTTTGCCCTAAGCGGAGGGAGAAACGCCTGCCGCGAGCTCGCCGATGCGCGAGAGAAACATCCTGAGCAGTGCAGAGGTGTTGTCCTTTCGATAGCCCACCACGAGGTCGATGGTCGGAGCTACGCCGCGCAAGGGTCGACTGGCCACCGACCAGGGAAGGAAGTTCTCCACATAACGGGGCAACAAGGCAACGCCGCGAGTCGACGCAACTAGAGAGATTGCCATCGATAGGTTGTCGACGGAGTGCACTTTCTGCATTGCAATGCCATGCTCGGTCAGGTAGACATCGACGACCCCACGCAACACGGTCGCCTTGTTTCCGATGTCGATCAGGTCTTCGCCTTTCAGCTGCTCCACGTCGACGTCTGCTTGTTGTGCAAAAGGATGGTCACTGGGCATCAGCACAACGATCTGTTCCGAACAGACCTGAAGGAACTCCAGGTCCGGAAAATTAGGCTCCGCCCGAAGAAACGCGAGGTCCAGCTTTCCCCAGGTCAACGACTCGGCGAGATCCAGCGAATGCTGGCTGGAGACGCTCACATCAATGTTGGGCAGTTCCTGGCGCAGGATGCGCATCGCCCCTGGCAACCACTCCACTTCCTGGCCGGTGAGGAACCCCAGCGCAAAGGTCGGCTTTGAAGGTGTGACGGCCCGACGCGCAGCAGCGACACCAGCCTCGACCTGAGCCAATGCAAGGCGCGCGTGTTCGAGGAACACACGACCGGCTGCCGTCAGCTCTACGCCGCGTGGACTTCGCACCAGGAGCGGTGTACCGACTTCAAACTCAAGGTCGCGAATCTGCCGGCTCAGCGAGGGCTGTGCAGTGTGAAGACGGCGCTCCGCGGCAGTGGTAAAGCTGCCCTCTTCGACGACAGCAACGAAGAAGCGGAGATGTCTCAGTTCCATCTAACGCAGTATGCCAAAAAAGGCATGGGAAGCGGCTTGAAAAGGCAACCGCTATTTGGGACGGAAACGTCGAGATCTGGACTGGAGCAGGCCATGCGCCGGCTCAGCAGCAGTAGTTCACTGCGCCCGTGCCCGAGCCCGGATTGCGGACTTCTTCGCTGCAGGGTTGGAAGCTGCCAGCAAGGGCAACACCAAGGCAAAGAAGTCGTCAATCGGCTACCGACTGTTGACGATCTTCATGCGTACCGCAGCCCCGCCCCAGCTGTTGACCAAGAAGCGCGCCGTTTCGGCGGCTTGCCGTCATCGAGGTAGCGAGTCAGCGCGATCCACCGCTCGGCGAGCGCAGCATTCGCGTCAACGCCGTCGCTCCGGGCATGGTCGACACCGACATGTCTAACTTCGCAAAAGCCGAAGCCGGCCACGGGTTCACGCTCGGGATTCAGAGCCGCAAGCGAATCGCCACGCCTGAAGACATCGCGCCAGTTTTGGTCTTCCTAGCCTCCAACGATGCGCGCTGGGTGACGGGTGATACGGTGCACGTCGACGGCGGATCCAATCTCCGAGCAACCGTCGCGCACGAAGTGGTAGCTGATGGCCCGCCGGCATCGACGGCGGCGAAGAGCGCTCGCCGGCCGCGTCCGAACCAGACGCTATCGAGCGTCGGGTACTGCTCCCACCCGACGTCGATAGAACCGGTGTCCATTCGAATTTGAACGGCCGCGGCCAAGTTCCTCTCGCTCACCTCAGCGAGCGGCAAGCCAGGACTTCGAGGCCCCGCCGCTTGTGGGAGCATGCTAGACGCAGTTGGCCTAGAAGATCTTTCCAAGGCGCAGGTTGATGCGCGCTCTTTCCTTCGGTCCGTTTTCGGTCGAGAGGTCAGCCCCTACTTGCCCTTGCAATTGCCACGTCGGTGTGAGGAAGCTCGTGGCAGTCACGCGGGCGTATTGCGTCTTCGTCTTGTCATCAGAGGAGACACCGTTGACTCTGTCCGTGCCTCCGAACCGGTAGCCGTAGTCCGCCGCCAAGGAGGTCGCAGGCGTGACGTTGTAGCGAAGGTGCGCCTGTCCTTCGTAGGTCGGCGCCTGCTTCAAGGTCGCGTCACTCGGCCCGTACTTGTTGTTGTCTCCGTGAACAGTTACGTCCGCAATCACATCCAGGGCCCATGTGGGGTTGAAGTGGGTGACGTACGCGAATTGCAATAGCCCTTTCCAGCGGTTTTCGCCAAGATTCAGTGCCTTGTTCTTGTCGTAGCTTCCGGTGGGTAGGTATAGGAACGGGCCAATGCTGAATGCATCGCGAGAGGTAGGGTTTATCAGAAACTTGATCGGAATTCCGACGATGAGATCCGCAACGCCGCTGCTGCTTCCAAGAACGCTTGCGTTGTCGCTGCCCTTGACTTGACCGAAAGGGAGGATGAACTGCGGGTCAAGCGTGACCGTCGAACTCCAGGCCGTCGGGCGAATGTAGCGCAGCAAGCCGATATCGGACGTCACCTTGAAGTCGGACGCGACTTTCGCTCCATGAGAATACAGGTCTCCCGTCTCCGCACGCTGGTAATAGAGCAGACCGATGTTCACCCCAGCCGGGTAGATCTCATAGTCGCCCCCCGTCACTTCAAGCGCCTGCACGGCCTGGACGTGGGCCAGACAGGCGGCCGCAATCGCGAGCGGCGCAAGCATGCGTGGGTACGCCTTTGAGATACTCATGGTTCTCTTTCCTCTTTGGTTGGAAGTCGCCGGTTCGCCCGGACGTGTTCTGCAATTCGTCCTCTCGGCCTCAGGCCGCCAGTCCGTTCAGGATCCCAGTTCTGGGATGACAGTTGATGTATTCGTAGTACTGTTCGTCAGGCTTCAGCACAGAGACCTCGTGGTACACGCGCAGCTTCAGTTGGAAGTTCAATTCCTGCACAATTCGCATGAACGTACCAAAGATCGCAACGTGGGTGGGGTGCGATTCGGCCCAGCGCTCGAGGTCTGCCAGGGAACGCCAGAAACTCACACCGAACGACTTCTCAGTCGACTGGCCGTTTGAGCTGACATGCGTCATGTACCGGTTGAAGTAGCAGCCGATGGAGTTGCCCTGGTCGCGAAGAAAGTCCATTCCTTCGTGCAGCACGGGCTCCATGTCCTTCAGATACAGCGCCCGCTCCTGGCCCTCGGTCTCGGTCCATTCCTGGCCGGAGCGGATCATCGCGACGTTCTCGTGCCCGCGAACGCGAACGCGCTGACCCAACGCCGGGCTGCCCGAGACGATCGCCAGCTTACCGACCGGCGTCAGGCGATCGGTCTGGGCGAGCGGGATGCGGTCACGCGCAGAGCCCCAATAGCTGTGCTCCTGAATGACGTCGTCCCCGATGCGCCCCATGACGACGCCGACCCCCTCCAGGCGGTCAGGCGTGTTGAACATCGTCTCGAAATGTTCCATTCGCGGCGAAACGGTCTCGCGAAAATATCCCAGTCCTTCGTTGAGGCGCTCCGGCGCGCTCCACCAAGCGTCGACCGCTGGCAAGGCCTTCCAGCGCTCGTAGGTCGCGGGGTCGGTCCAGTAGGCGATCGCGACCATGTTGTCGTAGCCCGCCTCGTCGACGTAGTGGGCGGTGTCGAAGTGGCCCGGCCCGTCCGACAGCGCGAACGTCTTGGCGATGGCCACCAGGGCGGCGCAGGCCCTGCCCTGCATTTCGGGCCCCTTCGATTGCACGCCAAGATAGGTCATCACGACCTGCTTCACGTCAGTGCTCGTCCGCGCGGTCCAACACGGATATGGCGGCGCGAAGTCGTCGGAAATCCTTCGTTGGAGGCTGCGTGGGCAGCGCAGATGTTCGGCAATTGAGGATTCCATTTCAATCTCCTTGGGTGGTCGATTCAGACGGTTCTGCCACAGGAACAAGAACGTCGTGGGTTGACGTGTTTGTCATCTCGACAGCGCGCGTTGCACGCTGGTTGAACAGCAGTCGAGTGACATCTGGTCGGGAGTAGTGACCCGCCGGATCGGCCGCGGCTTTGGCGACGGAGATGACCCCGAGGTCGAGGTCCGCGTAGACGATGCCTTCTTCGTCGGGGCCGATGCGCGAGCCGATGTCGCTGCCATCGGGTCCGTAGATCTTCGTGAAGCCCCCCCCCGCGTGGAGCATCGAGTGCTTCTCCGGCGTATCGCACAGTTCTTCGATCATCGCGGTCGACACCGTGGCGCATGGTGCAATAACGAAGCACGAGCCTTCGACTGCGTACACTTGGCTGGCCGCGTTGTTGACTTGCGCACTCAGCGCGACCGCGAATGGGTCATAGACGCTGAAGCTCGGCCACGCGCCAATGTGCACCTGCTCGTTCTGCGAGTACATCGCGTATTTGGACAATGGCTGGATATGTTCCCAGCAGCACAGCGCACCAATTCGCCCGAGCGCGGTGTCATGCACAGCCAAGTCGCTGCCGTCGCCTTCTCCGAAGACTGTGCGTTCCACGTGCGTAGGCTTGAGCTTGCGGCGCTTGGCCACCGTCTGGCCGTCCGGCCCGATGATCCATTGAGCAATGTAGAGGCTGCCGCCGTCGCGTTCCGACAGACCCATTACGACGTGCACGCCACAACGCTGCGCCGCGTCCTGCAATCGTGCCGCCTCCGGGCTGTCGTAGTGCAACGACTGGTCGAAATAGCGCATGACGAAGCCTTTCATGATCGCCCACGCCGGTGCACCGAGCCAGATCCACCACGGATAGCCTGGTAGCCAGGTCTCAGGAAATGCAACGAGCTTTGCGCCGTTCGCGGCCGCCTCTTCGATGTACTTGACCGCCTTGTCGACGCCGGCGCCCAGATCGAGGAAGGCCGGCGCCGCCTGGACCGCTGCAACCTTGAACTTCGGATGTATCAATGCCACTATCTGCTCCTGTAGGACGTGCTTTGCGGATATCCCCGTTTGATGTGCGGGCTGGGCAAAGCGTACTGTTTGTGGTCGCGCAAGGCTTGCTTCAGGCACGCCGCTTTCTTGTTCAGGACTCGCGTTCGAGCTGGATCGCAAAAGCCGCGTGATGGATTTCTCAAAAGACGACGAGGGTCGCAACATGAGCACACTTCTGACGACGGACGCGGTCGATCCGCCCGATCGCGTGGCCTACTGGACCGACATGATCTGCAACGTGTACGTGCAGCTGTCGTGCGATGCCAGACTCACGCCCGACTTCAGTGGGTCGATCCGGCGCCACACGCTGCCTAGCCTGGACATGTCGATCGTCAGCTCTAGCGCGCAAAGCGTGCAGCGCACGTCGTCGTTGATCTCGCGCTCTTCGGACGACTGCTTTCTCGTGAGCATCCAGACCAAGGGCGTCGGGGTCGTGCGACAGGACGGGCGCGACGCCGTCCTCGCTCCCGGGGACTTCGCGCTCTACGACAGCAGTCGGCAATACGAGCTACTGTTCGAGCATGACTTCGAGCAGATCGTGCTGAAGCTGTCCGGAGAGAGCCTGCGCAACGCCGTGCGCGACACCCAGTCACTGACCGCGTCCAAGGTGTCGGGGGCCAGCGGCGCCGGGCATTTGCTGATCAACATGCTCAAGACGCTGCGCGACGACATCTCATCACTGCAGCCCGCGTCGGCATTGGCCGTCTCCGACGGCATCAAGAGCATCCTGGTCGCCGGCCTGCAGACCCTGCCCCACGCTAACCGGCAATCCGTCTCCAACCTGGCAGAGTTCCATATGGGCCGGATCAAGTCGCTGGTCGAAGCGAACTTGAGCGAAGCCGACTTGTCGGTGGCCTTCGTCGCCGAACAGCTCGGCCTGTCGAGCGGCCACATTCACCGGCTCTTCAAGGACGAGGCAACGTCGCTGTCCCACTACATCTGGAACAAGCGCCTCGAGGCTTGCAGCCGCGATCTCATCGATCCCCGTCAATCCGGCAGCTCGGTCGGCGAGATCGCCTATCGACGCGGCTTCAACGACGCGGCGCATTTCAGCCGCGCGTTTCGCAAACGGTTCGGATGTTCGCCCCGGGACTGGCGCTACACCAACAAGCCCGACGTCAGTCCGTCGGGTCGTTGACAATCTGCGGATGCGCGCTGCTCGGCGCTGACGCTCGATTCGACGGCAAGGTCTGCGGGCTCCACAGAGCCCGAGCTGCGCGACCGATCACGGGGTCGCTGCAGCGACCCAGCGCCCATCCATCCGAATGAAGGGCGCAAACGCAGGCAGGTTCGCTCTGGGCGGCGCACTGCGAATACCCGAGACCGCTCGCCCAGAAAAAAGGCGTTACTGGGACCGCGCCCGAGCTGCGGGCAGCTTCGCTGCAGGCTTAGGCGTTGCCAGCAAGGGCAGTACGAGTGCAAAAAAGTCGTCAAGCGGCTGCCGACTATTGACGATCTTCATGCGCACCGCAGCGCCTCCCCAGCTATTGACCAAGAAGCGCGCCGTTTCCGCAGCATTCAGCTTCGCGGCAATGCTGCCCTCTTGCTGACCCTCGCTGAGCACGACCGTCACAGCGTCAGCCCATCTCTTGAGAGACAGCGCGAGAGCTTCGCGAAGAAGCGGGGTGTCCTCTGTCATTTCTGCGGCAAGGTTGCCAAGCAGGCATCCCTTGTCGTACCCAAGTTCTGCGTAGCGGGAAGCCAAGAACTCGAAGTGCCTTTTGAGACGCTTGAGAGGGGCGACGCTCTGGTCAGCGAGCATCTCGTGCCGCGAACCCTCCGAGTAGACGCCCAGCACTTCTACAGCCAACAGCTCCTTGGCCTTGAAGTAGTTGTAGAACGTACCCTTCGGAACCCCGGCCTTGTCGACGATGTCCTGGACGCCGCAAGCGTTGAAGCCAAGCGCATGAAAGCGATCCAGCGCTGCACTGACGATCTTCTCCCGAACACCCGAAGCCACGGCTCATCCTCTGAAAACGCTGATCCAGCTTCGATTGTAGTGACCGAACGCGACCAGCTTCGGCACCGCAGAAGCCGCGCCGTCAGGCTGGATACAGCAAGCCCGACTACGCGCCGAACGCGTCAAGCAATAAACTACTACGACCGACCATCTTATACTCGGCAACTGAACTGCTGGAGAAAGACATGAGCCAGACACTTGAAACGAAGAACAAGACCCTGGTGCTCGAAGCCTTCGACGCCTTGTTCAACCAGCGCGACTACGCGAAGGCAGAGCGCTACTGGTCGCCGGACTACATCCAGCACAGTGCGCACATCGCGCCAGGCCGTGAGGGCCTCTTCAACCTGATCAAGAGCCTGCCGCCGTCACTGCGCTATGAGCCGGGCTTGATCCTGGCCGAAGGCAACCACGTGATGATTCACGGCCGATTTTGGGGCGAGCAGCGGCCGGTGAACTGGATCGGAGTCGACATCCTGCGCATCGCCGACGGAGTTTTGGCCGAACACTGGGATGTGTTGCAGGACGAGGCGACACGCGCAGAGTCCAAGAGTGGGCTGCCCATGTTCGGCGACAGGTTTACAGCATGACTCAGTCCTATCCCGACGGGCGAACGAAAGCGGGGAGCCCGTGAACGAAAGCGCTGCAGCGCGCTCTGGCGCCTTGGAACGAAGCCCCAGCGACGTCCTGGTGCTGCTGACCCTCGCCACCGGCTTCGTGATGGCGATGATCGACACCACGGCGGTCAACGTCGCGTTGCCCGACATCTCTGCGAGCCTTTCAGTGCCGCTCAACGGCTTGGTGTGGGTGGTGGACGGCTACACCTTAACGTTCGCCGCGTTCCTGATCGCCGGCGGCGCCCTGGCCGATCGATGGGGCCCGAAGTCTGTCTACCAGGGCGGCTTGGCATTGTTCTTGTTCGCCTCCCTGCTATGTGGCATAGCGCCGGGCGGGAAATCACTCGTCGCGGCCCGCCTCCTTCAGGGTGTCGGCGCATCGCTGTTCATGCCGAGTTCGTTGAGCTTGCTCGCGCACACCTACACCGACGACCGCAAGCGCGCGGCGATGCTGGGGCTCTGGTCGGCCATGGTCGGTTTCGCCGCGGCTACTGGTCCGCTGATCGGCGGCGCGCTGATCCACGTCTTGGGCTGGCGCAGCGTGTTCTGGATCAACGTGCCTCTGGGACTACTCGGCATCGCGCTCGCGTACCTCCTCATTCCCGCTGCACCGAAACAGTCGCATCCGATATCGTGGGTGAGCCACGCGATAGGTGCTCTTGTACTGGCCACGCTCAGCGTATTCCTGATTGAAGGCCCCTCACTGGGATGGCATTCGCCCATCGTCTTAGCGGCCGCGGTGGTGGCGCTCATTGCAACTACCGTTCTTGTCGACCACGAGCGTACGAGCAGCGCCACACTTTTGCCACGAGCACTGCGCAGAATGCCGGGGTTTGCGGCAGTGAACCTGACGGGCTTTCTGACCAACCTCGGAGCGTTCGGCCAACTGTTTCTTCTGAGCCTGTACCTGCAAGGCCTGGGCTCCCGCGACCCCTTGGAAACAGGCCTGCAACTGGTGCCGACGATGGCCACCGTTACTGTCGGCAACTTCCTCTCCAGCCGCGTTTCTGTGAGATTCGGCACGCGTCGAACCATGTGCGTAGGGTACAGCATCGCAGCGGCCCTCGGCATCGCCATTCTGATCGCGGGCCGGGGCACGCCCCTGCGACTGCTGGTTGGCGTAAGCGCCATGAACTTCTTCGTAGGCATGGCCATCCCCGCGATGACAACAACCGCGATGCAGATCGCCGGCCGCACCTACGCGAACGGCGCCGCAGCTGCGCTCAACGCAAATCGACAGATCGGAGCGCTTGTTGGCGTCGCCTTGATGGGTGCCATCATTCACTCTGCCTCAAGCTGGGACGCGCGCCTGATGATTGGCTTCGCCACGATCGTCAGCTCCTATGCCGCAGCGGCCCTCTTCGTCTATCGCTTCATCGGTCGACGCTGACCCGAACCACTGAAGAACCGACGCGCAGGCTCCGCGAGGGCCCTTGGCTAGTCAGCCGAGTACCACAAGAGCGCGACGACGCCCACCACGTAGCCAACGGCCAGGCCGACCGCTCGCAACTTGAGTTGGAGCCACTTCGTTTCGATCTCTGGATCAAGCTGCGTTACCGGCCAAGCGCGGTCGTACGAATCTTGCCCCCACCACGCCGCAAACAAGTCCCATCCATCAGTAAACAGAAGGATGGCGACTCCAACTAGCGCCGGAATGGCGAATACCCACCATTTGATTGGCCTGTCGGCACCGGAGACGACCCAGATGCCCAAAGGAAGTGCTGCGACGATGGCCGCGCCCAGCAGGACGCTATGCAGCACAAAGGAGATCGCGTCGAGGAGGTTCATTTGTCAGGAAATGTGTCTAGTAGCTATACGAAGTCCCAACTCAATCGGAGACTTCACATGAAACAAAATATCGCCGCGCGCAACTTCGGCATTGCAGCCATCTGCGTTGCAAGTGTCATTGCAAGCCAGAGCTGGTCTGGCCTGGTTCTATGGCTGCTGGCCGTCATCGGCTCACTGGCGGCGCTTCAACCCTGGCAACTGGAGCGGGCCTTGCAGCGCGGCCGCCGCGCCGCCATGACCGAACAGCAATCCGACGCAAGCCCGAAGCCCTGAATCACGGCGCAGCTCGCGCAAAACTCAGATTGGCACTCTGGCCTTTGCGGTCGCCAGATCCTTCCAGTTCAGCGTGGCCGATGCGAAAGATGCTCACTGTGTCGGTAAGCTTCATAGCCTGTCGTCGCAGACTCTCAGCAGCGGCCGCGCTCTCTTCTACCAGCGCGGCGTTTTGCTGCGTCACTGCATCGAGTTGAGTCACGGCGTCACCAATCTGAGCAATGCCGGACGCCTGCTGGTGGCTTGCGCTAGAGATGTGCTTGAGCAGATTGTTGACCTCTTGCACCTGTCCAACGATGCCCGTGATGGCCGCTCCGGCCAGGTCAGCTTGCCGCGAGCCTGCCTCCACCTTCTCACCACTCGACGAGATCAGAGCCGAAATTTCTTTGGCCGCCTGAGCGGATCGCTGAGCGAGCGACCGAACCTCCGCAGCAACAACTGCGAAGCCACGCCCTTGCTCTCCAGCCCGCGCCGCTTCGACAGCCGCATTCAGCGCAAGAATATTGGTCTGGAATGCAATGCTGTCGATCACACCGATGATTTCCGAGACCTGCGCCGACGAACCCGCAATTTCGCGCATTGTGTTGACGACGCCGACGACCACGTCACCGCCCTTGGCCGCCGCCTCCGCAGCCGACTCCGCGAGCTGACTCGCGACCGCAGCCATCTCCGCGTTGGACTTGACGGTGGTGCCAACCTGCTCCATCGACGACGCGGTTTGCTGAAGGTTGCTTGCCTGCTCCTCCGTACGCTGACTGAGGTCAGCACTACCAGTGGCAATCTGCGCAGACCCGGTTGCGATGCCCTCGCTGGTCATGCGCACTTGGCTTACCACGCCCGCCAAGTTTCCATTCATACGAGACAGCGTCTGCAGCAGCATTGAGGCCTCGTCTGTACCGCTTTCATCCACCTTCGAGGTCAGATCGCCTCGGGCCACAGTACCGGCAATCTCCATAGCTTCACGAATCGGCACTGTGATCGATCGCGTGACAGTTCTGGCAAGTAGTGCGCCGAAGGCTAGCGCGATGGCGACGAGCACCGCGTCAAGCGTCAGCGCACTCTGATAGGCCGCCGCTGCAGCTTTAGCCTCCTCGTCAGCACCAGCGCTATTCAGATCGATGTTCTCGGCAACTACTTTTCCAAAATCATTAAATGCCTTCGACGAGACTCCGTTTGCAAGCTCTTTCGCGGTCGAGAGTGATTCGTCGCTGCCATCCGACAGCTCGATCATCTGCCTGTCCTGCTCCAGAT
>FTIR01002642.1_pt1 | contig 14106 bp, 17 predicted proteins | sample 1658041 | NCBI WGS metagenome assembly FTIR01 (sample SAMEA3914793, study PRJEB12502) | metagenome | biome: forest; material: soil | place: Canada | collected 2011-07-03 | depth 0.3 m | reverse complement strand
CGCCGACGTGGTGATCGTCAACGTGGGCTACGGCGACGACGGCGTCGAGCAGCACCTGCGCGTGCTGGCCTCCATGCGCGACTGGCTGGAGGCGAACTCGCGCGACTTCCGCCTGATCGAGGGCGTGGACGACATCGAGGCGGCGCGCGCCGCCGGCCAGCTGGCGGTGGGCTTCGACATCGAGGGCGCCAACGCCATCGGCGACCAGCTGAGCCTGCTGGGCCTCTATCGCGACCTGGGCGTGCGCTGGATGCTGCTCGCCTACAACCGCAACAACCGCGCGGGCGGCGGCTGCCAGGACGACGATCCCGGCCTCACCGACTTCGGCCGCGCGATGCTGCACGAGATGGCGCGCGTGGGCATCGTCGCCTGCTGCTCGCATACCGGCTACCGTACCGCCCGCGAGGCGATCGCCGAGTCGCCGACGCCGGTGATCTTCTCGCACTCGAACGCCTGCGCGCTGACCGACCACCCGCGCAACATCCCCGACGACCTGATCCGCGCCTGCGCCGCGCGTGGCGGCGTGGTGGGCGTCAACGGCATCGGCATCTTCCTGGGCAACAACGACTCGTCGGTGGACAACGTGGCGCGCCACGTGCTGCACATGCTCGACCTCGTGGGCAGCGAACACGTGGGCATCGGCCTGGACTACATCTTCGATTCCAGCGAGCTCGACGCCGAGATCGCCGCCAACCCCGACAAGTTCCCGCCGCACCTGGGCTACTCCGCGGGCATCGCGATGACGCCGCCCGAGCAACTGCCCGACCTGGCCGAGGCCCTGTCGCGGCGCGGCGTGGACGACGAGGCGATCGCGCGGATCTTCGGCGGGAACTGGCTGCGGGTGGCGCGGCAGGTGTGGCGCCCGCGCGGCTGACGCGGCCGTCGATGGCTTCGAGAGCGCAGCCGACATTCGATCTTCCGGCGACGAGTGGCGGCGAGGGTCTGCGAGGCAGGGCATGGAGCCAGCGGCCGCGAACCGGGCGGGCCGCTTGCGGACCGAAGCAGTTGTCAGCGCGCTTCGCGTCGCGAAAACCGGTCGTTGCGGGGCCTCAGGCGGCGGGGTCGATTGGCGGCGCGTTGCCGTGGCCGCGGAACGACCGCTTCCTGTCGGCGGGATCGACGGGAGTCGACCCATCGGCGACATTCAGCCTCACCAATTCGACGCCCCAAAGCTGACGTCCGGATCGCGCGAAAACGTCGGGCTCGTTTGCGCACCGTCAGGTCGTTCGCGGCCGCCTTGATCGACTGAGCCTCCAAGCGGAGAAAACGCCGCCAAACACGGCTAGCCCAAGCGCGCCAAGCACTTCGAACAATAGCTCTCCGGTCGGGTCTCTCGTACTCACGAATGTTGGGTCGGATGGCAAATAGATCACCGGCAACTGCGCGCCGACGCCACGTGGCGAACAGCCATCGCTCTCACCGCTATGTTCAACGCCATCGACGGTGAACTTGAACGAACATTTCTGATGAATTTCAGGCTGAATACTTGTGACTGTCGCAAGCGCAGTTTGACCGCCTCTTCCAAGCCGATACCACCCGATCCATCCGGGGCCTGTTGCGTTCAACAAGACCCAATAGAACGTGAGCGCCGTCGCGAAAACGAGAACACCAACTTTGGCGGGCGTCATCCTGACCAGCTAACTGAGTTGATATTTCTTGATGCTACCCCGGAGCTGTCGCTCGCGGACGTCGGCAAGTGGCCGACGCGAGTCTTCGGGAAGCCTGCGCTAGCCTGCTGCAGCAGTACACACCCGATCCATCGTCATTCGGAGCCTTCGAGAAACAATTCGAGGGGCGTGCTTGACCAAGTGTCCTTGGTCATTGGCTCGATCGGCTCAAGTTCTTCAAGGGCGCGAAGCGGCGTAAGTCTCTCGAGCCCTTTCAAGCGTTCGAGCTTTGTCAGCATGTTCACAGCCCCTTCGACAAAGCCGACGCCGTTGCCGTCGTGATCCCTGACGATCCCCTTGCGCAGCCAGCCCAGATGTTTCCCATTGAACCCGAAGATTGATGCATGGCTGAGATACGCCACAGGCGTTCCGTTCCAAAGGAAAACGGTGAACTCTTGGTCAGTGTCAACATACGCGACAGGCGTGCCAGTTCGATCGAAAAGCGTGATCTCACGCGCCGACACCGCGCTGCCGCAGAGCAGGAACGCCAAACTCATCGCCAAGAGCCGAATGAATGTTTTCAACCCGTCGCTCCTGAAGGCATCGGTGCGGTCAGCCAAGGACGGGCATCGGCGCCAGCTCTAGAAACAAGAACCATTGCGCTTCGCCCGGCCCCTGCTGCTTCAGCAGGCGCTGGCTCACTCGAAGCGCAAGCGGCGCACCTGCAGGAGAGATTAGATCGCCAACGGCAGGCACACATTGACCGGCGATCATTTCGTTCAGCGTTGCGCCGGCTGCCCTCAGCGCGTCCTGCGCAGACTCGCTGAGCACGAACAATATCGTTTCCATCGATCTTAGGAAAACCCTTGAACATCACGGATGGCTAGACTACCCGATAGCAGCCGGTCCCGACAGTCCGTTCATGGCCGACGTGAGCCGGTGCCGTCCGTCCGTTCACGCTAGCAGGTAACCATCATGGCCCAGCACCAGACGACGGTGGCGGCCAACTCAACGGCCGGGGGCGCAAATTTCCTCCCCAGCCTTGCTTGCGCGTAGATCTGCTGGATCGTCAGGCCCAGGGTTCGCCGCCTGGCTTCGCGGCGTGCGACAACGCCTACCATTCCCAGGGTCATCAGAAATATGGCGAGCTTCGATGCTTGAAGCGTACGCAATGTCGGAATGGCAATCAGGGCCACCGAAACGAGGATCGTGACGTAGAAAAACACCATCGTCCAGTTGTCTTCGCGTGAGGCGCGCTGGGTGTTCATGCTGGCGATCCTAGCGCTTGTTCGAGGATTTCGTTGTCCCTCGAAGGAGTGAATCGTCGGTCTACTAAGCCGCCGGCCGTGAACGGCTGCACCTAGCCGACTCCGGAATGCCGTGTCAGGCTCATGCCGCGATCTTGAACGATACCCCGCCGCCTGACGACACCACGCTCGCCCGGATCGCCTCCAGCGCCTCAACGAGTCGAACGCGATTGCGCGGAGACTTCAGTGTGGCGGGTAGTCGACTGAGCCAATGTCCATTGGGGCCGATAGGAAGACCGCGCTGCGACGCCAGGGCGCGCGAAGTTGGGAGCGGCTTTCTCGACAGAACATCGATGAAATGATCCAGTTGGGCGGGCGCGCTGAACCAAAGCTCGGCTGCGTCGAACTCCACGTGCAAGAAAGCGAACCCCTTGTGCGGGACTGCAGGCGGAACAGGAGGATCGAAGGCGTCACTGCCATCCACCGGGCGATGAACCCAGAATGCGACGGGCGCCGTGCGCCAGTCGGGTTGGTAGCTGAAGTGATACTTTGGGCTCATGGGCCTACCTCATAGCCGTCGCTCGCGACCGTCCGCTGGTGGCCGACATGCGTCATTGAGGTGCGCGGCCTGGACGGGGGACGCATCTCTCGCTTGTGAGCGGATCGGCGCCCGCGTGCTGCATCAGGGCGCGACTGGGGACTTCTTCTCGAACCGGCCGAGGTATTCCGCGAGCGGCCCAAGGCCGACCTCGGCGCGCCGTTCGTCGACGTGCTCAGGATCGCGGATGGGCACCGGCGCGAAGTGGCCGTCTTTCATCTGGAGTTGGCTGCCGTAGATCTGCGGCTGGCCGCGATCCATGAGGTCGCGGTCGATCATCAGGGCCACATTGGCCCACGCGATCTCGCCGCGGTCGGCAGCCTTACGCAGCTGGGGCAGGGCCTTGGCGATGAAGTTGCCGGGCGCGTGCTGCGCCATGAGCCAGAGGTCGTACACGCCGCCACTGCCTACCTGCGCGGCGGTGGGCCAGCCGTGCTGGCGGATGATCTGCTTCAGCCGCGCGAGGTTCGCGTCGTCGATCCGCTCCACGGGCTCGTAGGTCTCGCCGTCGTCCTTGCCTGCGGCCATGAAGGCGCGGCGGACTTCCTGGTCCTTCTCGGCCATGGCGTCGAGCTCGCGCGCGAGGGCCGGGTTCGTACCGTGAGGGTGCGCCAGGTCGAACGTGATGGGCGTCTTGCGCACGGGCAGCACGAAGTACGCCTTGCTGCTGGCCGCCTGCGGCGTGACAGCGCGTGAGCCCCAGCTACCAGCGGGCAGAGCGATCGACCAAGTGTCGCCGACGATGAGTGTGCCATAGACCACCGGCGCGGCGTCGGTGTCGTTCAAGAGCGTCACCAGCACGAGGTCGTCGGACGTAGCCGCCGACTTAGCGGGACGCACGACACGGCCACCCACGGCGTTGGCGGCCGGTTTGACCGCGATGACCACGTCGACGGCTGCGGCGCCATCGGCGGGCTTGCAGTTCGCCTGGCCAATGCCCGCGGCGCCGGCATTGGCGGTCACCTGGCAGCTGCCCGCGGGAAAGTCGGCGAATGCGTAGCGTCCCGCGGCGTCGCTGATGGTGATCCAGCGGTGCGGCGCGCCGTTGGCGTCCTGGCGGTCGGAGTCGTCGGCAGCGACCACCAGCGCGCCGGCGGCGGGCTTGCCGTCGGCGGCCTGCACGATGCCAGCGAGCGGCGCGGCCCACGCGGATGCACAGGCGAACGGGAACACGGCCGCAACGAGGCGCCACCTGCGGAATAGCGACGACATGGATTCTCCCTGGGGCGGCCGCCGAGCCGTTGTCCTGCGGCTCCGCACAGGATGACCGCTTGAATCGTGGTGCGTTGTGGCAAACAGAAGGATGCTCATCGAGATTGCGAGAAATGCGAACTGCGAAAAAAGCTCGAAGGTCAAGCTACGACTCACTAAGTAACGTCAGCAGAGGCTGCAGACCTCGAATGGAATGCCGCAAAGCTGTCCGTCGCGAGTGTCCGGTTCCGCCGGGTGCTGCCCTTGACGGCTGTTCAGCGACGCGACCGGAAAAGATCAGTCCGCCGAACCTGAACTGATCCGACCTCGCCTCGAACAATCTCCACGGCGTGCCGTAGCCGTTGCCTGCTCCTCTCCTGCAATGCCTCGTCGTTCATCCCGCTACCGATGAACATCAGCGCCTTCCACCCTTCTTCCGTGAACGGGGCGCGATTAACCATTGACCAAAACACTCTATTGAGCTCTGCGTGGCTGGCCAAGAGCCTGAACACTTCCCTGACGTTCTCAGTGGTGATGTTCGGCATCACGAACATGTCCACGAAAGACCAATCGGCGCCATACGGCGGGTAGTGAACAAAGGCGTCTCGAAGGGCGTGAAGCTTTTCGTCCATGGGGAAACGTACTTGTTCAGCACAGCGGCTGCGTTGGGCGCCAGCCTACCTCAAAGCGGACGCTAGCGAGAGGCCGCTTCTGGCCGGCAAGCGACTGTGAGTATCACCCAGCGACTGGGGGTCTACAGACACGATTCAGGCGAGCCGACGCGCCCAAACGCGCAGACGGTAGGGTTGAGCCTTGTTTGTCTCGTGTTCGTCGAAGCCGACTTCCCCGAGTTCCGACCACGGGATCAGTCCACCGACGCTACTCGACGCTAGATAGTTGCCAATGATCTCGTCAGCCGCGTCGGCAGGCGCCACCGCGCATCCAAACGGAAGCGAATCCGGAAGGCAGCGAGCAACGCTGAAGCGCAGTTGGCCCGCCTGCTCGTCATGCCAAAGGTAGAACGTCGCGGGCTTCACACCGATGTTGTCAGCTTGAGATCTACGGACGTTAACGGCCGCATCGATGAATCGCGTTAGATCGGCCGCGCTGGGCAGTTTGTCCGCAGAAAATGACAGCGACCACAGGTTCTCTGCAGCACCCGCACCAGCGCCATCGGGAAGTTCAAGTCCGTCGGCGGTCATTTCGCTGATCCAGTCGTCGAAGGTCATCTGCATGCCCAGATCTTAAGCCGCTGCGCCCGGGCGGACTGCCGCGAAGCGGTCGCTCGCGAAGGGCAGGTAGTGGCTGCGGATTCAACTGATCGATGCAACACACTTAGAACTGCGTAGGCAGAAGGAGTGTTGCAATGAAGTATCGGACACGAACCTACTACAGCGACAGCCAGAAGGCATTGATGTGGGAGCGGTGGAAGGAAGGCTGGACCCTCCATCAGATTGCTCAGCTGTTCAATCGAGCGCACACGTCGGTGCAAAAGATACTGGCCCGATCAGGCGGCATTCGACCACCAGATCGCACTCGCGCCGCAATCGCGCTTACGCGGGCTGAGCGAGAGGAAATCTCGCGCTCGGTGGCGACGGGGCTGTCGATCCGGTCAATCGCGAGGCAGCTCGGGCGGGCGCCGTCCACGATCTGCCGCGAGATCAAGCGCAATGGCGGCCGAGAAGGCTATCGAGCGACTCAAGCGGATGAGTCAGCCTGGGCTCGGGCGGTTCGGCCGAAGCAATGCAAATTGGCCGAGAACAAAGTCTTGGCGCGCATCGGGACTGGGAGGCTTCGGATGTTTTGGTCGCCGGAGCAGATCGCAGGATGGCTCAAGCATACTTATCCGTGCGTCGAGAGCCTTCACGTGTCACACGAGACCATCTACCGCAGCCTTTTCATTCAAGCGCGTGGCGCCTTGAAGAGAGAGCTTTTGCAGCACCTGAGGATGACACGCGGAATGCGCCGCTCTCGCCACTACACGCAGAAGACAGACAACCACGGACGGATCGTTGACGCAGTCTCGATCAGCGCGCGTCCCGCGACTGTCGAAGATCGGGCGGTACCTGGCCACTGGGATGGAGACTTGCTGTTCGGCGATCACAACAGCCAGATCGCAACCCTTGTCGAGCGCCAAACCCGGTACGTGATGCTCGTGAAGCTGACTGGCAAGGACTCAGAGACGGTCGTCAAGGCACTCATCAAGCATGCCCGCAAGTTGCCGCAGGAGCTCTACAAATCCCTGACCTGGGATCGAGGCACAGAAATGCATGATCACAAGCGCTTCACGCTGGCGACCGACATCCAGGTCTATTTCTGCGATCCTCAGAACCCTTGGCAACGCGGATCGAACGAGAACACGAACGGCTTGCTCAGGCAGTACCTGCCCAAGGGCATCGACATCTCCGACCTCTCACAAGCCAGGCTCAACGCGATAGCGAGACAATTGAACGAGCGGCCAAGAAAGACTCTTGGGTTTCAAACACCGGCTGAGATGTTCAGCCAATGTGTTGCGTTGACCAGTTGAATCCGCAGCCGGCTCAAGACATCCGACGGCTGCGGTACGCTACAGTTGCCCCTGGCCGTCGGCAGTTCTTGGTGCCACCTTCATCTCGCGCGGTGCAAGGCCAAACCACCTTTAACGAGTACGGGCGCCACGTCGGCGAAGCCCGCCCGCACCAGCGCTTCACGCTGATCACCGACGGTCATATAGAGCTGGTCGTTCGATAGCCCGTCTCCGCCGAGGTAGTGATCGCAGACGAGGTGCCTACCGCCTGGCGTCAGCAGTGTCCTAACCTGTGCGTGGAGCGCCGTCGCGTAGTCGGTGTGGCGCAGCTCGTGCACTGCTTGATGTGTAACAACCACGTCGAACGCGGCGAGCCCATCCATCCAGTCCGGGTCACGGAAGCTCCGCTCCACAAATTGGACGTGCGCAGAACGGCTACCTAGCCGTTCAGCAGCAAGCTGGTGCATTGCCGGCGAGAAGTCGAGCGCAACGTAGTCCAGCTGAGGCCAGGTCCGCAACAGATGTTCAGCGAGGAAGCCAGGGCCTGAACCTAGCTCGAGCACTCGCAATCCATCGCGACCCATTTCGCGCGCGAAGGCGTCGAAGAACTCCGGGCGGACGGGTCGCTTAGCGAGCGCCGCTTCGGCCCAGGGTCGGGCGTCCGACATCACGCGCAGGTCGATAGGACTCGGGACGTCAAGCGTCATAGGTTCTCCATGGAATCTCTGAAGGCAGAGTAGCCTACCCGAAAGGCGTCGTTCACGACCGGCAGCAAATGGCCGGCAGGAGCGATTCCGCAACGAATGCACCTGGTTGGCAAAGACCTAAACGACCCCTCTGTAGGCGAGAAGCGCGAAGCCGACAAAAATCCAACGCAAGCCGGCAACCCAGAGGATTGCCATCATCCGAGATCGAATACGAAGAACCAGGTAAGAGATGTTGACGACGAAGGCGACCCAGGTCGATGCCAACACGGTGCGCATGTCGCCAGACGAGTGATAGATCGCACCGTATGCCACGACTCCCCCAAGTGCGCCCCATTGCGGCCGCCGTGCGATGGCGTCGGCTCCCTCAATGAAGCAGATGGTCCAAAGTACTGCTTCCAGCAGAGGTACCGATAGGCCCGCGACGATGAGAAGCCAAATCGGTGCAGCTTTCATCGCCGCATCTACGGTCTTGTCGCCCATGGCATCGGCAGTTCCGGCGGACAGCGCAATTGGTACGGCAAGCATGGCAGTCGCGCACAAGACGAAGACGACCGGTAAGGGTAGACGACAAGCTCTGGCGTACAGACTGGATAGCATCAGTTCACATTTTCGGAACATCTGTGATTATTGGAACGCAAATCCTGGCTGACAACTCCGCGTATTGGCCGATTCAGATCACCAGGTTGCCCGAAACCCGCCGTTCGCTACCGACGGCTTCTGGCCGACATGCGTCCCCGAGGCGGGTGGCTTGGTCGGGTAGCTGCGGAACGGCGCTTCGGCGAACGACCTGCGTGGATTACATGAGAGTCACTGGTTGGTCACGTGGACGCAACGACGGCCGGCGCTACAGAAAGGCGGATGCTGACCGCTCGGCAGACGAAACGGTGGCCGGCCGCGTCGGCATCGACGGTTACCGCAGCGGCCACGCGCTCGGCTTCCTCGAGCGTGGCGAGTGGAAACAGCCGGCCGCCGCGGTTGTGGATGCCCAGCATGTCGACGAACGCCTGGTGCGGGTCACGACCGAGATGGCTCTGCAGGACGTCCAGGACGAATTGCATTGGCGTGTGGCTGTCGTTCAGAATCTCAACGCCCTGTGAAAAGCCGGCGGGGAGCAGCGCCGGAACGGTCAGGAGCGAGGTCTCTGGCGGAAACACGGGCGACTCGGCCTGCGAGTTCATGACTGGCAAGCCCGCGCCAAAGATCGTCCGGCCGTGCCAGCGGTCGATGGCCAGTTGGAACAGGACGCGTCCGTCGGACCGCTGCCCGCGATACGTCATCGGGAACAGGCTGTAGGCGAACACGATCGCGTTGCCGAAGGTGAACGCGACGACGATTGAACCCAATACCGGCCCTTCCGGCCCTTTCCACTGCATATGGGCAAGAAGCGTCGCCGCAAACAACAGGAACTGAGCAATCATGCCGCTGGAGAACACTATCAGGATGCCACGCGAACCCATGGGAGGCTCCGTCAGGCAGTAGCCTCCGCAGCCGATCAATCGGATCCCGTAGACCTTCAAACCCAGCAGGCGGGCGGCGATGGCGTGACCTGCCTCGTGCACCAGAACGACCAGGACGTAGGCAACCATAAGTGGGACAAGCAGCTCGCGTCGAAACGCACCGGCCGCCGACAGAATCAGGCCGCCGCTTACGCAGCTCTAGTGCAGGTCGATCGGAGCGTCGCCGATACGGGCGATGCGGACGAAGCCCGGCAGGCGCGGGAAGGCCGGGGAGTACTTGTTCTTGTCGACGTCAGTCATGTCCCGGATTGTCGTGGAGCGTATCGGATGAACGTCTTTGAAGGAGTCCCTGGCCGGCTACCGCACCGGACCAGCCTACCCGATACCGGACATCCCCGAAAGACTGGACCTGGCCGATCTGCGACTTCCTATTTCGCTTCGGTATCGTCGAGTGACTCAAGTTGGGAAGATCGCTCGCTTGTGGGCCGGCCGCGGGACCAGCACGCGATCGAGTCGAGCCAATAGCGTTGGCACGCGTAGCGGTTTGTGCCAGACGTCCATGAAATCGGTGCCCGCAGGCTCGAATTCGAGCTCGGCAGTGACGGCGATCGCGGGGATGCATTCCCAGCCAGGAACGCTTCGCATGCGTGCCAGAAGTTCGGTGCCGTGACAATCCGGCAGGCGCAAATCGAGAAGCAGCAAGGCGGGCCGCAGATGTTGTGTGACGGCCATCGCGGAGGCTCCATCGAGCACGACCACGAGTTCGAGTTCGGGCCGATGCTCGAAGACGGTCCGCATCAGCACGACGTTGACCGGATGATCCTCGACATACAGCACAACCTCACGAACGCCGTACTCCGTAACGTCTTGCGTTTGAGCCATGTCGATTCTCCGAATCTGTCGCGGTGGCTGTTGATGCCGACATCAGAGTAAGCCACTGGGCCGACATTCAACTGTGCCACCGACTCGGGCTCGCTGCTCAACGAGCATGCGACTTCGTTCGTGATCGACCGAGAGCGGCAAAAAAACCGGGGCCATGATTCTACGCGGCGACTGCCCGCAGACCCTCTGCGCCGCGAGCCGCGCGTCGTCTCGCGCCGAGCCCGATCGTCGGCACCCACGTTGCAGCCATCACCGCCAATCAGCGGCAGCAAGACTGCTCGCAGCCTCGGAGCCTGTTGCCCGCTCCGATGGTCTGCCAATTCTGAGGCCCAAGTTGGCCATTTCGAAGGGACCGTGGCGTACGTGGTAGACCGCCGGCTGCCTACCTGAAAGCTGACACCCGCCGAGAACCGTCCACTGGCCGAACCCAGACGGTCGTGGGCGATCCTCGACTTGATGTCTACGTCGTTGACTTCAAAGCAGAAAACCTGAAATCGTCCGCGACCGGCTGATCCGGGGCGAGCCGATGGAAAAAACTTGACGTCAGAACTCCAGATAGTGTCTGAGCATCCGGAGGGGCATGCATTGCGCCTTCTCTAGTCCGAAAGTGTCACATCGAAGCGACGGGCACGGGCTAGCTGGCACTCACCGACCCCGGTCCGCGTTCTCGGATCGAAGTGGAAGACGCAGTGCAGAAGGTCGCCACCTGTGCCCACGAGAAGGGCCACGGCGTTGCCGTTGGAAGGATCGAACTTCCCGCTATAGAAAACACCGTTGATCTCAATGGAGGCTGTTGCCTGTGCCTCGCCGCTCGATACGACTGCGCCAACGAATCTGGCGCCGGTGGAACGGTCGGACAGTACCAGGCTGGTGGGCAGGGCGGTGCTGCAGCCGATCAGAGCCGCAGCCAGTGCACATAGCAGTGGCACGGTTCGTGTCATGAGTGCAATCTTGCCGCATCGATCGCCGTTGAAATACGGTGTATGGTATACGACTCGGGGACGCCGAGCGTATCCCATGTTAGGGGTATTCGCCGCGCTTTTGCAGCGAGGCGAGGCGGGGAGTCTCGCTTCGTTCTGCCGCTCTTTCTGTCAACTCACATGTTGGCGCCGAGCCAGAAATGAGCCAGCGTGCCGACGCGCAAACTGCGCCACTTCGCTTGGCCGCGGATCTGGAGAGAACTCCTCGCGCGAGGCTTCAACGTCGGCAAAGAACGCGTGCAGCGGTCGACGCAGTGCCACGGCATCCGAGCGAAGACCAAGCGTCGGTTCCGGATCACGACGGACAGCAATCACGACTGCCCGATCGCGGCGAATTTATTCGAGCGGCAGTTCGACGTCGACGAGCCAGACAAGGCGCCGGGCTCGTGCGCACCGTGCGGGACATCGACGAAGCCCCCGGGAGCATGACCTGCGACGGCGACATCCCCGAAGAGGCGAAGGCACGGCTAAGGGGAACGTGCGGGTGGCGGTAGTGGGAGGCGACCACAGCTGCCATCATCCTTCCCTAGCGGCCGAGCAGCGTGGAGCAGCCGCCGCTCGTAGCCTCCCGCGCGTTCCGGAGGCCGAACGCGATCTCCGTCAGTAACGTATGGAGTGCTTCGAGGCGTCGCGCCTTGCTGAGTTTCTCCGGGCCCATCATGCAGTCCTTTCACGTCGACTTGAGTCAGGGATGCATTGTGTCAGCTTATTAGGTTGTCTTGCAACCTTTTAAGACCTTCACCTGATTGGGTCGGAATACCACCATCGAGGTTGACTACGGGAGACTCGGTGAACGATGCACGGCGTGAGGAAATTCGCAGGGCGCTGGCCGGTGCGATTGCGCGTTCGCGTCTTGCCGCCGGCAAGACTCAGGAACAGGTTGCCGAGGTGCTCGAGATAGGACCTGAAGCCATTTCGCGCATCGAGCGGGGCGTCGTCGACCCGCCCATCACGCGGTTGTTCGAGCTTGCCGAGCTTTTCGGACTCGGCATCGGTGAGCTCGTGGTGCCTCCGAGCGACCTGGAGGCTGACCAGGCCCGCATGATGGCCCGCATACTTTCTGGCCTGAGCGCGCCGGATCGCGAGCACGTTATCGAGATTGCCGTTCTCGCTGCCAAGCACCTGCGGGAGAAGGCGGCGGCGAGCACCCGTACGAAGCGGTAGCCGCATCGGCAGGCTTCTACGCCGAACCTGCACTGGCCGCCGCAGGGCGCAATCGCATCAAAGTGCGAGCGTCGCGAGCGCCTGCACCGACCGAGCCGCCTGCAAGTGCCCGTAGTGCGCTTCGATCATCTCGACACTGGTGCCGCTCAGCTGGGCAACCGTTAGGAGGTCGAGCCCGCTCACCACGAGGTCAGTCAGGACGCTGTGGCGCAAGGTGTAGGCGACCGTGGCGGCCGGCAGCTCGGCCCCAGCGACGGCCTCCTTGATCGCCTTCTTCCAGACGTCCTTGTGCCAGGGCTTTCCGTTCGGCTGGGTTTGTATGAAAAGCGCGACTTCTCCGAACGACGACGAACACGTAATTCATAGGTGAGGCCTACAATTCAGTCCGCAGGTTTTCACCGCCGTTCGCGCCTGTTTTTACTGACTTTTTACTGAGAACTTCATAGATGAACGGCGGTAAGGTTTTACTGATAATAGCTACGTGAACGTTGTTGATCTGACCACTGTCTCCTCGCGCAACCGCCTCAAGCCGAGCGTCGAGCCGCACTACATGAAGCTGATGCACGGCTGTTTTCTGGGCTTTCGCAAGACCGCGATCGACAGCGCCGGAACATGGTCTGCCCGCTACACGAACGCCGAGACGGGCAAGCAGCACAAGACGACTTTCGGCGGGTTCGACGAGCGGGTGCCCTCCGAGCGGTACGGTGCCGCGAAGGAGGCGGCCGAGGCTTGGTTCAAGCACCTGGGGGCGGGTGGCACGGCGGAGATCGTCAACGTCAAGAAGGCGTGCGAGGACTACGTCAAGCACGTTCGAAGCTTCAAGGGCGAGAAGAAGGGCGACGAGGTGAAGGCCCGCTTCGAGCGCTGGGTGTACGCTGACACGCTCGCCCGCGTCGAGCTGCCCAAGCTCACGCGGACCTCGCTGGAGTCCTGGAGGAAGCGGGTCATGGCGACACCGGTCGTCGTGAACCCGCACGCGGAGAACAGAATCACGCGCCCGCGCACCCTGGCGACGTTGAACCGCGACATGGCCGCACTTCGCGCAGCGCTGAACTACGCGCACGATCATGGACACGTCACGAGCGACCTGGCCTGGCGTGTGGCGCTGAAGGCAGCAAGCGGCACCACCGCCAGTGGCCGTCGCGACCTGTACCTCGACCGTGGCCAGCGCAAGGCGCTCGTGGACCATGCAAGCGAGGAGTTCCGACCCTTCCTGACCGGCTTCGCACAACTCCCGCTCAGGCCTGGGGCTCTCGCTGCGCTCAAGGTCGGGCAGTTCGACGAGCGTCTCCGCGTGTTGACCGTCGGCAAGGACAAGGCCGGCATGGATCGACGCCTGACCTTGCCGGACTCGCTGGTGGCGTTCTTCTCGAAGGTAGCGAAGGACCAGAAAGCGGATGCGCCGCTGTTTCCTCAGCCCTCCGAAGGCAGGGGTCGCACGTTCGAACCGTGTCGGGCGCACCAAACAACCTTACCCGTAAGTCCTTGTTCGAGCTGGACTTTTCGGGTTGCGGATTGCACCGGAGGAAATTTGTCCCCCCGTGCAAAACGCCTGCTTGCCACCTACAGGACGCCGTCGACTCAAGCGAACCGGCTGGACGGCTTGAGCAGGTCGGCGATCCCGATTCGCCGGGCGAACTGTTCGCGCACCCGCTCGGCGACCTCGGTGACTTCGGCCGCGCCGTCCCCGAGGAAGTCGACGACCGAGCGGAACGGCCGCGTGCCGGCGGGCAGCGACACGATGCGCGCGATCTCGTCGGCCACCGC
>FTIR01433480.1_pt1 | contig 14169 bp, 16 predicted proteins | sample 1658041 | NCBI WGS metagenome assembly FTIR01 (sample SAMEA3914793, study PRJEB12502) | metagenome | biome: forest; material: soil | place: Canada | collected 2011-07-03 | depth 0.3 m | reverse complement strand
CTGCAGCCGCACCTGCACCAGCTGGACGAGGGGCTGCGCTTCGGCGGCACCGAGGCCATCAAGCAGGCGGCCGTGGAGGGGCTGGGCTTCACCTGCCTGTCGCTGTTCGCGGTGCAGGACCTGGTCACGCTGGGGCGGCTCGTGCGCGTGCGGACCACGCTGCCGCGCCTCGTGCGCCCGTTCTGGCTGCTGCACCACCGGCGCAAGCAGTTCTCGAAGAGCCTCGCTGGCTTCGTGGATTTCTGCCTGCAGGACGACGGCCGCTCGGGTATCGTCCGCGCATGAGCGAACACGACCGCTTCGAACTGTTCTCGTACTGGCGCTCGTCCGCCACCTACCGCGTGCGCGTGGCCTTCAACCTCAAGGGCGTTCCGCGGCGCGAGACCGACATCGACATCGACGCCGGCGAGCAGCACGGCGAGGCGTTCCGCCGGGTCAACCCGCTGGGCGGCATCCCGGCGCTGATCGACCACGGCCCCGGCGAGTCCGCGTCGCCCATGACGCAGTCGCTGGCCATTCTCGAGTTCCTCGACGAGATCCATCCGCAGCCGCCGCTGCTGCCCGCCGACGCCCCCGGCCGCGCCCGCGTGCGCGGGATCGCGCAGATGCTCGCGGCCGACACGCATCCGCTGGTCACGCCGCGCGTGCGCAAGTACCTGACCACCGCCGGCGGCTTCGACGCCGACGCGTGGCGCGCCTGGCAGATCCAGTGGTTCGGCGCCGGCCTGCGCGCCGTCGAGGCCCGCCTCGCCGGCGAGGCCGCCACGGGACGCTTCTGCCACGGCGACCAGCCCACGCTGGCCGACATCTGCCTGGCCAGCCTGTTCACCGTGATGCGCGTGTTCAAGATCGCCTTCGACGACATCCCCACCTGCACGCGCATCATGGCCGAGTGCGAGAAGCTGGAGGCGTTCGCCGCCGCCGATCCGATGCGCCAGGCCGGCGCGCCCCGCTGAAGGAGCCTGCACGCATGGACAACGGCACGCTGAGCGGTTCCACCTACGACGCGTTCCGCGCGCACCCGCTGCTGCGCGGCGCCGACGAGGTGCTGGAGCGCCACTGGGCGCCCGGCCAGGTGGTCGAGGAGCACACCCATCCGTTCGACGCCGACGCCGTGGTCAGCGCCGGCGAGATGTGGCTCACGCGCGCGGGCGTCACCGAGCACCTGCGCGCCGGCGATACCTTCCGCGTGCCGGCCGGCACGCCGCATTCGGAGCGCTACGGGCCGCAGGGCGCGACGTACTGGGTGGCGCGCCGGCGACCGCGCTGAGGTCGGCGTGTCATCCCGCGCGCAGTCGCAAGACCCACGTTGACCGAGGTCATCCCCGGCAGGGAGTCAGCCTGCGGCGCTTGCGCTGGCGCTTCGCGGCTTGCGAAGCGATGGGTGGGCGCAGGCGAGCGGGAACGTCGGGCACGCGGATAGAACGCTTGGGCTTCATTCGAGTACCGGGCCGACTTGGGCGACCGATGTGCGGAGGACGGGTATCGACCCGAAGCCGTCATAGATATCACCGGGTGGAGCGTCCGGAAGCTGACGCTCGTACCGTCGAGTAGCCACGGACCTTTTCCAGAGGCAGCCTCGCCCAGGTCGCGAACGACAACCTACTGAGCTGAGCGCGTCGTTGCTATGCGCGCGACGCCCCAGCTTCGATTGCCAGGCATTGCGCCTCGCACTTTTGCCAAGGCGAGAGCACCATGTAGCGCGGAAGCGTGGTGCCGTGGAAATGCTTAAGAAGCGCCTCCGCCATCACCGGCGCCTCCAGGGGCCTGAGGTCAATCAAGTGGTGCAGAACCGTCGCCTCTGACTTCGTACTGGCCATATCTCGCCGTTTGAAGTGTGTGATCGAATCGCGCCAGATCTGAAGCCGCTTGAACTGCGTCCACTCAGGAAGCGACGACGGGGACGCAATGCCCAGCAGTGGTGGCACCAGTTCGTCGAGCTTCTGACCCGTTGATACGCGCCGCTCAATTTCCTGGACGTCGAGGGTCTTGACCTTCCCTTGCAGGGTGACCGTGACCGGGCCAGTCGAACGATCGACTATGGTCAGGTTTGCGAATGCCTCAAGTGCGGCGAACGAAGACGTCACCGTGACCATCGCCTCCTCGAAGAACTCGAACAGATCCTCAATGCTTTCTTCGCTCAGCTGCGATCCGGCCTTTTGTCCCTGGCCGAAACTGGCGAACTGCATCGGCTCCTTGTTCCATTTGAGGCGGCCCTTCGCTGCCGTGGCACGAACAGCTGCCTTCCAAGCGATATTCAGATGCAACGCGCAGGCGTTGGGGGTGAAGAAAGACACCCAGTCGCTTTCGCTTTCGCGATGGGTCATCATGCGAGCGGCACGTGGGGTCTTGCTGGCATCCGTCGGCAGGATCGTCCATCCGGTGAAGTGCAACCGCCAGTCACCAAGATCGGGCGAATAAGGGTCGAGTGCCGCCGTTTCGGTCGATTCCGAATCAGCCGAAGAGTCATCCATGTTCGCCATGCACCATATCCTGAAACTTGTCGCTTAGCCTCCACGACCAATCAATGCAGAACGGCCAAGTGGTGTTCGCATTGTTGCTCGTGCTACTTGGCAAAGCCAGTCGCACATCGCACCCAGACTCAACTTGATACTTGCCCGAGCGAGTGCCAGTGAGTCAAAAACGTCTTGCCTGCTTCAGCTACCGTCATTCCATCGGTCACGACCTGACCGTGCAACATGATCGGACGCGGTGGATCTGCCTCAGTAAACGCGTGGAGGAACGCCCATGAGGGCTGACCGAGGTTCTGCTTTTCGGCTCGCGCCTCTTCGATGCGGCCCCAATCTTGCGCCTTGATCGCCTCGACCTCTTCGCTGCTCAATTCGTTGAAGCGTTGACCTTGTTCCGGAGTGAACGTCGCGGGTGGAACATAGGGAGGAATTCGGTGGGCAAGAGCATCGCGGTAGCTCTTGAGGTATTTCGCATGCCATTGCTGCACTTGGGCTTCCAAGAAGTATTCCCGCAGCGCTTTGGGAAGGAATTTCTGGGTGCGCGCGTTGAACAGCCCAACTCCCATCCTGCCGCCTACCGCATCGAGCAATCCGTGACGCAGTACAAACGCCCACCCGAAGTTCTCGAAGAGGCCGTAGAGATTGATGAGAAACGCGTGCAACTGGATCTGCACGTCTGACAGCGCTTCTGACGGCAGTGGCTGTTGCGTTGAAATGGGAAAGAGCGCAAAGATGTTTTGGCTAGATCGAGCGAGCGTGCGAAGCCTCCTTCCTGATCCGCGGACAAGGTGCTCTTGCGCTAAAGGCTCCGTCAGTTGTTGACCCTGACGGACGCACTCCAGCATGAGGTTCTGGAGGTCGATTTGAACAGCAAGATGCTGCTCTTCGATCTCTCGCGCCGTTTTGTCTGTGTACCCGTTCATCGAACACCCCTGTTGACCGGCCTGGCGCGTTGACTTCGCGCCTCACATTGCGCGGTAAGCGACTATCGTATTGCCTCGCGCAGATCGTTCATCACAGAAGATGTGGGAGGGACGACTCTATTCGTCATAGGCTCGGGCGGTATCGGCCAGGCCCACAGCGCCCGCGGGTAGCTGTCTCGGCGCTTCCGATGCCCGTAGACGACCGCCCGTGAGTCTGATCTTTGTAGCGCAGTTCTGGGCTCGGTCATCGTTCATGATCGTGCTCTGACGAACTCTTCAACGCGACGGCGGATCGCCACATCCGATTGCTGCAGCCACACGATGCACTGCTCAGGGTTGCCCTCAATGCCGGCGCTTGCCGCATCGATGGCCGCGACGGGAACATAGCAGAGGAGGTAACGGCGGGAGCTTCGTTGCGGGCGCCTTTCCTCGTCGAAGAACGATACCCATGTGTCATGGGCCGGCAAGTTGTCAACGTCGAAGAAACCCTTCGAGACCAGTTCTGCGTAGCCGTCGCACAGATTCTCGTCAGGAAAGTACACCATGAACCGTCCAGGCGCGATGACAGGCGCGTTGGATTGAGCGGAGAGCTTCTTGTAGTGCATTTCGCGCTGGCGCGCGCTGCCTACGGAGCAGACGACATCATCTGGCCCATCATGGAAGACCGAAGGGCGTAACGCTTTGTCCCGATAGCCGTCGGAGTCATGGATACCCTCGCACCAGATGACGGTCTCTGCCAGGCGCGCCAACAGACGGCTACCGCTGATGGTTGACGGGTCCGTGCAACCACGGCTCCAGACTCCCAATGGCGTCAAATCTTCGGCTGGCGTCGTGCGGGTGGAAAACATGGCTTGGATGGCTGGACTCAGAAAGGGCTTTGCCAGACTACCTGAAAGCGGGCAGCCGCGACCGACCGCACCTGGCCGAACAGAGACGAAGGAACGCTGCGAATGGGCTGGCAGCGACTTCAAGGCTCGAGCGCAGCTGCCCCGCCACGGGCTAGCGCGATCACGCGCGAGAGATCGTGGAAGTGCCCGTAGACCCAGCGCCGGCAATTGCGGCACGGTGGGTTATAGACTAAGCCACCGCCGCCCAGCTTGTTAAACGGGATCATGACCCAGTTGCCAGGATCCGAGCGCAGCACACTGGTGACGTGGTACCAGACCTTGGGCTCAGCGCAGTTCATCGCGCCACGCCCGTGCTCAGCATAAGCCCTGTCGCGGATCTGCGTCGGTGTGAAGCTGCCGCCCGCGGCCGACTGCAGGAAGCGCGTGATCGCGCCTGTGATTGCACTCTGCGCGTCCTTCCTGTTGCCGCCCACGCGCTCAACGAGCTTGGTATAGCCCGGCGCACCGGAGAAGTAGGCGACCGTCTGGTCGGACACGATGCTCAGCGCGACAGCGCAGACCTTATCGGCATTGCCCGCTGAGGTATCGGCGTCAAAGACGTCCTCGGCAGCGGAATGCGCGAGCTCGAAGAGCGTGCCGGAATTAGTGCGATCGGGCATCGCGTACTCCCTGAGGTGTAGGCGGCCGCCCTCAGGTACGCCGCGGCTGCGCATGTTAGCGAAGCCGGCCCGCGATGGCGACCCCCTAGGCACCATGGCCGAGATCAGGAGCTTCTTTAGGTCGACCGGCTCAGGCGCGGCTATGACATCGGGCTGTCGGAACCGCTGACGTTCGGCGAGGATCGGGTGCTGGTGCAGTACAACACTATGCCTCCACACTCCAGGAGGTCAATTGCTAGGCGCAGGACGTCGCCACCCAGACGGCACGCGAAACGGAGGCAAACCGACAGCGGGGCGAGCAGTTCGTGAAGAATACCCCGGAGCCCACTGTCCGACTTGACCAGGCATCCCTGAAGCAGACGCTCGCGGAAGATAGCAGATGGCCGATGAGCGACTTCTTGTAGTAGGCGCGGCAGGCTACGAGCCTACGTTGATTCTGACTTGCGCACCGTCAGGAAGTTCTCGGATCTCGCGGTGGACATGTCCGGTGAGGGCAAAGTGTTCGCGTGCGTTGACCGGATTCAGATTCGAAACCTCATAGGTGCCTTCCTTGAAGACTGGTAGCGTCACGTAGGTGAAGCATTCGCCAGCAGTGGGACGCTTTCCGGCACCGTGAAGGCGCGCTACGAGATCGGGCATGAACCAATCGTCCACAAGGTCGGCACCGAGTAGGCCTTGGAATTCCTCGACGGAGCCAGCGACCCGACTAACCTCCGCCGTTCCTGCGTTGAGCCACCAGACGCCGCCAGAACGGGGCTCGAAAAACACATCCCCGAGTACCGAGAACGGAATCGGCACGAACGGCTCGCGCAGAATCCATGACCAGGACTCTCGAAGCTGCTGGACGGCCTCGTCACTGGGCGTGAACGTGAGCGACGACCAGTTGTGCGACATCTTGAGCGGGCGGAGATCGTTGTTCGGAGCTCGTCGATTGTGCCTTGGCACGGTAGGCCTTGCCGCATGACCCCAAAGCGGCCCTTCGCGACCGGCAGGTCATGGCCGAATAGCGAAGTGCTCAGCGCCAGGCTGAAGCACTGATCCAGCGCTTGGTGTGTCCGTACCAAGATGTTTGCCCGAAGCCCGCGTCCGTGAGCGCGGCTTCAGTAGCTTGCTCGTCCAACACCACGGCTCCGAAGGAGTGCCACCATGTGCCCTGCGGACGATCGTAACGGATCTTCATGGAGACCTCGTTACCTGACCTCGCCACGGTCTCGACGGTGATCGACGTTTCGCCGCGCTGGCTGACTTCCCCGGCAGATGCATTCTGAAGCCAGTTCGGACCGTGTCGCTGCACGAATAGGCGGCCACCTGCTTTCAGATGACGCCGCGCAGCAGCAAGTAATAATTTCCGCGTAGACGGGTTCGGATGATTTACCAGACAACTCGCAAGGATCGCGACGTCAAAACGATCGGGCAAGCTCAGTTGCTCGATCTCGCAGAGCACAGCCACCGCTTCGCGAGGCATGCCTGCAAGCATTTCCGCCGAGTTGTCGACACCTGTGACTGACAGTCCCCGACCGACCAATTGACGTGTCAGGCGGCCTGTGCCACACCCCAGTTCAAGTGCGTGCGAGCCATACGTCAGCTCACCGAGAATGTCGTCGAGCTCGCCAAGATATGGGAGGTCGCGGTAGAGCTCCACGGAGCAACCATCGCTTGTCTGAGGACCGGGGCCGGCCCCTTCGAAAACGTGCGTCATGGGCCGATACCAAAAGTTCTGTCGGTTGGCAGCTTACCCGCAACCTGACGGTCGCAGACGTCCGGTCATGACCGACATGCGCCCTTCGCATGGCACGCGATGCCGGACGGCCGATGCCTACCTAGTATCCATATCGCTTCGGATTGGCTGCTACTGCGCGTGCCGTTTGCGAGGCCTGCGCCTCCGAAAACTGCGCCTCGAGAAGCACATGCACCATGGCTGGCACATCCCTGGACCTGGCCGCGACGTCGAAACGGTCAACAAGGCCGAAATGATGAAGACGCTCGTTCACTGTCATGCCTTTGACGGATGATTCCTTCATTGTTTCGCTCCCATGTGCACCGGCTCAGCCTCCCCTCAAGCTGACCTTCGCGAGCGGCCGGTCCTGGCCGACAGTGACTCTTCGAGCTTGCTCACTTCTTGTCGTGAAGAGGGGCCTTGTCGCGGGCGATGATCTTGCTCATGAGCTCGCCGCCCGTCGCCTCGCAATCCGGCGCGGGCTGCCCGGCGCTCCACTTGAGCGCGCCACCGGTGACGACGGGGTGCGTCATGCGCCACGGCCAGAAGCCGAATCGCTGACCACCGTTGTAGTTGATGACGGCATCACCACCCGCCGCGCGCACTTCGGCGGCCAGTTGAGGCAACATTTCGCGCACGGAACCGTAAGTGCCCTTACTTGCCTTGAGCTTGCTCGTGACGACGGTGTACTTCGCGTCCGGGGGCAGCGCGTTCGAGTAGAAGCACATGTCGGGGCTGTCCATCGCGGGAGCAGCCGTCGCGGCACTTGCTGCATCCTCAGTTGGCGGTGCGTCGGCAGCGCTGGCGAGGCGAGCCAATCCAAGTAGGATCAGCGGGAGCAAGAGAGTCGATTTCATGAGGGTGCGACGAATATGCCCCGTCGCGGTCGCGACGTTAAAAGCGAGCGCAGTATAGGGTTGCGGCGTGGCGGGGTCGCCTGCTCGAACTCATCGCTGCTGACCTGCCCGGGAGCGATCGGTCGTGAGTAACTGCAAATGGCCGACCTCAGCCCCATCGAGATCGCGGGGCTTCCCCAAGGGCGTTAATGCCAACGCATGGAGCGGGAAACAGGTTTCGAAACTGCGCCTCAGCCTTGGAGGGCTGCGCTCTACCAACTAAGCTATTCCCGCGCGTGAGTCAGTCTACCAACAAGCTGACGATCGCCGGCAACCGCTTCTGGCCGATTGCGGCACCTGCCTCATCGCGACATTACCTCAAGTCGATGCCGCCATGCCGCGGCGCGCTCCGGATCGATCGCTATGCCGCCGGTTCCGCGCTCGTAGGCTCCCGCGAGTTCCTCCACCGCGCGACGGTCGCCCTGCGCTGCTGCACGTTCAAACATCTCGACCGCCTTCTCCGGCGAGTAGTAGTGGGTGTCACCCTCTAGGTAGAAGGCGCCGAACTCGTACCAGCCTTCGTCGAGACGCGTCGCCGCCTGTAGCAGCTCGAAAATCTCGTTGTCACGGGCGTCGGCTACATCGTGTGGCGTGCCGGGCCTCACGACGGCCCGTTGCAGGGCGCGGATTTCGAGCAGCACGAGGGCTGCATGCCGGCAATCGTTCTCCACCGCGTCCGTCAGGCGCCGGATGACATCTGTCTCTTGGATCTCCGTCAATCGCCGACCGGTTTGGAGTAGCGCGACCGCGTAGGCATAGTCCCGTTCGGCCTTCGGACCGCCCCTTCCGCAGCTCAGGCTTCCGGCTTGGACACTCGAGATAGCCGACGCGAGCGCTACTGCGCCGAGTCTTGCAACGCGCGCCGTCGACTTCACCGATGTCCCCTTTCGTTGAGCTTCCGAACCACCATCCCGATTCCTGCCGTTCGCGACCGACTGGTCTTGGCCGAGACCTGAGACTCGCCGACATGCTCAGCTCAGATCCGCCAACGCTCGAATCCGGTACCAGTCTGCAACGCGCCGGACAGCGGCTTCGGCTCCAACGGGAATCGACGCCGTTAGTACCGCTTGGACGGCCTCGGTGAGACCAGGCGGCCTTTCCGTCGTGTCGCTTAGTTCGGCGAGGGCGGCTGCCACCCAGAAGCATGATTCGAAGGCGTACGAGTCTGCCTGCGCTTGTGCCAGATTTACAAAGTCGACGACGCTTGCGAAGGCCGTCGCCGGGTCGATGCCTTCAACAACTCGCTCGCACAGGTTGGCAACCGCCCACTCGTCATGACCGAGCGCGTCGAGCGCGACAACCAACTGCTTCGAGAATTCGACTGCGATTGACATGGCATTCCGCTGCCTTTCACCGCGCCGGGCAGCATGGCGCATTCGCCCGGCGATCAGCAAAGTGTACGGCGCCGAAGCCGACGTTCGCGATCGACCGCAACTGGCCGAGGCTGTGTGAGAACACGAAAATAGCCGACGAAGCGTGAAGCGCGCTGGCGACCCATAACGTGACGACGCGGTCCACAGTGGTCGAACATCGGCGGCAATGCCGCAAAGGGCCTCATGCGCCCATCGAAGTCACCGCCTTCATCGTTCTGGCGATGCCCAGGATGTTCATCACGCGCTTCAAGTTATAAGCGAGCACCTGCAAGCTCATCTCGGTGGCCACGTTTGGCAATCGACGAGTCAGGAAGTGCGTCGAACCCATCCAGTACTTCAGCGTTCCGAAGACGTGTTCGACGGTCCGCCGCCTGAGCGTCATGGCCTCGGGCTGCAGGTCTAGCCGGCGCTGCATCGCGTCAAGTACCGCCTCGTGCTCCCAACGAGAGATGCGTCGATAGTCGCTCGGCGTGCACTGCGGCTTCATCGGGCATTGCGGGCATGCGCTGCTCCAGTAGCGGTGGATCTGCAACCCGCGCTCCTCACGCGTGAACCGGTGGATGGCGCGCTCACCAGCCGGGCACAGGTACTCGTCGTCCTTGGTGATGTAGATGAAGTCTCGTTTGTCGAAGCGGCCTTCGAACTTCGCGCTTGAGGTCAACGGCTTGGGCACGAAGGCCTTGATGCTTGCGTCATCGCATTCCTTGATCTGTGGGCCGTTGAAGTAGCCTCTGTCGGCGTACGCGCGCAGCCGTGGCTTGTCCATCGCCGCGCGCGCCGCGATCGCCATCTTCGACAACTGCGCGCGGTCGTTGCCGTCGTTGGTAACCTCGTGCGCGACAATCAAGTGGTGCTTCGTATCGACGGCGACCTGCACGTTGTAGCCCACGATGCCCGTACCCTTGGCCAATGACACCATCGAGCGAGAGTCCGCATCGGTCAACGAGATCTGCGGTTCGGCTTGCTTGGTCAGTTGCACTTCGATGGCCTTCATCCGGCGCATCTGCTCGCGCAGCGTCTCGATCTTGTCCTTGAGCCGATCGGTCTTGGCAACGAACTCGCCGGGCTGCGTGCGATCAGCCTTCTCCAACACGTCGAGGTAGCGTTGGATGCTCTCCTCGATCTGCTTCTTGCGCGCTTCGACCTTGGCCGGTGTGAAGTTGCGGTCGCGGCTGTTGACCGCCTTGAACTTGCTACCGTCGATGGCCACAGCCGCTTGCGAGAACAACTTCAGGCTGCTGCACAGCTCGACGAAGCGCCGGCACACGCCGCGGATACCCGGGCCGTTGTCGCGGCGGAAGTCGGCGATTGTCTTGAAGTCCGGCGCCAGCCGCCTGGTCAACCACATCAGTTCGACATTGCGTTGGCACTCGCGCTCGAGTCGCCGGCTCGATTGCACGCGATTGAGGTAGCCGTAGATGTAGATCTTGAGCAGCACCGCCGGGTGGTACGACGGCCGACCTGTCGCCGCCGGCGCCGTGCCCTCGAAACCAAGTGCTGGCAGATCCAGTTCGTCGACGAATGCGTCGACCACGCGCACCGCGTTGTCTGCCGCAATGAACTCGTCCAGCGACTCCGGCAGCAGCGTGACCTGGTGCCGATCCTGTCCTTCGATGAACCTGGGCATACCGACTCCTTCTCGATATGCTTCGAAACTCTACGCCGACAGCCTCATTCGCGGACCGGGGTTTTCACACAGCCTCGGCCACAAGCCGTCGCTTGCCATTGACTGCTTCAGAGCAACTGCTGCGCGGGATGCACCGCAAGGACGTTGTTTGAGCCGTCTCACTTGCGGCGGCCGAGTTTGCCCCGGTTTGACTGCTCTCGGGGTGCTATCGCGCCCGGCGTGGCGCGAGAGTTTCACTCGTCATTCGAAGGGGAAGCGCTCGCGCCAGAATGCCGCGAGCCGCGGGTCCTCGTCTACTCGCTGAACCACCGGCGCCATACCCGAAGCAACCTCGCAGAATCGCTCCCGCCACGGGCCGAAGCGAGACACCACGGTTACGTACAGGTCGAGCACGGAGAGATCGTCTCCGAGCAAGTAGCGGCCGGGCTGGAGTTGACGATCCATGTGGCTCCAACAGAACGCGATGCGGTCGTGAACGGCATCGACCACGGACGCACGCGAGCGTTGCGGTGCACCGATGCGCGCGACGTCGGGTTTGATCCAGTGCAGCGAATAGATCGCGGACGAAACGAAGACCATCCAGCGCAAGAACTGACGTCGAAGAGGCGCCTCTGGCCTCGGCGCCAGCCCGGCGTCCACGTAGAGGTCGGCCAGATAGATGAGTATCGCCGCGCTCTCGGTCATGATCTCGCCGTCTGGCAACACCAGCGTCGGAATCTGGCGCATGGCGTTCATAGGTGCGACGCGCTCCCGCGCCTGCTCCGATGCCCACGTGGCGCCTTCCACCAACGTATACGGCACGCCGAGCAGCGTCAGCGCCGCTTCCACGGCGATGGATCCCGAGGCTTTCGATCCGTACAGGGTGAGCGTAGGAAACTCTGGATTCATGGTGCTCCGCGGGTTGGGAACAATTGTCTGCATCCGGCAAATTGCAGAGGCGCTCCACTTCTCCATTCGAGGCCGGTAAGGGCCACGGCCGAATGCGAGGGGCGATGCCTCACGATCGGGCTTTGTCGCCGTGAGCCGATGTCGCTACGATAGCCGAAACCTCCGGCGTCCCAGATGGGAACGAGACCCAAGTTCGCAATTCGGTAGGGAGCCGGCTACGAGCTGCCGCTCGCGGACGTCCGCTCTCCGGCCACTTGATTCCACCCTTGAAGTGGCAATGTGGCTGCGAAGCGTTCGTGAAGGTTCCCACGAAGTCGGGCCCGTTCCGTTGGGCCTTCAGATCGCATCGCGGAATCCCCCTAAGTTGACAGCGTGAACGCTCCGCGCCTACGCTGGACGCGCCGGTCCGCATGGCGACAATCGCTCGCGTCGCGGGCCATCGGCCCAGCGTCGCATCGTCCACACACCAAGGGAACCCCATGCGTCTTTCCAGAGTCCTTGCCACGGTGGCCGCTGCCGTCTCATTCGTGAGCCCGCTCGCGCACGCCACCGCCGAGCGCTTCGCGATCACCTGGAGCGGCGAGCCGTACGGGAACACCGGGTCGGCCACGGGTGAGGTCACGCTCGACTCCGCGCTAGTCGGCACCGGCGTGATCCCCATCTCGACGATCGACGATCTGACGATCACGGTGCGCGGCACGGTATACGGCGACGGGACGTTCACAAAGTCGGATTTCAGCCGGCTCGATTTCGCCGCCCCGGTCGCCCTCGATCTGACGCGGGACCTGATCGGGCAGCCGCTCGGCAATGGGCACGTCTTCGGGGATACCAGTGGGCTCGGCGGCGACTTCAACGTCTTCGGCATCCCGTCCATCTCGCTCCACGTGCCAGCAGGCACCGGGTACTTCCAGATGGTGCCGGACGAGTACGGCGGCAACGGCATCGATCCACTGCGTGTCACCTCGATCGTGCAGCTGACGGGGGTGCCGGAGGCAAGCGAAGCTGCCATGTCGATGGCGGGCCTGGCCCTGCTGCTCGCCTGTGCGCGGCACCGCCGCACAGCCGGCCAGAGATGATGCGGGGCGGCCGGCCGCCGGCCGCCTCCTCAGCCGCTGGTTCGCCGCTTTCGAGGAGCCGCCCTGGCCACGCTGATTTCCGCCGTGGGCCAGAGTCGTTACGATTGGCGTGCCGATTTAGCGCTGCAGACGGCCAATACCTGGCTGTTGCACACGTCCGCTTCCGAGCAGTCTGAGTATGTTCATGCTCCGTGCGGAGCCAGATGACGGCGCCTGTCACGGCCTACTGCGGCTGAGCAGCATGGCGAGCGTATCGGATCGCCTGGATCCGCGGTGCGAAACAATGCGCGACACGCTGCAACGCCGCCGAAACCCGTGGACGCGGACGCGTCGCCACCATGGCGTTCCTGTTCAAGAACGGAGACACCACGTCCATGACCTCAGACACCACGATGCCGGCATACAGTGCCGCCCCGACGACATCCTCCGCTATCTCGAGTGCCCCGCGCTCACCGACAGCTCCCGAGCGCTGGGCCGCCTGCGGCACGGCCCTGGCTGCGATGCTGTCAATCGTCTTCGTCGCCCTTGATCCCGAGGTGCGTGTCCGTGGTTCACGTGCCGTGCTGGAGGCCATCGCGGCGAACGCGCCGATCCACCAGGGCGTGCATGTCGCGGAGAGCCTGTTCGTGCTGATGCTGGCCCACGGCGTGCTGAGCCTCGGCACGCGCCTTGGCCTGTCGCGACCAGTGGTGCGCTTCGGCTTGCTGGCTTACATGGCCGGCGCGCTCATGATGCTGGCCGCGGCGACCTTCGACGGCTTCGTCACACCCGCGATCGCAGCCGCCTGGCTGGCGCCCAACCATGACGCCCAGGCGGGCCTGGAAGCGATCCGCTTCGCTGGAACCACGGTGCAATCCTTCGCGACGATGTCGTGGGGGCTGGAGTCGATTGGGGCGTTCGCATTGTCGGCCGCCCTGTCCGCCGATAGCGGCGCGCGCCGGCGCCTGGGCACGCTGGGGCTCGTCGCAGCCGCGGCGCCGATAGTGGCCCTTGCTGTTTCGGGGCCGAATATGGACACGATGGTCGTGGTGGGGATCCTGCTAACGCAAGCGGTCTGGAACCTCACGTGCGCGACGGCACTGTGGTGGCGTGATCGGTCCTGACGGGCATAACCGCGGCGCAGCGCACGGGGGCACGCTTCACGCGCTCTTTGCGGAGTCTGTCGTCGGCCATGAGCTGGCAGTCGGGAACGACTGCTTCGCATCAGCCCAATTGAGCAGCTGACCTTCCACTTCATCAGCAGGTTGCGCGTGGTGACTGAGGCCTTCCAAGCTTCGGCTCAATCCTCAGGACGCAGCGCTGGGCTTGAACACCCGCTGTCTGGGCTCTCCGGCACGACTTGCGCGTTGCCCTGCCCGGCGCTGGCCAGACGCCAGCAGCCGCGCCCAGCCGCCTTCGCTTCGTACAGCGCCAGGTCGGCGGCCTTGTAGAGGGCGTCCGGCGTCGTGGCGTCGCGCGGTGCACAGGCAATGCCGATGCTGACGTCCACGTGCAGCAGGAGCTGCGCGTGGTGGATCGGTCGGCTCACCGATTCCTGGATGCGCGCGCAGACCGCGACAATGGCTGCGGTATCGACGAGATCGGGCATCAGGACTGCGAACTCGTCGCCCCCTAGGCGTGCGACACGGTCAGTCTCGCGCACCGCCTCGCCCAACCGTCGGGCAACGGCGACCAGGACAGCGTCGCCGGCG
>FTIR01000115.1_pt2 | contig 14246 bp, 14 predicted proteins | sample 1658041 | NCBI WGS metagenome assembly FTIR01 (sample SAMEA3914793, study PRJEB12502) | metagenome | biome: forest; material: soil | place: Canada | collected 2011-07-03 | depth 0.3 m | reverse complement strand
CACGCTGATGTACGAAGGCCTGCCCACGCAGGGCTTCGGCAAGCAGCCCGACGGCGGCATCTGGTGGCGGCTGGTGGAGAAGTACAAGGTGTCGGTGATGTTCTCGTCGCCCACCGCGATCCGCGTGTTGAAGAAGCAGGATCCGGCGCTGCTGAAGCGCCACGACCTGTCGTCGCTGCGCGCGCTGTTCCTCGCCGGCGAGCCGCTGGACGCGCCGACGTCCGAATGGATCACGCAAGGCATCGGCAAGCCGGTGATCGACAACTACTGGCAGACCGAGAGCGGCTGGCCCATCCTGACGCTGTTGAGCGGCGTCGAGCCTGCGAAGACACGCCTGGGCTCGCCCGGCAAGGCGGTGTTCGGCTACCGGGCGGTGCTGCTCGACGAGCACACCGGGGAGGAATTGCAGGGTGCCGGCCAGAAAGGCGTGCTGGCCCTCGAATACCCGTTGCCGCCGGGCTGCATGCAGACGGTGTGGGGCGACGACGAACGCTTCGTCGAGACCTACTGGCGCAGCATCCCGGGCCGCGACGTCTACTCCACGTTCGACTGGGCGGTACGCGACGCGGACGGCTACTTCTTCATCCTCGGCCGCACCGACGACGTGATCAACGTGGCCGGGCACCGCCTGGGCACGCGCGAGATCGAGGAAAGCATCTCCGGCCACCCGGCCATCGCCGAAGTGGCCGTGGTGGGCGTCGCCGACGCGCTCAAGGGCCAGGTGGCGATGGCGTTCGCCGTGCCGCGCGACGCGGCGCGCGTGGCCACGCCCGAGCTGGCGCGCACGCTGGAGGCCGAGGTGATGAAGCGGGTCGACGACACGCTGGGCGCCGTGGCCCGCCCGGCGCGGGTGCGCTTCGTCGGCAGCCTGCCGAAGACGCGCTCGGGCAAGTTGCTGCGACGCACCATCCAGGCCGTCTGCGAAGGCCGCGATCCGGGCGACCTCACCACGCTGGACGACCCCGCCGCGCTGGCGCAGATCCGCGGCGCTGTCGAGGCGGCTTGAATGCGGGGCGTGACAGGCTGCCGCGAGCGAAATCCTGTGCAGGATTGCTCTCAACTTTCTCGAAAATCGGCCGATAAGCCCGAGACGGATCAGTCAACACGGAACAGACTCGCATGGATGCCTCCGCTCTCACCTCGCTGCCCGAAATGGGCGGCGATCAGTTGCTCGCCCTCGCCGACCTCGATGGAAAGGCGCTGCAGGCGCTGGTGCGCGACATCGGCATCCCGGCCCGCCCGCAACTGCTGGTCGACCTGCAGCAGGAGCTGGAGCGCGACGATCCGTCGCTCAAGCGCGTGGCCGACATCTCCGGCTCCGACGTGGCACTGTCCGCCGCCCTGCTGAAGTACGCCAATTCGCCGCTGATGGGCCTGAGCCGCCGCGCCGACACCGTCGACCAGGCCTTCCAGCTGCTGGGCTTCGCCCAATGCCAGGCGATCTTCACCGAGATCGTGCTGCGCAAGCTGCTGCCGGGCACCGGCCCGGGCCTGGTGCGCTTCTGGGACGTCTCGGCCAAGCGCGCCCGCGCGATGACCTACCTGGCCCGCACGCGCCGCGTCGTGCCGCCGGCGCTCGCCCACACCTACGGCCTGTTCGTGGAACTGGGCATCGCGATCCTGCTGCAGCGCTTCCCGGGCAAGACCGGCTACATCGCCACGCTCGAGAACTGCAACGTGCACGAGGGCAGCATCACCGCGCTCGAACAGACGATCCATGGCGTCGACCACGCGCTGGTCGGTGCCCTCACCGCTCGCACCTGGGGCGTGTCGCAGACCGCGGTGCTGGCCACGCGCCTGCACCACGAATACAGCGCCTGGATGGGCCCGATGCCGCCGCAGGTGCGCGAGCTCGTGGCGCTGGGCCTCGTGTGCGAGACCATCATCCAGCGTTACCAGGGCCTCAACCGCCACCTCGAGTGGGGCAAGGGCGGCGCGATCGCGCTGGCCGCGCTCGGCATGAACGAGGCGGATCTCGAGGTGTGGTGCGAGGACGTGCACGCGCAGTTCGCGGCCACGGGCATCTAGGCGCCCCATGTCCTGACGCGGACACCGCGTCCGCCCGCGTGGTTCAATTCCAGCCCCCGCAACCAAATACGGTCGAAAGACCAGCGAAACCGCATCAAGCCTGGCTTGCTGCGGTTTTTTGCTTTTCGGCCCGGTGCGCCACCTAGTGCGCCACCCATGTCCGTCCTCGATGTCCCTCGCCTCTACCGCAACCGCTGCGGAGTTTGGTGCTTCCGGCTGCGCTCCGGCGCCCGCGACCAGCGGGTAAGCCTGGGCACCAAGTGCCCCCTGACGGCCCATATGATCGCCTCAAAGATCAACGCGGCCGTGAGCTCGGCCCGCGCAAGGGAGCACGGCATGACGGGGAAGAATCCAACGCTGGATGAGCTCGGCCTCGACCTGGCCGCGGCGCGCAAATACGAGATCGACCTGCGGGCCGGCGTCGTCCGCACCGACGGCTCGGCCGACGACCACGAGCGGGCCATGCAGGCCTTGCGCTCGATCGGCGAACTGCCGCGGGAGCTGTTCGCGCCGGGCCGCGGAGGCGCAGGGCAGCCCCCGGGCTTGGCCGCGGCGCCGGCCCGAACGCCCATGCGCGGCTCGAAGTCCCTCGCGACCGTGGCGGCCGCCTGGATCGCCGAGCGCAGGCAGAAGAACAAGCCGCGCACGGTCTACGCCAAGGAATGCCACTACGCCAACTTCATCGAGCACCTGGCGGCGACGGCCGACATGGCCGCGTTCGACCAAGCGGAGCGCGCCGCGTTCAAGAAGAAGGCGCAGAACGACGCCAAGGCGGCCGCGGAGTCGGAGGGCAAGCCATTCCGCAAGCTCTCGGAGTCGCAGCTCGACGCGCTGTATGTCGCTCGCAAAACCACGATCGATGCGCTGGGCAAGCGCCACGCCGTGGACTTCAAGGCGGCTCTGCTCGCGAGCGGCCAAAAAGCGAAGACCGTCGACAACAAGCTGCTCACGCTGGGCGACCTGTTCGACTATGCGATGGGCAACGGCGAGTATTCGTCGGAGGACGGCAAGAACCCCATCTCTGGCACCTACATCCTCTCCCGCAAGGAGCGGACGGAGCAGGCCGAGCCCTACCAGCCGTTCACGCCCGAGGAGATCGCCGCGATCTTCGAGCCCGAGAGCTACAAGTCGGAGATGGCCGACCCTGACCTCTACTGGTGCCCGCTGATCGCCCTCCACTCCGGCATGCGGATCAGCGAGGCCACTGGCATCCACGTGGAGGACGTGCGCAAGTCTCCCAACGGCGTCGACGTCATCCATGTCCGCAAGTCCAAGACGGGAGCGGGCATCCGCGACGTGCCGATCGCCCAGGCCCTGATCGACCTCGGGTTCCTAGACTTCGTCGCGGCGCAGCGGGCCGGGGGCCACGAGCGGATCTTCCCCGACCGCAAGCTGATCAACGACAGCTACTCCAAAGAGCTGGGCATCGCCTTCCGCGAGCGGCTGTTGTCCGTGGGCGTGCGCAAGCTCGCCGACAAAACGGAGCGCAAGAGCTTCCACAGCTTCCGCGTCAACGTCATCACCCAACTCACCGACAACGGCGCGAACACGGTGCAGATCATGCGCGTCGTCGGACACTCGACGGCCTCCGCTCAGGCGCTCTCGACTCATATGGGATATGTCCGCGAGCTGCCCAGCCTCAAGGCGGTCGTCGACGGCCTCGCATGGCGCATCGACCTCGCATCGCTGCGCAAGTAGGCCGTCGCGTCCGCCGCCAACCCAACATCTGCCGAATGTCATCGATCCGAATCGCGATTCCCAACAGCCTCGACCTCCCCTCCGCGCTGGCCTTTGCAGCGCAGGTTGGCTCGCTTGACGACGCCGACGAATACGTTCTCGACTTCGAGAGCATGCGACATGTCGAGCCCTTTGGCATGCTCTTGGTCTCGAGCGAAATCAGAAAGCTTGCGCGCCGAGACTGCCGTCCGGCCCTATCTTGCGCGAACTTCCAGCACCACACCTATGCGGCGCACATGGGTTTTTTTCGCTCGTTCGACCTTGCCCACGGCAACGCTCCGGGCGAGGCGCGCGGAAGCGCGAACTACCTGCCCATCACCATCTTCGAAACCGCGGAGATCGAAAGCGAGGCCTTTGACAAGAGCCTCGAAGTAGGCGCGCAGATCGAGGCCATCAGCGGCAGGATGTCGGCGATGCTCAGCGGCGCCGACTCGGGAGACATGTTCGACACGCTGACCTATTCAATTCGGGAGATGGCCCGAAACGTCTTGGAGCACAGCGGCGCGGAGCGATTCGGAATCTGCGCCCAGCACTGGCCCACGCGCAAGCGCGTCGAAGTCGCGATTCTCGATCGCGGCATGGGTTTGCGGGCCAGCCTCTCGCGCAATCCTCACATCGACACATCCGACGATAAGAAGGCGATCAATTACGCCTTGATGCCCGCCGTGTCGGGCAAGGCGTTCAAGGGCGCGCGCCAGAGGAAGGGAAACTGGACCAACTCGGGCTTCGGTCTCTATTTGACGAATCGCATCTGCCGCAACGGCGGCAACTTCTTCATCGCGAGCGGCGACACGGCGATGCTGCTCACGCGGGGGGAGGGCAAGCGCTACTACGATTGCGCGCTGGACGGAACGGCTGTGCGCATGACGATGGACACTTCCCGCATCGCCGGCCTGCGGGACGCATTGGCGCAATATCGAGACGAGGGCTTCGAGTTCCAACGGCGATACAGCGAGATCGTCAGCATCGATCCCTCCGCGGCGTCCTTGATGCTGTCCGAGGATTTCGGCAAGTCAGCGATCGAGCGCGTGCTCGCAAAGCTTGGGCTGACGCGCCCGTGAGAGCGGGGACGAAGCGAGATTTGGCGCCGACAGCTCCCTGCGATGCTTCGACTCCGCCCAAAGCTTCCAATTGGCCTCGATTTGGATCCCCCATCGCGGCGGCTTGAGGCTTGACTTGCCAGCCTCCGTTTGGTTGCCTGGCGACATGCGTCTAAACCATGAGCTCCAAAAATCCGACGCGGCTGACCCTTTGACCGAGGCCGAATGGGAAATCCTCTTGACGGGGAACGAGGACGAGGTGCGCGCCGCCGTCCTCGCCGGACTCGACCTCGACCGCCTAGGCCCCACAGGCCACGCCCCTGCCCTCTGCGTCGTCGCCGGCGTATCACCCTGCGATCGCCTGCGGCTGCTCGTCGAGCTCGGAGCCGACGTCGACGCGCAGGATGTCGGCGGAGACACCGCCTCCTTCCACGCCGCCAGGGAGGGGAACCTGGAATCGCTGTCGATGCTCTGCGCGAACGGAGCGTCGGTGGACATCCGCGGCCGGCGCGGCCAGACGGCGCTCATGGCCGCTTGCCGGGAAGGTCAACCCGATTGCGCGGCCAAGCTCATCGCTTCGGGAGCGGACGTCTCGATCGCTGACGACTCGGGCCTTAGCTCGCTCATGCACGCTGCGAGGGGCGGCAGCGAGTCCTGCGTCGATCTGCTTCTGCGAGCCGGCGCGTCGCCCTCGGCCGCGGACAAGAGGGGACGCGCGGCGTCAAGCTACGCGTTCGACTCGAGCTTCTGGCAGCTGGCTGCGCGCCTGAAAGAGCTCGAAGCCGCGGCGCGAGAGCGCGCTGAGCTGGAGCGCGCGGCTGGAGCCGCCGTCATCGCTTCCTCGGCGCGACGCGTCTGAGAGGCCACTAAGGTTGCTGCTCGAACCCCCTCGGTCCGCAGCTTTGCAGCCGCGCGCCAAGGTCAGGGAAGGGCGAAGTTGGCGCTGAACGAGATCGACTCAGCGATCGGGACAACAAGCTTCTTGCGCCCATGCCCCGCGTTCGCGACCTCTTCCACCTTCAGCAGCCCCAACTTCGCCAAGCGCGTCACGTCTTTGGACACCGCGCTCTGCTCGCGCCGCACTGTCACCGCGAGCTCCGAGATCGATTGGGCCTTCTTGACCGCGGCGCGCAGCAACTCCACGCGCTTGGGCGTCATCTCCGACACGAACTCGACGAACTCGAGGCTCGTGAAGGTCATCGAATGTGGCAGCGTCGGCGCCTTGGCGTCCAAAGCGCGGGCGACCTCCCGGCCCCTCGCGACATGGGCGGCCAGCTCCGGGTCGCTATGGAAGTCCGCCATGCTGATCTTCTTGGTCGCCATCATTTCCCCTTGTTGACGTAGGCGATCGCTATCGCCATCCACTCGGCTTGGAACCTGTCATAAATCTGTTGGTAGCTCGTGAACGGCTCAGGTGTGACGACGCCCAGATGGTGCTTGTGCGAGTAGCCGTGGCTGTTGTCATACCCAAGGACTCGACCGTCGTCGCCCGAGAAGATCGCGGGATTGATATACGCCAACGCGTAATGGGTGACATTGCCAGAAGGCACTTGGCGAATGACGAGCTCCTTGAGAACGCCACCTCCGAGCCTTTTCTTGATCTTGACGTCCTTGGGCGCATACCGCTCAGTGACTACGACAGAAGCTTTCTTCTTGGCAGGCATGATCTCTCACTTCATATCTGGTGTCAAGTGGGACGCTGAAAGGCGTTACAAGCGTATGTCGGCACCTCCAACCCGGCTCACCGAGCATCAAATGTCGAGCAGAGAGCGCTTCGCTTATTTGATGGCGCCGAGCCAAAGGCGCCAAGCGCACTGTCCCTAACACGCACATTCAGCGCTACGGAAGCGCATCGGCGCGAACGTCCACAGGCGCGCCGAAAAAGCGCGAATGGAAACCGCGCTGGCATGGGGGTGGCGCATCCCTTGAGCCTGCTCGTCAGGAAGATGTCGACTGACCGCGACGATCTCCGTCCGCGGCGACGTCAAGGAGAGCGAATGACAGCAAGCACGACGACATCCCGCCGCTCGTTGGGATTCCGAGACCTGTTCACGTCGGGGAAAAGGCAGCTCCGCCACATGCGCAAGCGCGGCGACTTCACCGTGTCGCTGAAAGCATCCGGCGCCGCCCTGGCGATCTTCCTTTGCGCGATGGGCCTCACCGCCGCACATGCGACGACCAAGATCCAGACATTCTGGTTGATCGCCGGCGCGAGCGCGTTGGCTCTCTACGCGCTTTGCGCGGCGGTCGAGAGGTTTGCGGGTGAGGCGGTCAACACGAAGACCACGGCGCTCTTCGCGGCGCTCGGCCTGGGCGTGCTCGCCTTCTTCGCCCACGGCAGGGCCGGAGGCGAGGTCAACGCGATCTTCAGCCGCGACCCGTCCAACTTTCCGCACGCGGTCGCGGCGGCCACAAGCTTCGTCGTGCTCGATTGGATCGCGCCGGCCATCGTCGCGGGTCTAGCGCTTGGCCTGCCCGCCGCGCTGATCTTCGCCACCCGAAAGCAGATCAGCCGAGCCTGGACGGCGGTCTCCGTCTTCCTGGCCTGCTCGATGATGTTCGGAGCGATCTTCTCGCTGGTGAAAGATCCGCAGCGCCGCGCGAGCAACCTCTACCAGATCGCCCGCAGCTACGACTTCAACGACAGCTTCGAATGCTCCGCTGGCGTCCCGGGCCTCGACGCCGCCGCCTTCATCGGGCCGGCCGGCGACAGAGCCATCATCGCCCCCAAGCTCGAATATCTGCCTTCCCAAATCTCGGCCCTCTTCCCGCCTGTCGCGGTGCCGAAGAAGTTCGCGCCGGTGGATTGCAAGTAGCGAAGGAGCGGCGCGCGTGAGATCGGGCGCAGACATAGGCCAACCACGGACCGGCGAGAGTCGCTTGGTCTGTAGAATTTGATACATCTATCCAAAAGAGCCGTCATGGCCACGGGAGGACGACGATTGATCGCCAGCCGATCGTTGAGGAGGACTGCGCCGCGCCACGCGCGCGTCGTGGCCAAGCCGCGCATGGACAAGCTCCGCGGGGCGGAGCTTTGAGCGAGCCCACGGCGTTGGCCGCCGCTCCGCTCAACCGCCTTTTTCGGATGGCGGCGTGGGCCGGCGTCGAAGCCTCCGTGCTGGTGCACATCAGGCGCGGCGACGATCTCAACGCGCGCGACCCGCAGGGCCTGACCCCTCTGATGATCGCCGCGTCCCGCGACAAGGCGGGCGTCTGCTCTCTGTTGATCGAGGCCGGCGCGGACTCTTCTCTGCTCGACGCTCAGGGGCGCGATGCTCTGGCATTGGCGAAGAGCGCGAACGCGGTGAACGCCATCCGCGCGTTGGCGGCCCGGTTCGTTGGAACCGCCACCGCCGACCTTCCATCCTCTTCCCATGCGGAAGAGCCTCACGCCGCCGCTGAGTCGGTTTCCACTGGCAAGCAAGATGAGCCGCCGGAAGCCGAGAGCTCTCCCGCGGATGCGAATTCCGCCGCCATGCACAGCTTGGCCGCCGAGATCGCCGGCGAGCCCACTTCGGCGGTGGAGGCCGACGCCGCCGAAGAGGGTGGCGAAGGCGCGTTCGACTTGAGCGGCTGGATTCCGGAAGTCGCGGACGAGCCACCCTCGGACGAACCAGCCGTGGCGATCGAGGCCGCCGCCATCCAGGCCGCCATCAGCGACCACTCGCCGATCGACACCTCCGAGCGGTGGGACGACGTCGATGTGTTCCTGCCCGCGCGCGCCGCTCGCGTCCCGAGGTCGGACGACGAGGAAGCGCGCAAAGAGCTCCGGCTGCTCCTGCTGCGGGCGCTCCGAGAGGGCAGCGTCCCCGCGTCGGACGTCGAGCGCCTCTGCGTTGACGACGATCCCGCGGTCGCGGAGAGCGCCCATCGAGCGCTGCTCATGATCTTGAACGACCTCGGCGCCGACGCCGACGAGCGCTTCGAATTCGTCTCTTTCGACGACGATTTCAGCGTGACGATCGATCCCGCTGAGACCGAGGACGAAGAAGAGGCCCTCGACGAGGCGCTCGATCTCCTGGACGACATCGAATCGCGCCGCAGCGATCCTCTGCGCCACTACATGCGCGACGCGAAGTCGAAGCTCATCGGAGCCGAAGAGGAAGTCGCTCTCGCCAAGTCGATGGAGAGCCACGCCGCGGCGGCGCTAGAAGCTCTGGCTTCGTGGCCGGCGGGGCTCGCATCCGTCCTGGCCGCGGCTCGGCTCGTCGCCGAAGGCGCGAAGCCGCTGCGCTGGCTTTCATCGGGATTGGCGGAGCGCGAGCCGCCAAGCGCGGCCACAGACGGCGTTCTCGACTTCGACCCCTCCGTGGCGGACTCGTCCGCCGCCCTCGCGGCCGCGCGCGCGGACGACGCGCCAAGCGAAAGCGGCGAGGGCGCCGCGGCCGGGGCCGACAACCAGGACGAGGACGAGGACGACGCGGCCCAGTTCCTCGCCGGCGCGACCGAGCTGGCCGCGAGCCAAGAGGCTGGGCCGCTGCCTGAGCGCGCGCTTTCCGCGTTGCGACGCATGTCGATTCAGCGGAGCTGGCTCATCGAGCTGGGATCGTCGAGCCCTCGAACCCATTCCGCGGAGGGCGCCCGCTTCTCCCGCTCGACTCGGGAGCTCTCGAAGGCGCGCGACCGATTCGTCGAGGCCAACCTCAAGCTGGCCTACTCGATCGCGAAACGCTACATGGGCTCCGGGCTCCCGCTGGACGATCTCCTTCAGGAGGCGAACATCGGCCTGATCAAAGGCGTCGACAAGTTCGATTGGCGCCGGGGATTCAAGTTCTCCACCATGGCCACCTGGTGGATTCGCCAGCAGGTCTCGCGCTCGGTCGCCGACACCGCGTTGCTCATTCGCCTGCCCGCGCACGCTTACGAGGCGGCGAACGCCCTGCACCGCGAAGCGCGGGCATGGGAGGCCCGCACGGGCGACGCCCCAACGCACGCGCAACTCGCCGACGCGTTGGGTCTGAGGCAATCCAAGGTCGACGCCTACATGCTGGCTTCGTCGCCCCCGATGGAGCTGGACGCGATCGAGTCCGACCCCACGACGCTGGTTCAGGCGCAAGGCGATCCCATCACCGCCGTGGCCCAGGCGCATCTCGCGCGAGCCTTGGGGCGCATGCTCGATGGGCTTGGGGCCAAACCCGCCTGAGGCCGTGGCCGACGTCGTCTCGCCCGCTGTTCGGAGCCGGATGATGTCAGGCATCGGCGGCAAGAACACCAAGCCGGAGATCCTGGCGCGCAAGGCGCTGTTCGCCGCGGGCTACCGCTTCAGGCTGCACCGAAAGGACCTGCCCGGCTCCCCCGACATCGTCCTGCCGGGGAGACGGGTGGCGATCTTCGTCCACGGGTGTTTCTGGCACATGCACGCTGGCTGCAAATACTCGAAGCTGCCGGCGACGCGGGCGGAATTTTGGCGCGCAAAGCTCGCGGGCAACGTGGAGCGCGACCGGCGCGCGATCACCTTGCCCATGAATCGCTCGACGAGCCGCTTGTCGTCCTCGTGCCAGTCGGCCTCGGCCGCCGTCGAGAGGCGGCTCTCGAGCACCTCGCCCACGGGCAGCATCCGGATCATGCCCAGATACAGCGTCGGCAGCGGCACCTTCTGATCCTTCGTGATCGCGACGTCGCCGATCTTGGCCGCCTCATACGGGACGCTTCTCGGCACCGAGCGCGCCCGCTTGGCGCCTTTCTTCCTCGTGAGCGAGCACTTCTTTTGGAACGGGGCGCCGCCGATGGAGTAGGTCAGCAGCGGCTCCGAGATCGCGTCGGCGGCCAGGCGCGGCTCGATCTCGGTGGCGAAGTCGATGTAAATGATCTCGCCGATGTTCGCGTTGAACGTCTTGCCGAGGTAGGTCTTCACCGCGCGCGTCGGCAGCCCCGAGCAACTCGCGAGCAGGCCCAGGATCGTCGACTTCCCGATGCCGTTGTGGCCGCAGATCAGCGTGATCCCCGCCGCGAAAGGCACAAGCAGCCCCTGGAACTTCCGAAACGGATGGTTGTGCGAGAACGTAACGCTCTCGATGGTTATTCTCGCCATTTGCGTCTTCTCTTTTTTCGGACTTCCACGCGGTTCACCCTCATGGTCGGCTGCGCGCCGGGCCGCCTGATCGGCGGTTGCGATTTTGACTCTCCCCAGCGACGGCGCTAAACGTAAGCTTTGCCGTGCTGGAGACGATGATGCTTACCGTGTTGAGGCCCGCGCGGATCGGCTGGCAAGGCCCGATCGGCGTTCGAATCAAGATCCGCTACATGCTGATCTGCCTCGAAAAGGGTCAGAGGCTCGTCACATTCCGAGTCAGCGGCGACGCGTTCTCGATCTTCGGGTTCATCAACGCGGGCGACATGAAAATCGTGGCCCACTTCGGCTTGGGCGCGCTGGATGATCGCCGGCGGTGATGGGCACCTACATGTCTCGCCTCGGAGCGGATGGCTCCGCCCCATGGCTAGGCGGGTTCGCCGCGCGGAACACTTCCTGCCACGAGCCGAATAGGCGCTGACCGGACACCGCGTCTTCCGTCAGCAATTCGAAGCTCCCAGAGCCCAGGAAGCGCACGCGTTCGCCTTTCCCATTGACCCAAGGGCGCGCTTTGACGGCTAGCCTGTCCGCGAAAGCGAGCGCCGCAGGCTCGTTGTCAAAGCTCTCCAGAAAATCTCCGCTGAGATTCCAAACCGTGTAGCGCGGCGGGGCATCGGACGCGACCACGCCGCTCGCCCCCGCCGCCGCGGCGGGCGCCTCGTCGTAGATCACCGCCTTGGGCGTCGCCTTGATTTGGGCGCGTTCGGGAGAGCTCATGCGATTCCTTCGATGGTTCGGATGCGCGGCTGACCGCGCGCCTCAGTTGCCGGCCGGATCGGCCCGCCTGCCGATCGCGCCTGGCTTCGGCGGAGCGATGCTGGCGAACGGGGCGAGCGACGGGTCGGCCTCAACCGCTTCTCGCATCAGCTCGCGCGCGAGTTCGCCGCCCTTGACCCGCTTGACCAACTGCAAGAGCTTGCGGGCGTCCACCGGCGCCGCGCCGGCGTCCCTCGCCCGGCCCAGGCAGGCCGCCACCGCAGCCAACGCCTGCTCTCGCTCGCGCTCTGGCGACGAGGCGCCGGGAGCCGCGGGCGAGCCGGCGGCGAACAAGTCCAACAGGCGGCGGGTGTCCTTCAAATGCAGCGCGGCTACGCGCATCCCGTAGCCGAGGTCTTCGGCATCGATGACGAGCGAGGCCTTGCCCAGCAGAAAGTGATAGACCATCGCGTATTTCTGGCCCCGCGCGGCGAGCCGGCGCGAGTAGCCCTCGTCGACGTCGACCTGCTCGGCCCGCGCGAGCAGGATCTCGAACGCACGCTGGTAGGCGGCCGCGGCCGGCCGCGGCATGAAGCAGGTCCGCGACGGGTCCACGCTGGCGAGCAGCGCGCGCCACGACTTGCCGATCGGCCCCGAGCGCTCGTTCTCGAACGAGTAGTCGGCGAGCTTGGGCCGGGCCGGGTCGCGCTCGGCGAACACGAACGCCATCCGCTGGGCGAGCCCGTCCTTGATCGAGTCGGCGCCGAAATACTTCTTGAACGTGTCGACCACCGTCGCCCCGAAAATCGTGAGCCCGGGATTCTCGATGCGCAACTGCGTCGCCATCGTGTTGTATTCGACGACGCCGCCCTCGCCGCACTTCAACAGGTAGTCCCTGACTTTGGCCAACCTGCCGCCCTTGCCCATTTCGCCCACGAACTGCGCGAACTCGTCGATCGGGAAGAGTCCCATGTTGTGCTCGGCGAGGCTCTCCACGAAATGGCGCTCGCTGTCGGGCTTGGGGAAGATGTCGATGCCATCCCCGAACGCCTTCCGGATTTCGTTGAGCGCGTAGCTCTTGCCCGCCCCGGACGGAGCCAGCACGATCGTCCAGAGGTCTAGCCGCTTGCGGCCGCCCATCGTCCTCAGGCAGGCCTCTTGTTGGGACATGAGGGCGGAGATGTAGTGGAGGGCGGCGAAGAGCGGGATCTCCCGGGGGATGTCCGACGTGTCGATGAAGGCCTCGTCGAGCTCCTGCAGCAGCGACCCCGGCGGGATGCAGTCGTCGAGGGTCGGCCACCCGCCGGCGGAGACCGCCGCGAGCGCGGCCTCCACCTCGGCTCTTGCTTTGGCCGAGGCGGCGGCCACGGCCGCCTCGTTGACGGCGGCGAGCTCTCCCTCGAAATGCTGGGCCAGCTTCCACGGCGTGTCGGGGTTGGCCGCCATGTTCGCGACCCAGGCCGCCGCGAACTCGGCGGCGAATTGCTCGCGCGCCTCCGCGTCGGGGTCGTCGGCGTCGATCGCTCCATCGTCGGCCAACGCGGCGCCGCCCGCCTCGCGCTCGGCGTCCAGCCGCTCCTCAAGGCTGAGCTCCAACTCCGCGCTCAGCGGCGCGGCGCCGTCGGCGCTCTTGCTCCGATCCGCCGAGGCGGCTTCTTCGCCGCTCGCGGCGTCGTCTTGCGCAGCCATGTGTTCTCCCTGGTTGGCCGGTTCGCGGCCCATTCTGCCCAGCCGCGCGCGCCGCGGGGTTGGGGTAGACCACGGGACCCGCCACCGACGCGCGCCATTCAGAGCGGGCAGGCTTCGAAATCGCGGGCCGCCAAGTAGTCCACGGCCGAGGCGCGGGCGAAGCGGTTCAGCCCCGCGACTTCGGCGGCGTCGAACGAGGCGTCGGCCGCGCCCCAGATCAGACAGGCCGTGGGGCAGATGGGGATGATGCCGTGGTCGCCAAAGTTGTCCGGCAGGAGGAACTCGCCCTGGGCGGCGCGGGCGACGCCCCAGCCGTGGCCCTCCATCAGCGGCCGCAGCCTGGCGATCTCCAATTGGATGCGCAGGCCCGTGAACATGCGGCCTGGCATCGCGTCGTCGGCGCCGACGAACGAGTAGCCGTTCATTTCCAGGCACTCCCGCTGATCGATCGTCAGCGGGTCGCCCTTGACCAGCCCTTTGAGGTCGGGCTGGGTCGCCCCGCGATGGTGGAACCTGCGCCGCCACAGTGCCGAGAAGTCGATCGCCACGGAGCATTCGGCAGCGCTCAACGCCGCGCCGCCCGCGGCCACCCGGGCGGCGATGGGCTCGAACGCGTTCTCGATCGAGCGCATATAGCCTCGCTCCGCGCGCTGATCCCATGCTCGGCGGGCGCAGAACACCGGATCGTCCGGACGAAGTGGGATCGTCTTGTCCCGAGCGAGAAGCCGGACGGCGACGAAGCCCGCGCCATTGGCGAAGCGCTGGATGCTCTGGCGCGGAAAGACATGCTGCTTGGTCGTCAAGCCGCGCGGGTTCTCCTTCTGAGTCTTCTCGGTCGGCATGTGTGCTTGGCGCGTCGCCTGTCGAAGTCCGATTGTCGCCGGGGCGGCATGGCGGCCAACAGCGCCAACAGCGCCAACAGCGCCAACAGCGCCAACAGCGCCAACAGCGCCAACAGCGCCAACAGCGCCAACAGCGCCAACAGC
>FTIR01001242.1_pt2 | contig 14311 bp, 14 predicted proteins | sample 1658041 | NCBI WGS metagenome assembly FTIR01 (sample SAMEA3914793, study PRJEB12502) | metagenome | biome: forest; material: soil | place: Canada | collected 2011-07-03 | depth 0.3 m | reverse complement strand
AGGACGGCAAGACGGTCGGCTCTTCGCTCATCGGGCAGAACTTCACCGACCCGAAGTACTTCTGGGGCCGTCCGTCGGCCACGACGCCGATGGCCAACAACGGCCAGGGCTCCAGCGGCTCGAACCTCGGGCCGCTGAACCCGGCGTTGACCGATGGCATCAAGGGGCGCGTCGACGCGCTGCGCGCGGCCGATCCGGGCAACAAGGCGCCCGTTCCCGTCGACCTGGTCACCGCGTCGGCCAGCGGCCTCGACCCCGAGATCAGCGTTGCGGCGGCGCTGTACCAGGCCCCCCGGATCGCGCGCCTGCGCGGCGTCGCGCCCGAGGTCGTCGAGGGCGTGATCGCGCGCCACACCGAAGGCCGTCTGTTCGGCCTGCTCGGCGAGCCGCGCGTCAACGTGCTCGAGATGAATCTCGAGCTGCAGCACTCCAGCGCTTCCTGACTGAAAAAAGACAGTCGGCGACCCGCTCGGCATGCTGTCGACTTCACCTGCGGCATTCGATGCCGCGGGTGGCGCGGCGTCTTCAAGGCAAGTTCCGACACCGCGCGGGCGGTCGCATTCTCCGCAATCCCAAAACATGAACTCATACCGAATCCTGTCCGGCGTTTCCCTGCTGGCCTTCACGACCCTCGTCGCTGCGCCGCAGGCCCGGGCCGCCGACGCACCCGCGGCCGACGCGGCAGCCTCCGCGCCGGCCGCGACGCCGGCCTACACGACCACGGCCAACATCAACCTGGTCAGCGACTACCGTTTTCGCGGCACCGACCAGACCTGGGGCCATCCCGCCGTCCAGGGCGGCGCCGACCTCGTGCTCGCGAACGGCCTCTACGCCGGAACGTGGGCCTCCAACGTGTCGGGCAATTCGTATCCCGGCGGCAGCCTCGAGGTGGACTACTACGCCGGCTACAACGGCAAGATCAACGACGACTTCGGCTACACGCTGGGCGGCTACGGCTACTACTATCCGGGCGCCAACTTCGACAAGTCGGCGTGCCCGTCGGCCGCCTACAGCGCCCCGTGCAGCCTGCCTTCGCAAAGCCTGAACACCTTCGAAGTCAACGCCGGCGTCTCGTGGAAGTGGATCAGCTACAAGCTGTCCGTCTCGACGGGCGACTACTTCGGTGCCAACAAGTCCACGGGCTATTCGAGCCACACGAGCGGTACGATGTACCACGACCTGTCCGCAACGTGGGCCATCACGGACGACATCAGCCTGGTCGGCCATGTCGGCCACACGGACGTCAAGGCCACTTATGGCAGCATCAGTCCCGACTACACGGACTATCGCCTGACGGTGAGCAAGACGTTTGCCGGGGGATGGAACGTTTCCGCCGCCGGAGCCGGCGCGAGCAACAACGCGTTCTTTCGTCCGCCCACCGGAGGCCTGTCGGCCGCCAACGGCGACACGCGCAACTTGAACAAGCCGGTTCTGATCGTTCAGGTCGGCCGCACGTTCTGATGCGGCATTGGTGTCTGCTACCGTTTGAAAAATCGTGAATGGATTCACTTCGATGACGGACAGCCGACCCGATCCCGATCGCTTGCTCGCCAAGATCAAGGATGAGGAAATCCAGGCGAGCCGAGGAAAGCTGAAGCTCTTCTTCGGTGCGTCCGCGGGCGTGGGAAAGACCTTCGCCATGCTGTCCGCCGCCCGTGTCCAGCAGCAGCAAGGCGTCGACGTCGTCATCGGCGTGATCGAAACCCACGGGCGCGCCGAGACGGAGGCCCTTGTCGCAGGGCTTCCCAAGCTCGAGATGAAGGAGATCCGGTACCGGGATCGCGTGCTGCGCGAGTTCGACCTGGACGGAACGCTCGAGCGCAAGCCGCAGCTGGTGCTGGTCGACGAACTGGCGCATTCCAACGTCGCCGGATCCCGGCACGCGAAGCGTTGGCAGGACGTCGAAGAGCTGCTCGACGCGGGCATCGACGTCTGGTCGGCCATGAACGTCCAGCATCTCGAGAGCCTCAACGACATCGTCACCGGCATCACGGGGATACGCGTGTGGGAGACCGTGCCCGATCGCGTGTTCGACGAGACGGACGAAGTGGTCATCGTCGACCTGCCGCCGGACGACCTTCTCCTCAGGTTGAAGGAAGGCAAGGTCTACCTGCCTCAACAGGCCGAAAGAGCCGTACGGAACTTCTTCCGCAAAGGCAATCTCATCGCGCTGCGGGAGTTGGCGCTGCGCCGCACGGCGGACCGTGTCGACAACGAGATGCTGCAATATCGGCGCAACCTCCAGGCCGCGCCGGTGTGGCAGACGCGGGAGTCCATTCTCCTGTGCATCGGTCCCGACGAGCGTTCGGAAAAACTCATTCGAACCACGGCCAGGCTGTCAGCGCAGCTCGGCGTCCCCTGGCATTGCATCTACGTCGAGACACCCAGGCTGCAGCGACTGCCCGACGCGGCCCGGCAACGCGTCTTCCAGATGCTCAAGACCGCGGAAGACAACGGGGCTGTCACGGCGGCACTCAGCGGGAGCGACCTCGCCGCAACGGTGGTGCGGTATGCACACGAACACAATCTCCCACGGGTGGTCCTCGGCAGGGACACCGGTCGGCTTCGCCGCCCCTGGCAGACGCCTCTCGCGGAGGCCGTCGGTGCCCTCGCGACGGATCTGGACCTGCTTCAAGTGGCATTGCCGGCGCGGGAGGGTGCCGCATTGCGTCGCCGTGACGATGTCAGAAGCAGCGTCAATCAGAAAGATTCCCTGGAATGGAAGAGCTACTTGTGGAGCGCGCTGATCTGCGCGATCTTCACGTTGGCCGTGGCTCCGCTCAAGCCGCTGCTCGACCTCGCGAATATCGTGATGGTCTTCCTGCTGGCGGTGGTCGTCGTTGCCGTCAGATTTGGACGCGGCCCGGCCGTGCTCGCCGCGTTCCTGACCGTCGTCATGTTCGACTTCTTCTATGTGCCGCCGCGCTTCAGCTTCAGCGTGTCGGACGCGCAGTACCTGTTGACATTTGCCGTCATGCTCGTGGTGGCGCTGGTGATCGGCCAGCTCACCGCCGGGCTGAAGTTCCAGGCCCGCGTGGCGCGCTCTCGCGAAGAGCGCGTCGGGGCGCTGTATGCGATGTCGAGGGATTTGTCCGGGGCATTGATGCCCGAGCAGATCGCGGAGATCGGCGCGCGGTTCCTGAAATCCGAGTTCGCCGCATCGGCGGCCCTGATGATTCCCGATCTGGAAGATCGCTTGCACGGCGCAGTCCGATCCGAGGGCCAACCAGAGGGCATGGACACCGGCGTCGCGCAGTGGGCCTTCGACCACGACGAGGCGGCTGGCTACGGCACGAATACCTTGGCGGCGGCCCCCGTTCTCTACGTGCCGCTCAAGGCACCGATGCGCATGCGCGGCGTGCTGGCGATCGGAACGGCCAATCCGGGTCGGCTTGCCGGGCCGGAGCAGCGAAGGCTCCTGGATACCTGCGCATCGTTGTTGGCCATCTCGCTCGAGCGCGTTCACTACGTGGACGTCGCCCAATCGGTCACGGTGCAGATGGAGTCGGAACGGCTGAGGAATTCGCTGCTCGCTGCGATCTCGCATGACCTGCGAACCCCGTTGGCCGCGCTGGTAGGCATGGCCGAGTCGCTGACCATGATGAAGCTTCCCGCCATGTCTCCCGAACTCGAGACGGCACATCGCATGAAGGATGCTGCGCTGCGAATGAACTCGCTGGTCAGCAACATGCTCGACATGGCCCGGCTGCAGTCAGGACCGGTCCAGCTGAATCGTCAATGGCAGCCTCTCGAGGAAGTGATCGGCACCGCGTTGAACGCCATGAGCGGCGCGCTCGATCACCGCTCGGTCAAGGTCCATTTGGCGGACGATCTTCCCCTCGTGAACATCGACGCCGTGCTGTTCGAGCGCGTGCTGTGCAATCTTCTGGAGAACGCCTCCAAGTACACGGAGCCGCGGAGCCCCATCGACATTCGCGCAATGGCTTCCGGCGATCACGTGATCATCACGGTCGACGACACCGGACCCGGGCTGCCGAAGGGCAAGGAGCTGGCGATCTTCGACATGTTCGAACGCGGCCGCAAGGAGAGCTCGACGCCGGGCGTCGGGCTCGGTCTCGCGATCTGCCGCGCCATCGTGGAGGCGCATGGCGGCACGATACGCGGCGAAACGCGACCCCAGGGCGGCGCGCGCTTCACGATCGAGTTGCCGCGCGGAACGCCTCCGAGTCTCGAAGGTCTCGAACACCCCGACGAAATCGAGGAAGACCGCGATGAAACGCATGGGTGAGACGGTGCAGCGGATCCTGATCGTCGAAGACGAAGCCGAAATTCGCAGGTTCGTGCGGATGTCGCTCAGCGCCCAGGGCTTCGAGGTCATGGAAGCGGACGGCGTTCAAAGAGGCCTCATCGAAGCCGGCACTCGCCGGCCCGACCTGGTCGTTCTCGACCTGGGATTGCCCGATGGCGACGGCATCGACCTGATTCGAGACTTGCGGGCCTGGTCCGACATACCCATCCTGGTACTGTCGGCACGAACGACGGAGGCAGACAAGATCAGCGCGCTCGACGCGGGTGCGGACGACTACCTCGTCAAGCCTTTCAGCGCGGGGGAGCTGCTCGCGCGGGTACGTGCCCAGTTGCGTCGGCGCACTCGCGCGGGCACGGATGGCAGCACGAGCATCGAGTTCGGTGACGTCAAGATCGACCTGTTGCACCGGTCCGTCGAAAGAGGCGGTGCGCCGGTGCACTTGACGCCCATTCAGTACAGACTGCTTGTTCATCTGGCGGGCTTCCCGAACTGCGTTCGTACGCACAGGCAACTGCTGAACGCGGTCTGGGGATCCAGCCACACCGACGACACCCCGTATCTGCGCGTCTACATGGGGCAGCTCAGGAAGAAAGTGGAGATCGACCCATCCCAGCCTCGCCACCTGTTGACAGAGGCGGGTGTCGGCTACAGATTCGTGCCTTGACCTGCGCCTTTCCCTGAACGCCGCCGGGGCCGGATTCGTCGCCGCCCGGTTTCAGCGCAGCTGAGAGACGCCGGCTCGAAAGGCCGCCGCGATGGCCGCCGTATCGGTGCCGGTATCGAGCTGCGCTCGAAACCGCGGTTTTGAAAAGAGCTCTGCGACGAGGGCCAGCAGCTGGAGATGGTCGTCCTTGTCCCCATGCTCGGGCACCAGGATCGCCAACATGAGTGAGACGGGATCCCCGTCGGGCGCCTTGAACGGGATGGCATGCTGCGTGCGCAACAGCAGCGTGAGCGGTCGTTCGATGCCGGCAATCCTGGCGTGCGGAATGGCGAAGCCGCCGCCGAGCGCCGTCGAGCCGGCCTGTTCGCGTCTGGAGAGCGCACGGAAAACCGGCCCTGGATCGAGGCCATGACGCGCACTGATGGCGTCGGCCATCACTTCCAGCGCGTGGGCTGAATTGCGCAGCGCGACATCGATCAGGATTTCCTCGGGCTGCAGCCAATTGGCCACGCGCGTCAGGTCTCGTTGCATGGTGTTCCTGTCACGCAGCCTTGTGGACGAACTTCTGTTCCCCGCTTGCCGCGCCGAAGTCGATATCGTCATATCCCTGCGCTTTCAAAGCAGGCCATTGCGCTCGTAGATCTCGCGCATGGCCTGGACCGGAAGGAAGCGCACCCCGCGACGTTCGCATTCGACCTTCATCAGCGCGCGGCGCTTGTTCGCCATCTCCATGGTCTTTCCGCCGGGCCTCTTGCCGTGATGGCGCGAAGAGGGGGATGTGCTTGCCCTGCTGTTGGTTCCTGGTGTACTCATTTCGGACTCTCATGGTTGAAGAAATGCGGCCCCGCGCCGGCACCCGGTTCCAACGGAAGTCTCGTGTGCGCGAGCTCGGTCATCAGGCTCATCCGAAACGCATCGTGATAGGTGCCGTCGACCTTCATTCCCGCGCGACGCTGTCGATGCACTCCCGCAGGTTCGGGATGTCGGCGAAACGGGTCTGCAGGATGTTGATGAACATGGGACGCGAGAATCGGAATGGAAGCATGGAGTCGCACGCTTCGTGCGGCTGCGCGCAGAGTGCTGTCCGGCTACTTTGACCTGCGACCGGGCAGGTCTGCGGGGTTGTTGTTTGTCGCGGCGAGACGTCGCCTGCGCCGGCCCCACGCGTTGACGACGACGGCATCGATGCTCAACTTGACGAGCGCCAGCATGCCGTCGAGCCATAGCGGGCTGGTCGACCCGGGCTCGGGCATCGCTGCGCCGAACTTCGCGGCGATCACCGATAGCGCCGCGAACAGAAATCCGAGACGCCAGCTGCTCCACGACACGATCGCAACGGGGACTGCGAAGAGAACGGTTGCTCGAAATTGCCCCGCTGTCTGGACGTTCAGTACCGTCAGCACCAGCAGCCACAGCAACGCAAAGGCGCCGGCGCGGCGGCCGTCGGTGATGCTTCCTGGTAGAGCTGAGAACATGGTTCGGGCGGACTGAAAAGGCAACGGGTCACTGCGAAGTGCCTGTCTGCATTGGAGCCGAATCGATATAAAGAAGCCGCAAAGAATGAGCTCCGCGCCGACAAGATTTCGTCAACGGCGACATGCCGGCCGTCCCTGCCCAGGCATGCGCATGCCGCGCAGCTCGAGTCGAATCCACCGCGCCGATTTCCGGGTCGGCGACGCCGCTCGCGGCGCGCTTTCCGCGCTTCGTCGCTTTTGCGCTGCGGCCGCGGGAGCGATTCGACGACGATGCGGGCTTCACGAGGAGACTCCCATGAGGTCGACGCTGCGGTTCGTTTCGTGCGCCATCGGTGCGTGGTGGATGGTCGCTGCGTTCGCGCAGGCGCCTGCGCCCCCGGAGGTCTTCGCGCCGGGCGTGATCTCGGGCCCGTCCAACGACGCCGACGCGGCGTTCACGCCGGACGGCGCTACGCTGGTGTTCTCGCGCGACGGCGCGATCATGGTGTCGAAGCAGTCGGCCATCGGCTGGTCGACCCCGCGCATCGCGCCGTTCTCGGGCCGCTGGATGGACGCGCAGCCGACGCTGGCGCCGGACGGCTCCGCGCTCGTCTTCGTCTCGAACCGGCCGCTCGCCGAGGGCGATGCGAAGCACCCGGGCGGCAACCTGTGGCGCGTCGAGCGTCACGGCGACGACTGGGGCGAGCCGGTGCACCTGCCGGCCGTCGTCAACCGCGGCGCGAGCATCTGGGGCCCGAGCATCGCCGCCGACGGCAGCCTGTACTTCATGGATCGCGTCGACGGCAAGGGGCCGTTCAAGCTGTGGCGTGCGCAGGCCAGCGCGGGCACATGGCTGGCGCCGGTGCTGCAGCCCTTCGGCGACGCCACGACGCAAGAAGTCGACCCGTGCGTGGCGCCCGACGAATCGTTCATCGTCTTCAGCTCCAAGCATCCCGCGACCGATGCGCACGAGCGCCTGTTCATCGCGTTTCGCGACGGCGCCGCGTGGGGCAAGCCGATCGACCTGGGCGACGCGGTCAACGGCGGCGGCGACAACGACAGCAACGAGGCGCGCCTCGCGCCCGACGGCCGCACGCTGTACTTCGCGAGCGACCGCCAGGGGCGGATCGGCTACCCGCGAACGCGCGCGCAGGCCGAGGCCGACCTCGCGCGCATCGCCGCGTGGGACAACGGCAACCAGAACATCTGGCGCGTGTCGCTGGCGCCGTGGCTGGACGCCGTGAAGAAGCCTTAGACGTCCGCGAAGTTGGTCGGCAGCCCCGGCACGTCGACACGGCACTGCAGCACCCGGCCGGCCCACGGCTGGTCGGCCAGTTCCTGTTCGGGCCGCTTCTCGCGCGACGTGGTGACGTAGAGCGTGCGCAGGTCGTCGCCGCCGAAGCAGGGCATCGTCGGGCAGCGCACCGGCAGCGCGACGGACTGCAGCAGCGCGCCGTCGGGCGCGAAGCGCGCCAGTCGCTGGCCTTCGAAGCAGGCCGCCCAGTAGCAGCCTTCGCTGTCGACGGCGCCGCCGTCGGGACGGCCGCCGTAGCCGTCCAGCGAGCCGCCGTCCGGCTTGGGCGGGAAGCTGGCGAACACGCGGCGCCGCGACAGGTTGCCGTCGTGCGGGTCGAAGTCGAACGCGAAGACGGTGCTGAGCTTGGTGTCCGTCCAGTACATCGTGCGGCCGTCGGGGCTCCAGCCCAGGCCGTTGCTGTTGGCCACGTCGTCGAGGATGCGATCGATGCTGGTGGGCGTGAGGCAGTACAGCGAGCCCTTGGGCAGGCGCTCGTCGTGGATCGTGCCGACCCAGAAGCGGCCTTGCGGGTCGGCCTTGCCGTCGTTGAAGCGCAGCTTCTTCGTGTCGTAGGGCGCGGCGACGATGCGCCGGCTCTCGCCGGTGGCGACGTCGAAGTGGAAGATGCCGTCGCGCCGGGCCATCACCACGCCGCCGTCGGGGCGCGGGGCGATGCTGGCGACCTCGCTGGGGAACGACCACTCGGCGTGCGCGGCCGACTGCGGCACGAAGCGATTGAGCTTGTGGCCGGCGATGTCCACCCAGTAGAGCGAGCGCTCGCGCGGATGCCAGAACGGCGATTCGCCGGCGATGGAGGCCGGGACGGGCAGCGGCGAGAACTCGAACGTGGACATGACAGGCCCCAGGAAAGGGAAAGGTGGCGCCATCCTAACGACGTACCACGATGAAACTGTCAGCCCGGGCAAATCCCGTGCGCGCACGAACGCCACAGGCCGGAGAATCGGCCCTCGCCCAGCCGACCGGCCAGAACAAATTCGAGGAGATCCCATGAACGACGCCACCCTGGCGACCCGTGGCGCGGCCACGCTGGCCTGCGCCCTGCTCGGCGCCGCGCTGGTCGCCGGCTGCAACCACACGGACAACCCGGACTCGAGCGTCCAGCCGTCGTTCCTGGTCAACATCACCTCCGCCACCCATGACGACACCACCGACGATCTGCTGACGGCCGGGCTCGGACCGTCCGGCCTGCAGTCGAACTTCCCGCCCTCGATGTCGAATCCGCCGACGGCGGCGCAGTTGCGGCGCCTGGCGATCTACACCAGCTACCGCGCGCTCGTCGACACCACCGCGGCGGGCGGCTTCGGCGTGCTCTACGGCCCGAAGGTGGGCAACGACGGCGCGGCGCTCACCGGCGACGGCCACATCGGCGGCACCGAGTACACCGCCTTCAGCGACGACGGCACGGGACGGCGGCGCGTGACGCTGGTCGTCCAGATCCCGTCCAGCTTCAATCCCGCCGCGCCGTGCATCCTGGCGGCCGCGTCGCCGGGCTCGCGCGGCGTCTACGGCGCCATCTCGACCGCCGAGTGGGGCCTCAAGCAGGGCTGCGCCGTGGCGCTCAACGACAAGGGGACGGGCGCGGCGCCGCAAGACCTGCAGAACGACACGGTGCCGTTGATCGACGGCACGCGGGCCAGCGCCGCCAGCGCCCCGGCCCCGGCCCAGTTCGATGCCGGACTGACGGACGCGGCGCGGAGCTCGTTCGACGCCGTCACGCCCAACCGCTTCGCCTTCAAGCATGCGCATTCCGGCCAGAACCCGGAGAAGGACTGGGGGCTCTCCACGCTGCAATCGATCCAGTTCGCGTTCTGGGCCCTCAACCAGGTCTACGGCGCGGTCGCCTTCGATGGCGCGCACCAGGCGCTCTTCAAGCCCGGCAACACGATCGTGATCGCGTCCAGCGACTCCGAAGGCGGCGGCGCGGCCATCGCCGCGGCCGAGCTCGACAGCGCGGGCCTGATCGACGGCGTCGCGGTGTCCCAGCCGGCCATCGAGATGCCGGCGAACCCGGGCGTGAGCGTGCAGCGCGGTGGCGCCGCCGTGGCCGCGGCCGGCAAGCCGCTGATCGATTTCATCAGCTATGCCAACCTGTTCCAGAGCTGCGCGTCGCAGTCGGCCGCGCTGGCCGGCGCGCCGGGCCTGGGCAGCGTGTTGACGGCGCAGGCGGTCAACCGCTGCGCGTCGCTGCACGCGAAGGGCCTGCTCGCCTCGACGACGCCCGCGGCGCAGGCCGACGAGGCCGTGCAGAAGCTGCTGGCCTACGGCTGGGAGACGGAGTCGTCGGTGCTGCACGCGTCCTTGGCCGCCTACGAGGTGGCGCCCGCGATGGGCGTGACGTTCGCGAACGCGTTGTCGCTGGCCAAGGTCGACGCGAACCTGTGCGGCTACAGCTTTGCCGCGACCACGTCCGGCGGCGCCGTCACCACGGTGGATCCGCTGGTGCTGGCCGCGATGTACGGCTACGGCAACGGCGCACCGCCGTCGGCCGGCGTCGACCTGGTCGCCAACCTGAGCGTGGGCGGGCCGGTGAGCGACCTGCTGGCCGTCTCCGCGTCCACCGGCGCGCAGGATCTCGACCTCGACGGCGCGCTGTGCCTGCGCAACCTCGTCACGGGCAGCGACGCCGCGGCCACGGCGCTGCAGGCCGGCCTCGACGCGACGCGCCGCAGCGGCAAGCTGAACGGCAAGCCGGTGCTGATCGTGCACGGCCGCGCCGACGCCCTGCTGCCGGTCAACCATACCTCCCGTCCGTATGCGGCGCTGGCCCATTCCGTGGACCCGAACAGCAACCTGTCCTACGTCGAGGTGACGAACGCCCAGCACTTCGACAGCTTCATCGGCCAGCCGGCGACGCTGGCGGGCTACGACACGCGCTTCGTCCCCTTGCACGTCTACCTCATACGAGCGCTCAACGCGATGTACGCGCACCTGGCCCACGGCACGGCGCTGCCGCCCAGCCAGGTCGTGCGCACTCTGCCGCGCGGCGGCAGCGCCGGGGCCGCGCCGGCGATCTCCGCCTCCAACGTGCCGGCGATCGCCTCGGCGCCGGCCACGGGCGACGCCATCACCTTTTCGGGTTCCACCATCAACGTGCCGGATTGACGCTATCGTGGCAGCCCTGCATGCCGGAGGCCGCGATGACCCCTGAATCCCGTTACGCCAGCGTCGCCGGCGCCGAACTTCACTACATGGAGTGGGGCGCCGGCCACGCCGAGACGGTGATCGCCTGGCACGGCCTGGCGCGCACCGGCCGCGACATGGACGACATCGCGGCGCACCTCGCGCGACGCTACCGCGTGATCTGCCCCGACACGATCGGCCGCGGCCTGTCGCAATGGAGCCGCGCGCCGGAGCGCGAGTACTGCTTCGCCCACTACGAGAAACTCGCGGTGGCGCTCCTGGCGCACCTGGGCCTGGCGCGCGTGCATTGGCTGGGCACGTCGATGGGCGGCGCCCTGGGGCTGCATGCGGCCGCGGGCGCGCTGCGGGGCCGCATCGCCAGGCTGGTGCTCAACGACATCGGCCCGCAGATCGCGGCGTCCGCGGTCGAGCGCATCCGCAGCTATGCCGGCAGCCCGCCCGCCTTCGACACGGTGGGCGAGCTGGAGAACTACTTCCGCACCATCTACAAGCCCTACGGCGCGCTTACCGACGCGCAATGGCGGCGCCTCGCGGAGTCGTCCACGCGCCGCCTGCCCGACGGCCGGGTGACGCCGCACTACGACCCGGCGATGGTGATGCAGTTCACCCACCATCCGCGCGACTACGACCAGTGGGACGCGTGGGATCGCCTGGCGATTCCCGTTCTCGTGCTGCGTGGCGCGGACTCCGACCTGCTGGAGCCCGCGATCGCCCACGAGATGACCACGCGCGGGCCGCGCGCGACGCTGATCACCGTGCCGGGCTGCGGGCACGCGCCGGCGTTGAACACGCCGCTGCAGTTCGGCTGGGTCGAGGACTTCCTCGTCGCGGCCTGAAAAGCCGGCTGGTGCAGTGTTTGATTCTTGAGGGAACTTGAATGCGTTGCCCGTTACAGATGTTCTACGACGGTGAGCATTGGAGAGAGCAATTGCGAGTTGCCGCGACGGATGAGGCACAAAGCGACTTGATGAGATTGGCGCGTTGCGAGCTGCCTTGAGCGTCGCATGACGGTGCTTTGCCCGTGGCGCTTTTTTTGCCAGGCGCTGCGCGCCTGGCTTCCCGGTTGGCACATCGCGCGAGCGCCAGGGCGGGCAGAGCCAAGCCCCCGCCCGGCCTGCCGCTCGCGACGACGCACCCCGGGAACGCCAGGCGCGCAGCGCCTGGCAAAAAAGACGCCGCAGGCATCATCAACGGGAAAGGACACCACGCGAGCGCTTCTTCGACAGGACGACGGTCTCGAACAACTCGTAGCTCGGGTTGGGCACCTGGTCCGCGCCCGGGGCGTGGTAGTAGTTGATCGTGATCGAAGTCATCCCGCCGTGCGCGCCCGGGTCCAGGTCGAACACGGCGATGCCGTAGCCCGTACCGGTATCGCGCTGCGCCGACCAGGTTGCGTCCTCGACCGCGTCGGCGCCGGCGCGCACGAAGGCGCCGGCCACCGCGCCGGGGATGGGGCGGTTGGGTTTCGTGAAGACCCGGGCCTGCGGCAACCCGTCGTTCGCATCGACTCCGTAGACGTCGAGCGGCGCGCTGGTGCCGCCGCCGCCCAGGATCAGGTGGATCGTGCCGCGGCTCGTGTCGAAGCTGCCGTCGGGACGCTGCGCGCCGGTCGCCGGCCGGGGCTGGCAGGTGTCGACGGCCGTGCCCGTGGCCGCATCGCGGCCCGTGCCGTGCAGGCAGCCGCGCACCGGCCAGCTGCGCTCGTAGTCGTGATCGTGGCCGCACAGCACGAGGTCGACGCCGTAGCGGTCGAACAGCGGCAGCCAGGCCTCGCGCAGGCCCTTGTCCGAACCGTTGCCGGTCCTGGACGAGCTGAGCGCGTCCTGGTGCATCTGCACGATGATCCAGTCGATGTCGTCGTCGTGCGCGCCGTGCGCCAGCGTCTCTTCCAGCCAGCGCGTCTGCGCGCCGTGGCTGTAGCCGCGGATGTAGAAGGACGTGCCGGCCTCGATGGCGGCGTTGCCGGTGCTCGGCGCGGACTGTAGCGGCGCGGGGCCGCCGACGAAGGCGCCGCCGTCCTGGTAGATCACGTCGTCGGCCGACAGCGAGACGAACAGCGCGCTGCCCACCCGGAAGGCGTACCAGCGGCCCGGAAAGCGCGTGCCGTTGTCGGGCAGCGTGTAGCGGGTCAGGTAGGAATCGAACCCCTGCGCGCCGTTGTTGAACTCGATCTCGTGGTTGCCCGGGCACGGCATCCACGGGCGCAACGCGGCCGAGGCCTGGGCGTTGTTGCCGAAGTCCGCCCAGACCGACGGCTGGGAATGCGGGTTGAGGTTGGCGTAGCAAAGGTCGCCGTTGAGCAGGTGGAACAGCGGCTTGAACTGCTCCACCGCCTGGACGGCGTAGCGGCTCTGCATCGACGACAGCACCCAGCTCGTCACCGGCGTCGCGAGGTCGCCGTAGCTGGTCCAGCGGAATGCCTGGCGACCGCGCGGCGCCGTCGCGAAGCTGGCCTTGAACGGATTGGAGGCATTGGCGTCGTTGTCGGCGGTGACCGCGTACTGGACGGTCGAATCGGGTTCCAGGTCGGCCAGCCGTGCGTGGTAGGTGAAGACGGTCTGGCCGTTGAGCCCGTCCGAGTAGGTGCGCTGCTGCGCATGCACGACGTGCTGGTGGCCCGAGGCGTGGCTGCAGATGACGCGCGGGTTGACGGCCTGGGCCTGCGAGGCCCACGACACATGCACGGTCGTCGTCGGATCGTCGCCCCAGGTCAGGTGGACCTGCTCGGGCGTCCCGTCGGGCGACGCCGTCGAGGCCCGGGCGGTCAGGGCCGCCGGCGCCACCGCGGCCGCGAGCCCGGCCGCGCCGGCGCCCTTGAAGAAGCCGCGTCGCGTCAATGTCGAGGAGGACGCATCGTCGGCGGACGGGTGGGCGTCCTGGGGAGGGTGCAGTCCTGGTTTCGTCACGGCGAGTCTCCTGTGTTGGCGTCGGACGCCGATCCTGCGGCGAGCGGGTGACAAGCGCGTGACTCGGTCATGCAGGCCCGGGCCCGGCCACGAACGCGGGATAGCCGGGAGTGCGCCGCGTTGCCGGGGACTGCTAAAGTTCGCGGTCGCCCGTGCGCCATCGCAGGCCCTTGGCCCCAGCCCTTCGGAGACCAGCAAGATCGACGCGAACCTGTTGAACGAACTGCGCATCCAGCACACCGAGCGCGACCACGGCGGCGGCCCGCCACGCTGGGTGTGGCCGCTGGTGGCGATCGTCGTGGTCGTGGCGCTGCTCGCGGGTGGCGCCTGGTGGATGCTGGCCGGCCGCCCCCTCGTCGTCCAGGTCGCCACCGCCACGGCGCCCGGTGCCGGCGCCGCGGCCGGCACGGTGCTGCAGGCCACCGGCTACGTGACGCCGCGCCGCCGCGCGACGGTGTCGACGCAGATCACCGGCACGCTGACCCAGGTGCTGATCGAGGAAGGCGACCACGTCGCCAAGGGCCAGGTGCTGGCACGCCTGGAGGACAGCGCGCTGCG
>FTIR01001949.1_pt2 | contig 14353 bp, 11 predicted proteins | sample 1658041 | NCBI WGS metagenome assembly FTIR01 (sample SAMEA3914793, study PRJEB12502) | metagenome | biome: forest; material: soil | place: Canada | collected 2011-07-03 | depth 0.3 m | reverse complement strand
CCCGCCGCGGCGCATCCGATGGACGTCCTGCGCACCGGCGTGTCGGCGCTCGGCTGCGTGCTGCCCGAGAAGGACGACCACAACGTGCCGGGCGCGCGCGACATCGCCGACCGCCTCATGGCCTCGCTCGGCTCGATGCTGCTGTACTGGTACCACTGGTCGTCGAACGGCAAGCGCATCGAGGTGGAGACCGACGACGACTCGATCGGCGGCCACTTCCTGCACCTGCTGCACGGCCGCAAGCCGTCCGACGCCTGGGTACGCGCGATGCACACGTCGCTGAACCTCTACGCGGAGCACGAGTTCAACGCGTCGACGTTCACGGCCCGCGTCATCGCCGGCACCGGCAGCGACGTCTACTCCGCCATCGCCGGCGGCATCGGCGCGCTGCGTGGCCCCAAGCACGGCGGCGCCAACGAGGTCGCGTTCGAGATCCAGAAGCGCTACGACAACCCGGACGAGGCCGAGGCCGACATCCGCCGCCGCGTCGAGGCCAGGGAGGTCGTGATCGGCTTCGGCCACCCGGTCTACACCGTGAGCGACCCGCGCAACGTCGTCATCAAGGGCGTGGCGAAACGCCTGTCCGGCGAGGCGGGCGCGACGAAGATGTTCGACATCGCCGAGCGTCTCGAGAGCGTGATGTGGGACGTCAAGAAGATGTTCCCGAACCTCGACTGGTTCAGCGCGGTGAGCTACCACGTGATGGGCGTGCCGACCGCGATGTTCACGCCGCTGTTCGTCATCTCGCGCACCTCCGGCTGGGCCGCGCACGTGATCGAGCAGCGCATCGACAACAAGATCATCCGGCCGAGTGCAAACTACACCGGTCCCGAAGACCTGCCGTTCCTCCCGATCGGCGACCGCCGCTGAGCCATCCCTCCATGAACGTCCGATACCGCAAGAACCTGCCCGGCACCACGCTCGACTATTTCGACGCGCGCGAGGCCGTGGAAGCCCTCCGTCCCGGCGCCTGGGCCACGCTGCCCTACACGTCGCGCGTGCATGCCGAGAACCTGGTGCGCCGCTGCGACCCCGCGATCCTGGAACAGAGCCTGGGGCAGCTCGTCGAGCGCCGGCGCGACCACGACTTCCCGTGGTTCCCGGCGCGCGTCGTCTGCCACGACATCCTCGGCCAGACGGCGCTCGTCGACCTCGCCGGCCTGCGCGACGCCATCGCCGAGCAGGGCGGCGATCCGGCGCAGGTCAACCCGGTCGTGCCGGTGCAGCTGATCGTCGACCATTCGCTGGCCGTCGAGTGCGGCGGCGACGATCCGGACGCGTTCGCCAAGAACCGCGCGATCGAGGACCGGCGCAACGAGGACCGCTTCCACTTCATCGAATGGACGAAGCGCGCGTTCAGGAACATGGAGGTGATCCCGCCGGGCAACGGGATCATGCACCAGATCAACCTGGAGCGGATGTCGCCGGTCGTCCACGCGAAGGACGGCGTGGCCTTCCCGGATACCCTGGTGGGGACGGACAGCCACACGCCGCACGTCGACGCGCTGGGCGTCGTGGCGGTGGGCGTCGGCGGCCTCGAGGCCGAGAACGTGATGCTCGGGCGCGCCTCGTGGATGCGGCTGCCCGAGATCGTCGGCGTCGAGCTGACGGGCCGGCCGGGGCCCGGCATCACCGCGACCGACCTGGTGCTCGCGCTGACCGAATTCCTGCGCAAGGCCAAGGTGGTGGGGGCCTACCTCGAGTTCCATGGCGAAGGCGCCTCGGCGCTGACGCTGGGCGACCGCGCCACCATCTCGAACATGGCGCCCGAGTACGGCGCCACCGCGGCGATGTTCGCCATCGACCCGCAGACGCTCGCCTACCTTCGCCTGACCGGCCGCGCCGACGCGCAGGTCGCGCTGGTCGAGACCTATGCGAAGCAGGCCGGCCTCTGGGCGGACAGCCTCGCGGACGTGGTGTACGAGCGCCGCCTGTCGTTCGACCTGGCGGCCGTCGTCCGCAACATGGCGGGTCCGTCGAACCCGCACGCCCGCGTCGCCACGAGCGACCTGGCCGCGCGGGGCATCGCCGGCGCGTGGACGGACACGCCCGGCCGGATGCCCGACGGCGCGGTGATCATCGCCGCCATCACGAGCTGCACCAACACCAGCAACCCGCGCAACGTGATCGCCGCCGGCCTGCTGGCGCGCAACGCGAATCGCGTGGGCCTGGCGCGCAAGCCGTGGGTCAAGAGCTCCCTGGCGCCCGGCTCCAAGGCCGTCACGCTGTACCTCGAGGACGCCGGCCTGATGCCCGAGCTGGAGAAGCTGGGCTTCGGCGTCGTGGCGTATGCGTGCACGTCGTGCAACGGCATGTCGGGTGCGCTGGCCCCGGCCGTCCAGCAGGAGATCGTCGCGCGCGACCTCTACGCGACCGCCGTGCTCTCGGGCAACCGCAACTTCGACGGCCGCATCCACCCGTACGCGAAGCAGGCCTTCCTCGCGTCGCCGCCGCTGGTCGTCGCGTATGCCATCGCAGGGACGATCCGCTTCGACATCGAGAAGGACGTTCTGACGGTCTTCGAAGGCCGCGAGATCCGCCTGGCCGATCTGTGGCCCGCCGACGCCGAGATCGACGCCATCGTCGCCAAGAGCGTCAAGCCCGAGCACTTCCGCCAGGTCTACGAGCCGATGTTCGCGATCCACGCGGACTCCGGCGAGAGCGTGGCCCCGCTGTACGACTGGCGCGCGCGGAGCACCTACATCCGCCGCCCGCCGTACTGGGAGGGCGCGCTGGCCGGCGAGCGCACGTTGCGCGGCATGCGCGCGCTGGCGCTGCTGCCCGACAACATCACCACCGACCACCTGTCGCCGTCCAACGCGATCATGCGGGACAGCGCCGCGGGCGAGTACCTGCACCGCATGGGCGTGCCGGAGGAGGACTTCAACTCGTACGCCACGCATCGCGGCGACCACCTGACGGCCCAGCGCGCGACGTTCGCGAACCCGGCGCTGAACAACGAGATGGTGCGCAACGCCGACGGCAGCGTGAGGACGGGTTCGTTCGCGCGCGTCGAGCCCGAGGGCCGGGTGATGCGCATGTGGGAGGCGATCGAGACCTACATGGATCGCAAGCAGCCGCTGATCATCGTGGCGGGCGCCGACTATGGCCAGGGCTCGTCGCGCGACTGGGCGGCCAAGGGCGTGCGGCTCGCCGGCGTCGAGGCCATCGCGGCCGAGGGCTTCGAGCGCATCCACCGCACCAACCTCGTCGGCATGGGCGTGCTGCCGCTGGAGTTCGAGCCCGGGGTCGACCGCAGGACGCTGGGGCTGGACGGCACCGAGACCTACGACGTCGTCGGCGAGCCTCGGCCGCGCGCGACGCTGACGCTGGTCGTCCACCGGCGCGACGGCGAGCGGCTGGAGGTGCCCGTGACCTGCCGCCTCGACACCGCCGAGGAGGTCTCCATCCACGCCGCGGGCGGCGTGCTGCAGCGCTTCGCGCAGGACTTCCTGGCCTCCACCCAGGCCGCGGCCTGAACATCCCCAATCGACATGTCCCACCCACCACAGATCAGGATTCCCGCCACGTACATGCGCGGCGGCACGAGCAAGGGCGTGTTCTTCCGCGCCACCGACCTGCCCGAGGCCGCGCGCGTGCCCGGCGCCGCGCGCGACGCGCTGCTGCTGCGCGTGATCGGCAGCCCCGACCCGTACGGCAAGCAGATCGACGGCATGGGCGGCGCCACGTCCAGCACCAGCAAGACGGTCATCGTCGCGAAGAGCGCGCGGCCCGGCCACGACGTCGACTACCTGTTCGGCCAGGCCGCCATCGACAGCCGCTTCGTCGACTGGAGCGGCAACTGCGGCAACCTCTCGGCGGCGGTGGGGCCGTTCGCGATCGCCAACGGCCTGGTCGCCGCGGGCCGCGTGCCGCACGACGGCGTCGCGACGATCCGCATCTGGCAGGCCAACATCGGCAAGACGATCGTCGCGCACGTGCCGATGACGGGCGGCACAGTGCAGGAGACGGGCGACTTCGAGCTCGATGGCGTCACGTTCCCGGCGGCCGAGGTGCGGCTCGAATTCCTGGATCCGGCCGACGAGGGCGACGGCGCCGGCGCGATGTTTCCGACCGGCAACGTCGTCGATCGCCTGGAGGTGCCGGGCATCGGCACGTTCGACGCGACGCTGATCAACGCCGGCATCCCCACCATCTTCCTGAACGCGGACGCCCTCGGCTACACGGGCACCGAGCTGCAGGACGCGATCAACGGCGACGCGAGGGCGCTGGCGCGGTTCGAGGCGATCCGCGCGCACGGCGCCGTCCGCATGGGCCTCATCGAGCGGGTGGACGAGGCCGCGGAACGCCAGCACACGCCCAAGATCGCGTTCGTCGCGCGGCCGGCCGACTATCTCTCTTCGAGCGGCAAGCCGGTCAAGGCCGGCGACGTCGACCTGCTGGTGCGCGCGATGTCGATGGGCAAGCTGCACCACGCGATGATGGGCACGGCGGCGGTCGCGATCGGCACGGCCGCGGCCGTCCCGGGCACGCTGGTCGATCTCGCCGCGGGCGGCGGCGCGCGCGGCGCCGTCCGCTTCGGCCATCCGTCGGGCACGCTGCGCGTCGGCGCCGAGGCCATGAAGGTGGGCGGCGCCTGGACGGTGACGAAGGCGACCATGAGCCGGAGCGCCCGCGTGTTGATGGAAGGCTGGGTGCGCGTCCCGGCCGACAGCTTCTGAAGAACAGGAATTCTCGAATGTCCACTCGCAAGACCCTTCGGTCCCTCGCCGAGGCGCGCCGCGGCGTGCTCGTGCCGGGCGCCTTCAACGCGCTGTCCGCGCGCGTGATCGCCGACCTCGGCTTCGAGGCGATCTACGTCACCGGCGCCGGCGTCACCAACATGTGGCTCGGCATGCCCGACCAGGGCTTCATGGGCCTGCACGAGATCGCCGACCACACCGCGCGCATCCGCGACGCGGTCGACCTGCCGCTGATCGTCGACGCCGACACCGGCTTCGGCAACGCGCTCAACGTGCGCCACACGGTGCGCGTGCTCGAGCGCGCCGGGGCCGACTGCATCCAGCTCGAGGACCAGGTCGCGCCCAAGCGCTGCGGCCACTTCTCCGGCAAGGAGGTCATCTCCACCGAGGAGGCCGTCAGCAAGATCAAGGCGGCCGTCGACGCTCGCCGTGATCCCGACCTTCTGATCATGGCCCGTACCGATGCAGCGGCCACCCATGGCTTCGAGGCGGCCGTCGAACGCGCGCATCGCTTCGCCGAGGCCGGCGCGGACATCCTCTTCGTGGAGGCCGTGACGACCGCCGACGAGATCCGCGCGCTGCCGAAGCGGCTCGGGCCGCCGCAGCTGATGAACATGGTCATCGGCGGCAGGACGCCGATCTTCGGCGCGCAGGAGCTCGGCGAGCTCGGCTACGGCATCGTGCTGTACGCCAACGCCGCGCTGCAGGGCGCCGTCGCGGGCATGCAGAAGGCGCTGGGCGTGCTGAAGGAGACCCGTCGCATCGACGAGGATCCCGCGCTGGTCGTGCCGTTCGCCGAACGCCAGCGGCTGGTGGGCAAGCCCGGATGGGACGCGCTGGAGAAGCGCTATTCGTGAACGCCGGGACGCCGGGCGCGCGTCTTCGGCGCGCCCGCCGCGGGCAGCGGCCGGCGTGCCAGCTCGATGAAGGCCTCCAGGTAGTCGATCTCGAAATCGACCTCGCGGGCGCCCAGGAAGATCTGCTTGGCGATGCCCTGCCGGCCGAGTTTCACGGGCACGACGGGCATCTTCTGCGCGTACTCCTCGGCCAGCCAGCGCGGCAGCGCCGCCACGCCGCGGTCGCTGGCCACCATCTGCAGCATGATGTCCGTCGTCTCGATGGCCTTCTGGCGCTTCGGCGTGATGCCGGCGGGCATCAGGAACTGCGTGTAGATGTCGAGCCGGTCGGTGGGCACGGGGTAGGTGATCAGCACCTGGTCCGTCATCTGTTCGGGCTTCACGTAGGGCACGCGCGCGAGCGGGTGGTCGCGCGCCACCACCAGCACCTGCTCGTAGTCGAACACCGGCACGAAGCGCAGGCCGGGCTTGTGCAGCGGATCGGGCGTGACCAGCAGGTCGATCTCGTAGCCGAACAGCGCGCCGATGCCGCCGAACTGGAACTTCTGCTTCACGTCGACGTCCACGTCCGGCCACTTGGCGAGGTAAGGCGAGACGATCTTCAGCAGCCACTGGTAGCAGGGATGGCACTCCATGCCGATGCGCAGCGTGCCGCGCTCGCCCTCGGCGTACTGGCCGATGCGCGTCTCCGCGAGCACCAGCTGCGGCAGCACGCGGTTGGCCACCTGGAGCAGGTACTGGCCCGCCTGCGTCATGCGCAGTGCGCGGCCCTCGCGCAGCCAGATGTCGGTGCCCAGCTGCTCCTCGAGCTTCCTGATCGAGTGGCTGATGGCCGATTGCGTCAGGTGCAGCGCCTCGGCCGCGGCCGTCATCGAGCCGAGCTTGTCGACCTGCTGGACGATGGCGAGGTGGATGCGCTCGAGCATGACTAAAAGTAATGGATGGGTGAAATAAGACCATTTTACGTCATGCGATGAATTTCCTACGATGCCGTCTCCTCGCTCAAACGGAATCGAATCCCCATGGTCACGACCCACAACCTCGGCTTTCCGCGCATCGGCGCGAAGCGTGAACTGAAGTTCGCCCTGGAGTCGTACTGGAAGGGCGAGAGCTCGCTCGCCGAACTCAAGAGCCTCGGCGCCCAGCTGCGCCAGCGCCACTGGATCAACCAGACCGCGCTCGACCTCGCGCCCGTGGGCGACTTCTCGTTCTACGACCAGATGCTCGACATGAGCTTCACGCTGGGCAACCTGCCCGAGCGCGTGCGCGGCTTCCGCGGCGATCCGCTGGACAACTGCTTCCGCGTCGCCCGCGGCCGCTCGGCGCACAGTGCCGATCACTCGGAATGCTGCGGCGGCGGCGTCGCCGCCGGCGAGATGACGAAGTGGTTCGACACGAACTACCACTACATCGTCCCCGAGCTCACGGCCGACACCGCGTTCAGGCTGGACGCCACGCGCCTGCTGGAGCAGCTCGACGAGGCGCGCGCGCAGAACGTCAAGGCCAAGCCGGTGATCATCGGCCCGGTCACCTACCTGGCGCTCGGCAAGGCCAAGGACGGCTCCGACCGCCTCGCGCTGCTGCCGCGCCTGGTGCCGGCCTACTGCGAGCTGCTGGACGCGCTGGCCGCGCAGGGCGTGGAATGGGTGCAGATCGACGAGCCGATCCTCGTCACGGAGCTCGACGCCGACTGGCAGCACGCGTTCCGCACCGCGTACCACGACCTCAAGAGCGCCAAGGTCAAGCTGCTGCTGGCGACGTACTTCGGCCAGTTGCTGGAGAACCAGCACCTCGCCGCGAACCTGCCCGTGGCCGGGCTGCACCTCGACGCCATCAACGGCCGCGACGACGTGCTCAACGTGCTCAACATGCTGCCGCCGCACAAGGTGCTGTCGCTGGGCGTGATCAACGGCCGCAACATCTGGAAGACCGACCTGAACGCGGTCCTCGACTGGATCGAGCCGCTGGCCGAGCGCCTGGGCGACCGCCTCTGGATCGCGCCGTCGTGCTCGCTGCTGCACGTGCCGGTCGACCTCGCCAGCGAGAAGAGCCTCGATGTGCAGGTGAAGTCGTGGCTGGCCTTCGCGCTGCAGAAGCTCGACGAGCTGCAGGTGCTGGCGGGCGCGCTGCGCAACGGCCGCGACTCGGTGAAGGACGCCCTCGAGGCCAACCGCAACGCGATCGAGGCGCGCCGCCGTTCGCCGCGCGTCAACGATCCTGCGGTGCAGGCCGCCGTCGCCGCGATCACCGGCTCGCTCGGCAAGCGCGGGAGCGCATACGGCCAGCGCGCGCCCAAGCAGGCCGCGCGGCTGAGGCTGCCCGCGTTCCCGACGACGACGATCGGCTCGTTCCCGCAGACCGCGGAGATCCGCCACGCGCGCAGCGAATTCAAGGCCGGCCGCCTCGACGCCGCCGGCTACAGGACGGCGATGCATGCCGAGATCGCACGCAGCGTGAAGGAGCAGGAGGCGCTGGACCTGGACGTCCTCGTGCACGGCGAGGCCGAGCGCAACGACATGGTCGAATACTTCGGCGAGCAGCTCGAGGGCTACGCGTTCAGCCAGTTCGGCTGGGTGCAGTCCTATGGCTCGCGCTGCGTGAAGCCGCCCATCCTGTTCGGCGACATCAGCCGCCCGAAGGCGATGACCGTCGACTGGATCGCCTACGCGCAATCGCTCACGCGCCGCCCGATGAAGGGCATGCTCACCGGCCCGGTGACGATCCTGAACTGGTCGTTCGTGCGCGACGACCAGCCGCGCTCGGCGTCGTGCCTGCAGCTCGCGCTGGCGATCCGCCAGGAGGTGCTCGACCTCGAGAAGGCCGGCGTGCGCATCATCCAGATCGACGAGGCCGCGCTGCGCGAGGGCCTGCCGCTGCGCAAGTCGCAGTGGAAGCACTACCTCGGCTGGGCGGTGGAATCGTTCCGCATCACGGCCAACGGCGTGGCCGACGAGACGCAGATCCACACCCACATGTGCTACTCGGAGTTCAACGACATCATCGCGTCCATCGCCGACATGGACGCCGACGTCATCACGATCGAGACCTCGCGCTCGGACATGGAGCTGCTCGACGCGTTCGACGACTTCAAGTACCCCAACGAGATCGGGCCGGGCGTCTACGACATCCACTCGCCCAACATCCCCTCGCAGGAACACATCGTGCAGCTGATGAGAAAGGCGGCCGAGCGCGTGCCGGCGGAACGCCTGTGGGTGAATCCGGACTGCGGGCTCAAGACGCGCCAGTGGGGCGAGGTCATCCCGGCGCTGGCCAACATGGTGGCGGCGGCCAAGACGCTGCGGCGGGCCTGATCGAAGGCATCGCCGACGTGCTGCCGAGCCGTCGCGGACGTCGCGCTCGCGGGGGTGGCGGCGCATCGGTCGACCATGTCCTGGCCGTAGAGACCGCGAATATCGAAACGGATCTCGTGCGACTGCCTGCCTGGTCTCGGCCGGAACTTGGGGTCGGAGAAGAAACCGAGCAGGATGAAGAGATCATCCAGGTTGGTCGTGGCGAACATGCCGACGGCGATGCCGACGAGCGCCACGTGGCCGATGAGGTCGTGGTTCACCGCCGCGGCTCAGGCGCTCGCGGCCGGGCTCGTGACCGAAGCGGAACCCGCCATGGTCGGCTGTGCCGGAAAGTGGAGCGTGAACACGCTGCCTTGCGCCACGACGCTCTCCACGGCGACACGGCCGCCATGCAGTTCCAGGATCGACTTGACGACGGCGAGACCCAGCCCGGTGCTCTCCGAGCCGCTGCGGGCGGGGTCCACGCGATAGAAGCGGTCGAAGAGCCGGCCCAGGTGCGGCGCCGCGATGCCGCTGCCCGTGTCGCGGACGCTCAGCGCCACGCCTTCGGGCGAGTGCAGCGCCGACAGCTCGATGCGGCCGCCGCGTCCCGTGTGGGCGAGGGCGTTGCTCAGCAGGTTGGTGAGCGCGCGCCGCAGCAGCAGCGGATCGGCCACGACGCTGCCGGCGCCCCGCGCCGTCAGCGTGACGCCGGCATCCTCCGCGACGGCCTCGAAGGTGTCGACCATGCGCGAGAACTCGTCTTCGATGGCGATCGTCGTGAGCGACACGGCCTGCTTCGCGTTGTCGGCCCGGGCGAGGAACAGCATGGCCGTGACCATGCGCGACAGGCGGTCGCCTTCCTCGACGATCACCTCGAGCGTCTCCTGGTATTCCGTGGTGGTGCGCTCGCGGGCCAGCATCACGCTGGCGGCCGCCACCAGGTTGGTGATCGGCGAGCGGAACTCGTGCGCCAGGTCCGACGAGAAGCGGGACAACTGCTCGAAGGCGGCCTCGAGCCGGTCGAGCATGTCGTCGAATGCGCCTGCCAGCGCCTGGAGGTCGGAGGGCCACGGCTGCTGGCCGATGCGCGTGTGCAGTCGCTGGACGTCGACGGCGCCGATCCGCGCACTCATGGCGCGCAGCGGCGCCAGGCCGCGCCTCACCAGCAACCAGCCCGCCAGCAGCGTCACCAGCATGGCGCAGCCCATCACGTTGCGCACCCGTTCGTGGAATCGTTCGAGGATCTCGTGGCGTATCGCGAGATCGGCCGCGGCCTGGACGGCCCACACCACGCCCGGCGCCGTGGTGACGGCGCCCGTCGTGAGCAGGTAGCGTGGCTCCACCGCGCCGGGGGAGCGCCATGTCTTGAAGCGACGGTCCTTGACCTTCGCGAAGGCGTCGGACGGCACCGCCATCCCGGGCGTCGCCGTGAAGACGCTGCCGTCCGGCGCCAGGATCCGGACGGACACGTCGGACTTGGGCTGCATGTGCCTGATCCAGAGCCGTGCCCAGGCGCCTTCGCCCGGCGTGGTCTGCATGACGCGGACGATGTCCATCTGGATTCCAAGCGCGTACGCCAGCTCGATCTCGTCCTTCTCGTGCAGCTGGTGCTCCAGCTGGTCGTCCACCAGCCAGGCGACTGCCAGCAGGATGGCGCCCATGGCCAGCGTCAGGTAGACGGTGAGCCGGGTCGCCAGCGACCAGCGCCGCGGGTCAATGGCGCGCGACATCGAGGACGTAGCCCGCGCCGCGCACCGTGTGCAGCAGCTTGGCCTCGTAGGGATCGTCGATCTTGGCGCGCAGGCGCTTGATCGCCACCTCCACCACGTTGCTGTCGGAGTCGAAGTTGATCTCCCAGACGCGCGCGGCCAGCACCGTGCGCGACTGGACTTCGCCGGGGAACGACATGAGGTGCCGCAGGAGCGCGAACTCCTTGGCCGTCAGCTCGATCCTGTCGTCCGCGCGCGTGACGCGGCGCTTGAGGAGATCCAGCGTGAGGTCGCCGACGACCAGCAGCTCGTTCGGCGAGGCCATCGAGGGCGGCGCGTGCCGGCGCAGGATGACGCGCACGCGCGCCAGCAATTCCGCGTACGCGTAGGGCTTGACCAGGTAGTCGTCCGCGCCGGCCTCGAGGCCCCGCACGCGGTCGTCGATGTCGTCGCGGGCGGTCAGGAACAGGACGGGCGTCGCGCGGCCGGCCCTGCGCGCGGTCTCGAGAATGCTCCAGCCGTCGAGGCCGGGCAGCATGATGTCGAGGATGGCCAGGTCGTACTCGCCGGTCAGGAGCAGGTGCAGGCCGTCCGGCCCGTTGACGGCGACGTCCACCACCATGCCGGCCTCCCCGAGCCCCCTGGCGACGTAGTGCGCGGCGGTGGCCTGGTCCTCGACGAGCAGGATGCGCGGCATGGCTCAGGCTCCGGCCGCGGCCAGCGCGGGCTCTTCGGCCCCGCCGGCGCGCGGGCTGGCGCTCCAGCGGTCGAACAGGACGTAGAGCACGGGCGTGACGAACAGCGTGACGAGCTGCGACAGCAGGAGCCCGCCGACGATCGCCACCCCCAGGGGTTGGCGGAGTTCCGCCCCCGCGCCGAATCCGAGCGCGACGGGCAGGACGCCCATGAGGGCGCAGAAGGTGGTCATCATGATGGGTCGGAAGCGTTGCCGCGCCGCCTGGCGGATGGCGCCGGCGGCGTCCAGTCCGTCCACGCGCCGCGCGGCGATGGCGTGGTCGATCATCATGATGGCATTCTTCTTGACGATGCCGATCAGCAGCAGGATGCCGATCATGGCGATGAAGCTCACTTCCATGCCCACGATCCGCAAGGCGAGCAGCGCGCCTACCGCGGCCGACGGGATGCCCAGCAGGATGGTCAGCGGGTGGATCCAGCTCTCGTAGAGCATCCCGAGGACGACGTAGATCACCGCGACGGCGATCAGTATCAGCCAGAGCTGCGAAGTCTGCGACTGCTGGAACAGGGCGGCCTGGCCGCTGAACGAGCCGAAGATCGTGGCCGGCATCGCCAGGTCGGCCTGGGCGGCGGCGATGGCCTTCGCGGCGTCGGACAGCGATTTTCCCGGCGCGAGATCGAAGGAGATCGTCACGGCCGGCAGCTGGGCCTGGTGGTTGACGGCGAGCACGCCCTTGGCGCGCGCGACGCTCGCGAACGCGCTCAGCGGAACGGCCTTGCCGGTTGCGCCGCGCACCTCGATCTTCAGCAGGTCGCTCTCGTCGCGCCGGCTCGCGTCCGGCAGCTCGAGGATCACCTGGTAGCTGTCCTCCGGCGCGTGGATGGTGGACACCTGCCGGCTGCCGAACGCCGCGTAGAGCGTCGTGCGGATCGTCGCGACGTCGACGCCCAGCTGCGCGGCCTTGTCCCGGTCGATCACGAGCTGCGCGTCGAGCCCGTTCTTCTGGAAGTCGCTGTTGACGCCGACCAGCGCGTCCGACGACTTGAGCGCGGCCACCAGCTTGTCGGCCCACTGGTCGAGCGCGTTCGGGCTGACCGACTGCAGCGTGTACTGGTAGGTGCTGTTCGACGCGCGTCCACCGATGCGCAGGTTCTGCACCGGGCTGAAGAACACCTCGATCCCGGGCAGGTAGCCGGTTTCGGCGCGCAACTGCTTCAACACGGCGCCGAGGGCGGGACGCCGGGAGGGGTCCTTGAGGTCGATGACCAGCTGCGTCGTGTCGTGGTCCACCTTGGTCGCCACGCTGGCGACGTTGGGGTCGGCCATCACGGTTTTCTCGATCCGCTGCATCACGTCCAGCCGGCCGAAGTACGACATGTCCTGCGGCGTCTGGACGTTGGCGACGACCTGGCCGATGTCCTCCTGCGGAAAGAAGCCCTTGGGCGCCGCGAGGTAGAGCCAGGCCGTCAGCGCGAGCATCGCGAAGCCGGCCAGCAGCACGGCGGCGCGATGCGACAACGCCTTCTGGAGCGCGCGGCCGTAGCCGTCCAGCGCCAGGTCGAACAGGCGCTCGAAGGTGCGGCTCCAGCGAGCGGGCTCCGCGTGCGTGGCCGGGTTCTTCATCAACATCGGCACGAGCATCGGGATCAGCGTCAGCGCGACCACGGCCGACACGAGGATGGACACGCTCACCACGATCGCGAACTCGTGGAAGAGGCGCCCTATCGTGCCGGGCATGAAGAAGATGGGGATGAAGACGGCGACCAGCGAGACCGAGATCGACATCACGGTGAAGCCCACCTCTCGCGCGCCGTCGCGGGCGGCCTGCGCGACGGGCACCCCGCGTTCGACGTGGCTGATGATCGCCTCCAGCACGACGATCGCGTCGTCCACGACCAGGCCCACGGCGATGGTGAGTCCCATCAGCGAGATGTTGTCGAGGCTCAACCCCAGCGCGTACATGAGGCCGAAGGTGGAGAACAGCGAGATCGGCACGCTCAGCGAGGGAATGAGCGTGGCGGCCAATCGGCGCAGGAACAGCAGGATGACGAGCACCACCAGGGCGACGGTCAGGATCATCGTGAGGTTGACGTCATGGATCGCGTGGCGGATGGAGATCGACCGGTCGCTGAGCATGCGCACCGACACCGAGCCCGGCAACTGCGTCTGCAGCCGGGGCAGGATGGCGCGGATCGCATCGACGACCGCGACGGTGTTCGCGTCGGGCTGCCGGCGCACGTTGAGCAGGATCGACGGGTGCCCGTCGACGTCGCTCATGTTCTGCACGTTCTCGATGCTGTCGGCCACCGTGGCGACGTCGGACAGGCGGATCGTGCGGCCCTGCCGCGTCGCCACCGCCACGCCCGCGAAATCCGCGGCCTTGAGCAGGTTGGCGTTCATCTGGACGGTGAGCGTCTGGCGCCGGTTGTCCAGCTGCCCGATGGGCGTGTTGGAGTTCGCGCTCTGCAGCGCCGCGGCGATCTCGTCGAGCGTCAGGTCGACGGCCACCAGCTTGGCCGGATCCGCCTGGATGCGCACGGCGTAGCGCTTCTGGCCCGATACCTGCACCTGGGCGACGCCGTTGATGGTGGACAGCGCCGGCACCACGAGGTTGTCGCTGTAGGCGTTCAGGTCCGCGAACGACAGCGTCGGCGAGCTGAGCGCGACGAGCAGGATGGGGGCGTCGGCGGGGTTGACCTTACTGTAGGAGGGCGGTGCCGGCAATTCGCTGGGCAGGGAGCGGCTCGACCGGAACAGCGCCGCCTGGACGTCGGCGGCGGCGGAGTCGATGTCGCGGCTCGGGTCGAACTCGAGGGTGATCTTGGTCAGCCCCTGGATGTTGACGGAACTCGTGGTCACCAGGCCCGGGATGGACGAGAACTGCTTTTCCAGCGGCGTGGCCACCGAGGTCGCCATGTTGTCGGGACTCGCGCCCGGCAGGCTGGCACTCACCTGGATCGTGGGCGTGTCGTAGGTCGGCAGCGCGGAGATCGGCAGATTCAGCCAGCAGACGACGCCGGCCACGACCGCGCTGATCCAGAACAGCATCGTCGCGATCGGACGCTGCATGCAGAAGTGGGAGATGTTCAAGCCG
>FTIR01423698.1_pt1 | contig 14381 bp, 11 predicted proteins | sample 1658041 | NCBI WGS metagenome assembly FTIR01 (sample SAMEA3914793, study PRJEB12502) | metagenome | biome: forest; material: soil | place: Canada | collected 2011-07-03 | depth 0.3 m | reverse complement strand
GGCGATTCAGGCATCCTTCATGTCGATCCGATGACAGGGGCTAAGCAGACGCCTACAATGAATGAGAATGGTTCTTCTTTAGAACCTCATTGATTGCAGAGAAACGCTTTCCCATGTCCGGTCATGTGCTCGCTCGTGTCGGTGATCTCGAATCCCTCGTCGCCGACGTCGCCTCCGCTTCGCGCGAGCGCAGCGCGGACGTTCCCGCAGCGCAGACGCGGGCGATGGTGCAACTGACCACGCTGGCGCGCAACGCCACCGGCATCGTGGCCGGCGTGCGCGTCGCGGCGCCGGGCGCCGACGTCGAGACCGACCCGGCCCTCGAACGCATGGCGCTGCGCCTGATCGAGATCGGCTTCGTGCAAGGCGCGCAGCTGCGCGTGATCGCGTTCGGCCAGCCGGGCGACGACCCGATCGGCGTGCGCGTGGGCGGCCGTGGCGGCATCAGCACCTTCGCCTTGCGCCGGCAGGAAGCGTCGTGCGTGTGGGTCTGGGCAGACAAGCCATGACCGCCCACGTCCTCGAGAGCCGCCAGATCGCGTTGCTGGGCAACCCGAACTGCGGCAAGACCGCCCTCTTCAACCTGCTCACCGGCAGCCGTCAGAAGGTGGCCAACTACGCCGGCGTCACCGTCGAGCGCAAGGAAGGCCTGCTGACGCTGCCGTCCGGCCGCCAGGTACGCGTGCTGGACCTGCCGGGCGCCTACAGCCTCAACGCGACCAGCGCCGACGAGACCGTCACGCGCGACGTCGTCAACGGCAAGCGCGCCGGCGAGGCGCCGCCCGACCTGCTCGTCTGCGTCACCGACGCCACCAACCTGCGCCTGACGCTGCGCATCGTCATCGAGGCGCGCCGCCTCGGTCGTCCGATGCTGGTGGCGCTGAACCTGGCCGACGTCGCCCGCAAGCGCGGCATCCTCATCGACGTGAAGAAGCTCGAGCAGGAGCTGGGCGTGCCGGTGGTGGAAACCGTGGCCGTGAAATCCGGCGGTGCCGAATCGCTGCTGGCCACGATCGAGCAGTGGCTCGCGCGCACGCACGACCCCGCCGCCGCACCGGCCTCCGGCCCGGGCGTGCATCGCGACGCCGAGCCGCCGCACGGCCACGTGGGCCAGGCCGCGATCGACGCCGTGATGCGCGACCACCACGAGGTGCACCGCCTGCTCGAAGCCACGCTCACCGAGCCCGCCGTCAGCACGCACGTGGACGACCGGCTCGACCGCGTGCTGCTGCACCCGGTGTGGGGCATGGCCATCCTCACCGTCGTGCTGTTCCTGATGTTCCAGGCGGTGTTCAGCTGGGCCCAGTGGCCGATGGATCACATCCAGTCGGCGATGCAGTGGACCGGCGAGCAGGTGGCCCGGCACATGGACGAAGGCATGCTGCGCAGCCTGCTGGTGGACGGCGTGATCGCCGGCGCCGGCAGCGTGCTCGTGTTCCTGCCGCAGATCCTGATCCTGTTCCTGTTCATCCTCGCGCTCGAAGACTCCGGTTATCTGCCGCGCGCCGCGTTCCTGCTCGATCGCGTGATGGCCGGCGTGGGCCTCACGGGCCGCAGCTTCATTCCGCTGCTCTCGAGTTTCGCGTGCGCGATCCCCGGCATCATGGCCACGCGCACGATCGCCGACCCGCGCGACCGCCTCGCCACCATCCTGATCGCGCCGCTGATGACGTGCTCGGCGCGCCTGCCCGTGTACGCGCTGCTGATCGGCGCGTTCATCCCAGCACGCACGCTCGCGCTGGGCGTCAACCTGCAAGGCCTGGTGCTGTTCATCCTGTACCTGGCGGGCATCGTCAGCGCGATGGGCGTGGCGTGGGTGCTGCAACGCATCGGCCGCCGCGCCGGCCCGGCGCACCACACGCTGATGATGGAGCTGCCGGCCTACCGCTGGCCCAACCCGCGCAACCTGGCCATCGGCCTGCTGGAGCGCGCGCGCATCTTCATCAATCGCGTCGGCACCATCATCCTCTCGCTGATGATCGTGCTGTGGTTCCTCTCCACGTTCCCCGGCCCGCCGGCGGGCGCCACGGGCCCGGCCATCGAATACAGCCTGGCCGGCCGGCTGGGCCACCTGTTGCAATACGTCTTCGCGCCGATCGGCTTCAACTGGCAGATCTCCATCGCGCTGGTGCCGGGCCTGGCGGCGCGCGAGGTGGCCGTCGGCGCGCTGGGCACCGTGTACGCGCTGTCGGCCACCGGCGACGCCGTGGCCGAGCAGCTGTCGCCGCTGATCCAGCACACCTGGTCGCTGCCCACCGCCTGCGCGTTGCTGGCCTGGTACGTGTTCGCGCCGCAGTGCGTGGCCACGCTGTCGGTCACCCGCCGCGAGACGGGCGGCTGGCGCCAGCCCATCATCATGGCAACCTACCTGTTCGCCATGGCCTACGTCGCGGCCGGCCTCACGTTCTACGGCGTACGCTACTTTTTCGGGAGCTAGGCATGCAGACGCTCATCACTCTCCTCATCGTGCTCGGCGCCGTCGGCTACAGCGTCTGGAAGCTCGCACCGGCCGCGCTGCGCCACAAGCTGGCCGCGCAATCGGGCACGCTGGTGCGCGCCACGGGCGCATCCGCCGAGGTGGCGCGCCGCATCGAGATCAAGGCCGTCAACGCCGCCGCCAACGCGGGCGGGTGCGGCAGCTGCGGGCCCTGCAAGGCCTGCGCAACAGGCCAGGCCAAGGACGACGCCGCCAAGGCCTGACGCGGGTCCGCGATCCGGACAGTGCTAGCGCAGATCCCCGGCCAGGCTAGCCAGCGTGTCGGCCGCGATGCTCACATGCGAGGGATAGTTCGTGTGGTCGCAGCCCAGCTTCACGCTCGCGCCCGCGCGGATCGCGTCACGCGCGGCACGCGGGAACTCGAAGCGCACGAAATGCACGGCCGACGTCTTCTCGGCGTCCTCGCGGTCCAGGTCCTCATCGGCGATCGCGTACACGCGGGCATGCCCCTCCACCTCGACGAACAGGCTGTCCTCGACGCCGATCAGGCGCGCCAGTTCGCGCCGGCGCTCGTTCGGGTCGGTGTATTCGATCAGCAGCGTGGCCTTCCAGTTGCTGCCGTCGGGGATCAGCGGCGCGTAGGCCTCGATCTCCTGGACAATACCGTCCTCCTCGAAGATCTTTTCGACGCGCAGCATCTCCTGGATCTGGTAGCGCACGGTGCGCTCATCCTCGAACTGCAGGTTGAGATGCTCACCCAGCAGCACGCTGCGCAGGCGACGGTGCGGGATGATCTCGGCCTGGATGCTCTTGCGGGCCCGGGCATAGGCCTCCAGCGTCATCAGGCTCGTCCGGCTCAACGGCGTGGACATGGCGGTCTCCAGGCAATATGGATTAGTCGAGCCCGTAGGCGACGCGCAGCAGGCTCAGCGGATGCGCCAGGGCCTTGGCCGGCGTGCCGGCAAGCGCCATGCCCTGCGCGATGTGGTGGCCGGCCAGCGCGCAGTCGCTCGCGATCACGTCGGGCTCGTCGCGGGCCATCGCCTTGAACACCGGCTTGCCGATCTTCATCGCGTTCGCGTGATAAAGCGTCTTGACGCCGTACGTGCCCGCGTGACCGGAACAGCGCTCGACGGTGTTCAACTGCACCGTGACGCTCTTGCCGATCAGCTTGAACATCTCCTCGGTCTTGCGCCCGATGTTCTGCACGCGGCCGTGGCAGGGGATGTGATAGCTCACCTTGCCGAGCGCCGCCTTGAAGTCGGTCTTGAGCAAGCCGTCGCGATGGCGCGCGACGAAGTATTCGAACGGGTCGAACATCGCGTCGCGCACCAGGGCGACGTCGGCCTCGTCGGGAAACAGCAGCGGCAGTTCCTGCTTGAACATCAGCGTGCAGCTCGGGATCGCGGACAGGATCGCATACCCCTGCCGGGCATAGCGCGCGAGCACGGGAATGTTCGCGCGCATCGCCTGCTCCACCGACTTCAGGTCGCCGAGCTCGAGCCGGGGCATGCCGCAGCACGACTCCTTGTCGACGATCTCGTATGCGATGTCGTTGTGCGTCAGCACCTTGAGCAGGTCGCGGCCGATGCCGGGCTCGTTGTAGTTGACGTAGCAGGTGGCGAACAGCGCCACCTTGCCGGGCGTGCGTTCGCCGTTCGTCACGATGCGCGCCGGGCCCGCGTGCCGTTCGCTCCAGCGCAGGCGCGTGGTGGCCAGTTCGGGCAGCCACGCGTCGGGATGCACGCCCAGCGACTTGTCGAGCAGCTTGCGCATGGTCTTCGTGCGGTTCATCGCGTTGGCCGCCTGCACGACCACGGGGATGCCGGCGAACTGGCCATGCACGTCGGTGGAGGCCAGGAAGCGCTCGCCACGCGAGACCCCCCCGCGCTCGAACTTGATCGCCTTCGCCCGCAGCATCAGGTGCGGGAAGTCCACGTTCCACTGGTGCGGCGGCACGTAGGGACACTTGGTCATGTAGCACAGGTCGCACAGGTAGCACTGGTCGACCACCTTGCCGAAGTCGCTCTTGGCGACGCCGTGCACCTCGCCGTCGACGGTGGCGTCGACCAGGTCGAACAGCGTCGGGAACGACTGGCACAGGCTCACGCAGCGCCGGCAGCCGTGGCAGATGTCGAACACGCGCTCCAGCTCGCGGTTGCAATCCGCCTCGTCGTAGTAGGTGGCCGACTTCCAGTCGATCGGATGGCGGGTGGGCGCCTCGAGATTGCCTTCGCGCTGCGTCATGCGGGTGTCGCCTTCAGGATGGACTCGGGGAACTCCGGCTCACCGCCGGTCAGGCGCGGCGGGGCCGCCGCGCCGTCGGGCAAACGAACAAGGGGCCGCGAAGCCCCCTGCCATGCAGTCGTGTCGAGCGGGCGCGCCGGGCCCGCTCGAACCTTACTCAGTCGACCAGCGCATCGAGCGCCTTCTGATAGCGATTGGCGTGCGAGCGCTCGGCCTTGGCCAAGGTCTCGAACCAGTCGGCGATCTCGCTGAAACCCTCTTCGCGGGCCGCGCGCGCCATCCCGGGGTACATGTCGGTGTACTCGTGGGTTTCGCCGGCCACGGCGGCCTTCAGGTTGTCGCGCGTCGGGCCGATCGGCAGGCCGGTCGCCGGGTCGCCCACTTCCTCGAGAAACTCGAGATGGCCGTGTGCATGGCCCGTCTCGCCTTCCGCCGTCGAGCGAAACAGCGCCGCCACGTCGTTCTGGCCCTCGACGTCCGCCTTCGCGGCGAAGTACAGGTAGCGCCGATTCGCCTGCGATTCGCCGGCGAACGCGTCCTTGAGGTTCTGCTCGGTCTTCGAGCCTTTCAGTCCCATGATGGTCTCCTCGTGATAACGGAAAACGAACGGACAACGGACGTAAAACGGACTTCAACCTCTCGCGCCGACGTCGGAACGACAGGCCCGGACACACCGTAGCAGACTGACCGCGAGACACCAAATTCAATGCGGCTATCGCGGGAATAGGCCAGGGCTAACGACAGCGCTCCAGCACCGCTATCCGGTTCGCGTGTTTCGCGAATGGGCCGGCCCGCCGTGCTCAGCGGCGCAGGCCCATCAGCCCGAGCGCGTGCCGGTGCAGCCGCCCGTTCGGATCCGCCAGGTTGTGCAGGATCGTGAAGTGGTTCGCGCTCGGGATCGTCTCGCATACGGGCACGGTCGTCGGCCCCCACTGGTCGCGGATCAGCGCCGTCTGGCGCTTGAACTCCGCGCTCTCCTCGCCGCCCACGGCGGTCAGCAAGGGCCGGCGCGGCCGCGGAAAGAACGCCGAACTCAGCCGCTTGACGCTGGCCGGGGTCAGTTGGACGTCGTCCTTCAGGAACGGCGCATGACGCAGCGGCTCCAGGTCGAACACGCCGGAGATCGCCAGCGCCCCGCTCACCAGTTGCGCCGGCAGCGCCGCATCCACTTCCTTCCAGCGGCAGCTGAGCATCATCGACGCGAGATGCCCGCCCGCCGAATGGCCCACGACGACGATGCGTGACGGGTCGCCGCCGTAGATCGCGGCATGGCGATGCACCCAGGCCAGCAGCCGGGTCATCTGCAGCACGATGTGCTCGATGCCCACCGCCGGGCACTTCGCGTAGTTGGGCACCATCACCAGCGCGCCGTCGGCCGTGAACGACGGCGCGATGAAGCCGTGCAGCGACTTGTCCGACGAACGCCAGTAGCCGCCGTGGATGAACACGAGCACCGGGGCATCGGCGTGCGGCGTCGGATAGATGTCCAGCGTCTCGCCGTCGCCATCGCCGTAGCGCACGTCGCTGCGCCAGGATTCGAGGCGCTGCACCAGCGACGAGGCGGTCTGCCAGCGTGCGCCGATCTCCACGTGCTCCGGATGACGGGCGCGCTGGTTGTATTCGGCGTCCAGCCAGGTCGGCTCGAGGCGCGCTGCGCGGGGGGCGGTGATCGGGCTCACGGCGAACTCCTGCAAGAGGCGAAAGGGGCGGCCAAACGGCGCGCCCATCCTAGACGAAGCGCGTGCGCCGTGTCGGTTGCGGGCATCCTGGTCGCGATCATGAAAGCGCTTTCTGTTTTTGGACGCCATCAACCGCAACAAAGGAACATCTGCGGGATACAGCAGACGCGGATCGCCTCACCGCCACCGTCCGTGGCGAGCTGTTCGGCAAGCAACAGGACAGACAAGCAACAGGCTTCGCCGGACAGGTCAGACCGCACGCCACCGGGCCGCGCCCTGGGACAAACCCGAGAATTTGAAGAAATGTTGCCTGCATAAGTCGAAACTCGACCGTATACGGGAGTTCCCTAGATCACATGCTGGCCATCTGCCTTACATTTGAAACCGCTTTCAGGGGGATTCATATCGACTTCTGAAAGCGCTTTCACCAACCCGCGATCAATGACGGGGCAGGAATTGGGCGCACGTTCCCCAACGGCGACTCGGCTCACAAAACAATCGGAGACAGTCAATGAAGATCACACGACTCTGCCAGCCGCAGCCGGGCCACCCGCCGTCGTTCCGGCGCACCCGCCTCGCATCGGCCTGCGGACTGCTGCTGGCAGGGGTCACGGCGGCACACGCCCAGGGCGCTGCGTCCGCCGCGACACCCGCGTCGGCGGCCAGCGCGGCAGGCAAGTCCGCCGATACCCAGACCGTCGTCGTCACCGGCATTCGCGCCAGCCTGGACACCTCGATGGCGCTCAAGCGCGACGCCCACGGCATCGTCGACGGCATCACCGCCGAGGACGTCGGCAAGTTCCCCGACACCAACCTCGCCGAAGCCATGCAACGCATCAGCGGCGTGGCCATCGACCGCGCGAACGGCGAAGGCTCCAAGATCACGGTGCGCGGCTTCGGGCCCGACTACAACATGATCTTGCTGAACGGCCGCCAGATGCCGGCGACCACGGTGCAGAACACCAGCGCGTCGAACTCGCGCGCCTTCGACTTCGCCAATCTCGCCGCGGAATCGGTGTCCTCGCTGGAGGTCTGGAAGACCAGCCAGGCGTCCAAGCCGGCCGGCGGCATCGGCGCCACCATCAACATCAGGACGGCGCGGCCGCTGGACGCTCCGGGCATGATCGCCAGCTTCGGCATCAAGGGCATCACGGACGAGTCCAACAAGCGCCTGCCGACCGACGACAAGGGCAAGAACCTCACGCCGGAGCTTTCGGGCATCTACAGCAACACGTTCGCCGACCACACCTTCGGCGTGTCGCTCACCGGCAGCTACCAGGTGCGCGACCTCGGCGTCAACACCGCCGGCGTCCCCAGCGGGTGGCACTCGTTCCAGGGCAACGATGCGAACAGCTGGGGCGTGATCCCGCAGCCCGGTGCGCCCGGCTCCGCGAACATCACCAACCGTCCGGGCCCGAACGACATCTACCAGGTGCCGCAGAACATCGACTATGCGGTCAACGGCGTCCATCGCGAACGCACCAACGGCCAGCTGACCTTGCAGTGGCAGCCGGTCAAGGAGCTCACGAGCACGCTGGACTACACGTACGCGCAGAACCGCGTCGACACCAAGTTCAGCGACGTCTCGTCGTGGTTCAACTTCGGCCCGTCGGTCAGCAGCTGGACCAACGGCCCGGTGTCCGGCCCGACGATGTATTCCGAGCTCCTCGGCGTCGCCGCCGCCCCGGGCGCGCCGGCCAACCCGGGGTTGCAGGACATCGCCATGGGCGGCGGCTGGTTCGGCGTCAAGACGACCCTGCGCTCGCTCGGCCTGAACCTGCTCTGGAAGGCCAGCCCCACCCTCAAGTTCGAGGCCGATGCGCATTCGTCGAACTCGACCTCGGGTTCGGACAGCCCCTACGGCACCAACTCCGATCTGGGCACGGCCAGCTTCACGCGCGGCACCACTTCGGTGGACTTCACGCATCCGTTCCCGGTGATGAGCATCGCCGGCGCGGGTCCCAGCACGGCCGACCAAGAGGTCACGGGCGACTCGTTCCGCAACAGCTACATGAAGTCCAGCGTCAACCAGCTGCAGTTGAAGGGCAGTTGGGACGCCAGCGACCAGTCGTCGGTGGACTTCGGCCTGAACATCCAGCACGTCAAGAACCGCACGGCCTACGCCAACGTGGAGCAGGACAGCTGGGGCGGTGCCACCAGCCCGGCGGACTATCCGGACAGCGTCTGGCACCCGACCACCGTGAGCAAGTACTTCAGCCAGATGAGTGGCAGCAACGACCCGGCGCAGTTCCAGCCCTGGTACACGTTCAACTTCCCGCAGGTGCGCGGCATCGCCGCCAGCGTCGGCAATCCGGCGAACTACCTGGCCTCGAACAACTTCACGACCGACGAGCGCACGAAGGAGAACACCACCAGCCTGTACGGCCAGTACAACCGCGACTGGGAGACCGCGGGCATCCCGATGAACCTGTCGGCCGGCCTGCGCTACGAGAAGACGGACGTCACCTCGTCGGCGCTGGTTCCGCAACCGACCGGCGTCGTGATGAAATCGCAGAACGAACTGGACCTGACCTACGGCGCCGGCGTCTTCACCACCCTCAAGGGCGGCTACCACTATCTGCTGCCCAGCATCGACTACGACGCGGACCTGACCAAGACCCTCAAGCTGCGCCTGAGCTACGGCGACAGCATTGCGCGCCCGACCTGGGACCAGATCCAGGGCGGCCAGTCGCTCGCCCAGGGAGTGCGTGTGGACGGCGGCACCGGCAATGAGGGCAATCCCAACCTGAAGCCGCTGCGCTCGCACAACCTCGACGCCTCGCTCGAGTGGTACTACGGCAAGTCCAGCTACGCATCGGTGGGCTTCTTCCACAAGAACGTCAGCAACTACATCGGCACCAGCACGGTCACGGAGACGCCGTTCAACGTCCCCACGCCCGTGGGCGGCGCCTACTGGAACGCGGCGCTGGCCAACGGCTGCACCACGGCCGACACGACCTGCATCCGCAACTACATCTTTGCCCATTACAACGGGCAACCGGGCGTGGTGGCGGGGCCGGTGGACTCGAATGGCAACACCACCGGCACGATCACGGGCGTACCCGGCAACCCGATCACGAACTTCACCATCACGGTGCCGGTCAACGCGCACAACGCCAGCCTGCACGGCTTCGAGTTCAACATCCAGAACGCGTTCGGCAACTCGGGCTTCGGCGTCGCGGCGAACTACACGCTGGTGATATCGGGGCTGCAGTACAACAACGACAGCCTGGCCCAGCAGTTCGCGCTCATCGGGTTGAGCGACACGGCCAACGTCGTCGCTTATTACGAGGATGCCCACTTCAATGCACGCGTGGCCTACAACTGGCGCGGCCAGTTCCTGGCCGCGACAGTCGACGGCGGCGGGGGGTCGAATCCGGTCTACACCGAGCCGTACGGCCAGGTGGACATGACGCTGGGCTACGCCTACGACAATCACCTGTCGTTCTCGCTGGACGCCATCAACCTGAACGACGGCGTGATCCGTCAGCACGAACGCACGAAGGACGCCCTCGCGTCCATCACGCAGACGGGCCGACTCTTCATGATCGGCGCGCGCTACAAGTTCTAGGCGGTCCGAGAACGGTTGAACCACCCGGCGCCGCCTCCAGGGGAATCGCCGGGTGGCGCAACCTACCCCTGCCCGGCATCATGGCCGGAGATGAAGATGCGCCTCAACGATGACGTGCGACACGTCGTGATCCTCGGAGGCGGTTCGGCCGGCTGGCTGACCGCCGCCCTGCTCGCGCGCGAGCATCACGCGGGCGAACCGGGCGGCCTGGCCGTCACCCTGATCGAATCCCCGAACACCCCGCCCATCGGCGTCGGCGAAGGCACCTGGCCGTCGATGCGCGACACCCTGCGCCGTATCGGCTTGCCCGAGACCACGCTATTCCGCGCCTGCGACGCCTCCTTCAAGCAAGGCTCCCACTTCCATGGCTGGATGCGCGGCGCGAGCGCGTCCGCCGGCGACCAGTACCGCCATCCGTTCACGCTGCCGCTGGGCTTCGGCGACGTCGACCTCGTGGCGGCGTGGCTGCAGCGCCATGGCGACCGGCCGTTCGCCGACGTGGTCTGCGCGCAGCCGCAGGTGTGCGCGGCCGGCCATGCGCCCAAGCAGGCGTCCACGCCCGAGTACGCCGCCGTCGCCAACTACGGCTACCACTTCGACGCCGGCAAGTTCGGCGTGCAACTGCGCGAGCACGCGGTCGCGCACCTGCACGTGCGCCACGTCGCCGACGACGTCGACTCGGTGGTCTCGCACGACGACGGCGACATCGCCGCGCTGCGCACGCGCCATCACGGCGACATCGCGGGCGACCTGTTCATCGACTGTTCCGGCCTCGCGTCGGTGCTGATCGGCCAGCACTTCGGCATCGTCCTGCACTCGCAGAAGCACCTGCTGTTCAACGACACCGCGCTGGCGCTGCAGGTGCCCTATGCGACGCCCGACGCGCCCATCGCCTGCGAGACGATCGCCACGGCGAAACCCGCCGGCTGGACCTGGGACATCGGCCTGCCCACGCGACGCGGCGTCGGCCACGTCTACTCCAGCGCCCACATGTCGCACGACGACGCCGAGCGCCAGTTGCTGGACCACGTGCGGCGCAGCGGCGGCGCGCCAAGGGAGAGCGAGCTGCCCACGCCGCGGCGCATCGCGTTCGACCCCGGCTACCGCGCACGTTTCTGGCATCGCAACTGCGTCGCCGTGGGCCTGTCGGCGGGCTTCGTCGAGCCGCTGGAGGCGTCGGCGCTGGCGCTGGTGGAGCAGTCCGCGTCCATGATCAGCAACGAGATGCCGGCCACGCGCGAAGAGATGGCGCTGGTCGAACGCCGCTTCAACGACACGTTCACCTACCGCTGGGAACGCGTGGTCGACTTCCTCAAGCTGCACTACGTGCTGAGCCGGCGCGACGACAGCGCGTACTGGCGCGACCATCGCGACCGCGCCTCGCTGCCCGACCGCCTCGCCGACCTGCTGACGCTGTGGCGCCATCGCGCGCCGAATCGCCAGGACTTCTTCCGCGTCGAGGAGGTGTTCCCCGCCGCCAGCTACCAGTACGTGCTGCACGGCATGGGCTTCCTGCCCGAGCCGTCCGCGCGGCTGCGCCATCCGAGCGTGGGCGCGGCCGCCGAACCCTTTTTCCGCGAGACCGCCCACCTGGCGCGACGCATGCTGGCGGCCCTGCCGCTGCAGCGCGCGCTGATCCAGCACATCCACGCGCACGGCCTGCCGCGCGACTAGAGCCTCGAGACCGCCATGAACCCCGTCCTGCTCGACAACGTCAGCCACCGCGATCTGCGCATCGTCACCACGCGCAGCGCCGACCTCGGCGACGACCAGATGACCGCGCCCGTCTTCCTTTCGGAGTTCCGCAGCGTGCAGGCGACCTACCCGATCGTGTTCCAGCAAGGAGCCCACGAGTCGGGCATGCATCCCGTCGCGCTGCTGGGCCTGCGCAACGGCGAGAACCTGTTCCTGGACGCGCGCGGCTGGGACGCGCCCTACATCCCGCTGGCGCTCGAACGCGGGCCGTTCATGATCGGGCGCGCCGGCACGGAGCTGGTGGTGCACCTGGACATGGACAGTCCGCGCATCGGCCGCGGAGAAGGCGCCCCGGTGTTCCTGCCGCACGGCGCGAACACCGACTACCTGGAGCGCATGAACTCGGTCCTGCTCGCCATCCACCAGGGTGTCGAGGCCCTGCCCGCCTTCACGGCCGCGCTGCTGCGCCACGAGCTGCTCGAATCCTTCGTGCTGGATGTCGAAGCGGCCGACGGCTCGCAGAACCGCCTCATCGGCTTCTACACGATCAACGAGGAGCGCCTGGCCGCGCTGGCCGCACCGGCCGTGGCGGAGCTGCACGCGCGGGGCTGGCTGGCCGCCATCTACATGACGCTGGCGTCGATCGCGCACCTGCGCGACCTCATCGACCGCTACAACAAGCGCCTCGTGCGCGTGGCCTGAAGGTCCATACCGTTTGGCCATGACCCCGATCCGAGAACTCACGGGCCCGACGTCGGACGCGATGTCCGATGCGCGGCTGCGCGACACGCAGCCCTGGGTGCAGCGCGGCCTGGTCGCCCATTGGCCGATCACCCAGGCCGCTCACCGCTCCACCGCCGACGCGATGGCCTATCTCAACAGCACCTGGGGCGGCCAGCCCATCGGCATGCTGCTGGCGCCGCCCGAGGCGCAGGGCCGCTTCTTCTACAACGAGACGCTCACCGGCATGAACTTCCGCCGCGAGAAGACGCCGCTGCCCGTGGTGCTGGACGCATTGCTGAAGATGGCCGACGACCCGCAGGCGCCCGGCGTCTATGTGGGCTCGACGACGGTGGACACCTACCTGCCCGGCTTCCGTCCCGCCAACGACCTGCCGTTCGGCGAGCGCAATCCGATCGTCAGCATCTGGTTCGGCAACCGCAACCGCATCGCCGCGCACTTCGACCTGCCCGACAACCTCGCCTGCGTGGTGGCCGGCCGCCGCCGCTTCACGCTGTTCCCGCCCGGGCAGGTGGCCAACCTCTACGTCGGCCCGCTGGACATCACGCCCGCGGGCCAGGCCGTGAGCCTGGTCGATTTCGCCAAGCCCGACTTCGACCGCTTCCCGCGCTTCGCGCAGGCACTGGAACATGCGCAGGTGGTGGAGCTCGAGCCGGGCGACGCCGTGTTCATTCCCAGCATGTGGTGGCACCACGTCGAATCGCTGACGCCGTTCAACGCGCTGGTGAACTACTGGTGGCGCCAGTCGCCCGACTACATGGACTCGCCGATCGGCGCGCTGATGGCCGGCCTGCTGACGATACGCGACCTGCCGCCCGCGCAGCGCGAGATCTGGCGCACGCTGTTCGACCACTACGTCTTCCGCGCGGACGCCGACACCGCCGCCCACATCCCGCCGCACGCGCGCAGCGCGCTGGCGCCGCTCACCGAAAGCGGCGCGCGCCACCTGCGCCAGGCGCTGATCAACCGATTCAAACGCTGAGGCCGCCATGACCCACGCAACCGCCGACCGCTCCCGCCAACCCGTCCGCCGCGTCGTCATCGCCGGAGGCGGCACCGCCGGCTGGATGGTGACCGCCTGCCTGTCCAAGACGCTCGGAAAATGCCTGGACATCAGGCTGGTGGAGTCCGACGAGATCGGCACCGTCGGCGTCGGCGAGGCCACGATCCCCACGCTGCTGACCTTCCACGAGCTGTGCGGCATCAACGAGCAGGAGTTCATGGCCGAGACGCAGGCCGTGTTCAAGCTGGGCATCAAGTTCGAGAACTGGCGCGACGTCGGCCTGGACTACATCCACAGCTTCGGCCTCACCGGCACGGACCACTGGACGGCCGGCTTCCAGCACTTCTGGCTCAAGGGCCGCGACCGCAACCTGGCACGCGCGTACGGCGACTACTGCCTGGAGTTGCGCGCCGCCGAGGAAAGCCGGTTCGCCCACCTGCCGCGCGCCGGCCTCAACTACGCGTTCCACCTCGACGCCTCGCTCTACGCAAAGTACCTGCGCAAGCTCAGCACCCACCGCGGCGTGCAGCGCATCGAGGGCAAGATCGCCGAGGTGCTGCGCCACCCGGACGGCGACATCGCCGCGCTCAGGCTCGGGGACGGCTCGGTGCTGGAGGGCGACCTGTTCGTCGACTGCACGGGCATGCGCTCGCTGATCCTCGGCGAGACGCTGGGCGTGAAGTACCAGGACTGGAGCCACTGGCTGCCCTGCGACCGCGCGGTCGCCGTGCAGACCCAGTCGGTGCGCCCCGCCGTCCCCTACGTCCGCGCGATCGCGCACGAGTTCGGCTGGCAGTGGCAGATCCCGCTGCAGCACCGCGTGGGCAACGGCATGGTCTACAGCAGCCGGCATGCGAGCGACGAGGAGGCGCTGGCGAAGCTGTCGAACAACATCGACGGCGAGCTGCTCACCAAGCCGCGCGTGATCCCGTTCAAGCCCGGGCAGCGCGAGACGGTGTGGGAGCGCAACTGCGTGGCCATCGGGCTGTCCAGCGGCTTCCTGGAGCC
>FTIR01452760.1_pt1 | contig 14442 bp, 10 predicted proteins | sample 1658041 | NCBI WGS metagenome assembly FTIR01 (sample SAMEA3914793, study PRJEB12502) | metagenome | biome: forest; material: soil | place: Canada | collected 2011-07-03 | depth 0.3 m | reverse complement strand
ACCGGGGCGTCGAAGTCGAGCTCGCCCCGGTCGGCCAGGATCAGAGCGCAGAGCGCGGTCATGGTCTTGGTTATCGAATAGACATTGACGATGGTGTCCTTCTCCCACGGCCGGGTCCTCACCGCGTCGGCGAAGCCGCCCCAGAGATCGACGACGGTCTCGCCCTCCCGCGTCGCGCAGAACGACGCGCCCACCTCGGCTTCGCCGGCCAGGTTGCTCTCGAATACCGCGCGGACAGGTTCGAACCCGTCGCGAATGAAGCCGTCGACGGCGCCGTGGGCCATGATAGTCCTCCTGAGACTGGTCAATCCGGGATGGTCGAGATCGTTGCGCAGACGCCCGCCGCCGCCGTCAAAATGTCTTCGACAGCCGCAGCCCGTACTGCCGCGGCGGCCCAACATAGCGCAGGCCCGCATTGACGGCCGAGAGGTAGCGCTGGTCCGTCAGATTGGTGCCGTAGGCGGTCAGCCGCCAGTCGCCGCGTTGGTAGGCGACCTGGCCGCTGAGCAGGTTGCGCGCGCCGAGGCGATCGCCCAGCGCGGGGTTCTCGAACAGCGTCGCCCATTGCGGGGCGATATGGCCGAAGTTGATCCGCGGCGTGAGGCTCGCCCCTCCGTCCAGCTTGAATTCGTATTCGGCGCCGATGTTGAAGGTGAACCTGGGCGCATAGACCTGCTGATTGCCGTTGATATTGCGGCAGACCGCGGTGGCCGGCCCACTGGTCGGGTTACAGGCCCCCGCGGCCGCAAGCCGGGGATCGACCGCGAAAAAGGTCCCCAGCTCGCTGTGCAGCAAAGAGACGCCGAGGTCGAAGGATAGCGCGCCGAACACCGCCTGAGCCTGGCCCTCCAGGCCGTAGATCTTGGAGGGTGAAGTGATGTTCAGTTCCAGGGATTGAGCCGAACTGGTCGGGCTGCCGATCGAGACCTGGAAATTGCGGTAATCGTTATAGTATCCGCCAAGCTGGGTCCGCAGATGACCATCGAGGGTGGTGGCTTTCCAGCCCACCTCGTAGTCGGTGACATCCTCGGGCTTGAAAACGGGCGGCAGGACAAGGGTGGTCGGCGTATTCAGCCCGCCGCCTTTGTGGCCGGTGGCGACGAAGGCGTAGACGAAGTTATCGGCGTCGATCGTCCAGTTCAGGGCCACTTTTCCCGTCAGCTTGGAGTCGCGCTCGGACTGGTTCTGCGGCAAGGCGACACCGAATTCGGGTATCGCCGCCACGATGTCATTGATGGCGGTGAAGTCGGTGTAGCGTGCGCCCACCTGCAGCTCCAGGCCCGAGGCGAGCCTGTAGCTGACCTGGCCAAAGACCGCCTTGGTCTCCTTGGGATTGGTTCCGGTGATGGTGAGGTCGAAACCGCCGTGAGGTTCGCCGATGTCAAAGCCGGTGTTCTTTGGGAAGGTCATGACATCGTGCGAATAATAGAGGCCGCCGACCCAGGTGAGCGGCCCCTCATCCGGCGAGATCAGGTTTATCTCCTCAGACCAGAGCTCCTCGCCGACCCCATCGCGCAAGGTGTTGGACAGGACGGCGCCGCCATCGAGGTCGACCCTCGAGGCTGACATGCCCTTTTGATAACCCGTGACCGACCGCAGGGTGACGCCGTTGGCGAATTTGTAGTTCACGTCCAGGACGGAGCGAACGAACTGGTCGATCGCCATCGCCCGGGTGTTGCTGGTGATGTCGAAAGGATTGTTGGTGGCGTTGAAGGGATCGGCCGGATAACCACCCTGGTCGATATAGTTATAGTCCGTCTTGGAGAGCACTTTCAGCGCGTCGATCGGCTGCCACAGCAGGCTGAAGCGCAGGCTGGATTGCTTCAGTTCGCCTTGGCGCCCCGGATCGGCGCCCGTGACATGATAGAAGCTGTCCCGGTATTCGTCGTTGAACGCCACCCGCGCCGCCAGGGTGTCGCTGATCGGCAGATTGACCGCGCCCTGAAGATTCACGTCGTTGTAGTTACCGTATTGGCCCTGCAGATAGCCGTGATAGCCGCCATCGATGATCGGGTTTTTCTCGGAGATGAACACCGCGCCGCCGGTGGCGTTCTGGCCGGCGAAGGTGCCTTGAGGGCCGCGAAGCACCTCCAGGTTGGCGATGTCGTAATAGGGTTCGTCCTGGAAATAGCCCGGAAAGGTGGCCACGCCGTCGCGATATGTCACCACCCCGACCAGGGTCGCGCTGTTGGTTGCGCCCTTGCCGATGCCGCGGATGTTGAAGTTGTTGCCCTGGCCGAAATTCTGCACCGTGACCGAGGGCATGGCGGTCTGTAGCTGGTCGGCGGTGACGACGCCCTTCTTGGCCAGATCAGTCCCCGTCAAGACGCTGGCGGCGACCGCGGCCCTCTGCAGCTTGACCGTCCGCCGCTCAGCGGTCACCACGATTTCGGCGACCGTGGCGACCGTGGCCTTTCCAGTCTGCGCGCCCGGCGCCGATTGGCCGTGCGCAGCGCCGGCGCCCAGAAGCGTCGACGCGGAGACCCATAGCCAAAGCTTACGATTCATCTTCACCCTCCCTTCCGCCTTGAGGCGGTTCGCCGCCCTATTTACCGGCTATGTAAATATTTACAAGCGCCTTGCAGGGACGTTTGGAGCGCGGATCCTGTAGGGGTATGGACAATGGTTCCGGTTGATCTGTTCCGAAGCGATCCGCCCGTCCGGCGAATTGGCGCTTCAGATGGGCCGGCGGCGGGCGCTTGACGGGGCGCGGCGCTTGAATCCTGGGACAGGCTGTCAGAGATACGCGATGGCAGGAGACATTGGATGACGAGAGAGAGGCCGGCGAGAGCAAATTCGACGGCGGTCGCACGCCTGGCCGGGGTCTCCATCGCCGCGGTCAGCCGCGCGTTCGTGCCGGGTTCGAGCATCTCGCCGGAGCTTGCGGCAAGGGTTTACGAGGCGGCCAGGCAACTCAACTACGTGCCCAACAACCTGGCGCGCAGTCTGATCACGCGCCAGACGAACATCGTGGCGCTGATGCTGGCCGACATGACCAACCCCCTGTTTTCCGAAATCCTGGCCGAGGCCAGCCGCAAGCTCGAGGCGACCGGCAAGCAGATCCTGTTGTTCACGCCAGAGGGGACGCAGGGCTTCGACCAGTGCCTGCAACGTATCCTCGAATATCAGGTCGACGCGATCGTCATCGCGGCCGCCACGATTTCGAGCCGGATGGCCAGGCTGTGTCTCGACCGGAACGTCCCCGTGGTGACGGTGGGGCGGCACCTGCCGGGCATTCGCGTGCACAGTGTCCGCGGTGACGCGCTGGACGGGGGCGCCCAGGCGGCGGACCTGATGCTGGCGGGCGGGGGCCGGCGCTTCGGCCTCATCACAGGCCCGTCGGATCTGACCACCATAGCCGAACGCCAGGTGGGTATTTTTGCGCGATTGAAGCAGACCATCGATACCGACCAGGTGGTCATCGAGGACGGCCGGCTGACCTATGACGGCGGCTATGAGGCCGCGCTCAAGATCATGGGTTCGCCCGATCGTCCCGATTCCCTCATCTGTCTGACCGACATCATGGCCTTGGGCGCCATGGACGCAATTCGCTTCGAACTGGGTCTCAAGGTCCCCGAAGACGTGGCTATCATGGGCTTTGACGACATCGCCGAGTCCCGGCAGGCCAGCTATCAACTGACCACGATCCGCACGCCGACCCGGCAGATGATCGAACACATGATCCGGCTGATTTCCGATCGGACCGCCATGGACGCGCCGGAGGAAATCGAGATGCCGGCTGAACTGATCGTCCGCCGCTCGACCCGGCCCATCACGCCCTAACGCCCACCCTTGCCCGAGCTTCGCCTGCTCGCTAAGTTGCGTGTAAATATTTACAACATCGGCCGCATCCCTGGTGGCCAAGGCGGATGGAAGCGGTTTTCCGGTCATGACAAGCCCGACTGTAAGTTTTACCGGCTCCAGCGGACAGCGCGCGCCGCTTGGGGACCTGATGCAGCGCCACGCATCGCTTGACCCTGACGCGCCCGCCCTGACCGTGGACGATCGGAGTGTCAGCCGGGCGGAATTCGAGGCCCGCTGCAATCGGCGCGCGCGCTTCCTCGCGGGGCTGGGCGTGACTCAGGATGACCTGGTGACCGTGGCCCTGCCCAATGGCTTGGAATTTTTCGAGACCGTATTCGCCCTCTGGAAGCTGGGCGCGACGCCCAATCCGGTGTCCTCCGCCCTGTCGGACCCTGAACTGTCCGGCATCCTGGAGGTGGGGCGGCCGCGGTTGGTGATCGGCATAGACCCGGGACGGGCCGCCGGGTTCAACACCTTGGAATCCGGAACTGAAATCCCTGCGGACATGTCCCCCGACTATGAGCCGTCGCTTGTGCCGCGCTACTGGAAGGCGATGACCAGCGGGGGATCGACGGGCCGACCGAAGCTGATCGTCGACCACATGGCGGGGACCTGGGATCCCGCCGAGGGCGGGCTGGCGCAGCGGCCCGGCGAAACCATTCTCAATCCGGGTCCGCTCTACCACAATGGCCCGTTCCTCGCGTCGATGCTTGGCCTGTTCAGCGGCGGGCATGTGGTGGAGATGGGCCATTTCGACCCGGTCGGCGTGCTCGAACAGATTGCGCGGCGCCAGATCACCTGGACCTTGCTGGTCCCGACCATGATGCATCGGATCACGCGGCTGCCAGACGCTGTGCGGGAGGCTTTCGACCTGTCCAGCCTGCGCCGGGTGGTGCACTCGGCGGCGCCGTGTCCGGTGTGGCTGAAGCGATTCTGGATCGATTGGCTGGGCCCGGACCGCATTCTCGAAGTCTATACCGGCACGGAGCGCCAGGCGGTGGTCACCATCTCCGGCGAGGACTGGCTGGCCCATCCCGGCTCTGTGGGACGGGCCCCAGAGGGTTCGGGGATTCGCATTCTGGATGACGAAGGCCGCGATCTGCCGCCCGGTGAAATCGGCGAAATCTTCCTCAGGCCCGACGCCGGCCGCAACGCCACCTATCACTATCTGGGGGCCGAAGCCCGGGCGCGCGGCGAGTGGGAGAGCCTGGGCGACCTGGGTTGGACGGACGCGGACGGATACCTGTTTCTCAGCGACCGCCGCAAGGATCTGATCATCCGCGGCGGGGCGAACATCTATCCCGCGGAGGTGGAGGCGGCACTCGACTCCCATCCAGCGGTGATGTCCTCAGCGGTCATTGGCCTGCCGGACGAGGACTTTGGCGAGGTGATCCACGCCCTGGTGCAATTGTCGCCGAGCGCCACCGCCTCTGCCGCCGAATTGAGAGCCTATCTCAAGACCCAGCTGACCTATTACAAGGTCCCGAAAACCATCGAATTCGTCGCCGAGCCCCTCCGCGATGCGGCGGGAAAGGTCCGCCGCTCACAGCTGCGCGACGATCGTTTGGCGCGGGTTTCGACCGGGCCCGCCGGGGCGGTGACGCCTAGATGAGCGCACCCGCAGCGGCGACTCTGGCCCTTGCCCTGTTCGCCGCCACGGCCGCGAGCGCCGCGCCATGGTTTGGTCAGCAACTGCCCCCGCCGGTCAATGACCCGACCCTGCCCATTGTCAGCGCCAGGGACGACCTGGGGCCGCAGCCCGCCACCTTTGGCCCCGGACCGAAGAGCCCGCTGCTGTCGGGGGAGCGGATCAAGGCGGACGCGGCGACGATCATGGGCTTCTCGCTCGAGAGCAAGGCGGCCGGCGACTATGTCTGGGGCCGGGTCAGCGGGACGCCGGCCTATTACCGGACAGCCGCCTGGGCGGTCGACCAATTGAAGGCCGCCGGGCTTGGCGACGCCCATCTTGAGGACTTCACCACCCGGCTCACAACCCCCACCGCCGGCGAGGCGAGACTGCTGGGCGATGCGTCGTTCGGCGCCGGCACGGCGGACATCGTGCTCCAGTCGGCCATGGTCGGCGGCCGTGGTCCCGTGAACGGCGCCGTGACCGCCCCCCTGGTCTATGTCGGCCACGCGACCGCGGCGGACCTCGCTGGACGTGAGATAAAGGGAAAGATCGCGGTGCTGCACGCCACCGTGAACCCCGGCATCTATAGCGCGGACGAGATCGGCCGGCCGGCGGAGCTGATCAAGGCCGGCGCCGTTGGGGTCATCGAAATCCTCGACCAGATCGGCAATATGCAATCCTATGACGGCGACCGGCATGGGTGCGGGACGTCACTTTGCCTGACGGTGGGCGGCGCGGACGGCTATTTCCTGGAGACCGTGCTCGGCAAGGCCGCAACAGCCGGCAAGATCGTGACGGCGCGCCTAAGTTCGACGGCGGTTGAGCGCAGCGGGCTGAAGAGCGCCAATGGCGTCGCCACCCTGCCCGGGAAAACCGACCGCACGATCATCATCAACGCCCACGCCGACGCCTGGTTCGCCGGGGGCGACGACAATGCCAGCGGCCTGGCGACGGCCCTCGCCCTGGCGCGCTATTTCGCGGCCCAGCCCAAGCTGAACCACAGCCTGGTGTTCGTGGTCAGCGCCGGCCACCACACCCAGGGCCAAGGCGTCCCGCAGTTTCGAATTCTGCATGAGGCGCAATATGTCGCCAAGGCCGACCTGATCATCAATCTTGAACATGTCGCCAATCTGGGCCTGGTGCGGTCGGTGGCCGAAACACAGGCTGATAATTTCGGGCGGCCGATGCTGGCCACCACGACCGAGCTGCCCAAGGCCGTCGCCGTCAGCAACCGCGCGCCGTTCCTGATCGACCTCTGGCGGCAGGGCGCGCGCTGTTTCGGCCTCGCGATCCAGCGGACGGTGGACACGGTTCCCCCTGGAGAGATGGGCTTCTATCTTTCCCCAGGCGCACTGGCCAATGATCCCCGGATGGCCGCTGCGGGCGTCAAGGCCCTGACCGACACGCCGGTCACGCAAATGATCTCCGCCGGGCCGCTCTACCACACCTCCGGCGAGACCCTGGACGCGGTCCCGACGCCGGGGCTCGAGCGCGCCGCGCGTTTCCACGCCTTTCTTATCGCCGCGGCCGACAAGGCGGCGCCGGCCTTGCTGAGGGGCGCACCCTATGCGCCGCGTGCAATCTGTCCGCCAACGCCGTGAGACGGTGCGCGGGCCGCGGGGGCTGCGCCGTCGGACCGCTTAGCGACTTTTTGGAAGATCGCGGTGGGTGGATCCTTGCGTGGTTCGAGACGCGGACCTGACGGTCCGCTCCTCACCAGGACGAGGGTTTTTGCCGCCCCTTCAACGGCGTCATGGTGAGGGTTCGCGTCAGCGAGCGTCTCGAACCACGCAAACCAAGCCAGGCGACCCTAATGCGGAGGGTCGCCATAGCTCCGCGCGATCGCGTCCATGACGCCTCGGTTCGGCACGGGCTTGGCTTCGGGGCCCTGGTTGGTGAAATCCATGAGGCGGCCGCTGGCCGTCCTGTATCTTGGCCAGTCAGGTTGGCCCGGAGCGGAGGGATCACCGGTCTTGGCGAAATGGGTCCAATACTGGCCGATGGTGATCGCTTGCGCCGCATCATTGGCCGTGGCCGGCACGAACATGGTGTTCAGGGTCTGAAATACATAGGGAACTTCTGATGCGTGGGGAGCGCCCTTGAACATCAGGCTCGCGGCGGGGTTCAGGATCGAGAATCTGTACAGCCAGGTCGGGTATCCGTGTCGCGCGTGCAGCGCGGCATGGCTGAGCGCAGGTTCGGTGAACAGCAGATCGGTGACGATCCTTTCCAGATAGGTTGACCGGTCAGGATAGGCGCTCACCAGCGACTGGCGCTGCGCGGCGGTGACATAGGTCAGCCGATCGAGCGCCTGGTCGACGTCAGCCGGCTTGAACGGGCTTTCAAGGCTGTTGAAGCCGACAATGTAGGGTACGGGGGCTTCGGTGCCGGCGACGAAGGCCTGATGCGGATTAAGCGGCAGGATTTTGCCGTCGACAAAGGGGATTTCGCCGCGAAGCAGATCTGCGGGCGCCACCGTCAAGATTTGTTCGGGGCTCAAGGCCCGCAGGTCGGCCACGGAGGCGTGGGGCAGGCCGACGGCGCGGGCAAAGGTCTCGCCCAGACGCTCCGCCGAGGGTTGGTCCGCCCCCGCCTTCAAGGGATAGTACAGGATCCGGCCGCCACCGGATTCGGTGATCGCCTGGGCGAACAGGCCGCGCGCGACGGGCGCGGCCATGAGCTGCTCGACCGCAATGCCCCCGGCGGACTCGCCAAAGACGGTCACCCGCGCCGGATCACCGCCGAACGCGGCGATATTGGCCTGGACCCATTTCAGGGCGGCGATTTGATCCATCAGGCCGAAATTGCCCTTTGGGTCGTTGGGTCGCTCGGCGCTGAGCGCCGGGTGGGCGAAATAGCCGAAACGGCCAAGGCGATAGTTGAGACTGACCACAATAACGCCTTGCTGCGAAAGCTTCGCGCCGTCGTAGGTGGGGTTGGAGCTGGCGCCGAAGATGAACGAGCCGCCATGAATCCACACCATGACCGGCAGCGGGGCGGACGGCTTCAAGGCCGGCGACCAGATGTTGAGCGTCAAACAATCCTCGCTCATCACCGGCGGGGTCGCGGCGGCCTTGGTCCTGGCGGCCTGCCAGCAGAGGGGCCCAAAGGCCGTGGCCGGCCTGACACCGGGCCAGGGGGCGATCCTCTGGGGCGGGCGCCAACGAAGAGGGCCGGCCGGGGGCGCGGCGAAGGGTATGCCGCGAAAGATCGCCAGACCGCCCTCTTTGACACCGGCGACGGCGCCGTCCTTGGTCGACACGACGGGGACGGCCGGTGGCGGCTGGGCGGCCGACCCGTGCGCGATGGCCAAGATGGCCGCCAGGGCGATGCACCCGGATAGGAACGTGACGCGATTCATGGGGCTCAGGACCTGTCGTTACGCGGACAGGCATAGGCCAGGGTGTTGGCGTTGTAAATATTTACAGAAGGGCGGACACCTTGGAGACTGGCATTGTCAGCTCAAATGCACCAGTCCGTAAGGGAGCGTGTTAGGCGCAGGGCTATCGCACGTGAGTCATCAGGCTGATGAGTTCGCTGTCGGCCCACCTTGCCTTGAGTTGTTTATGGGAGAGGGGGATCTTTGCGGGCTCGGCTCTGAGGACGTTGAGCGCCAATCGTCTGAGTGCGGCCAGTACAGCAGGCCCGTTGCCTTTTCGATTTCGGGTTTGATCTTCGGCCATGAGGACATCGAGTTGCCAATGCAGATTGTTTTCGATCCGCCAGTGGCCGCGGACAGTGCGCAGAACTTCGGCGGGGGTCATGCGGCGGGAGAGGGCGTAGGTCCTGACCTGGTAGGCGGTCTTGTCGCCCACGGTGCGGCAGGTCTCGACGCGGGCGACGGCGACCAGGTCCACGAGGTTTTTCTGGCCTGGGCTCTGGCGGAAGGGCGTGACGAAGCAGCGGCGCACCTCGTCGCGGTCGTGGTCGTCGTCGCAGGTCTCGGCGATGGCGGTCCTGGGGTTGGCCTCGGCCTTGTCCAGGGCGGCCTTGGCCAGCTTGGACTGATTGCCCTTGATCGCCAGGACGTAGTCGCCGCCCCCCTCGCGCACGGCGCGGGTCAGGCGCTGGTGGCAGTGCAGGGCGTCGCCGGTGACGGTCAAGCCCTTCAAAGACAACAGCTTGAGCGCCGTGATCGCCGCTTCGGCCTCCCCGCCCTTGCCCGCGACGGCCACCGCCTGAGAGAGGCTCATGAACGTCTCGCAGTCGAACACTGTGACCACCAGGGGCGGCATGTGGGCCTTGCCCTTCTGATAGGCCCGCCGCAGGCTCTTGCCGTCGATGGCCACCTGTCCGCGCAAATCCGCGCGGGCCTGCGCGCCAAAGGCGCTCATCAGACGCTGAAAGATGTCGCCTAAGGCCTCGGGGTCGAGCGCCGCGAATACCCGGCTGAAGGTGTCGTGGCTCGGAGCGCCGCCCCGCAAAGGCACGAACTGGCGCAAAAGCTCCAGCCGCGCCTGGGCGAAGACCGCCATCTCCGTGCAATGCACCGCTCCGCAAAGCATCGCCGCAAAGGCTACGAACAAGACATCTGTCAAGTCGTGCACCGAGTTGCAACGTCGCGGGTCTGGGATGTCGTCGAGCATGTCCAGGATCGGCATGAGGGCTCCTCATCTTCGAGAAGCCCTCAAAGAATCCATCCAACCCTCAGCGGCAATACCCTCTTTTACTCACATGCGATTCCCCTGCATCGAGGGGGAAGGGTTCACACTTGGGGCAGGCTCACTTCAACCTGTCAAAACCTGGGCAGAAGCTTTGTGCTGGGGTCCGAACGCCGACCCAGAGGCGGGTTCGCGGCGCGGATAACGCCGCCTCCGTTTAGCGTCGCGGTGGAATGCCGCGTCCCGGTCTCAATCTTCCTCGGCGTGAACGTCGCGGTTCACGCCGTCACGGTCTTCTGGGCCGCCGCGAAGACGTCGCGCGCGGAGGTCGTCCCCGCTACGTGTTCGGCGCCCTCGACTCCGAGGTCCATCCATCCTGCATTCACGGCCTCAAACATTTCTTCGGCAGGTCCGGTGTGGCCCTTCGGGACGCCGAATTGTTCGAATGCTTCCGCCCACCCTGCACGCGGGACAGCAAAGGCTTTCACGTCGCGATTCAGGACGTAACCCAATTGCTCCGCGACGTCGTCCGCGCTGGTCATCGAACCAAGCTCGACGACGCGCTGTCCTGACCAGGCTGGCCCGGTCAAAAGGGTTGCGACCTCCGCGCCGATGTCGTTCGTCGCGACCATCGTCGATTTCCGATTGGTCGGATTGTAATAGACGGGCAGCACGCCACCCTGGGCGACGTGCAGGCCGTAAAGGAAGTTTTCGAAGAATCCGCCGGCGCGCACGAAGGCGATTGGCGATGCCAACTCACATAAGCCTTGCTCCAGCAGCGACAGCGCCGTGATCATCCCCAGACCGCTGGTTCTGTTCGCCCCCATTGACGAGAGCGCAACCACCCGCGGCGGCGCCGCCCTGGTGAGCGCCTCGACATAGTTTGCAATCACCCCCTTGGCTTCTTTGAAATCGGGCGAGGGCGCCCAGACGGCCGGCAACATGACAAACGCGCCTTCGACGTCTTTGAGCGACCGCTCAATGGCCGCCGCGTCATTCCAATCACCGTCAACCAATTCCACGCCCTGGTTCGCCCAGCTTGACGCCTTTTCGCGATCGCGAACCAGCGCGCGCACGTCCTTGCCGTGCGCCAACAGATGGTTGGCCGTTGCGCCGCCCACTTTTCCAGTAATTCCCGTGACTAGAAACATGAATTTAGTCCTGATCTGGGGGCAGAGCACCGCCCCGGTTGGTTCAGCGGATGAGTGGCAAAAGGCCCCGGACACGGGGATCGCGCGCGTAGAGGCCGCCCCATGTCAGCGCGCCAAGAAGCAGCGAAACGAGTTCCGGGGGCGATCCCAACTCCCCGATGCGCAGATGGGCGCAGATCGCGCCGCCCAGAAAGCCAGTCACCAGGATCGCGCCGAGGACGGCGGTGTCCGGAATGGCGTAAAGGACGGCGCAGGCGAGTATGATTGGGCCCACGACGCGGGTCAGGCCGATCGCGAACCCGGTTTCCTGCAACATGCTCGCGATCTGCGCCGGCGCGAAAAGCTGAATGGCGCCGTCCGCCACCAAGGCGGCAACGACAGCCGCGCTCATTATCCGGCCGGCCCACAGGGCGCGATGCAGGTTCATAGCTTCCGGCGACTGATGAAGACTCATCGTTTCAGACACTTGGCGTTCTCCGAGGGTATTACCTGTCTTGAGGCCCCCTACTTACTGTGTCTCTTATATGTGATAAATGCCGCATAACTGAACTCACTGTTCCCCACTGGGTTAACAATACCAAGGGCCCGAAATGCAGAATCTCGAGCCCATCCTCATTTTCATAACGGTCGCGGAAATGGGGAGCTTCACCCGCGCGGCCGACAGCCTGGGTATCCAAAAGGGAAGGGCCTCAACGGCGGTCCGGAAGCTGGAAGACGATGTCGGTGTCAGGCTCCTGCACCGGACGACGCGCAGCGTGCAGTTGACGGAGGACGGGCGCGCATTTCATGCCCGCGCCCGCGATCTGCTGGCTGAAGTCGATGACCTACACTCGATGTTCGCCGGTGATCGCGTGGCGCTTCGCGGGCGTTTGCGGGTCGATCTTCCGACCGAGGTCGCGCGCATGACAATCGTGCCGGCCTTGCCGGATTTCATGGCGGCTCACCCCGAACTGGAGTTGGAGCTGTCGAGTACGGATCGGCAAGTCGATCTGGTTCAAGAGGGGTTCGACTGTGTCTTGCGGCTTGGGCCCATCGGAGACGAGACGCTGATCGCCCGCCCCCTGGGCCTGTTGCGCATGGTCAACGCCGCCAGTCCCGCCTATCTGGCGCGCCATGGCGTCCCTCGATCGCTAGAAGACCTCCGGCGTCAGGACCATCGGACAATTCATTTTTCGGCGATGCTGGGCGCAAAACCCCATGGATGGGAATATCCCGACGGCGATCGCTATGCGACGCTTCCGTTGCCAGGCGCGCTGCACGTCAATAGCGCGCAGACCTATGAAGCCGCCGCCCTCGCCGGCCTTGGCCTGATTCAGGCACCGCTCTTGGGGATCGGCCCGTACCTGAAGAGCGGAGCGCTTGTGGAGATCATCCCCGATTTTCGTCGCCGGGCGCTCGCCGTATCCCTGGTCGTAGCACACCGCGGCAATCTGTCCCGCCGTGTCCGCGCCTTCATGACATGGATCGAAGATGTGCTGGCGCCGTATCTGGAATAGCGAGACGACCGTCTTCGTCCGGCCCTCGAAGCCAAGATTTTAAATCACTCGCCGAGCTCGCACGGGACCGGGCGCACCTCGATTGAATCGCCGCGCCAGCCGGCCTTTTCGGCGAAAATGACCTGGGCTGGCAGGGCGCGGGTCAGGGCATGCTTGATCGCCGGGCTGTGGGGCCACCGCCGGTGGCGATCATGGTCCTGAGCCGATGCTGCTCGTCGAACCACTCCAACCCAGAAGGCACAGCCTGGGCGGTATCGCAATCATCCGTTCGACGATCTCGTCGCGGCGGCGTGGCTTCCTCTTGTGTAATTTGTTCGTTGGCCGGCATAACTCTAGCCTCGCGCAATCAGCTCTGCAGTCGCGAGTAACTTGGCTTGGTAGCTCGCGAACACCGTCTCCCCCGTCGCCGAACGGGGGTCTGCTCGCAACAGCATATCATACAAGGTGATGTTGGGTTGCGGGGTTACGAATAGCCGTTGCGCTAGGCCCTCTAGCGAGGTCTGGGTGGTGGACGAAATGTGAGCCGCTGCATTTCGCATGATGCGAAGATCGCCTAGGTCGGTGAACACCGCGCTCAAGTGAGGTTCGAAAGGTCCACCCCCGTCAAAATATATCCTAGCGATTTTTCTGACGTTATCATGATTGGCGTAATCAAAAAATTTCATGACCCCGATGAGCATGTTCCTTGCCGAGTCTTCATCTCTCGGAGAGGCGCGCTTTTTGAGATACGCGCCTCCTATGGGCCGCTTGCCCGACAAATACTTCGCGATGCTTTCCTCTAGGAAGCGCTCCCAGAGCTTGAAGAAGTTGAGAAAGGCAGCCGTCGTGATCATTTCGCGCTCGGCGACGGAAAAAATCGGCAAGCCCGTTTGGTCCAGTCTATGCGCGGTGGCGATGAGGGCCGCGCACTGAGCAGATTCTGTCTGCAGCGCTACGAGGCTTGCCCCCAGCGTCATCGGCCTATCCCATAAGACCTATTAGGAAAACCGTGCGTCGACTCCGAACAGTTTCATCGGTCGTGGCCCTTCGGCTATCCTGCACGAATGTGCGCTCGGCTTCTGACAGTCCTGGAGCCGTGGGGTCAGCGAAAATTTCCGAGATACGATCGAGTCCGTTGCGCGCCCTCTGAACGCCGGCAGCATCTAGCGTGGGCCTCGGGGCTCTCAAGGTTTTGAGGCCATATAGACAGTGCGCAACTGCTGTGAACAACGTATAGTATAGATGAACGCGGCTAAATTCCGTGTCGACTAGACTCTCTGGGTAGATTTCTGCGATTTTCGAAATTACGCTGTCAAAACACGCTTCGACCACAACAACATCATCATCGTATTCTCGTTCATACTGATTATAAAACTTCGTTATCTGCTTTTTTGACTTAATCCCCTCGCGCAGGGCGATAAGTAGATCAGCAACCAAGTTTACTTCAAGCATCCTGAGAACTTGCTGCTTGGATAAAATACCCTGCGCGGTCCAGTATTCATAATATTTACGGCCTATCTTGTCTGCCAGAAGTTTAAACGGTCCAAAGTGCAGGGCATTTATTTTCTCCTGCTCATTTAATATTACGGCATATGAATTTAGACGTCCGAATATATCTAGTATATCAGCATCAGGCAAATTTATTAGCAAGTCGACCGATATTTCGTATGACAGGATCTGGGCCTGAATATCTTCATCAAACGAGCTGAATAATCTTCCGCCAAACTCCTTATTTTGGCGCGGACTGACCACAAATCCGTCTTTTATATAAGATAATATAG
>FTIR01002484.1_pt1 | contig 14514 bp, 15 predicted proteins | sample 1658041 | NCBI WGS metagenome assembly FTIR01 (sample SAMEA3914793, study PRJEB12502) | metagenome | biome: forest; material: soil | place: Canada | collected 2011-07-03 | depth 0.3 m | reverse complement strand
GTGCGGATGAACTGCTCGATGTCGGCGTCGCTGGTCGCGCTGGCCGAGCGCGCGAGTTCCTTGCCGCCGAGGCGGGCGAGCGCAGGCTGGTTCATCACGTCGCGCATCAAGCGGAAGCCGCGCACCAGGCGCTGCATGTCGTCGGGATGGTCGAAGAAGTTCGGGTCGATCAGCGGCGCGGCGAAGGGATCGGCGCTGGCCAGCGTGACGCTGCCGCGGCTTTGCGGGCGCAGCACGCACACGTGCGCGGAGTAGCCGTGGCCGAACACCGTCTTGCGGCCGTGGTCGATCAGCTTGCCGACCACGAAGTGCAGCTGCAGGTCGGGGATGGCTTCGCTCGCCTGGCTCTTGATGAAGCCGCCGGCCTCGGCGAAGTTGGTGGTGAGCATGCCGCTGCGGCGCCGGCGCCACTGCGGGATCGCCTTGAGCACGCGGCCTATGCCGCCCAGCGACACGCCGAAGGTTTCCTTCAGGTGCGGCGCGTCGATCACCTGCACGGCGTCGACGTGGTCGTGCAGGTTCTTGCCCACGCCGGGCAGGTCATGAACGACGACGATGCCGTGCCTGGCCAGCTCCGCGGCCGGGCCCACGCCCGACAGCATCAGGATCTGCGGCGTCTGCAGCGCGCCGGCGGCCATCAGCACTTCGTGGTTGGCGCCGATCTGCTCGATGCGGCCGGCGCGGCGGAATTCGACGCCGGTGGCGCGCCTGCCTTCGAACAGGATGCGCGTGGTGTGCGCCTCGGTGAACACCGTGAGGTTCTTGCGGCCCAGGTTGGGCGTGAGATAGGCCTTGGCGGCGCTGAAGCGCTCGCCGTTCTTGTGCGTGACCTGGTACGGGCCGATGCCTTCCTGCTCGGCGCCGTTGAAGTCGTCGGTGACGGGATAGCCCGCCTCGCGGCCGGCATCGACGAAGGCCTGCAGGTACTTGTTGGGGCTGCGCAGGTCCATCACGTTGAGCGGGCCGTTGTTGCCGTGGAACTCGTCGGCGATGCGCTCGTTGTGTTCGGCGCGGCGGAAGTACGGCAGCACCTCGTCGTACGACCAGCCCGGGTTGCCTTCCTCGGCCCAGTGGTCGTAGTCGGCCCTGTGGCCGCGGATGTAGATCATCGCGTTGACCGAGCTGGATCCGCCCAGCACCTTGCCGCGCGGCTGCCAGCCGATGCGCCCGTTCAGTCCCTTCTGCGGCACGGTGCTGAAGTTCCAGTTCGCCGTGTGCGTCTGCGCCATCAGCGCGAGGCCGGCGGGCACGTGGATCAGGATGTTCCTGTCGGCCGGGCCGGCCTCGATCAGCGCCACGGACACCGAAGGATCCTCGCTGAGCCGCGCGGCCAGCACGCAACCGCCGGAGCCTCCGCCCACCACGATGTAGTCGAAATTCATGCTTGTCTCTTTCTTGTGGTCAGCCACGGTCAAACCTCTTGTTCGGGAATCATGCGCGCCTTTTCAGGCGCTTGCGGTCGCGCCAGTGCACGGACGGGTCGGGTGCGGTGGACAGTTCATCCCGGAAGCCAGTGTGGATGGCCGGGTCCGGGGCTGACACCGATGCAGCTGCCAGCAAATCGTCATAAAGTGACAAACAAGCCGCCAAGTGCCCCGAACAAGGGAAGACACCGAGGCGCTTGCACCGCTCCAGGACATGTCCCGCCCCGTCATCGCCCATCCCCCATTGCCGCAGCCCGGCTCGCTCGTGCCGCCGATCTACGCCCGGCTGCTGCGCATGCTGCTGCAGCACGCGGACGTGGACGGCGACCGCGTGCTGGCGGCCGCCGGCCTCGACTGGGCCACGCTGGTGACCGACGACAAGCGGCTGGGCCGCGACACCATCGTGCGCCTGGCCGAGGGCGCGATGACGGCCACGCGGCGGCCCTGGCTGGGCCTGGACCTGGGCGGCGGTGCGCCGGTTTCCGCGCACGGCGCGCTCGGCTACGCCGTCGTCACCAGTCGCGACCTGCGCGAGGCGCTGTTGACGATGGCACGCTACGGCGCCACGCGCAACGACGCGATGGTGTGGACCTGCACGGACACCCGCGACGGCATGACGATGCAGGCCGCCGAACGCGCCGATCTGGGCAGCGTGCGCGGCTTCGTGATCGACACCGTGCTGGGCGCGATGCTGCGCATGATCGAGACGGCCGTCGGCGAAGTGCCGCCCAGCCTGCGCATCGCGCTGCCGCTGCCCACGCCGGCGTGGCGCGACCAGTACCAGCGCTTCGGGGTCGCCGAGCTGCGCTTCGAACAGCCCGCGTTCGCGTTCCGGTTCGACCAGCGCGACCTGGCGCTGCCGTGCATCGGCGCCGATGCGAAGGCGCACGCGGGCGCCTGTCGCGAATGCGAGGAGTCGCTCGCCGAAGTGGCCGGCGCCGGCATGGCCCAGCGCGTGGCCGGCCTGCTGGCCAGCGTGGACGACGGCGGCTACCCGCGCATGGCTGAGATCGCCGCGCGTTGCGGCATCTCGCCGCGCACGCTGATCCGCCGCCTGCATGAGGACGGCGCCACGTTCCAGCAACTGCTCGACACGGCCCGCAAGCAGCGCGCGCTGTGGCTGCTGTCGCACACCGCCGTGCCGGTCGAGGAGATCGCGGCGCGCCTGGGCTACGTCGATACCTCCAACTTCAGCCGCACCGTGCGGCGCTGGTTCGGCGCCACGCCGCGCGAGCTGCGCGAGGCGCCGGCGCAGCCTCAGCCGCCGATGCCCACCAGCTCGACCTCGAACACGAGCGTCGAGTTCGGCGGGATCTCGCCGCCGCCGGCACCGCGCGGGCCATAGGCGAGCGCGGACGGGCAGGTCAGCTTGGCCTTGCCGCCGACCTTGAGCTTTTGCACGCCTTCGGTCCAGCACGGGATCACGCGGTTGAGCGGGAACGAGATCGGGCCGCCGTGGGCGGCCGAGGCATCGAACACCTTGCCGTTGACGAACGTGCCGCGATAGTTGACCTTGACCACGTCGGTGGCCTTCGGGCTCGCGCCGGTGCCTTCCTTGATCGACTTGACGACGATGCCGCTGGCGGTGACGACGGCGCCGGGCTCCTTGGCGGCGGCGGCCAGGGCGGCCGTGTCGTCGGCGTGGGCGACGCCGGCGAAACCGGCGGCGAGAGCCAGCGCGGCGGCCAGGCGAACGGAAGACAGGCGGGAAGTCATCGAGGCATCTCCGGGATGTTTTGCAAGGCGCGAATCATAGACGGGCGTCAGGTCGCTTCGGTGACACGACGTGTCGGCGCCGGATCGGCGCACACCTGCCCGCCGAACACGAACTCGCGTGTGCGGGGCGGACGAGCAGGGCGGTCACGGTCGAGTTTCCTTGGACAGGCGCCTGTTTGTCGGATGCGCGCTGACAGCGCAGCGACCGTTGCGACTACAGACCGGCGAGCACTGCGACTAGGTCGCGAATGGAAGTTCGCCGATGTCGCGCGACCGCGCCGCCGCGCACACTGGTTTCACCCTGGCGCCATTGCGGGGCGCCCGAAGTCCTCATCCGCAACATCCGAGGCCACCATGATTGCCGACTCGCTGCCCGCCGCCGAATCCATCGCCCGCTACGAACTGCGCTTCCAGTCGCTGTTCCATACGGGCCGCGCACTGACCTTCCCGTGCGACCGCCAGGGCGAAGTGCAGTGGGACGCGATGACCGAAGGCGCCCGCGCCAACTTCCTGCGTGCCCAGGGCAGCGTCGGCCGCGAGTTCGCGTCGCCTGCCGTGCGGCTCAGCGACCTGCACTGAGAAGGCCTGCCGTCCGGCAGCACCGCGGAGGCGACAATCGGGACCCCTGTCCCGCCCGGAACCCACCGTGCCCACCTTCGGCCGCTCCTTTCTTTCCCACTGGTGGCTGGATCCCGAGATCACCTACCTGAACCACGGCACCGTCGGCGCAACGCCACGGGTCGTGCTGGCCGCGCAGCACGCCTGGCAGCGGCGCATCGAGGCCCAGCCGGCCAGCTTCCTGTTCCGTGAGCTGGCGCGCCTGACGCCGGACGAACCCGGCGCGCCGCGCCTGCTGCTGCGCGCGACGGCCGACACGGTCGGGGAGTTCGTCGGGGCGCGCGGCGACGACATCGTCTTCGTGGACAACGCCAGCACCGGCATCAACGCGGTGCTGCGCTCGCTCGCGCTGCGGGCCGGCGACGAGATCGTGGTGCTCGACCAGGCCTACGGCGCGGTCGTGAAGGCGGCCGAGTTCGTGGCGCGCGCGGCCGGCGCGAAGGTCGTCACGGTCAGCACGCCGTGGCCTGCGCAGGGCGACATGACGACGGCGTACGCGGACGCCGTCGAGCAGGCGCTGACGCCGCGCACGCGCATCGCCGTGCTCGACCACATCTCGTCGCAGACCGCGCTGATCCTGCCGGTGGCGGCGATGACGGCGCGCTGTCGTGCGCGCGGCGTCGCGGTGCTGGTCGACGGCGCGCACGCGCCGGGCGCCATCGCGCTGGACATCGAAGCGATCGGCGCCGACTGGTATGTCGCCAACCTGCACAAGTGGGCGTTCGCGCCGCGCGCCTGCGGCTTCCTGTGGGTCGCGCCCGCACGGCGCGCCACGCTGCATCCGCCGGTCATCTCGTGGGGCCTCGACGTGGGCCTGGCGCAGGAGTTCGACTGGACGGGCACGCGCGACCCGTCGGCGGTGCTGGCGGCGCCGGCGGGGCTCGCGTTCATGCGCGACGTGCTGGGCCTGGAGGCGATGCGCACCTGGAACCACGACCTGGTCTGGCGCATGGCGCACGCGCTCGCGGCGCGCTGGGGGCAGCCGTGGACGACGCCGGAACACATGGTGGGCTGCATGGCCAGCGTGCCGCTGCCGGCGCGCATCGCCGCGCTGGGCGAGGCGGCCGCGCCGGCCCTCAAGGACTGGTTGTGGCTGGAACGCCGCATCGAGGCGCAGGTGCTGACCATCCGCGGCGACGTCCACGTGCGCCTGGCCGCGCAGGTCTACAACGACGAGTCGGACTACGAACGCTTCGCGCAGGCGGTGGACGAATGGCCGGCGTGAACGGCCTGCTGCTGCTCGCCCCGATGGAGGGCCTGCTCGACCACCCGCTGCGCGAGGTGCTGACGGCCGTCGGCGGCATCGACCGCTGCGTGTCGGAGTTCATCCGCATCACCGACATGCTGATGCCCGATCGCGTGTTCACGCGCATCGTGCCGGAGCTGCTGCAGGGCGGCCGCACGCGCGCCGGCGTGCCGGTGCGTCCGCAGTTGCTGGGATCCGACCCGGCCTGCCTGGCCGACAACGCCGCGGCCATCGCGGCGCTGAAGCCCGATGGCATCGACCTGAACTTCGGCTGTCCCGCGAAGACGGTCAACCGCCACGGCGGCGGCGCCTCGCTGCTGCAGGATCCGGAGCTGCTGGGCCGCATCGTCGAGGCAGTGCGGCGCGCGGTGCCGGCAGCGCTGCCGGTGTCGGCCAAGATGCGGCTGGGCTACGAGGACGCGTCGCGCACGCTCGAGTGCGCGCAGGCGCTCGCGGGCGGCGGCGCGAGCGAGCTCGTGGTGCACGCGCGCACGAAGGCCGACGGCTACCGGCCGCCGGCGTACTGGGAGCGCGTGCCGGCCATTCGCGCGGCGGTGGCGATTCCGGTGATCGCCAACGGCGAGATCTGGACGCCGGCGGATGCCCAGCGCTGCCGCCGCGTCTCCGGCTGCGACGGGCTGATGCTCGGGCGCGGCATGGTGGTCGATCCCGGCCTGGCGCTGGCGATCCGGGCCCAACGGCGCGCGGGTGGCGACGCGCGGGCTGCCGACGTGCCGGCCCACGCGGCCGCGCGCGACGCGTCGGGCTACGTGAAGGCCTCGGCCGGCGGCCCGCACTCGCCCGCGGCCTACGGGGATGCGCCGGTGCTGGCCTGGGACGACCTGCTGCCGCTGATCGCCGATTTCTGGCGTCGCATGAGCGCGCGCGTGGAGCCGCGCCACCGCGCGGGGCGCCTCAAGCAGTGGCTCAACCTGCTGCGCCGGCGCTATCCCGAGGCGCAGCGCGCGTACGACGACCTGCGCCTGCTCAATGACCCTGCTGCGCTGGCCGCGACGATGTTTGCTAACGTCGCGCCCACACTCCACAGCCTGGCCACGCCATGAAATTCCTCCACACCATGCTGCGCGTCGGCGACCTGCAGCGCTCGATCGATTTCTACACGCGCCACTTCGGCATGACGCTGCGTCGCACGACCGACCGCCCCGAGCACCAGTACACGCTGGCCTTCCTGGGCTACGGCGCCGACGACGGCAACGGCGAGGTCGGCTCGGCCGAGATCGAACTGACCTACAACTACGGCGTCGCCGAGTACGAGATCGGCACCGCCTTCGGCCACCTGGCGCTGGGCGTGCCGGATGTCGCCGCCGTCTGCGACAGCGTGCGCCAGGCCGGCGGCAAGGTCACGCGCGAACCGGGTCCGGTCAAGGGCGGGACGACCTTCATCGCCTTCGTGCAGGACCCGGACGGCTACAAGATCGAGCTGATCCAGTACTGAGAATCGACATGCAAAAGGCCCCGACACGCTCCCATGCGTCAGGGCCTTCGTATTCCTCGCGGTGTGTTCAGTGCGCCGACGGCGTCGCGGGCTTGGCAGGGGTCGAGGCGGGCGTCGCGGTGGCCGGCGCGGCGGTCGGCGGGTGGTCGCGCATGCTGTACGACAGGCCCAGCAGGTTGTCGTGCAGTTCGGCCGGCGTCTTGCCGCCGATGTACATGCGCAGCATCACGCGCCCGAGCAGCTCGTTGTTCATGTACGGCGAGGCGGCGCCGTGCGGGGTCAGGACGTTGCCGTTGAGCGTCGCGATCAGGCCCTTGCCCGGAACCCAGTCCATGGTGACGATGTCACCCTTCTTGATCTTGGGCAGCGCGCTGTAGATGTCGCCGATCTGCGAGACCTCGTTGATCAGCTGCGCGAACTCGGCCGGCGTGGCCGAGGCCTCGAAGTCGATCAGGAAATAGCGCGAGGCCTGCGAGCCGGTGACGTCCTGCTGGATCGCCAGCTGCATGCGCTTGACGCCCGGCGCCTTCTCGACCGCGTCGAGCGAGTTGTACTTCTGCTGCAGGTACAGCGCGGTGACGTCGATCTTGAAGTAGCCGCGCTTGCGGTAGCCCGCGCCGTTGAGTTTCAGCGGCACGCCGGCCACCGTCACCGTCTCTTCCAGCGGGACGCCGGAGACGTCGACCGTGGCCCAGGCGCCGGAGACGGCGCAACCCAACACCAGTGCCGACACGAGGCGGCGCAACGTTTGCATCTTCATGGTCAACTCACCCTCACTCTAGGCGCGGCGACGTGGCAGGCCGCGCGGGACCGCGCCGTCCGGTCGTCGATGGACCGGACTTCGCATTCCTTGATTTCGGACGCAAGCCGCCGGAAATGAAGACCGGCCACGTGGGACGGCGTTTCCGGGGCTTCTCCTTCAGGCGCTCAGAACGGCTTGGCCAGCGTCACGAAGGCCGTGAAGCCCTTCGGACGCGTCTGCGCGCCGAATTCCTTCATGATCCGGGCTTCCAGCAGGAAGTCGCCGGCGCCGTGGATGTAGGCCACTTCGGGGCCGAGGCCGAAGACGCGGCCCTTCTGGTCGAGCGTGGTGGCCTCGCGCGCCTCGGCGGCCTGGGCATTGGCCGCGCCGAACGTCGCGACGTAGTCCGCAGCGCTGGCGAGGGTCGTCGAATCCTTGTTCAGTTGATCGACGGCGTAGCCGGCGATGCCGACGCGCGTGGATTCGCTGACGGACTTCATCGCCGCCAGGTCCCAGTTGATGTAGCTGCCGCTCTTGTACTTCGTCTCGACGTTGCGCGTGTTGTACGAGTAGGCGACGCGAGTGCCGACGTCCCAGCCGTCGCCGATGTAGCTGAACTGCACCGCGGGACGGAACGTCCAGAACTTGCCGGCGCTCGGGTTCGCGGCGCGATTCTTGTTGTAGTCGCCGAGCGGCATGACCGTCGTCAGAATGAACAGGGTCTGGGTCGCCTCGGTGCTCCAGCGCAGGATCGGCGAGACCTCGGGGTCGCCCGTTCCCCAGGCGGCGTTCGAGTTTGCCGATGCCACGGCCTGCACTTGGCCGACGACCAGAGGATTGACGCCCGCCGCAATCGCCGCGTTGTTGCCCGCAGGTAGAGGCGACGTTGCCACCGTCGACGAACCGGTGATGGTGGCGTTGCTCTTCTTGGTGACCAGGGGCAGCAGCATGGTGCCGCCAACGGTGGCGCCCAGGAACGTGGTCGCGCTCATGAAACTCAACCGCGGCAGCAATCCGTTGACGTTGATCTGCTCGTTGGTATGGATCGTCGTCGTGGTGAATGCGCCCGGGATGCTCGGCACGGCCGGATTCAACGCATTGATGGTGCTGAACGGGAGGGACTGCGTGGTCGTGCCCCGGATGTTGCCGCTGTAGGCATAGGCGTGGGCCTGGAAGACCCAGCCGCCTTCGAACGGGGCCGACATGTCGGCGGCGCCATAGCCCGGCGCGTAGCGCAGGTCGTAGTCTTCGGTGGCGGCGGCGGTGCCGCAGGCCGCCAGGGCGGCGATGGCCACGGCGATGTTCTTGTTGAATGCCATTTGAGTTGTCTCCGTACTCGTTTTTTCCAATGGGCGGAGTCTAGTCGCGCTAAAACCGGTGGGCCTGCCATTTGCGCGAACAAGTGCACGAATCGGGTGCGGTACGGCATGAAATGTTGCGTGTTGATGACAAATGCACCCAAAGCGGGCGCTGTCGGTATCGGAGTCGTGCCCAGGAAACGACTCGAGCCGGCATTGCCGGCTCGAATGTGAGGGAGCGCCTGCGGCGCGTCTGTCGCGTCAGTGACGCCGCGATACAACTGTTGCGTGTGCGCGTCAGTGCTGGCGGGCGCGCAGTCCGGCGATGAGCTGGGTGGCCGCCATCTCGGAGGCCACGGCGGCGTCCAGCGGCGACTGCGACAGGCCGGAGCGGTCGTAGTGCATGTTCTCGTAGAGCGTCGCCGACGCCGGGCAGGCGCGCAACACGGCCCGCAAGGCGTCCTCGGGCAGGTCTTCGGACAGCAGCGTCTTCACCGTGTTGACGAGATTGAGGTACTGCTGCGCACCGACGATGGTCGGATTCGCATCCACGCGCTCCAGCAACTGGGCCATGGCGATCAGGTTCTCGATGCGGTTCTTCAGCGCGGCGGCGGCCATCACGATTCCTTCGGTGCGGGCGGCAACGGGCCGCCCATGCACCTCAGTTAGGGATGTCGCGACGCAAATCAAGTGCCGGCTACTTGCCCCAGTTGTCCCTGAGCGTGGTCACGCGGTTGAACACCGGCGCATCGATGCGGTGATCCACGCGATCCGTCACGAAATAGCCGTGGCGTTCGAACTGCACGCGCGTCTCGGCCGGCAGCGCGCCGGCGGACGGTTCGACGTAGCCCCGCGTCACGCGCCTGCTGTTCGGGTTCAGCTCGGCCGCGAGCGGGGCATCGGTGGCGCCCGGTTGCGGCACGGCGAACAGGCGGTCGTACAGGTTCAGCGTGACGGGCACGCCGTCATGCACGGCGACCCACGTGATCGTGCCCTTGACCTTGACGAGGTCGGCGCCCGGCGTGCCGCTCTTCGTGTCGGGCACGATGTTGGCGAGCACGGCGGTGATGTTGCCTTGATCGTCCTTCTCGCAGCCGGTGCATTCGACGATGACGCCGTACTTCAGGCGCACCTTGTTGCCCGGGAACAGGCGCTGGTAGCCCTTGGTCTGCACCTCGAGGAAGTCGTCGCGCTCGATCCACACGGTGGGGCCCAGTTCGAAGGCGCGCTGGCCCATCTCCGGGTGGTGCGGATGCGCCGGCGCAGTGCACGGCTCGCTGGCCGCGGTGCCGAAGACGTCGGCCCAGTTGACGAGCTTGAGCGGCAGCGGATCCAGCACCGCCATCGCGCGCGCGGCCTTTTCCTCGAGGTCGTCGCGCAGCGCGATGTCGAGCCAGGCGTAGTCGATCCAGGTGTTGTTCTTGGTGGCGCCGGTGCGCTCGGCCAGCAGCTGCAGGCTGCCGGCGGTGTAGCCGCGGCGGCGCATGCCGACCAGCGTGGGCATGCGCGGGTCGTCCCAGCCGCTCACGTGATTTTCTTCGACGAGCTGGCGCAGCTTGCGCTTGCTGGTGACCACGTAGGTGAGGTTGAGGCGCGCGAACTCGTACTGTTTCGGCAACGGATGCGCCAGCAGGCCCAGATCGACCAGGCGTTCCAGCAGCCAGTCGTAGAACGGGCGCTGGTCCTCGAACTCGAGCGTGCAGATGCTGTGCGTGATGCGTTCGAGCGCGTCCTCGATCGGGTGCGCGAACGTGTACATCGGATAGATGCACCAGCGGTCGCCCGTGTTGTGGTGATGCGCGCGGCGGATGCGGTACAGCGCGGGGTCGCGCAGGTTGATGTTGGGGCTCGCCATGTCGATCTTCGCGCGCAGCACCATGGCGCCGTCGGCATGCTGGCCGTCGCGCATCTCGCGCAGGCGCGCGACGTTCTCGTCCGGCGTGCGATCGCGGAACGGGCTGTCGGTGCCGGGCGTGTTGAAGTCGCCGCGGTTGGCGCGGATCTGGTCGGCCGACTGCTCGTCCACGTAGGCCAGGCCGGCCTGCGTCAGCGCCTCGGCGGCGCGGTACATGAAGTCGAAGTCGTCGCTGGCGAAGAACAGGTTGCTGCCGAGCGGCGACTCCCAGTCGAAGCCGAGCCAGCGCACGTTCTCCTTGATGCCGTCGACGTACTCCTGCTCTTCCTTTTCCGGGTTGGTGTCGTCGAAGCGCAGGTGGCAGACGCCGCCGTAGTCGCGCGCCAGGCCGAAGTTCAGGCAGATGCTCTTGGCGTGGCCCACGTGCAGATAGCCGTTCGGCTCGGGCGGGAAGCGCAGCCGCACGCGCGCTGCGTCGGGCACGCCGGCGGCGTGATGCGCCGCATCGCCCGGGTCGCCGCCCCACTGTCGATTCGCGTACGTGCCCGCCTCGAGGTCGCGCTCGATGACGTTGCGCAGGAAATTGGCGGGCTTGACGGCTTCGTCGGCCGGCGCGGAGGCGGTGGGGGTCTTGGGCGTGTTCATGTCTGTCGAGATTCTAGTTGTGCGGGTCTTCCCGGGCCGAACGGGCCGCCGGACGGCCCCCTCTCAAGAGGGATAGCCCTGGCGCGCGCTGTTTTCCATACTCGCGCCTCGGCACATCGGAAGGTCGGTCTGCCGCAGCACAAGGAGACCAGCATGCAGCACGCGATGACGATGAGCACGACGGCCCGCTGGATCGACACCGGAGCGCAGGTGTTGATCGGCGCGACGGCGATCGTCGCCGCCTGCATCGCGCTGACGGGCACCGGCATGCGCGGTCATGGCGACGTGCCGCAGGGCCGCTTCCAGGTGGCGATGCAGGCGTACGAGGCGCAGCAATGGCCGCAGGCCTACGCGCAGCTGTCGGCCGCCGCCGATGCCGGCGATCCGGCGGCGGCGCGCGTGGCCGCGATGATGGCGCGCCAGGGACCGTTGCTGTTCGGCCAGCATTTCGACGTCAGCCCTGAGCGCCTGCAGCGCTGGGACCAGGCGATGCGCGGACAACTGCCGCCCGCGGCGATCACATCCCCCGAAAAAGATGCGCGTAGAGACGGCTCGCCACCAGCCGTTCAGGTCGCTCGCGCAAGGTGAGAAAGACCTTGCCCGAATCGTCGCGCGTGGCCGTGGCGATCGCGTCCGCGCGCACGACGGTGCCGCGGTGGATCTGCCAGAAGCGCTCGGCGCTCAATCGCGGCGACAGCTCGCGCAGCGACATCCGGATCAGCGCCTCGCGCGTGGCCGTCACCACCCGCACGTACTTGTCGGCGGCTTCGAAATAGACCACCTCGTCGACGGGAATCATGTGCAGCGTCGCGCCGATGCTGGCCTGCAGGATCGTCAGCGGCGGCGCAGCCGCATCGTCCTGTGATGCGGGCACAGCCGCATCGTCTTGCGATGAGGGCGCAGCCGCATCGTCCTGCGATGAGGGCGCAGCCGCATCGCCGTGCGATGCCCGGGGCGCGGCGCCCAGCAGCGTGCGCAGGCGTCCGAGCAATGCCGCGTCGTCTTGCGTGGCGGACGACGCCGACGCATTCTTCGCCGCCGCGCGCAGCGCGATCGTGTCCTTCAGGCGCGCGCAGCAGGCGGCGAGGCGGGCCGGCTGCACGGGCTTTTGCAGGTAGTCGACGGCGGCGCGCTCGAACGCCTGCATCGCGTACTGGTCGTAGGCGGTGACGAAGACGATCAACGGCAGCGCCGCGGCGTCTGCGGGCCACTCCTCGACGATGGCCTCGGCCGCCTCCAGCCCGCTGCGTCCGGGCATGCGGATGTCCAGGAACACGATGTCGGGACGCCCCGTCAGCACGCGCTCGACGGCGTCGTCGCCGTCCACGGCGCTGTCCAGCAATTGCAGTTCGGGCCACGCGCGCGCCAGCTCGGCACGCAGGGCCTGCGCGAGCAGCGGCTCGTCTTCGGCGATCAGGGCGGTGGTCATGGCGTGGGGTTCTTCGGCAAGTGTGCGTGCGTGCCGACCGGCAGGCGGATCTCGGCGAGCGTGCCGCCTTCGGCGCGCGGCGCGAGCGTGAAGCGGGCCGCGTCGCCGTGCAGCGTCTGCAGGCGTTCGCGGATCTGCGCGAGCCCGAAGCCGGAGCCGGCCTCGATCGGATCGCGTGCGCGCGCCGCCGCAGCGGCCGCGAGGCCGCGGCCGGAGTCGATGACGGTGAGCACCAGCGTCGCGCCGTCGAGTGCCGCGCGGACGCGCAGCTCGCCCGGCCCGCGCTGCGGCTCGAGGCCGTGCTTGATCGCGTTCTCCACCAGGGGCTGCAGCAGCAGCGGCGGCACGGCGATGGCCGCGAGTTCCGGCGGCAGCGCGATGCCGGCCTGCAGCCGGTCGCCCATGCGCACCTGCATCAACGCCAGGTAGTCGGCGATGCGTGCGAACTCGTCGGCGAGCGGATGCTCGGCGAGTCGGCTGGCGTTGAGCGTGGCGCGCAGGAAGGCGATCAGGTGGTCTAGCATCTCCTGGGCGCGCGGCGCATCGGCGGCGATCAGCGCGCGCAGGTTGGCCAGCGTGTTGAACAGCATGTGCGGCTCGAGCTGCGACTGCAGCAGGTTCAGGCGCGCGAGCGTGGCCTCGTGCGCGGCGACGGCCGCCTGCGCGCGGTGCGCACGCGCCTGGCCGCGCATGTAGAACCAGCCGCTGACGAAGGCGCAGAACGTGGCCGTCGGGCCGAAATCGCGCAGCAGCGCGCCGGGCTCGCGCAGGTAGCCGCTCCAACTCGAGTAGCCGAAGATCGCGTCGGACAGCGAGGTGCCCGCCACGTAGCCCACCAGGCAGGCGACGGCCACCAGCGCGATGCCGCGCCAGCCGGCGGGCCAGCCGTTGGCCTGCTTGGGCAGCAGCAGGCGACCGAACTCGATGACCAGCCAGATCGACATGCCGATGCACTGCGCATACACCAGCGTCCTGCCGAAGTGCCCGCCGTTGATCGTGGCGATCAACGCGGCGATGGCGCAGTTGGCCGCGACGACCTGCGCTCCGTGATGCCAGAGGTAGCCTGGGCCGAACGTCGTGTCGGGCGCGGGTGGCCCGGGCGCCGCGGCGCTGCGCGTGAGATCGGACGGAAGAGGCACGGCAGCGGGTCGCATCGCGTGAAGAAAGGTCCGATTGTCGTCCTTGAAGGATCAGGCCATGAGCGGGGCGTCGGCGCCGGCGCGCGTCGCCCAGATCTTGCGCGAGCGCGCCGCCAGCAGGCCGGCGGTGAAGCCGTAGGCGATCGCGGCGGCCGCGGCGGCGCCGGGGTTGCCCGACAGCGCCGGCTGGATCGCGAGCGCGACGTTGACGACGTAGCGCACCAGGAACACGCCGACGAACAGCAGCAGCGGCGCGATGCTGCCGCCGATGCGGAAGCTGCCGTCGGCGTTGGCGCTGACGCGGCGCGGCAGGTCCAGCGAGCGGTTGGACACGAAGCCCAGCGCCGCGCCGGCGACCCAGCAGGCGCCGGTCAGCAGTTCGCCGGCACCGGCGAAGCCGCGCAACGCGCCGGCCAGCGAGGCCACGCCGACCACGGCGGGCACGAGCCAGACCCGCCTTGCCGACATGTCTTGCGTGCGCGTCTGGCGCAGGCCCAGCAACACGAGCACGGCTAGCACGGCCCAGACCGAGGTCGGCGTGTGGGTGAAGATGTCGGACAGCGAGTTCATGGCGCGTTTCCTTTGAGTGGATGCGGGGACGGAATGCAGGCATGGTCGCGGCCCGATTCGTGCGGCGCCAGCGGCAAGCGACGTGGCGACGGCCACGGTCGCCAGATGCACGCGGCAGGTCGCCAGATGCGGCATCGCCCAGTTCGAAAATCGCAGTGAAAACCCGCGGCCCGGGCGGTGGTCGAGCCGAGCGTTGGGGAGAACCCTTGCGGGTGTTGGCTATCGATTGGCGGTTCATCGTGAATTGCGGCGCGTCACGCCGTGAAACAGAGCGTTCTCTCGGCATGTCTCCCCATGAATGAGCCCTTGGCGCAGGCTAAAATGCCGGGTTGGAAGGGGAGGCCGTGAATGCGTACCCGCCGGGGTTTCCGGCAGG
>FTIR01000265.1_pt2 | contig 14523 bp, 11 predicted proteins | sample 1658041 | NCBI WGS metagenome assembly FTIR01 (sample SAMEA3914793, study PRJEB12502) | metagenome | biome: forest; material: soil | place: Canada | collected 2011-07-03 | depth 0.3 m | reverse complement strand
TCCACGGTTGGCCGAGCAGCGTCGCCTCGGCGGTCCGCGCGCGCTGCACCTGTGCGGCGAGGCCGCCGAACGCGAGGCGCACGTCGGCGACCCGCGGGCCGTCCAACGCGATCGCGAACGCGGCGAAGACGGCCGAGATGTCGGAATCGAAGCGCTTGCTGATCTTGTACGCGCGTACCTGACGCCGCCACGCGTGCGCGGGCACCACGATGGCCTGCACGAACTCGCCGGCCTCGAGCCGGTTGAGCAGGTAGCCGGTGTAGAACTCGGCTAGCGCGACACGGCGCACGCGCTCGCCGCGGCGCAGCTCGAGTTCGGCGTCGAGCGCCATCAGCACGGGCGCGGAGTCGCCGATCGGCGAGCCGTTGGCGACGTTGCCGCCCATCGTGCCGGCGTGGCGGATCGGCGGCGACGCGAAGCGCCGCCACGCTTCGGTCAGCGCGGAGCAGCGCGCCGCGAGCGCGGCCCAGGCCGTCTCCAGCGACACGCCGGCGCCGATGCGCAGCTCGCCGGGCGTCTCGACGACCCGCTTGAGTTCGTCGATCTCCAGGACGGAAATCACGTCGCCGAGATCGCGGAACTGCTTGGTGACCCACAGGCCGATGTCGGTGCCGCCGGCGAGCAGACGCGCGTCGGGGTGCGCGACGCGCAGCGCGGCGAGTTCGGCCAGCGTGCGCGGCGCGGCCAGCGGTGCGGCGACGGCGGCGTCCTCGCGCTCGATGCGGCGCAAGGCGGCGACGACGGGGTCGGTGGCGAGCGTCGCGTCGCCGGCATCGAACATCTGTTCGCCTGCGTCGAGGATAGTCCGGTAACCGGTGCAGCGGCACAGGTTGCCGGCGAGTTCGTCGGCGAGTTGCGCGCGGCTGGGGCGGGTGCCGGCGGCGCGGTGGTTCTCGTAGCAGCTCCACAGCGACATCGCGAAGCCCGGCGTGCAAAAGCCGCACTGCGAACCGTGGCAATCGACCAGTGCCTGCTGCACCGGATGCAGCGCGGCCGGCGTGCGCAGGTCCTCGACCGTGAACAAGGCCTTGCCGTGCAGCGTCGGCAGGAAGCGGATGCACGCGTTGGCCGGGCGCAGGCGCAGGCCGCGCACGGCCGAGCCCGGCGCGTCCGTGTGTTCGGGCAACTCGCCGATGACGACCGTGCATGCACCGCAATCGCCCTCGTTGCAGCCCTCCTTGGTGCCGGTGCAGCGGGCGTCCTCGCGCAGCCAGTCGAGCACGCTGAGTGTGGCGGGCGGGTTCGGCACGCGCACGATCTCTCCCCGATGAAAGAACCGGATTTCTCGAAGTGGGATGGCGGCCTCGCGCGATGTCATGGTCCTTGAACTTACGCCTGCGCGGCGCGTTCTGAATACAATGGATCGCATAAAGGCTATTTGCAGGCTTATATGGCGTCGCGCCCGGATGTCGACAAGATCGAACTCCATCTCATCCGTGTGCTTCACACCTTGATCACAGAACGCAGCGTGTCGCGCGCCGCCTTGCGCCTGCAGAGCTCGCAGCCCGCCGTCAGCGCGCAGCTGAAACGGCTGCGCGAGCTCACCGGCGATTCGCTGCTGGTGCGTGCGGGCAACGGCATGACGCCCACCGCGTTCGCACTGGGCCTGCTCGCACCGGCGACCAGCCTGCTCAACGAGGCCGACCGAATCTTCAGCCAGCGCACGCGCCGCACCGGCTTCGACCCGCAGACCAGCACCACCACCTTCCGCATCGCCGCCAGCGACTTCATGGACCCGGGCTTCCTGCCCGCGCTGGTGCTGCACCTGAAGACGCATGCGCCGCAGGTGCGCGTCGAGCTGCAGCCGCTGTCCAGCCATTTCGACTACCGCCAGAGCCTCGCGCAAGGCGAGGTCGACCTCGTGATCGGCAACTGGCTGACACCGCCGGAGGAATTGCACCTGGGCCGGCTGGTCAGCGACGAAGTGGTGTGCCTCGTCGCGGACGACCACCCGATCGTGCGCGCCGGCGTCGGCCGCGGCTGGACGGCGGAGAAGTACATGTCCTGCGAGCACGTGGCGCCGAACCCGAATTACCAGGGTGCGCGCGGCGTGATCGACGATCACCTGATCAAGCAGGGCCTGCAGCGCAACATCACCGTGCGCAGCGGGCACTTCGCGCTGATCCCGCCGATGGTGGCGGGCAGCCTGCTGGTGCTGACCACCGGGCGCCTGTTCTGCTCGCGCTACGTGGGCGTGCTGCCGGTGCGCATCGTGCGCTGCCCGGTCGCGTTCCCGCCGCTCGCGTATTACCAGCTGTGGCACGATCTGACGCACGAATCCGCGTCGGTGCGCTGGCTGCGCGAGCAGGTGCGCGAGGTCGCCCGCAACGTGGCCGTGCGTCCGCGCGCCGCGATGCGGACGGCCTGAGAATGGCGCTCGCCATGACCGACCCCACCGCCCGCTGGCCATCTGTACCGGAACGCCTCGCGCTGCGCGGCGACCTGCTCGATTTCACCGCCGCTCCCGTGTGGGGCGAGGTCGATCCGGCCGGCGTGCGCTGGCGACCGGACCACTGGCTGCTGATCGAGGCCGGCCGCATCGTCGGCGCGCAGCCGGGCGCCGAGCCGCTCGCGGGCGACTGGGAGCGCCACGATCATTCGGGCCGGCTGATCCTGCCCGGCTTCATAGACACCCACGTCCACAGCCCGCAGCTCGATGTCATCGCGAGCTACGGCACCGCGCTGCTCGACTGGCTCGAGATGCACACGTTCCCCGCCGAGGCGCGCTACGGCGACGACGTCGTCGCGCAAGAAGGCGCCGAGCGCTTCGTCGACGCGCTGGTTGCGCACGGCACGACCAGCGCCGTCGTCTTCCCGACCGTGCACAGACACAGCGTCGACCGGCTGTTCGAGGCCGCGTCGCGGCGCGACATGCGACTGATCGCCGGCAAGATCCTGATGGATCGTAACGCGCCGCCCGAGCTGTGCGACGACGTCGTGCAGGCCGAGCGCGAGTGCACCGAGCTGATCGAACGCTGGCACGGCCACGGCCGCCTCGCGTATGCGGTGACGGTGCGCTTCGCGCCCACGAGCTCGCCCGAACAGCTCGCGATGGCCGGGCGCCTGTGCCGCCGCCACACGGGCGTCTACATGCAGACGCACCTGGCCGAGAACCGCGCAGAAGTCGACTGGGTGCATGCGCTGTTTCCGCTGGCGCGCAGCTACCTCGATGTCTACGCGCAGGCCGGCCTGCTGCATGAGCGCAGCGTCTTCGCGCACGGCATCTGGCTCGACGCGGACGACCGGCGCGCGCTGGCCGACGCGGGCGCGCAGATCGCGCACAGCCCGTCGTCCAACCTGTTCCTGGGCAGCGGCCTGTTCGACTGGCGTGGCACGGCCGACGCGGGCATCGCGGTCAGCGTGGCGTCGGACGTCGGCGGCGGCACGAGCCTGTCGATGCTGCGCACGATGGCCGACGCGTACAAGGTGCAGGCGATGCGTGGCGAGCGGCTGACGGCCTGGGTCGCGCTGCACGCCGCCACGCGCGGCGCGGCGCACGCGTTGCACCTGGGCAGCGAAATCGGCAGCCTCGAGACAGGCGCCGCAGCAGACGTCTGCGTGTGGGACGCCGCGGTGGGCGCCGTCGCGCGCCAGCGCCAGGGTTTGGCACGCGGCTTGCATGAACGCTTGTTCGCCTGGATGACGCTGGCGGACGACCGCAATCTTGTCGCGGCCTGGGTCGCCGGCGCCTGCCAGTTCGAACGCCAGACCTGAACAACATTTCCGGGACAAGATGCTTCGCCTCGAACTTGCCGACATCAGCAAGCAATACCCCGCGGTCAAGGCCAACGACCGCGTGAGCCTGCGCGTGAAGCCGGGCGAGATCCATGCGGTGCTGGGCGAGAACGGCGCCGGCAAGTCCACGCTGATGAAGATCATCTATGGCGCCGTGCAGCCCGACGAAGGCCGCGTGATGTGGGACGGCCGGCCGGTCGAGATCCGCAATCCGCAGGAAGCGCGCCAGCTGGGCATCGCGATGGTGTTCCAGCATTTCAGCCTGTTCGACACGCTGACCGCGGCCGAGAACGTGTGGCTGGGTCTCGACAGGTCGATGTCGCTCGCGCAGGTCTCGCAGCGCATCGTCGAGGTCGCTGGCGTCTACGGACTCGACGTCGATCCGCTGCGGCCCGTGCACACGCTGTCGGTGGGCGAGCGCCAGCGCGTCGAGATCGTGCGCGCGCTGCTGACGAAGCCGCGCCTGCTGATCCTCGACGAGCCGACCTCGGTGCTGACGCCGCAGGCCGTGCAGTCACTGTTCGTGACGCTGCGCCAGCTCGCGGCCGAAGGCTGCAGCATCCTGTACATCAGCCACAAGCTTGACGAGATCCGCGCGCTGTGCCATCACTGCACGGTAATGCGCGCGGGGCGCGTCACCGGCGAAGTCGACCCGACACTGGAGAGCAACGCGAGCCTGTCGCGCCTGATGATCGGCGCCGAGCCGCCGCAGCTGCGCCACGGCGCCGCCACGCCGGGCCGGGCCGTGCTCGAGGTGCGCGCGCTGTCGCTGGCGCGTCAGGGCGCGTTCGGCGTCGACCTGGCCGAGATCGCGTTCGACGTGCGCGCGGGCGAGATCGTCGGCATCGCGGGCGTGTCGGGCAATGGGCAGCAGGAGTTGATGGCGGCGCTGTCGGGCGAGGATCCGCGTGCGGCGCCCGAAGCCGTTCGGTTGTTCGGGCGGCCGATCGGGCGGCACTCGCCCCGCCGCCGCCGCGACGAAGGCTTGCACTTCGTGCCGGAGGAGCGGCTCGGACGCGGCGCGGTGCCGTCGCTGTCGCTCGCGCAGAACACCTTGTTGACGCGTGGCGAGCCGGTCGGGCGCGGCGGCTGGCTCAGCCCGGCGCGTGCGGCCGAACTCGCGCAGCACCTGATCGCACGCTTCAACGTGAAAGCGGGCGGGCCGCAGGCGACGGCCCGGAGCCTGTCGGGCGGCAACCTGCAGAAGTTCATCGTCGGCCGCGAGATCGACGCCGCGCCGAAGCTGCTGATCGTGTCGCAGCCGACCTGGGGCGTCGACGTCGGCGCGGCGGCGCAGATCCGCGGCGAGCTGATCGCGCTGCGCGACGCGGGCTGCGCGGTGCTGGTGGTCAGCGAGGATCTCGACGAGCTGTTCGAGATCTCCGACCGTCTCGTCGTGATCGCGCGCGGCCGCGTGTCACCGTCGCTTGCGGCGGCCGACGCGAGCGCCGCGCAGGTCGGCGAATGGATGAGCGGGCTGTGGCAACGCGACGCCGCGACGAAAGGCCGCCATGTTGAGGCTTGAGGCGCGCGCGGCGCCGAGCCGGTGGATGTCGGTGGCCTCGCCGCTGCTCGCGCTCGCGATCACGGTCGTGGCCGGTGTCGCGCTGTTCCTGCTGCTCGGCAAAAGCCCGGTGCGCGGGCTCTCGATGTTCTTCGTCGAGCCGTTCCGCGGCGTCTACGCGTTGTCGGAACTTGCGGTGAAGGCGACGCCGCTGATGCTGATCGGCCTCGGTCTGGCAGTCTGCTATCGCGCCAACGTGTGGAACATCGGCGCCGAAGGCCAGTTCGTGCTCGGCGCGATCGCCGCGTCGGGCGTCGCGTTGATGGCCGGGCCTGACACCGGGCGCTGGATCGTCGTGCCGCTGCTCGTCGCCGGCGTGCTCGGCGGCATGGCGTGGGCGGCCATCGTCGCGTTCCTGCGCGATCGCGCGAACGCGAGCGAGATCCTGGTCAGCCTGATGCTGGTCTACGTGGCCGACCAGGTGGTCAACTACCTCGTCTACGGGCCATGGAAGGATCCGGCCGGTTTCAACTTCCCGCAGACGATCACCTTCCTCGATGCGACCAAGATCCCGCGCCTGTTCGCCGGCCTGCGCGTGAACGCCGGCTTCGTCGTCGCGCTGGTCTCGGTGGGCGCGTTCTGGCTGTTCCTGTTCCGCTCGGTCGGTGGCTTCCAGATGCAGGTCGGCGGACTCGCGCCCGCAGCCGCGCGTTATGCAGGGTTCTCGTCGCGGCGCGCGCTATGGGTCGCGTTGCTGGTGTCGGGCGGCATGTCCGGGCTGGCCGGCGCGTTCGAGGTCGCGGGGCCGCTCGGCCAGCTCACGCCGTACGTGCCGGCGGGCTACGGCTTCGCGGCGATCATCGTCGCGTTCGTCGGGCGGCTGCACCCGGTCGGCGTGCTGCTGTCGGCGTTGCTGATGAGCCTGTTCTACATCGGCGGCGAGCTCGCGCAGACGCGCATGGGCCTGCCCAAATCGGTCACCGGCGTCTTCCAGGGCGTGCTGCTGTTCTCGCTGCTCGCGAGCGACACGCTGATCAATTACCGCATCCGCTGGCGCGCGGCGCGCGTTGGTGTGCCTCCTGTGGCCGGTGCGACGAAGGCGGCGTGATGGACACCTACGCGCTGCTGCTCGCCGCCACGCTCAACGCCGGCACCATCCTTGCGCTTGCCGGCCTGGGCCTGCTGATCAACGAGCGCGCCGGCGTCGTCAACCTCGGTGCCGAGGGCATGATGCTCGTCGCGGCGATCGCCGGCTTCGCGACGGCCGTGCACACCGGCAACGACTGGCTCGCGTTCGGCGCGGGCGCGCTTGCCGGCGCCGTGATGGCCGCGGCGTTCGGCTGGCTCGTGATCTGGCTCAACACCAACCAGTACGCGACCGGCCTCGCGCTGAGCCTGTTCGGCAGCGGCTTCTCGGCGTTCGTCGGCATCAACTACGCACAGGAGCGCCTCGGCGCGCGTCCGCACTTCGCGCTGCCGTGGCTCGGCGACCTGCCGTTCGTCGGCCCGGCGCTGTTCCGCCAGCACCCGATGGTCTACCTCGCGATGCTGCTGACGGCTGCGCTGTCGTGGTTCCTCTATCGATCGCGCGCGGGCCTCGTGCTGCGCGCCATCGGCGAATCGCCCGAGTCCGCGCACGCGCTCGGCTATCCGGTGCGGCGCATCCGCCTGCTGGCCGTCGTCGTCGGCGGCGCGCTGTGCGGCGTCGCGGGTGCCTATGTGTCGGTGATCTACACGCCGCTGTGGGTCGAAGGCATGATCGCCGGCAAGGGTTGGATCGCACTCGCGCTGACGACATTCGCCACGTGGCGTCCGGCGCGCGTGCTGCTCGGCGCCTACCTGTTCGGCGGCGTCACGATGCTGCAGTTCCATCTCCAGGGCGAGGGCGTGCAGATCTCGAGCCAGCTCTTGACGATGCTGCCGTACTTGTCGACGATCGTCGTCCTCGTGCTGATCTCGCGCAACCCGGCCTGGATCCGCGCGAACATGCCGGCGTCGCTCGGCAGGCCGTTTTTTCCGCGCAGTTGAAGCCGCTGCGCTTGTTCCATCCGCTTTCCACCACCGACATCAAGGAGACCTCATGACGACACCGACCCGGCGCACCCTGCTTCAACGCGCAGGCTGGAGCACCCTGGCGATCGCCGCGTCCGTCGCCGTTCTGGCGGCCTGCAGCAAGAAGGACGACGCGCCCGCGCCGGCTGCCGACGCAGCGGCTTCCACGGCCGCCACGGCGGTGCCTGCACCGGCGCCCGCGGCGTCCGGCCCGTTGAAGGTCGCCTTCGCCTACATCGGCCCGGTCGGCGACGGCGGCTGGTCGTTCTCGCATGACAACGGCCGCAAGGCGCTCGCGAAGGCGCTGGGTGACAAGGTCGTCACGACCTTCGTCGAGAAGGTGCCCGAGTCGGCGGACGCGGAACGCGTCTTCCGCGATCTGGCGGCCCAGGGCAACACGCTGATCTTCGGCACCAGCTTCGGCTACATGGAGCCGATGCTCAAGGTCGCGAACGATACGAAGGACGTGAAGTTCGAGCACGCGACCGGCTACAAGACCGCGCCCAACATGCGCACCTACGACGCGCGGACCTACGAGGGCGCGTACATGGCCGGCGTCATCGCGGGCGGGATGACGAAGACGAACACGCTGGGCGTGGTCGGCTCGATCCCCATCCCCGAAGTCGTCCGCAACATCGACAGCTTCACGCTCGGCGCGCAGAGCGTGAACCCGAAGGTCAAGGTCAAGGTCGTCTGGGTCAACGAGTGGTTCAACCCGCCCAAGGAAACCGAGGGCGCGCAATCGCTGATCGACGGCGGCGCCGACGTCCTGTTCCAGAACACCGACTCCAGCGCCGTGCTGCAAACCGCCGAGAAGAACGGCAAGTACGCGTTCGGCTGGGATTCGGACATGAGCTCCTACGGCCCGAAGGCGCACCTGGCCTCGGCCGTCGAGATCTGGGGGCCGTACTACATCAAGGCGGCCAACGACGTGCTCAACGGCACCTGGACGCCCGGCTCCGCATGGTGGGGCGTCAAGGAAGGCGCGATCGATCTCGTGTCGATCTCCGACAAGGTGCCGGCCGACCTCAAGGCCAAGGTCGACAAGGTCAAGGCCGGCCTGAAGGACGGCAGCTTCGCGATCTGGAGGGGCCCGATCCTCGGCACGGACGGCAAGGAGGTGCTGAAGGCCGGCGACACCGCCGACGACAAGTTCCTGAGCGGCATCAAGTTCTACGTCAAGGGCGTCGACGGCCAGGTGCCCGGCAACTGAAGCCTGCGCGGCGTCACGCGTCGTGCGTGACGCCCAGCCGGTCCTCGAGCCGGATCTCAGCGATCCGGTGCACGTTGCGCAGGCACTCCGCAAACTCGTCGTCCGGCGCGAGACGCAGGCGACGCTCGAACGTGTCGATGATCGCGGCGCGCGTGAGCCCGCGCCCGTCGGGCCCGCGCACCGCGAGGATGAACGGCCAGCCGAAGCGGCGGTCGTACGCGTCGTTCAACGCGTGCAGTCGCGCGAATTCCTCCGGCGAGCAGTGGGTCAGGCCGGAACGGGTCTGTTCACCGGTCGACTCCGCGGTCAGCGTGCCCGCGACCATCGCCTTGCCGGCCAGCCGCGGGTGGGCGCGCAGCAGCGCGAGCTGCGCGTCGCGACCGCCTTCGGCGACGGCCGCGACCAGTGCCTCCTTCAGCTGCGCGAGGCCGCCGAAGGGCCGCGCGCGCAGCGCGGCAGCGACGATCCACGGCGAGTGTTCGTAGAGCCCGGCCAGCGCCGCGGCGGCCACGTCGGCGGGCATCGCGTCGAGCTGCGCCAGCGTCAGGGTCACGGCGTCACCGCCGGCGGTGGGAACTCGCGCCGCCAGTGCCGCGCGATGTCGATGCGGCGGCAGACCCAGACGCGCTCGTGCACAGCGACATGGTCGAGAAAGCGCTGGAGCGCACCAATGCGGCCCGGGCGCCCGAGCAGGCGGCAGTGCATGCCCACGCTCATCATCTTCGGCGCTGTGGCGCCCTCGGCGTACAAGGTGTCGAAGGTATCGCGCAGGTAGACGAAGAAGTCGTCCGCGGTGACGAAGCCCTGCGGCAGCGCGAAGCGCATGTCGTTGCAGTCGAGCGTGTACGGCACGATCAGGTGCGCGATACGCCCTCCATCGGTGCGTTCCACATCCGTCCAGAACGGCAGGTCGTCGCCGTAGTAGTCGCTGTCGTACTCGAAGCCGCCGAAGTCCGCGACGAGACGGCGCGTCGCCGGGCTGTCGCGTCCGGTGTACCAGCCCGCGGGCGGCGCGCCGGTCAGCCGGGTGATCGCGTCGACGGCCAGGCTCATGTGCAGGCGCTCCGTCGCCTCGTCGACCTGCTGGTAGCTGATCCAGCGCCAGCCGTGGCACGCGACCTCGTGGCCCAGTTCGATGAAAGCGCGCGCCAGGTCGGGGTGGCGCTCGAGCGCCATGCCGACGCCGAAGATCGTCAGCGGCAGGCCGCGTTGTTCGAACTCGCGCAGGATGCGCCAGGCACCGGCGCGCGAGCCGTATTCGTAGACGGACTCCATGCTCAGGTGCCGGTCCGCGTAGCTCGGCGGGTTCGCCATCTCGGACAGGAACTGCTCGCTGCCGGCGTCGCCGTGCAGCACCGAGTTCTCGCCGCCCTCCTCGTAATTGAGCACGAACTGCAGCGCGACGCGCGCGTCGCCGGGCCAGCGCGGATGCGGCGGCGTACGGCCGTAGCCGATCAGGTCTCGCGGGTACGGCGAGCTGGAGGAGGGTGGCGGTGACGTCATCTTGAGGCGCTCATCTTGCCGGGGCGCCTGCCCGCAAGCCATGCTTCGTCATCCATATCGTTCATATGCACTTCCATATAACTCACTTTTTTGGCCTTGGTCTTGCTTTACGTGGACTACACAAATCCTGGAAGCACGCCCATGACGAGACGCATCGCAACCCGCTGGAAATCGCAGCCTACCGACCTGCGCACCCTGGTCAAGCCCTTGCCCCTGCTGATCGGGCTGGCGTTCGCTCACGGCGCCTCGTGGGCACAGGATGCGGCGCCCGCGCCGGGCGCGGCGGCCTCCGCGCCGACCGGCACGCTGCAGACGGTGACGGTGACCGCCGAGCGCGTCACCGAGAACGTCAAGAACGTGCCGATCTCCGTGTCGACGATCAGCGGCGAGACGCTGGACGTCCTCAACTCGTCGGGCGAGGACATTCGCGCACTGTCCGGCCGCGTGCCGAGCCTGAACATCGAATCGTCGTTCGGCCGCGCGTTCCCGCGCTTCTACATCCGCGGCTACGGCAACACCGATTTCCACCTGAACGCGTCGCAGCCGGTGTCACTGGTCTATGACGATGTCGTGCAGGAGAACCCGATCCTGAAGGGCTTTCCGATCTTCGACGTCGACCAGGTCGAAGTGCTGGCCGGCCCGCAGGGCACGTTGTTCGGCGCCAATACGCCGGCGGGCGTCGTCAAGGTCGATTCGGTCAAGCCGGGGCGCATCGCCAACGGCTATTTCAACGCGAGCTGGGGCCGCTTCAACACGATCAATCTCGAGGGTGCGTACGGCATGCCGCTCGGCGAGGACTGGGCCGTCCGCGGCTCCGTCCAGGTGCAGCACCGCGACAACTGGGTCACCAACACCGCGCCGACGCAGCAGGTGCACAAGCTCGAAGGCTACGACGACGACGCCGGACGGCTGCAGTTGCTCTACAAGCCGTCGGGCACGTTCAGCGCGCTGTTCAACGTCCATGGCCGCGACCTCGACGGCACGGCGCGCCTGTTCCGCGCCAACATCATCCAGCCGGGCACCGGCGACCTGGTGCCGGGCTTCGACCCGTACCAGATCTCGATCGACGGCGGCAACAAGCAGACGCTGGACAGCGAAGGCGCGAACGTGCACCTGCGCTGGGACATGGGCGACGTGATCCTGAACTCGATCACCGGCTGGGAGCACGTGCAGGCCTTCAGCCGCGGCGACGTCGACGGCGGCTACGGCGCGTCGTACGCCCTGCCGATGGGCCCGGGCACGATCCCGTTCGCCGACGAGACCTCGGACGCGCTGCACGGCCACGAGCAGGTGACCCAGGAGTTCCGCGTCGAATACGGCAACGGCGGTCCGCTGACCGCGCAGACCGGCCTGTTCCTGTACCACGAGAAGTACGACATCCACAGCCTGGCCTACGACACGCTGTTCGGCGCGCCGCCCACCGAAGTCGACGCCGGCCAGAAGGACACCTCGTGGGCCGTGTTCGGTTCGCTGGGCTACGACGTCACGAAGGCGTTCAAGGTGCGCGGCGGCCTGCGCTACACCGAGGACAAGAAGACGCTCGTCACCGACCCCGTCTCGGACACCAGCGTCGACACGAGCGACGGCCTGAGCAAGAGCACCAAGGATTCGCGCACGACGTGGGACCTGAGCGGCACCTACGCGGTGACGCCGGACGTCAACGTCTACGCGCGCGTCGCCACCGGCTTCCGCGCGTCCAGCATCTTCCCGGCCGGGGACTTCAATCCGATCAGCTCGGCGCCGCCGGAGACGAACACGTCGTACGAGTTCGGCGTCAAGGCCGATCTGTTCGACAAGCGCGCCCGCGTGTCGGCCGACGTCTTCCACTACGACGTGAAGGACCTGCAGGTGAGCGCGGTCGGAGGCTCGAACAACAAGACGCTGCTGCTGAGCGCGAAGAAGGCGATGGGCCAGGGCCTCGAGATGAACTTCGACGCCTACCTGACGCCCGAGCTGCTGATCACGCTGAACGGCAGCGTCAACATCACCAAGATCCTCGACTCGACGCTGCCGGTCGGCGTCTGCGGCAACGGTTGCACGGTGCTCAATCCGACGCGCACGAACGTCGTGACGAACGCAGACGGCTCGACGACCTCGTCGACCGTCGCCAACGTCTACGGCAACCCGTTGCCCGAGGCGCCGAAGTACGTCGCCAACGTGACGGCGCGCTACGGCGTCCCGATGGCCAACGGCGGCGAGTGGTTCGTGTTCACGGACTGGACGTACCGCAGCAAGGTCGACTTCTTCCTGTACAAGTCCATCGAGGGCACCGGCAAGGCGCTGACCGAAGGCGGCCTGCGCACCGGCTACGACTGGGGCAACGGCAAGTACGAAGTGGCCGTGTTCGCGCGCAACATCACCAACCAGATCCGCGTGACCGGCGCGATCGACTTCAACAACGAGACCGGCTTCATCAACGACCCGCGCACGTGGGGTGTGCAGTTCAAGTCGACGTTCTGATTCCTTGTCGCGCTGCCAGGCGATCCAATATCTGCGCCGGTGGTCCTGGGCAACCCGGGACAGGCCGGCGTCTTTTCTTCGGAGAACACCGTGAGATCACTGACCATCGCCGCATTGCTCGCGCTGGGCCTTTCCGCGGCCCAGGCGACGCCCGCGTCCGCGACCAGGGACAAGGGTTGCCTGAGCGACTGCACGCCGCGCATCGGCATCGTCTCGGCCTTCGGGCAGGAGGCCGACATCCTCGTCGCGCAGACGCGCAAGCCGCGCACCTGGGTGCTCAACGGCAATCGGTTCACGACCGGCATGCTGCGCGGCAACGCGGTCGTGATCGTGCTCAGCGGCGTGAGCATGATCAATTCGACGATGGTCACGCAGTTGATGATCGACCACTTCAAGGTCACGCGGATCATCATGTCCGGCATCTCCGGCGGCGTGGATCCGGCGCACCATGTCGGCGACGTCATCATCCCCGATCGCTGGGCGATGCCGATGGAGATCTTCCTCAATGGCGACACGACGCTGCCCGCGGCCTGTGGCAAGCCGGCCGACGTGTCGTGCCTCGGCTTGAAGCTCGCCGGCGAACTCGGCAAGCCCTACCCGCCGTTCAGTTTCGCCGGCGGCGCAAGCGCACCAGCCGGTGCGCACCCGGGCGGCCTGTTCATCCGCGAGAACTTCGTGATGACCGCGGCCAATGCGCCCAAGGGCGAGTTCCGCCTCGACTACCCGGTCGACGCCGCGATGCTCGCCGTCGCGCGCGAGATCCAGCCTGCGCTGCAGCGTTGCGGGCCGAAGGCCGCGTCGGCGGGCGGCGCGGTCGATCCGAAGCTGTGCGTGAAGCAGCAGCCACAGGTCATCGTCGGCGGCCGCGGTGTGACCGGGCCCGCCTTCCTGGCGAACGCGCAGTACCGCGCCTACCTGTTCGAGCAACTGCACGCGGAAACCTTCGAGATGGAGACCGCGGGCCTCGCACACGTGGCCTACGCGAACAGCATCCCGTACATCGCGTTCCGCAGCCTGAGCGACCTGGCCGGCGCGGAGGACTTCGACCCCGACGTCGTCGCGCTGTTCTCGAGCGGCCTGGCGGAGACGAACGAGTCGGCGGTCACGCTGTCGTTCCTGGAGAGATGGAGGGTCAGCCGGGACAAGGCCAGAAATCACCCATAAGCGAAAAGTGTTCCCGCCGACGCCGGTGCCCCGACGCGGACCGGCACCCGCCAAGGTCCGACGACCGTCAGCGACCCGTCGGGGCCGCCGGTGCGGGTGCCGTGCCGGAATAGTGGTCCCAGTGCTCGGCCAATTCCCGCACGACCGGACTGCCGACCAAGTAGGCCGCCTCGATCGCCTCGTCGTAGCCGGCGTAGTTGCCCGTGGCCTCGCTTTTGAGCAGCGCGGCGGCGCTGCCGCCTCGAGGCGGCATCGTGAAGTCGCTGGCGCTGCGCAAGTCGAGCGCCCGCGCAGTGTCGACCTTGCCGGCTTGGGCCAACATACTGAGGGCCTGCAGGTAGCTGACGTCCTCTTCCGCCGAGGTGGCCAGGCGCCCCGTGCCCTGGGTCCAATAGGACACCCATTGCTCGGCCCAGCGGGTCATGGCCGCGCCAATCCAGAAGCGGTCGGCCGTCAGCGTGTCTCCGATGAGGACGAATGGTGCGCGGCGGGCGGCCGGCGTATCGGCATAACCGGCTCGGGCAACCCGGAGCTTGGCGTCGTCGGGCAGGTGCACACCCGCGGTCAGTTCATAGGCCCAGCGCGTCAGCGCGGCGTTCAGGGTGAAGACCTGGACCCCGTTGCTCGAGACCGCCGGCGGCGTCGGCGGTCCAAACGGGAGCGCGCGGTCGTAGGGAACGATGCCGGTCGACCAGCCACGCGGCATGTCCCGTGCGTCGATCTCGTAGGCGAGGTCGCCGTCGACCACGTGATCGGCCCAGGCGGCAGAGCCGATCGAGCCGATGGCCGGGTCGATGCCGCCGATGCCGGCAAGGATCCAATAGGAGCGAGTCAGGTCGAAGCGCGGGTCCATGCCCAGCGCCATGATCGAGGCCGCGGCGTGGGCCTTGCC
>FTIR01001423.1_pt1 | contig 14560 bp, 10 predicted proteins | sample 1658041 | NCBI WGS metagenome assembly FTIR01 (sample SAMEA3914793, study PRJEB12502) | metagenome | biome: forest; material: soil | place: Canada | collected 2011-07-03 | depth 0.3 m | reverse complement strand
TCGGCGATCAGGTGGAGTCCGTGCATGGTCCGAAGGCTCGCTCGCACGGGTCGTGCGCGCGCCAATGGTAGGTGAATCCGGGGCCACGTTTCCCACCTGGCGCCGCACGGACACCCCGCCCTCGCTAAAATTGCAGCGGTGCACACCCTCAACGCCGATCTCCACAGCCACTCGACCGCCTCCGACGGCACCTTGAGCGCGGGCGCGCTCGCGGCCCGCGCGAAGGCCAACGGCGTCGAGCTGTGGGCGCTGACCGACCACGACGAGCTGAGCGGCCTGCCCGCCGCGCGCGCCGCGGCCACGGCGGCGGGGCTGCCGTTCGTCGACGGCATCGAGGTGTCGGTGACCTTCGCCAACACCACCGTGCACATCGTCGGCCTCGGCATCGACCCGGCCAACGACGAACTGGTGGCAGGCATCGCGGGCGTGCGTGCCGGACGCGAGCTGCGCGCCAGGCAGATGGGCGACGGCCTGGCGACCATCGGCATCCAGGGTGCCTACGAAGGCGCGATCGCGCTGGCGCCGAATCCGAACCTGGTCTCGCGCACGCATTTCGGCCGCTTCCTGATCGCCAGCGGCGTGGCGCCCGACATGCACGCCGTGTTCCGCCGCTACCTCACCGAGGGCAAGCCCGGCTACGTCGAACATCGCTGGGCCGGGCTCGGCGACGCCGTACGCTGGATCCGCGCCGCCGGCGGCGTCGCCGTGATCGCGCATCCGGGCCGCTACAAGTTCACGCCCACCGAGGAGTTCGCGCTGTTCTCCGAGTTCCAGGCGCACGGCGGCGAAGGCGTCGAGGTGGTGACGGGCAGCCATCACGCTGGCGACGTCGTCAAGTACACCGAGATGGCCCTCGAGTTCGGCTTGCTGGCCTCGCGCGGCAGCGACTTCCACGATCCCGAGGAGAGCCGGCTCGACCTGGGCCTGGTGCCGGGCCAGCTGGCGCTGTCGCCGCGCCTCACGCCGGTGTGGTCGCGCTGGTCGCTGGCCGAGCTGCGCGAATCCGCCGCTTCGTGAGCGCCCGCCCGGCCGCTCCGAAGGCCGCAGGTTGCCCATGACCCTCCGCGCCGGCGCCGTGCACGCGCAGCCGCTGCAGGGTGTGCTGCTGATCCTGCTGGCCGCGGCCTGCTTCGCGTCGCTGGACTCCACCGCGCGCGGCCTGAGCCAGCCCGACGGCCGCTGGGGCGTTCCGGTGCTGTTGATCATGACCCTGCGCTACACGGTGCAGGCCGTGGCGATGGCGCTGGCACTCGCGCCGCGCGGTCGCGCCGGCTTCGCATCGGCCCATCCGCGCTTCCAGTGGCTGCGCGGCAGCCTGTTGCTGGCCACCAGCTTCTGCTCGTTCTTCGCCGTGCGCTTCATGCCGGTGCCGGAATACACCGCGATCAACATGCTCACGCCGCTGCTGGTGACGGTGCTCGCCGCGACGGTGTTGCGCGAGTCGGTGTCGCGCCTGCGCTGGGCGCTCGTCTTCGGCGGCTTTGCGGGCGCCCTCGTCGTGATCCGGCCGGGTTCGGGCACCTTCGGCTGGGTCGTCGCCTTGCCGCTGCTCGGCGCGGTGGCCTATGCGAGCTTCCAGGTGCTGACGAGCCGCCTGGCCGGCGCCGAGAGCCCGCTCACCACGCACTTCTGGACCGGCTTCGTCGGCTCGGTGGTGTTGTGGCCGGTGCTGGGCGTCGCGGCCGCCTCGCAGGGGCTGGACGCGAGCATCGCGCTGGCGCACCGGCTGCCGGCCAGCGCGTGGGCGATGATGGGCCTGTGCGGGGCGTTCGGCACCGTGGGACACCTGTTCCTGATCCTCGCGCTCGGCAAGGCGCGCACGGCCACGCTGATGCCCTTCGTCTACGTGCAGATCGCATTCGCCGCGCTGATCGCGTACGTCGCCTTCGACCACGTGCCCGATCACTGGGCCTGGGTGGGCATGGCCGTGATCGCGGCGTGCGGCGCGGCGTCGGCGGCGCTGAACATGCGTCGACCGGGCGCCTCGACGCCGACGGCCGCGGTGGACGTGCTGCCCGAATAGCGCCGGCGCGAATACGCGTTGTCATGACAGGGACGCCACGGCGCTGAGACAATGACGCCATGTCCCAGTTCTTCGACGTCCATCCCGAGAACCCGCAGATCCGCCTGCTGCGCCAGGCCGCGCAGATCCTGCACGACGGCGGCCTGGCCGCGGTGCCCACCGACTCGAGCTATGCGCTGGTGTGCCACCTCGACGACAAGGACGCCGTCGAGAAGCTGCGGCGCGTGCGCGGCGTCGACGACAAGCACCACCTCACGCTGCTGTGCCGCGACCTGTCGGAGCTGGCCACCTACGCGCGCGTGGACAACCGCCAGTACCGCATGCTGAAGATGGCCACGCCGGGGCCGTTCACGTTCATCCTCGACGCCACCAAGGAGGTGCCGCGCCGCGTGTCGCACCCGTCGCGCCGCACGATCGGCCTGCGCGTGCCCGATCACAAGGTGCTGCAGTGCCTGCTCGAGGAACTGGGCCAGCCGCTGCTGGCGACCACGCTGATCCCGCCCGGCGAGACGATGCCGCTGAACGACACGGACGAGATCCGCGCGCGCTTCGAGAAGAGCATCCAGGCCATCGTCTGCGCGGGCGCATGCCCGCGGGAGCCGACGACCGTCATCGACCTGAGCGGCGACGAGCCGGTGCTGGTGCGCGAAGGCCGCGGCGATGCGGCCTTGCTGGGCCTGCAAACCGCCTAGACCGCCGCCTTCACGACGATCTCGACCTTCCACTCCGGCTTCGCCAGCCGGGCCTCGACCGTCGCGCGCGGGGGCGCGTTGCCGGCGGCGACCCAGGCGTCCCAGGCGGCGTTCATGCCGGGGAAGTCCGCCAGGTCGGCCAGGAAGATCTGCGCCATCAGGATGCGCGATTTGTCAGTGCCGGCACGCGCCAGCAGCGCGTCGATCGCGGCCAGCACCTGCGCCGTCTGGCCCTGCGCGTCCTGCGTCGCATCGGCCGGCACCTGGCCGGCGAGATAGGCCACGCCGTTGTGCACGGCCATGTCGGACAGGCGCGCGCCGACGTCGAATCGTTGGATGTCATTCATGAAGATTTTCCGGTTTGCGGTTTGCGGGAAAGAGAAAGTTCAGGCATCGGCCTTCCTGGCCTTGCTGCCCAGCTTGGACTCGGTACCGCTCAACAGCTTGGCGATGTTGGCGCGGTGCCGCCAGATCAGCAGCGCGCTCATGACGGCCACCGTCACGACGCGTTGTGTGTCGCCGTGCAGGAGATGGACATAGACAGGCGCCAGCAGCGCCGTCACCAGCGCGGCGAGCGACGAGTAGCGCGTGAGGATCGCAATCGCCAGCCACGTGGCCAGGCTCAGCAGGCCCACCCACGGATTGAGCGCCAGCAGCACGCCGGCCGCGGTGGCCACGCCCTTGCCGCCCACGAAGCGGAAGAACACCGGGTAGAGATGGCCCAGGAAGGCCGCCAGGCCGGCCAGCGCGATGGTGCCGTCGCCGTAGCCCAGGCGAGCGGCCATCCAGCGCGCGAACAGCACCGCGGCGACGCCCTTGAGCGCGTCCAGCAGCAGCGTGAAGATGGCGGCGATCTTGTTGCCGCTGCGCAGCACGTTGGTGGCGCCCGGGTTGCCCGATCCGTACGAGCGCGGGTCGTCCAGGTGCATCGCCTTCGAGACGATCACCGCGAAGCTCAGCGACCCGAGCAGGTACGCCAGCACCACCACACACACAGCCCAGAACATCGCCACCGACGGCACCTTCGTTGAATTCGACGACCGGAAGTGTATTCGGTGAGCCTGTCGGCACTCGGGTCGGCGGCTCAGACGGATCCGAACGCCCGCACCTGTTCGACCAGCGCCAGCGGCCGCTGCACCCAGCCGCGCCAGAACACCAGGAACTCGTCGATCGGACAGGCCGGCGAGACGAGCCAGCCCTGGATCTCGTCGCAGCCCACCGACGAGACGACGCTCAGCTGCGCCGCCGATTCGACGCCCTCGGCCACCGTGCGCATGTTCAAGGTCAGCGCGAGCTGCGTGATCATCTGCACGATGGCGCGGGTGTCGATGCTGCCCATCAGCTCGTTGACGAACGCGCGGTCGATCTTGAGCGTGTCGAACGGGAAGCGGCGCAGGTAGGCGAGCGACGAGTAGCCGGTGCCGAAATCGTCCAGCGCCACGCGCACGCCCAGCGCGCGCAGCGAGTGCAGGCGTTGCAGCGCGCCGTCGACGTCGTCGATGAACACCGACTCGGTGATCTCCAGCTCGAGGCGGAACGGCTCCAGCGCGCTCGCGTGCAGCGCGTCGCGCACGCAGGCGGTGAACTCGTTGTCGTGCAACTGGGCCGGCGAGACGTTGACGGAGATCGTCAGGCCCGGCAGCGACTCGGCCGCGACGCGGCAGGCCTCGCGCAGCACCCACATGCCGATCTCGCGGATCGCGCCGGAACGCTCGGCGATCGGGATGAACTCGATCGGCGCCACGCTGCCGAGCTGCGGATGGCGCCAGCGCAGCAGCACCTCGGCACCGACGATGCGCGACGATTCGATGTCCACCTTGGGCTGCCAGTGCAACTGGAGCTGGCCGCGGTTCACGGCCTGGCGCAACTCCTGCTCGATCGTCACGCTGCGGCGATTGCGGTCGCCCAGATCCGCCGAATACGACGCGTAGCGCCCGCGGCCGCCCTTCTTCGCGGCATACAGCGCGATGTCCGCGTGCACCAGCAGGTCGTCCGCGCTGACGTCGGGATCCACGCAGCGCGCGACGCCGATGCTGGCCGAGGCGCGCAGCGAACGGCCGTTGATCTCCACCGGCTCCTCCAGCACGTCGATGAGGCGCTGCGACAACGCGTCGACGTCGAGGCTGCCGTCGACGTCATCGAGCACGAGCACCGCGAATTCGTCGCCGCCCAGGCGTGCGATCAGGTCGGCCGGGCGGCGGCAGGCGAGCAGCCGTGCCGCCACCGTCTGCAGCAACTGGTCGCCGGCCGCGTGGCCCAGCGTGTCGTTGACCAGCTTGAAGTGATCGAGATCGAGCGCCATCAGCGCGACGAGGCGTTGCTGCGCCAGCGCGGCGCGCAGCGCGCCATGCAGCGTGAAGCGGTTGGCCAGGCCGGTGAGCGAGTCGGTGTGCGCGAGGTGCTGCAGGCGCTCCTGCGCCATCACCTGCTCGGTGACGTCGGCGATCACGCCGCGCCAGCCCGCGGTGCGGCCGTCCTCGTCGACCAGCCGCTTGCCGTTGATCGACCAGTGGCGCGCGCCGTGGGCCACGGCGGCGGACAGGTGCAGCTCCTTGAACGGCCGTTCCAGGTCCATCGTGGCGCGCAGGCGCGCGACATCCGCCCCGATCTGCGCCAGCAGGTCGAGGAACGGCCGCTCGCGCAGCTCGGTCTCGTCCAGGCCCAGCAGCGTCGCCAGGCGCGGCGAGTGGTGCGCGACGCAGCCGCCGAGGCCGGTCTCCCACAACGCCTCCGCGGCGTTCTGTTCGAAGTCGTGCAGCAGCACGGCCATCATGTGTTCCTGGCGCTTCGCCTCGGCCTGCGATTGCAGCAGCGCCGTGGCCTTGCGCGACACGGCCAGCGCGCCCAGGATCACGATCAGCGCATAGACCGTCTGCAGGACGCCCACCGCCAGGTAGAGGTGCTCGCCGGTCCGCCACAGCGCGATGAGCCCGGACAGCGCGAAGATGATCACGTAGACGACCGCGGCGACCGGCAACGGGCTGAGCACGAAGGCGCCCGCGGCGAGCATGCCGGTGACCAGGGCCACCACCAGCAACTGCTGCTGCGACGTCGCGTGCGCGAACCAGCAGATCGGCAGCGCGGCCCACACCAGCGCGAGCAGGTTGGCATGCACGTTGGCGTGGCGGATCGCCGCGGGCGTGGCCAGCGTGCGCACGCGGTGGCGCCCGCGCCACCAGCCCAGGATCGCGGTGCCGCTGAGCGCATACAGCAGCGCCAGCCACACGAGCATCCCGATGGACACCTCGTCGCGCCAGGCCCAGACCACCAGCGCGCCATTGCCGATGTTGGCCGCCATCGTGTACGGCGTCAGCCGGATCACCGAGTTCAGGTGCGCCGCGCGGATCTGCGCGGAGTCGCGATCGCCGGCGCTGTACACGGCCAGCATCCCCGAGCGCGACCAGCGCTCGCGCAGGCGGCGAGCGAATGCAACGACAAGGGCGGCGACCGGATGCGCTGGCGTCATGGTTTATGGGTGTTGTGAGACGCGAGCCGGGATCCGGATGCGGGCGCGCACGCGCCTGCAATGGAGCGGGTGCGTCCTGGTATATCGACGCGTCCGGCCCACGACTGATGAGGCATTTTGTGCTTTTGTGCCGCAGGCGTCGCGACGAGCCCCACGAACAGGGCCCCGGCGGCGCTCGCAGGGCGATGGACCGCTTTCGCGGCGACGCAACGGCCATGCGCACGCAGGTCAACTAGACTCATCAGCTGACATTCATTGAGTTCACGAGGAGAGACGGCTTGCCGCTCTCGCTCTGGGGGGCCGTCGATTGCTGCTCGCAGGGGGTTCGTCATTGTCGAACCGGATGCGGGCCGGCATCGAAGGGCGGTGCTGTTGCCATCCGGGGAGGACTGATGGGGATATTTTCCGACAACCAGGGCGGCACGCCCGCGCGCCACATCCCGATCGGAAGGAGCCTGCTGACGTCCTCGCTGGCCGTCGCCGCCCTGTCGCTGGCGCTGGCCTTCGGCGGCATGCAGGCCCTCCTGTACGAGCCCGCCCGACGTGCCGTCGCCCAGGCCGAACTCGATGGCTCGACGCGCCAGGTCGATGCCGCGCTGTCCGGCCTGTTCAAGCGCGTGGACACGATCGCCCGGCTGCGCCGCGACTGGGGCGCGCTGGGCATGCTCTCCACCGGCGACGAAGCCGGCATCGTCCGCCTGCTCGGCACGGAGCTGATGCACGAACCCGATGCCTCCTCGGTCACCATCGCGGACGACAGCGGCCGCGAAGTGTTGTTGCACAAGGCGGCGCCGGACGTCTTTCGTACGCGGGCGACCGATCCGGATGTCCACCGCGGCACGGAAGTCGATACGAGCTGGACCCGGGACGGGCAGCTCATCGAGCGCAAGGTCGGCAACAGTGACTACGACGCGCGGCAACGGCCCTGGTTCCGCCAGGTCCATGAAACCCCGCCGGGCCCCGACGTGGTCTGGACGGCCCCGTTCGTGTTCCGCTCGACCGGCAAGCCCGGCCTGTCGGCGGTCGTGCAGTGGCGGTCTCCGGACGGTCGCATGAACTCCAGCACGACCGACCTGACCCTCGACGACATCTCGCAGTTCACCCGCCGCCTGGAGGTGAGCCCGCATGGCTTTGCCGCCGTGCTGACCGCCGACGGCAACATCGTGGGGCTGCCTGGCGGCATTGCCGCGGTCGCCGACGCGCGCGCACCCGGCCTGCTGCTCAAGCCGGTCGCCGCCCTGGGCCAGCCCGTGCTCGACGCCGCATTCGAGCTCTGGCGCGCGCAGGGATCGCACGCCGGGGCGCGCCTGCGGTTGCAGTCCGCGGGCCAGGCGTGGCTCGCCAATTTCTCCAGGATCGAGCTCGCGGGACGCGCATCGCTCTACGTCGTCGTCGTGGCACCCGAATCCGACTTCGCGCTCGTCGGCGCGGCGCAGTGGATGACCCTCGCGGCCATCCTGCTGGTGACCGTCGCGCTCACGGCCTGGGTGGCGCTGCGCGGGGCGCAGCGGTTTGCGCGTCCGCTGCGGCAACTGGCTTCGGAGAGCGAGCGCATCGGCCGGCTCGATCTCGATCGCCCGGTGCAGGTCGCCAGCCGCTGGCAGGAGGTGGCCGACACCGCGACCGCCCAGGAATCGATGCGCCGGGGCCTGCTGCGCGCCACCGAAGGCCTCGAAGCGGCGGTCGAACGGCGCACGCAGCAACTGACCGTCGCCGTCGAGGCCGCGGGCGAAGCCTCGCGGGCGAAGGCCTCGTTCCTGGCCAACATGAGCCACGAGATCCGCACGCCGATGAACGCCATCCTCGGCCTCACCACGCTGCTGCAGAAGACGTCCGTCACGGACACCCAGCGCAGCTACCTGACCCGCCTCGACGACGCCGGACGGCTGCTGCTGCACATCGTCAACGACGTTCTCGACTTCTCGAAGATCGAGGCCGGCAAGCTGGCGCTCGAACACTCGGAATTCTCGCTGGACGACCTGCTGCAGCGGGTGAGCAACATGCTGGTGCCCATCGTCCGCGACAAGCCGCTGGAAGTGGTGATGCGGCGCGCGCCGGACGTGCCCAACCTGCTCGTCGGCGACGCGGTGCGGCTGGAGCAGGTGCTGATCAACATCGCCGGCAACGCCGTCAAGTTCACGGCCTCGGGCGAGGTGTTCGTGCAGGCCTCGCTGGGCGCGTCGCATCCCGAGCGCATGGAGGTGACGTTCGCGATCCGCGATACCGGCATCGGCATGAGCGAGCAGCAGCTCCAGCAGCTGTTCCAGCCGTTTCGCCAGGGCGACGACTCGATGGCGCGCCGCTTCGGCGGCACGGGTCTCGGCCTCGCGATCAGCAAGCACCTGGTGGAGCTGATGGGCGGAACCATCCACGTCGACAGCACGCTCATGGCCGGAAGCACCTTCCACTTCTCGCTCCCGCTGAGCGCGCCGGCCGCAGGCGACGGCAGCAGCCCGTCGAAACCGTGGCACGCGCTGAGCGGCCTGCGCGCGCTCGTCGTCGACGACAACGCCACCTCGCTCGCCGCGCTCTGCGAGATCCTGTCGTCGTTCGACATCGCCGTCCACGGCAGCGCGCGCCCCGAGGCGGCCATCGACGAGTTCGTGCGTGCCGAGGCCGCCGGGCAAGGCTACGAACTGGTGCTGGTGGACTGGAGCCTGCCGGATCTCAACGGACTGGAGGTGATCCAGCGCATGCGCGAGCAGGCGCCGTCGGCCAGCGCCGAGTTCATCATGATCAGCGCGGAAGACTACATCCGTGCCGAGCAGCGCATCAAGGGAGCGCATCTGGCGGGCCTGGTCTCGAAGCCCGCCACGCCGTCGTCGCTGCTCGATGCGATATTGGCAGGCCTCGGGGAGCGCGACACGCGCAACGGCGGCCCGGACTTCCTGGCCGCGGCCGACCAGGCGCTGGCGAACCAGGGCAGGCATGTCCTGTTGATCGAGGACAACGAAGTCAACCTGCTCATCGCGAGCGAATTCCTGAAATCCGCCGGCGTGCGGGTGACGACGGCCTCCAGCGCGCCGGAGGCCATCGCCCTCGTCGCGAGCGGCATCGATTTCGACCTGCTGTTCATGGATGTCCAGATGGCCAACATGGACGGCCTCGAAGCCACGCGCGCCCTGCGGGCCATGCCCGGCGGCGCGCACCTCATCATCGTCGCGCTGACCGCGCATGCGATGCCGGGCGACCGCGCGCGCTGCCTGGCCGCCGGCATGGACGACTACCTCGCCAAGCCCTTGTCCTACGACGCGCTTCTCGCGTGCCTGCGCCGCTGGTTCCACTCCTCTGCCGCTGCCCGCTGACGGCCTGGCCACGGACGCGTCGCGCAGATCGGCGCACGTACCCCCACGCAACACGGCGGAGACCCGCCCGTTGTACCCTGCGTGCATGAGTTCCCTGCCCTCTTCCAACGACGACGCCACCTGGCCGGACACCGCGCGCAGCCACTGGCACTGGCGCGGCCAGGCCCGTCCCCCGTTCGCGCATGCGCCGGCCGCCGGCCAGGAATCCGTGTGGGACTACCCGCGCCCGCCGCGCATCGAGGCCGACCCGCGCGAGGTGGTCATCCGCTGGGGCACGCGCGAGGTCGCGCGCAGCGTGCGTGCGCTGCGCGCGCTCGAGACCGCGCATCCGCCCAGTTTCTACATCCCGCTGGCCGACATCGCCGCCGGCCTGCTGGAGCCCGCAGAAGGCACGTCGCTGTGCGAATGGAAGGGGCCGGCGCGCTACTGGTCGCTGGTGGACGGCGGCCGGCGCCTGGCCAAGGTGGCGTGGAGCTACCCGCATCCGCTGGCGGGCTCGGAGGCGTTGCGCGACGGCGTCGCGTTCTACTGCCACGCGCTGGAATGCTCGGTGGGCGGCGCGATCGTCACGCCGCAGCCGGGCGGCTTCTACGGCGGCTGGATCACGCCCGAGCTGGTCGGTCCGTTCAAGGGCGAGCCGGGCAGCGAAGGCTGGTGACCCCCTGAATGCAGAACGGGGCCGCGGCCCCGTTTCGTTTCTTACCAGCCGCCGCCGTCGTCACCGCCGCCGGACGGCGTGAAGTTGTCCGAGCCGCCGCCAGCATCGCCGCCCCAGTCGTTGCCGCCGGAGCCGAAGTCGATCGGCCGGTTCTCCAGTTCGGTGGCGGCCTGGTTCGAGCCGTTGTCGAGCATGCCGCCCTGGGAACCATAGTTGTTCCCGTAGTTCTCGTCGCGGTGGTTGCCGTCGATCATCTTCTCGACCAGCATGCCGGCCGCGAGACCGCCCGCGGCCGCCAGGCCGGTGCGCAGCATGCCGCCGCCGGGCGCCTGGCCGTAGCCGGGGCCATACCCCGGGCCGTAACCCGGTTGCTGCATGCCGGGCTGCATGCCGTAGCCGCCCTGGGGCGCGTAGCCGCCGGTGGCCATGTTGTTGGCGACGGCGCGGCGCGACACCGCGCGGAAGATCAGGAACGCGACCACGGCGAAGCCCAGGCCCCAGACCCAACCCGGGATGCCGTTGCCGGCCGGCTGCGGCCGGATGGCCGGCGCCATGTTCACGTGCGACGGCGCCACCTGCGTGCCGGCGGCCGGCCCGGCCTGCTCGCGCTCGAGCAGGCGCTCGAAGCTGCGGAACTTGTCGGGATCGGTGGTGAAGGTCAGTGCCGGGTCGATCTCGCGCGCCTGGCGCGCCTGCGCGGCCGCGTCGCTGAACTTCGCGTCGTGCGCCAGGATCTCGGCGTAGAGATAGTGCGCCTTGGCGCTCTGCGGCTTCGCGGCGACGACCTCCTGCATCATCGTCTCGGCCTTGGGATAGTCCCCGGCCTTGACGGCGCCTTGCACATCGCTGGTCGACGGCAGGGCCATGGCGGCGGCGGACCACAGGGCGGCGGCACAGGCGACCGCCAACAGCATCTTGCGTTTCATCTTTCGTGTCCTTTCAGACGGAGGGCTGCCGACATCATGCTCTCTTGCGCATCGGCGTTTCTCGCAGGCTACATGGGGCCGGTGGAGCGGCCGTCAAGAGCCGCCGCACAGCTTTTCGCATGCTGCGTTTTCACAACAGCAGCAAGCCGCGCGCCCAGGTTCGACCACCCCCGCGCCGACACCCATTTTTACCTCGCTAGGGGTGGACGCCGACCGGCGACAGGCAGACGATGCCCCCACGCCCGTACGCCGGGCCCCCTCGCAAAGGAAGCACCATGGCCAGCAGACACACCATCCCGGGCAGCGATCGACAAGCGCTGCAAGGCGCCAAGGCCGTCGGCCCGGCTCGACCGGACGAACGCATCGAAGTGACGCTGCGCCTGCGCGCGAAGACGCTGGCCGCCAACGCGCTCACCGCCAGCGGCACCGGCGACGACACCCATCCCGGCCAGCGCAAATACCTCACCCGCGAACAGTTCGCCGCCGCCCACGGCGCCGACACGCAGGACCTGGCCCTCGTCGCCGGCTTCGCCAAGGCGAATGCCCTGGTCGTCGTCGAATCGGACGCCGCGCGGCGCAGCGTCGTGCTGTCGGGCACCACGCAGGCGATGAACAACGCCTTCGGCGTCAGCCTGCAGCAGTACGCGCACGCCGGCGGCACTTACCGCGGCCGCACCGGCAGCATCAGCGTGCCCGGCGACCTCGCAGGCGTCGTCGAAGGCGTGTTCGGCCTGGACGACCGGCCGGCCGCCGATCCGCACTTCCAGCGCCACGAGCCGGTGCTGGGCATGCGCTCCGTCGCGGCGCAGTCGTTCACGCCGCCCGCGCTGGCCACGCTGTACGACTTCCCCGCCGGCGCCGACGGCAGCGGCCAGTGCGTCGGCATCATCGAATTGGGCGGCGGCTACAAGCCGGCCGATCTCAGCGCGTATTTCGCGTCGCTGGGCATCGCGACCCCCACCGTGAAGGCCGTCCTGGTCGATCACGCGAAGAACCATCCCACCAACGCCAACAGCGCCGACGGCGAGGTGCTGCTGGACATCGAGGTGGTCGGCGCCCTGGCGCCGAAGGCCACGATCGCCGTCTACTTCGCGCCCAACACCACGCAGGGCTTCCTCGACGCGATCACCACCGCCGTGCACGACAGCGTCAACAAGCCCTCGGTGATCTCGATCAGCTGGGGCGGCGCGGAGTCCACCTGGACCGCGCAGGCGATGACGCAGTACGACCAGGCCTTCCAGGCCGCGGCGGCGATGGGCGTCACGGTCTGCGTGGCCGCCGGCGACAACGGCTCGTCGGACGGCGTGGCCGACGGCCAGGTGCACGTCGACTTCCCGGCCTCCAGCCCCAACGTGCTGGCCTGCGGCGGCACCAAGCTGCTGGCCAGCAGCGCCACCACGATCGCGTCCGAGACGGTGTGGAACGAAGGCGCCACCACCAGCGCCACCGGCGGCGGCGTGAGCGCCTTCTTCCCGTTGCCCGCGTACCAGGCCAACGCCGGCGTGCCGGTGAGCGCCGGCGCGGGCGGCACGGCCGGCCGCGGCGTGCCCGACGTCGCCGGCGACGCCGACCCGGCCACCGGCTACGACGTGCGCGTGGACGGCCAGACCTTCGTGATCGGCGGCACCAGCGCGGTGGCGCCGCTGTGGGCCGGCTTGGTCGCGCTGATGAACCAGAAGCTGGGCCATCCGGTGGGCTTCCTGAACCCGATGCTGTACGGCTCGTTGCAGGGCAAGGGCGCGACGCACGACATCACGACGGGCAACAACGGCAGCTACAGCGCCAAGGCGGGCTGGGACCCCTGCACGGGATGGGGCTCGCCCGATGGCGCGACGTTGTTGAAGGCGCTGGGCACCTGAGCCTGGGTCGGCGGCTCGCGCAGGCGCCCCCCCTGGGCGCCGCACGCTGGTGCCCGCGCAGGCGGCACGCGCGCCACCGCGCACGCGGAGACCCTTGAAAGAAAAAACGCCCCGGTCGGCCGTGGTGCGGCATCGGCGCGCCGACACCGGAAACGTGTCAGCGCGCCCGGTGCAGCGCAATCAGAAGCGATAGGTAACGCCGGCCGCAAGTGCGCGTCCCGTCGGGTCGGCATAGCGGCCGTCGTACCCGACCTGGTTGCCGCCCACGACCTTGAGCGAAAGCGGCGGCCGCGTATTGAAGAGGTTGCTGATGCCGAACGTGACGCGAAGGTTCTTCGAGTACTGCCAGCGCGTCTGCCAATCGGCGACCGTGTAGGACGAGACGCGGCCGTTGTAGGCCACGCCAGCGCCTTCCGATCCGTCGGGATTGAGCACCGACACATTGCCCGAGTCTGCGGTGAACGCCTGGTCGGCATAGCCCGACTTGTAGTTCAAGGCGAACGTGTGCGTGAAGTCGCCGTACTGCAGCCCCAGCATCAGGCGCACGATGTCGCGGAACACGACGTTGTTGTCCCCGCCGAACTTCCCGAGGTCGGTCTGCTTGCCGCCGGGAAGCTCGTAGTCGGCCTTGAGCATGTGCGTGCCGCTCAGGTCGGCCGAGATCTTGCCGAACGAAGTGTTCGTGCCCACGTTGATTTCCCAGTCGAGGCCCTGGTAGTTGGCCTTGCCGGCATTGAACGGCTTCTGGATGAGGGCCACCGTCTGATACCCGGCGGGATCCTGGTAGGGGCTCACGAACAGGTCGGTCAGCGACGAGGCGTTGGCGAACGCGTAGCCCTCGGGCATGCCCGACAGGATCTGGTTCTTGAGCTTCACGCCCCAGTAGTCGAGGCCCACCGAGAACGTCTTGGCCGGCTCCCAGCGTCCGCCCAAGGTCCATTGCTGCGACGACTCGGCCTTCAGGCCCGCCTCGCCCTTGTTCGGATTGCCCGCCGAGATCAGGTCCCATTGCTGGGTGCCCGTCCCGTTCGCAATGCAGGTGGGCGTGCCCGGGAAGGGGCAGACATACGAGCCCGAGGTGTTGGTGCTGAAGGCCAGCGGCGCGGCGACCTGGTTGACCGACGGCGCCTTGAATCCGGTGCCCACGGATCCGCGCAGCAGGAAGCTGTCCACCGGCTGGGAGCGGAAGCTCAGCTTGAACGTGGGGCGGCTGAAGCTGTTGCCTTCATCTTCCGCAGGCAGCGCCGTGAGGTTGTTCGCCACCTGCGTGAAGGGCATGTCGTTGTGCACGCGGTCGTAGCGGTCGAAGCGGACCGAGGCCGTGACATCCATCTTCTTGGCCACCGGCATCAGCAGTTCGGCGAACACGCCGTAGTTCTTGCGGCTGGCCTCCATCGGAACGTAGCCGTAGAAGCCGCCGACGGCGTAGTCGGTCTTGCCGGCCTGGCCGATGGTGCCGTTGCCGAACTCCGCCAGGTCGCTCGTTTCCTGCTTGAGACGCTGGTCCGTGAAATCGAGGCCCAGGCCCAGCGAGGATTGGCCGCCCGGCAGCGCGAACAGATCCTTAGACGCATGCAGGCTGAGCACGTTCTGCGAGACCTTGGTGTGCAGGAAGGTGCCGTGCAGCACCG
>FTIR01000323.1_pt4 | contig 14659 bp, 17 predicted proteins | sample 1658041 | NCBI WGS metagenome assembly FTIR01 (sample SAMEA3914793, study PRJEB12502) | metagenome | biome: forest; material: soil | place: Canada | collected 2011-07-03 | depth 0.3 m | reverse complement strand
GCTGCTCACCGACGACGGCCTGGGCTTTCGCCGTCCGGGCGTGTCGCTGGACGTGCTGGGCCACCTGCGCAAGGGCAAGTGGTCCATCCAGGATCAGCTCGACCTGCACGGCCTGCGCCGCGACGAGGCGCGCGAGGCCGTGGGCGTGTTCATCCGCCACGCCGAGCAGCGCGGGCTGCGCTGCCTGCGCGTGATCCACGGCAAGGGCCACGGCTCGCCGGGGCGCGAGCCGGTGCTCAAGTCCAAGGTGCACAAGTGGCTGGCGCAGCGCCAGGAGGTCATCGCGTTCGCGCAGGCGGCCGGGCCGCAGGGCGGCGCGGGGGCGGTGATCGTGTTGCTGGCGGCCTGAACGTCAGACGAACGGCCGGCTCAGGAAGCGCGATCCCGCCAACCCGAATCGCCACGGCTGGTCGACCGCCTTGGAGATGCCGATGCGCGGGCCGGCGATCGTCTCCACGGCGTCCTCCGGGGCGGCCACGAAGAATGGTGGGCGGTCCAGCGCGAGCCCGTAGTGCGCCATCGTGATGCCCAGCGCCTGGCCCAGCCGACCCGGGCCCGCGCACAGCAGGCGCAGGTCGGCGAGCCCGCGGCGCGCCTGCATCTGCTCGATGCCCGCAAGCGGCTCCAGCGCGCGGATCAGCACCCCCGCGCCATGCCCTGCGGGCCGGCAGGTGAAGTTCAGGCACCAGTGGAGACCGTGCGACCGGTAGATGTAGGCGTGCCCCGACGGCCCGAACATGGCCGCGTTGCGCGGCGTCGGGCCCCGGTGCGTATGCGAGGCCGGGTCGGACTGGTCGTAGGCCTCCGTCTCCACGATGACGCCGCCGACGCCGTCCACCAGCAGCGTGGCGCCGATCAGCGCGCGCGCGACCTCGTCCGACGGCGCGTCGAAGGCTATGCCGCGGTCGGCGCGCCGGGTCATCGCGCGTCGGCGAGCAGTTGCAGCGTCATCGGGTCCGGCTGCGCGTCGAAGTATTTCTCCAAGGCCCGCGCAAAGACGCCGTCCGGCCCGTCGACGGCGAGAAACAACGTCAGGCACGAACGCAGCTTCAGGTCGTCGGGCGAGCCGAAGATCTCGTGGGCCGAGCGGCCCTGCACGGCCAGCAGCGCGGCGACGCAGGCGCGCAGCCGCTCGCCCAGGATCGGGTGCGCGAGATAGGCCGACGCCTCGGCCAGGGATTCCAGGCCGAAGCGGCGCGCCATCTCGCTGCGCCCCAGGCCGCGCAACTGCGGGAACACGAACCACATCCAGTGCGTGCGCTTGCGCCCGGCGCGGAGTTCGGCCATCACGGTCGCGACGTGCGGCGCCTGGGCGGCGACGAATCGGGAGAGATCGTCGTTCATGGCGTCTCGCCGCCCTCGACGAAGGCGCGCAGGCGTTCCAGCGCGTCGTCCCATTGCCGGGAGATGCGATCGAGCTGTGCGTGCACGTCGCGCAGGCGCTGCGGCCGCAGGCGCCAGATGTGCTCGCGCCCGCGCCGCTCGCCGGCCACGAAGCCGGCGGCGGACAGCACCTGCAGATGCTTGGTGATGGCCTGGCGCGTGACGGCGGACTTCTCGCTCATCTGCGCGATCGACTCCGGCCCGCTGGCGGCCAGGCGCATCAGCAGTTGCAGCCGGGTCTCGTCGCCCAGCGCGGCGAACAGCGGCGCGGCGGCCTGCGCGCGGCGCGCGGACGCGGCGTCAGGCGACATAGGCCTGGATGTTGTCCAGTTGCTCGGCCCAGCCGCGTTCGTTCATGCGGAACGCCTCGGCGATGCGCTCGGGCGGCAGGCGGTCGAAGCCGGACTCGATCACCGTCACCAGCGTGCCGCCGTCCTGCGGTTCGAGCAGGAACTCGACGAGCGTCATCGGCTCCGCCGAGTAGTCCTTCTTCATGTCGACCGCGTACGGATGCCAGCGGTACGCGAAGCGCGTCTCGGGTTCCAGCGCCTCGGTCAGCAGCGTGAAGCGCACGTGCTCCCAGCCCTGATACGTGATCTGGCCCGACGTCGCCTGGCCGACGACGAACGCCGACTCCAGCTTGACGTGGAACCAGGTGCCGAACTGATCGGCGTCGGTGATGGCGCGCCACACGCGCGACGGCGGCGCCTTGATGAGCAGATGCTTGCGGATCTCGTTCGTGCTGGACATGCGGGCCTCCTTGACGTGACGCCTTTGTAACGCCGTCGCCGCAATCATGCAACTCCATGGTTGCATATAAGGATTGCACCGGGAACGCTGGTCGACCGGGCCGGCGGGCAGGCCTGCACGGATTCGCGGACGTGCCCATAATCCCCGCCATGCTGCACACGCCACCCCCGTTCCGTCTCGCCCTGGCCCTTGGCCTGGGTCTCGCCACGCCGGTCTTCGCCGCCGACGCGCCCGAGGCGCAACTGAGCGCCATCGCCGAGGCCGTCGACCCGCAGGCGCTGCACGCCACCATCGAGAAGCTGGTCGGCTTCGGCACACGCCACACGCTGTCGGACACCGTCTCCGAGACCCGCGGCATCGGCGCCGCGCGCCGCTGGACGAAGGCCCGCTTCGAGGCGATCTCGCGCGAATGCGGCGGCTGCCTGGAGATCGTCACGCCGTCGCAAATGGTCACCGGCAAGCGCGTCCCGACGTCGACCGAGGTCATGGACGTGGTCGCGATCCAGCGCGGCACCGGCGATCCGGGCCGCGTGGTGGCCATCACCGGCCACATCGACTCGCGCGTCACCGACGTGATGGACGCCACCCACGACGCCCCCGGCGCGAACGACGATGCGTCCGGCGTGGCCGCGGTGCTGGAATCGGCGCGCATCCTCTCGAAGCGCAAGTTCGCCGCAACCATCGTCTACGGCGTGCTGTCCGGCGAAGAGCAAGGCCTGTACGGCGGCAAGGTGCTGGCGGGCCTTGCGATTGAACGTGGTTGGCGGGTGGAAGCCGACCTGAACAACGACATCGTCGGCAACAGCCACGGCCAGGACGGCGTCAACGACAACGGCGTCGTGCGCGTGTTCTCCGAAGGCACCAAGGCGCTGGAGACGCCCGAGCAGGCCGCGAAGCGCCGCTACAACGGCGGCGAGGTGGATTCGCCGTCGCGCAACCTGGCGCGCTTCGTGGCCGGCCTGGCCGAGCGCACGCTGGTGAACTTCCGCGTCAACATGGTCTACCGCACCGACCGCTACGGCCGCGGCGGCGACCAGGTGGAGTTCCTCGAGCACGGCTTCCCCGCGCTGCGCTTCACCGAGCCGCACGAGGACTACCGGCGCGAGCACCAGGATCTGCGCACCGAGCAGGGCGTGCCCTACGGCGACACGATAGACCGCGTGGACTTCGACTACCTCGCGCAGGTCACGCGCCTGAACGCGATCACGCTGGCCGCGCTGGCCAACGCACCGGCGCCGGTCCAAGGCGTCGCGATCTCCGGCGCGGTGACCACCGATACCGTGCTGAACTGGACGCCGCAACCCGGCGTCGCCAGCTACCGCGTGTGGTGGCGCGACACCACCGCGCCGCAGTGGCAGCACAGCCGCACCTACGCGGCGGGCGTCGACCCGGGCCATGCGGTGCTGAAGAACGTCGACCTCGACGACTTCTTCTTCGGCGTGTCGGCCATCTCGGCCGACGGCTGGGAATCGCCGGTGTCGTTCCCCGGCGACGCCGGCAGCTTCTAGCCTCTCGCGGTGCGAAACGTGATCGACCAGCGCAGTTCGTCGACCGGCGCCACGCTGTGCTGCCAGCCCCAGCGCGCCGGCCCGCGCATCGCGTAGATCGAACGCGGCGCCGCGCGCAGCTTGATCACGTCGGCGCGCTTCGGTGCGACCGGCGGATAGGGGCGGAACCGCAGCACGGCCGTCGATCCCAGCGAGACGCCGAACACTTCCTCGTGGTCCGGCACGTCGCGATGCCAGCCCAGCGGCGTGCCCGGCGCGTACTCGGCCACCAGCGTGTGCGTGATCGCCGCGGGCGCCACGCCCGCCCAGCGCGCGACACGCGCGCGCAGCGGATGCAGTTCCGCGATCAGTTCACGCGCCGGCAACAGCTTGTTGGCGTCGTAGTCGTAGCTTCCGCCGAAGCTGACGACGCGGCGGCGCGCGGTGTATTGCTTGTAGAGGGCCGCGGCCAGCGGCAGCGAGCGGATCAGCGCGATCAACGCCTGCTCCTCGTCGCGCGTGACGAACTCGGGCTCGTACGTCAGCCCCGCGGGCAGGTTCGCCGGAACCGGCTCGGGCAGGTCGAACAACGCCCCCTGGGTCAGGCGACGCCTTCGATCATGCGCGCGGCGATCGCGCGATGGAACGGCATGATGGCCGTCAGGTAGGCCCGGCCCCAGACGTTGTGCCAGCGCACGATGGTCGTGACCGTGGCGAAGCCGCCGGCCACGGAAACCACGATGCGGAAGTCCAGGTGCTTGTCGTCGAAGCCCATCACCACCTCGTCGGCCGACTGGCGGATGATGGGAAAGCCGCGCGCGGGCGCCGGCCGGAGCCCGACCAGGCGGCCCAGGCGGTTGCGCACGTCCATCAAGGTAAGGATCCACGTCGGACCGTGCGAAAAGGCCAGGCGCGTCGCCTCGATCGCGTCCATGCGATGCGGCGCCGGCACCTTGTAGGCATCGGCGAACTGGTATCCGGGCAGGATGCGCTCGCTGTCGATGCAGGGCGCAGCGGGGATCGCGGCGGGACGGCGTGTCATGCCCTCTACTGTATGTCGCGGACGCATGCCGCGGGCGAAATCCTTGATGAGGACACGGGCGTGCGCAGCTCGACAAGGCCCGCGGATTGCTCCGTGCCGCCTTTGTTTCCTGCGGCGCGTCACGGCGCCGGTGACGCCATGAACCTGCACGACTACGACGACTGGCTGGCCCCCTTGGCGTCGGCACTCGGTGCCATCCTGGTAGGCGTCCTCGTCTACGTCGCCGTGCGCCCGATCGCGCGCCGCCTCAGCCGCCACTCGCCGGTCGCCGGCGCCGTGAACCGGCAACTCGACAAGCCGTTGCGCTGGCTGCTGCCGCTGATCGCGGTGCAGGTCACGCTCGAAGGCGCGCCCGACGACCTGCCGCACGTCGACGGCGTGCGCCAGCTCGTCACGGTGCTGCTGATCGCCGCGTTCACCGCCGCGGCGATCGCGGCGGTGCGTGGCCTGACCGACGCGGTGACGGTACTGCATCCGCAGGACACGGCCGACAACCTCGAGGCGCGGCGCGTGCTGACGCAGACGCGCGTGCTCGCGCGCATCGCGATCGGCATCGCGCTGTTCGCGGGCGCGGCCTTCATCCTGATGACGTTCCCGCGCGCGCGCCAGTTCGGCACCAGCCTGCTCGCCTCGGCAGGACTGTCGGCCCTGGTGATCGGCCTGGCCGCGAAATCGGTGTTCGGCAACCTGCTCGCCGGCCTGCAGATCGCGCTGTCGCAGCCGATCCGCATCGACGACGTGCTGATCGTCCAGGGCGAGTGGGGCCGCGTCGAGGAGATCACCAGCACCTACGTCGTGCTGAAGATCTGGGACGAACGCCGCCTCGTCATCCCGCTGCAGTGGTTCATCGACAACCCGTTCCAGAACTGGACGCGCACCACGTCGCAGATCATCGGCAGCGTGTTCTTCTGGGTCGATTTCTCCGCCGACCTGGCCTCGCTGCGCGCCGAGGCCACGCGGCTGGCGCAGGGATCGAAGGATTTCGACGGCCGCGTGTGCCTTCTGCAGGTGGTGGACACCAGCGAACGCGCGATGCAGCTGCGCCTGATCGTGAGCTCGCCTTCGGCCGGCCAGAGCTGGGATCTGCGCTGCCTGCTGCGCGAAGGCCTCATCGAGCTGATGCAGCGCGAGCACCCCGAGGCGCTGCCCCGACTCCGTGCCGAGATGCGCGAGCCCGCGAGCGGACACGACAATGGACGAGAACTGGACGCCCGGATCGCCGGACAGCGCACCGACCGTGGCGGCGCCGGAGTCAACAACGACACGGGGATCACCAGTCTCACGGCACCGACCGGGGGCGTCATTCCGCCCGCCGAACCGCCCCGTTGAGCACACGCCGCGGCGCACACAAGACCGCATCTTTCGCACCTCCGTCGGGTGCCCCATCGGGTATGTCGTGCGATAGGCAACGGCAATCGAATTTCGGGACTCCCGCCGGGAGCTGCTCATCAGTGGGTAACGTTTCGTAACGCGCGTTTCATCATGAAAGTCAATGCCATAAAAAAGGGATGAGCTCGACAGAAAATTCGTGAACCACCTCACGCGTTCTCGAAATCAACGGTTTCTGCCCAACACTTTCTGACAGCGGTCGTCACGGAACGCGACGACAATTGGGTTTCCCCCTAGTTCGAAAGCGCTCCCTCCGGCGCTGCCAATCTCATGAAACGCCGCACGATGCTGAGCCTGCTGGCTTCCCTGCCGGCAGCGACCGCTTTTTCCAAGGAGTCGGGCAACCTGGTCCTCGGCCAGTCGGCGCCCAACACTGGCCCGTCCGCGCAACTGGGCATCCAGCTCAACCGGGGCGCGCGCCTGTACTTCGACAAGGTCAATGCCGCCGGCGGCGTCAACGGCCAGAAGATCGAGTTGCGCATGCTCGACGACGGCTACGAGCCGCCACGCGCCAAGGCCAACACCGAAACCTTCCTGAACGACGACGTGTTCGCGTTGTTCGGCTACGTCGGCACCCCCACCTCGCTGGCCGCGCTGCCGCTGGTCAAGGACTCAGGCATCCCGTTCTTCGGGCCGTTCACCGGCGCGATGGCGTTGCGCCAGCCGCCGTTGCGCAACGTGTTCCACGTGCGCGCCTCCTACGACGACGAGACGGCGCTGATCGTCAACCAGCTGCACAACCTGGGCCTGACGAAGATCGCCGTCTTCCGCCAGAGCGACAGCTACGGCCAGGCCGGCCTCGACGGCGTGACGAAGGCGCTGAAGGCGCTCAACCTCGCCCCGGTGGCCGTCGGCACGGTCGAACGCAACACCGTCAAGGTGGAAGAAGCCGTCAAGACCATCGTCGCCGCGCAGCCGGACGGCGTGGTGCAGATCAGCTCGTACAAGAGCTGCGCCGCGTTCATCCGCCAGGCGCGCAAGGCCGGCTATGGCGGCCAGTTCTTCAACGTGTCGTTCGTCGGCACGAAGGCGCTGTCGGACGAGCTGAACAAGGACGCCCTGGGCGTCGTGGTCAGCCAGGTGATGCCCTACCCGTTCTCGGAAGCCGTGCCCATCGTGCGCGACTACCTGGACGCAGTGAAGGCCGCCGGCGGCGATGCCTCGGTCAACTACTCCAGCCTCGAAGGCTACGTCGACGCACGCGTCTTCGTCGAGGGCCTGCGCCGCGGCCGCGCCAACACGCGCGAAGGCCTGGCCACCGGACTCGAGTCGCTGCAGCACGTCGACTTCGACGGCTTCAACCTGAACTTCGGCCGCGAACACGCGGCGTCGCACTTCGTCGAGCTGTCGATGCTGACGGGCGACGGCGGCGTCAGGCGCTGACCGTCGACCGTCATCGGATTCAACCGCCGCCCAGCCAGCGCGGGATCGGGCGTGGCCGGTGGTTCAACACGAGGCCGGCCAGGCGATCCGGGCCGAGGCGGGCCTCGGCCAGCGCCTGTTGCGCGGCGTGGCGCGACGTGCGGCGTGCGTCGACCACCATCACGCAGGCATCCACTTCGGCCAGCAGCGCGCCGCACGCACCCAGCGACGGCGCATCGAGCACGGTCAGCGCGAAGCCGGCGCGCAGCGCCTTCAGGCCCTTGCGCACGGCGTCGGGGCGATACAGCAGCGAGCGTTGCGCCAGCACGCCGCGGCCGAGGCGCCACAGGCGGTCGGGGCCGGCGCCCGCAGGCGCAAGCCCCTGCAGCGAGCCGAGCATCATGATCTCGGACAGTCCGGCCGCGCCGCGCCGCCAGAGGTCGGTTTCGGCCGGCGGCGTGTCGAACGCGGCGTCCACCCAGACGACGTCGCCGTCCTGTTGCTCGGCGAGCGCATGGGCAAGCCCGCGCGCGACGAAGCTCTTGCCTTCGCCGGCGCGCGCGCTGCTGACGAGAATCACGCGGCCCGGCGACGCGGGCGCATCGCCTTCGCAAACGGGTTGCACGGTCGGGCCATGGCGGCGGGTCAGGTGGTCCAGCACACCGAGGCCGGTGCGTGTGAACAGCGTGGGGTCGTGAGCGGTCTTCATGCAGGCTCTGCCGGGCTGGCGTCCGGCGCATTCAGGGGCAGTCCAAGACAAGCGTTGCGCGCCTTCGCGGACAGGGTGGGAATCGCGTCGAGTACCGGCACGCCCAGTGCCCATTCCGCCTCGCGCGGCGAGCGCATGCGTCCGCCGCCCAGTTCGCGCAATGCGGCCACCAGCAGGCCGGCGGCGGTGCCCAGCAGCGCGACGGCGTTGCCTTTGCTTTCCTCGGGCGCGTCGCCGACGGCGCGGCCGCCGGCGTCCATCGGATCCCGGTGCGCGGCCACGCCGATCTGGTCGAGCTCGCGTTGCAGCTCGGCGAAGCGCTCCTGCGCGAGCTCGCGCGCGCGCTCGAGACGATCGAGTTCGACCTCCAGGGGCGTGTTCTCGCGCACGGTGCCGGCCAGGCGCTGCTGCTCGCCGGCGCGTTGCGGGGGCGCGTCGAGCACGTTCCCGGCGGCGGCGAGCGGGTGCGCTTCGTCCAGGCGCAGTTGCAGCACCTGCGTCTTCAACGCGACGGCCATCGGCCCCGCGCTGCCCCGCGCGGCCGCCGCCTCGGGATCGAGATCGAGATCGAGCTTGAGGCCGCCCTCGGCCGTCGCGTCGGCGTCGCCGATCTTGTCGCGGTCCGCGCGTCCGCCGTCCTCCACCAGCAAGGCGACGATCCGGTCCTCGCACTGGCGCAGGTCGTCCCGGGCCTGCGCGAGACTGGCCTCGATCGCAGCGGACGTCGCCTCGCCCGTGCGGCGATCCTGCCCGGTGCCGCGCTGCGGGTCGTCCTCGATGAACGGCTGCGCGTCCTGGCGCGCCGTCTGCATCTTGGTGGATGAGGCGTGGTGGCGCACGTAGGGCACCAGCGACACGCCAGCGCCCGCGAGCGCGCACAGCGCGATCAGGCCGGCCTGGCGGTACAGCACCGCGATCAGGTTGCGGACGAACCCGAACGAGCGATTCTTGACGGGCTTGCCCATGTCGGTGCTCATGTCATGGCGACCGCGGGCCGATGCGACGCCGTGGCGGCGGCGCGCGAGGCCGCCGCGGGCGCGGACACGAGCAGCGCATCGAGTCGCGCGTGAAGCCTGGCGCTGCCTGCGGCACCCGCGAATGTCGGGTCCGCGTGCACGACTTCGTGTCCGTGCACGCCGCCGCCGCGTGCGAGCCTCATCCCGCGCCGTCCGGCTTCCCGCATCAGCGCAAACGTCTTCCCGTGCGAGATCGACGGATCGATGACCACCACCTGCTGCACGGCCAGGCCTTCCAGGGCGACGCGCCACGCGCGGCGCGCACCGGCGCGGACACCCATCACGACGCACGGCCCGACACCGTGCTCGCGGCGCAGCCAGGCCACGACGCGTGCGACATCGTCGACGCAGCCCGGGTCGCCCGCCGGCGCGGCCCGGCGATCGCTGTCGCCGCTGCCGGCGAGGTCCAGGCGCAGCACGACGTCGCCCGCGGCCGCACGGTGGCGCGCCCAGGACACCCACATGCGGTGCGGCCCGATGCGGCGTTCGCCTCCCGGGGACAGCAGCACGATGGCACGTCGCGGCGACAGGGGCACGGTTTCGGGGGCCCCCGTGTCGCGCTCGCCCAGAACCCCCACCAGCGCCGGCCCCGCATCGACGTGGACGATGCGCTCCCGCACCGCGACACCGCCCGCCTGCAGCCGCATCCAGACCGGCGCCTCCGCGGCCGACAAGGCCAGCACCGCCGCCGTGGCCGCCTCCAGCCGCTCCGTGGCCAAGGCCGCATGGGCGCGGTCGTTGCCGGCGTCGGCGATGCCGAAATCCTCGATCGCCGGCACGCCGCGCGTCACCGTTGCGTCGGCGGCGCGCTCCTGCAGCCAGCGCACGATCTCGGCGATGGGCGCCACGGCCAAGCCGGCGGGATGCGGACCGGCCAGCGCGCCGGACAACTCCGCGTGCGCCCACTCGCGCACCTGCACGCCCATGCGCGCGAGCGCGTCCGCGGCGGCGCGGCCCGGCGCATCCGGTGGCCAGAGCAACAAGGCCTCCAGCACCGAGGTGGTGGCGGCCGAGGGCCACTTCAGCGCGGACAGCGCCTCCAGCTGGCGCACCGACTGCGTGAAGCCGCCCAGCGATACCGGCAGTTCCGCCGCGTCGAAGATCGCACCGGGCACGGATGCCCGCGTGCCCGGGCGGGCCGGCAGCATGCGCTGCTCCTGCACGAAGGCCCGGCCGCTGGCCACGGGCATCACGGCCACCAGCGCATCGACATCCCGGCGCCTGGCGGCGGCATGGGCGGCCAGCAAGGCGCCCAGTCGCAGCCCGACGAACGCCAGGCGTTCACAGCCGGACAACACCAGCGCCTGCGCGGCCGCGGCGTCGAAGGCCGCCAGCGCATCGGCGATCGCCGCCGTGCCGGTGGCGGCCGACGAGTCGCCCGTGTCGGGCCACTCGAAGCGCAGGCTGCCGAGGCCGCGCCCGGCGAGCTGGATCGCGAGCGCGCGCAGGCCGCCGTATCCCGCCACGTCCTCGTCGCCCCACGAACTGGCCAGCACCACCGCCAGCGACAACGCGGGCGCCGCGCCGATGCGTGACGCCGCAGCGGGCGCGTGCCACCACGCGACGCAGGTGTGGCCGGCCGCGGTCAACAGCAGCGCCTGCGGCGCAGGCGTGGCGGTGCCGGGCGCCATCAGGCCGGGATGGCCCGCATCAGCGCGCCACGGAGCGCGGCCGCGCGGTACAAGACGCTGCGCGCAAGCACCTCGAGATCGAACGCCCACGCTGGCGCCGACGCGCGGAGCGAGGCGAGTTTCAGAGCGGCGACGGCGCAGGCGGGATGCATGGTTACCAAAAGTATCAAAGGATTTTAGCGGGCGGCGGCGCGCCTTGCTGTCGGGAACTCTGGCACGTGGGCGGGACAGCGGGCGCAAAACCCTGCGCATTGCCAGATAAGTCACGCGACCCGGGGCGCGCGCGGCCGATGCTATGCACCGGGCTGCTTCGGCGCCGTCACCTCGCGCACCAGGCGGCGCAATCCTACCCAGGCCTGCAGAGGTATTTCGTGACCGCCGTCGAACGGCGACCAGCGCACGTCGGCCGCCCCGGCAACGAGCGCGTCTCGCAAGGATTGCCCCGCAGCAATCCCCAGGTTGGCATCGGCGCGTCCGTGCAACAGATCGACACGCACGCCGCGCAACCGGTGCAGCGCCGGCACCCATTCCGTGAACGCCAGGCGCGACGCCGACCACAACGCCAGCGCGGCGACGGTCAACGGCGGGGTCTGGAGCACGCAATCGAGCGCCAGCATCGCACCCTGGGAAAAGCCGGCGACGATCAACGGCAGTCCGGGCGCACGCTCGCGCAGCGCGTGCGCCGTCGCGTGCACGGCGTCACGGGCGCGCTCGCGCCCGGGCGGGTGGCTGTCGTGCAGGTCGGCCGGGCCGGCCTTCAGGCGGGCCGCGCGCAACGCGTCGTCCACCGGCCACCAGGCGCGGTGGCCGCCGTCGCGCTCGACGGGGCCGGACGGCAGCGCGACCAGCGCCGGCAGCCTCAGGGATCGCAGGATGGCCGCGAGCTGCGCGGGCGTCATGTCCAGCCCGTGCAGCAACAGCACCGCGGCGCGCGGCGTCCCGACTGCCGGGATCCATACGGTCGGGGGGTACAGGCCTTCGGTCGGCTGCGAGGAAGGGGCGTCGTGCTCGTTCACGGGGCGCATTCCGTGCGCAATGAAATGTCAGCCGGCGCGGTTGCGCATGTGGTCGGCGGTGTTGGCGAACGAGATCATCAGGCGCTCCTGCATGTCCTGCGTGAAGCCGCCCGCGGCGCCGATCTCGGCCATCGCGAGGCCCATGCAGGTGAGCCACTGGTCGCGCACGGAGACGCCGATCGGATACGGCAGGTGGCGCGCGCGCAGCCGCGGGTGGCCGAAGCGTTCGACGTAGAGATCGGGGCCGCCGAGCCAGCCGGTGAGGAACCAGGCGAACTTGTCGCGCGAGCCGTCCAGCGTCGTCGGGTGCAGCGCGCGCAACGGCGCGAAGTCGGGCTCGAGGTCCATCAGGTCGTAGAAGCGATCGACGAGCGCGCGCACGCCGACGCTGCCGCCCAGTTGTTCGAAGGGCGTCGGCGGTTTGGGATCGGCGGCGGGTTCTGTCATGCCCCGATTGTCGGGCGTCGCGCGGGCGCTCGCCCGCGCGGGGTCATGCCCGCAAGCGCGTTGCAGCGGCGATGACGGCCTGCGCCGCGGCGGAGCCGGGCAGGCAATCGAGCAGCAATTGGCGGCGCTTGACGGCATCGCGCACCGCCGGATCGATCGGCACCTCGCCGACGAACTCGAGCTTCACCGGCACTTCGAGGCCGGGGCTGACGAAGCGATCCACCACCTGCTGCAACTGGCCGCGGATGACGCGCCCCTCGCCGGGCTTGCTCACCTGGTTGACCAGCACGCGGATGTCGCGCCGGCCCTGCGTGGTGGCGAGCACCTTGATGGTGGCGTAGGCGTCGGTGAGCGACGTGGGCTCGGGCGTGGCCACGATCAGCACCTCGTCGGCCAGCGACACGGTGTAGAGCACCACGTCGGAAATACCGGCCCCCGTATCCAGGAGGATGCGGTCGAAGCGCGGCACGACCTTGTCGATCACGGCCACGAGCTGCTCGCGCACCTCGGGCGTCAGGCGCGAGTATTCCACCATGCCGGAGCCGGCCAGCAGCACCGAGAAGCCGCCGGGGGCCTCGAGGATGGCCTCGTCCAGCGTGTTCTTGCCGGTGAACACGTCATGCAGCGTGATCTTGGGAAACAGGTTCAGCACCACGTCCAGATTCGCGAGTCCCAGGTCGGCGTCTAGCACCAGCACCTTCTCGCCCTGGCGCGCGAGCGCCGTGGCCAGGTTGGCCGACAGGAAGGTCTTGCCCACGCCGCCCTTGCCGCTGGTGATGGCGGTGATGCGTGCGCGGCGTCCGGCGACAGCGCGAGGCGCTGCGGTCGTATTCATGACTGATCTTCCCCAAAGATGGACGACGCGAACAACAAGCCCTTTTCCTCGGCCGAAACCACGGAGACGGGCGTCGGCTCGAGGCAGGTGCGGTTGCGGCCCTCGGACTTGGCGCGATAGAGCTGGAGGTCGGCGCGCTCCATCCAGACGGCCGGCGTCGAACGCACCCACTGCGGGGCGTATGCGCCGCCGATGCTGATCGTGCAGCCGAGCGGCTGGCCGCCGACCAGCGAGATCACCTGGCCCTCGACGCCGGCGCGGATGCGCTCGGCCACCGCCGAGCCGAAGGCCGGCGGGCAATTGGGCAGGATGATGGCGAATTCCTCGCCGCCGATGCGCGCCACCAGGTCCATCGGGCGGACGGTGGCGTTGAGCGCCTCGGCGACGGCCTTGATGACCAGGTCCCCGGCAACGTGCCCGTGGTGGTCGTTGATGCGCTTGAAATGGTCGATGTCCACCATCAGCAGCAGCGCCGGCTCGCCGGAGCGCGCCACGCGGTCGGATTCGCGGGCGATCGCGTTCTCGAAATTGCGCCGGTTCGCCAAGCCCGTCAGGCCGTCGCGGCTGGACAGGTCGCACAACGCGTCGATCAGCGACTGCAGCCACGGCGCGCTGCCCGCGACGCCCGCGGGCAGCCCCTGTCCGGACTGCGACAGCAGCGACAGCGCCTGTTCCAGGCGCAGCGCGTCCGGGGCGGTGGGTTGCAGGAAATGAGGCTTCGAGTTCACGGGAAACGGCTTTGCAGGGGAGGCATCCGGGCGGTGTGAGTAGACGCTATTTCGGTTCCAGCCGAGTCTACAGCCGGCCCCACGGCGCCCGGAACCGGGAAAAGAGCCGCATTTCGACCCCAACTCGGCCCGCCGCGCAGGGGCAAGACTCTTGAGACTGGCTCCCACTGACCGATAACCCCATACCGAACCCTCGGACTACGGGCAGACCACCTTGACGATGAGCACCGACCTCGCTTCCTTAGCCACCGCCGACGCCGCCAGCCACGAATTCACATTCAGCAACGGGGATTTCACGCGCGTGCAGAAGCTGATCTACCAGCGTGCGGGCATCAGCCTGCACGACGGCAAGCGGGCCATGGTCTACAGCCGCCTGTCGCGCCGCCTGCGCGAGACGGGCGACCGCAGCTTCGCCGACTACCTGAACGGCCTGGAAGGCGCCAGCGGTGCCGCCGGCGACGTGGAGTGGCAGGAGTTCATCAACTGCCTGACGACGAACCTGACATCGTTCTTTCGCGAGGAACACCATTTCCTCGCGCTGGCCGAGGCCTTGAAGACCCTGGCCGGCAAGCCGATCCGCATGTGGTGCAACGCGGCGTCCACCGGCGAAGAGCCGTACTCGATCGCGATGACGCTGCTCGAGGCCGGCTGCGGCAACGCCAGGCTGCTGGCGACGGACATCGACACCAAGGTGCTCGCCACCGCCCAGCGCGGCGTCTACGCGGCCGACGCGCGCGGCCTGTCGCCGCAGCGCCTGCAAAAGCACATGATGCGTGGGACGGCGGCCAACGCCGGCTTCATGCGCGTCAAGCCCGAACTCCAGAAGATGATCGAGTTCCGCACGTTCAACCTGATGGCCACGGC
>FTIR01448388.1_pt1 | contig 14679 bp, 8 predicted proteins | sample 1658041 | NCBI WGS metagenome assembly FTIR01 (sample SAMEA3914793, study PRJEB12502) | metagenome | biome: forest; material: soil | place: Canada | collected 2011-07-03 | depth 0.3 m | reverse complement strand
GGACATCGGCAACGCCATCGGCAACGCGTTCCATCTGTCCGGCAGCGGGCAGCTCGGCACCACGCTGCAGTACCTGCACGACGTCGCCACGCACAAGGAACACCCGACTGGCGTGCTGGACTTCCTGCACGGCGTGGCGCAGGGGCCGCACAAGGCCGTTCAATGAGGAGGAGACGATGACCACGAAGTACACCGCACAGGCGTCCGAGGCGTTCTGCGCCGCCCTGGCGGAGACATGCCTCGTCACCAAGGCCTGCGCGCTCGCCGGCCTTACCCGAGGGACGGTATATCGCTGGCGCAAAGAACACCCAGACTTCGCGCGGGGCTGGGACGCGGCGCGGGCGGTCGGCGTTGGCGCGCTTGAGGACGAGGCAATCCGCCGCGGCCATGACGGGATCGACGAACCGCTCGTGCATCAGGGGCAGTTCACCGCGCTGCGAGACTATGACGCGATCGACCCTGCAACCGGCGAGCGCTACGCAGCCGACTCGGCGCCGCTGCTACGTCGCGCCGATGGCTCGATCGTCTACGCCACCATCAAGCGCTACAGCGATGCGCTGTTGATGTTCCTGCTCAAGGCACATGCGCCTGGCAAGTATCGTGAGAACGTCTCGATGAAACTCGCGGGGACGGGAGGGGGGCCGATCCAGGTTCGCGAGGTGGAAAAGGCGCATCGCATCGCTGTGCTGATGAACCTCGCTGCGCAGCATGGCGCCGCGGAGGGCCTGCTATAACCCAGTGGTGGGCTGGGTGGTGGGCTAAATTCAGGAATTGCAGCTAAGTTATTGATTTATAACGATTCCTGGCGGAGGGGGCGGGATTCGAACCCGCGGTAGGCTATTAACCTACACATGCTTTCCAGGCATGCGACTTAAACCGCTCATCCACCCCTCCGGAGGGTAGCCCGCTATTCTAGCCGATGTGAGGCGGGGTCTGTCCAGCGAGGACGGCGCAGCCGGTGTCGAAAAGCCGAAAGCGCCGTTTGTTGCAGATTCGGGTCGTCCGGGCGGCGTTCGTGGCCTTTTGACATTCCGCGGAAAGAGTTCGGCCCTACACTTCGCCCTTCGCCCGTTTTCCACCCGCCACGCCCGCACTCCGAGCGGGCCTCGTGCCATGCATCGCTTTCGCTTTCCCATCGTCATCATCGACGAGGACTTCCGCTCCGAGAACACTTCGGGGTTGGGCATTCGGGCGCTCGCGTCCGCGATCGAGAAGGAGGGCGTCGAGATACTGGGTGTGACCAGTTACGGCGACCTGTCGCAGTTCGCTCAGCAGCAAAGCCGCGCGTCGGCGTTCATCCTGTCGATCGACGACGAGGAGTTCACGCCGGGCCCCGAACTCGATCCGGCAGTGCTGAGCCTGCGCAAGTTCATCCAGGAGATCCGGGCCAAGAACACCGAGATCCCGATCTACCTGTACGGCGAGACGCGCACGTCGCAGCACATCCCCAACGACATCCTGCGCGAGCTGCACGGCTTCATCCACATGTTCGAGGACACGCCGGAGTTCGTGGCGCGCCACATCATCCGCGAGGCCAACAGCTACCTCGACGGCGTGGCCCCGCCGTTCTTCAAGGCGCTGATGGACTACGCGCAGGACGGCTCGTACTCGTGGCACTGCCCGGGCCACTCGGGCGGCGTCGCGTTCCTGAAGAGCCCGGTCGGCCAGATGTTCCACCAGTTCTTCGGCGAGAACATGCTGCGCGCCGACGTCTGCAACTCCGTCGAGGAATTGGGCCAACTGCTGGACCACACGGGCCCCGTGGCCGACTCCGAGCGCAACGCGGCGCGCATCTTCAACGCCGACCACTGCTTCTTCGTCACCAACGGCACCAGCACGTCCAACAAGATGGTGTGGCACCACACGGTGGCGCCGGGCGACGTGGTGGTGGTGGACCGCAACTGCCACAAGTCGATCCTGCACTCGATCATCATGTGCGGCGCTGTTCCCGTGTTCATGACACCCACGCGCAACCACTACGGCATCATCGGCCCGATCCCGCAGTCGGAGTTCACGCGCGAGGCCATCGAACGCAAGATCGCCGCCAACCCGCTGCTGGCGGGCGTCGACCTGAAGACGATCAAGCCGCGCATCATGACGCTCACGCAGAGCACGTACGACGGCGTGGTCTACAACACCGAGACCATCAAGGGCCTGCTCGACGGCTGGATCGACACGCTGCACTTCGACGAGGCCTGGCTGCCGCACGCGGCCTTCCACGACTTCTACAGCGTCTACCACGCGATGGGCAAGGCGCGCCAGCGCCCGAAGGAGGCGATGGTCTACGCCACGCAGTCCACGCACAAGCTGCTGGCCGGCCTGTCGCAGGCGTCGCAGGTTCTGGTGCAGGATTCGCAGACGCGCAAGCTGGACAAGCACCTGTTCAACGAGGCCTACCTGATGCACACGTCGACGTCGCCGCAGTACGCGATCATCGCGTCGTGCGACGTGTCGGCCGCGATGATGGAGATGCCGGGCGGCACCGCGCTGGTGGAGGAGAGCCTGAAGGAGGCGCTCGACTTCCGCCGCGCGATGCGCAAGATCGACGCCGAGTTCGAGGAGGACTGGTGGTTCAAGGTCTGGGGCCCCGAGAAGCTCGCGGACGAGGGCATCGGCGAGGCCAGGGACTGGGTGCTGGAGGCCGACGAGAGCTGGCACGGCTTCGGCAACCTGGCGCCGGGCTTCAACATGCTCGACCCGATCAAGAGCACCATCATCACGCCCGGCCTGAGCGTCGACGGCGGCTTCGACAAGACCGGCATCCCCGCGTCCATCCTCACCAAGTACCTGGCCGAGCACGGCATCGTGGTGGAGAAGACGGGCCTGTACTCGTTCTTCATCATGTTCACCATCGGCATCACCAAGGGCCGCTGGAACACGCTGCTGACTGCGCTGCAGCAGTTCAAGGACGACTACGACAAGAACGCGCCGCTGTGGAAGATCCTGCCGGAGTTCTGCAGCGCCCACCACCGCTACGAGCGCATGGGCCTGCGCGACCTGTGCCAGGCCATCCACGAGGTCTACACGCAGGGCGACATCGCGCGCCTGACCACCGACATGTACCTGTCGGACCTGCAGCCGGCCATGAAGCCTTCCGAGGCCTACGCCCGCATCGCGCACCGCGACACCGAGCGCGTGGCCATCGACGCGCTGGAAGGCCGCATCACCACGTCGCTGCTGACGCCGTACCCGCCGGGCATCCCGTTGCTGATCCCGGGCGAGCGCTTCAACCGCAAGATCCTCGCGTACCTGCAGTTCGTGCGCGAGTTCAACGAGCGCTTCCCGGGCTTCGACACCGACGTGCACGGCCTCGTGATCGAGGAAGACAACTTCGGCCGCAAGCACTACTTCGTGGACTGCGTGCGCGACGTTCCCGCATCGCACTGAGGCACCCATGACGGCGTCCGCCGACCACGTCCGGGCGCTCGCCGCGCTCGAGCGTGACGCGCGGGCGCGGCCACGCGACGCGCGCGTGCAGCTGGCGCTGGGCCAGACGCTGCAGCACCTGGGCCGGCCCGCCGACGCGCTCGAGGCCTACGAGCGCGCTCTGGCGATCAACCCGCGGCTGGGCGCGGCCTGGACGCTGCGCGGCCACCTGCTGCGCCAGGCCGGCCGGCTCGCCGACGCCAGCGTCTGCTTCAACAACGCCATCGGCTGCGGCGAGGACGTCGAGAGCCACCTGTACTTCCTGGGCGCGCTGGGCCTGGGCGCGCTGCCCGAGGCGGCGCCGGCGGCGTACGTGCGCGGGCTGTTCGACGAGTACGCCGAGCGCTTCGACGAGGAGCTCGTCGCCACGCTGCGCTACCACGGGCACGAGCAGGTCTGCGCGCCGCTGGCGTCACTGCATCCGCAACCCTTCGACTCGGCGCTCGACCTGGGCTGCGGCAGCGGGCTCGCCGGGCCCTTGCTGCGGCCGCTCGCGCGCCGTCTTACCGGCGTCGACCTGTCGTCGCGCATGATCGAGCGCGCGGCCGCCACGCGGCTCTACGACGAGCTGCTGGTGGCCGATCTGGTGGCGGCCCTGTCCGCCGCGCCGGCGCGGCACGACCTCATCGTCGCCTGCGACGTCTTCATCTACCTCGGCAACCTCGAGCCCGTTTTCGCGGCGGTCTCGCGCGTGCTCGCGCCCGGCGGCGTGTTCGCGTTCACGGTGGAGGAGGGCGAAGCCGAGGCCGGCTACGACCTGCTGCCCACGCTGCGCTACGCCCACTCGGAGCGCTACCTGCGCGACCTCGCGCAGGCGCATGCGCTGCGCGTGGCGCGCCGCGGGCGCTCGCCCCTGCGCGAGGGGCACGGCGAGGCGATCGCCGGGCTGGCGCTGCACCTGGCCCGCGACTGACCACTCAGTTGAGGTGCGAGATCCGCACGCCGGGCGCCGGCGCATTGCGGTTCTGCGTGTCGATCCCCGCGTCCGCGCGCGTGGGGTTCTGCTCGCGCTGCACCGCCAGGCCCACCGACATGATGTCGATGACCAACAGTTGCAGGATGCGCGCCACCATCGACAGGAAGGTGGAGCTGTCCTCGGCGTGGTCGAGGCCGATGCACACCGTGGCCAGGCGCGCGAGGCGCGACTGGCTGGCGGTGATGGCGACGACGCTGGCGCCGCGCTCGATGGCGATGCCGGCGGCGCGCACGAGTTCGGCGGTCTGGCCCGAGCTGGAGACGAACACGGCCACGTCGCCGGGCGCCAGCATCTCGGCGGCGAGGCTCTGCAGCGAGGTGTCGGTCTGCGAGATCGCCGGGATGCGGAAGCGCAGCAGCTTGTGCTGGGCGTCGAGCGCGACGACCGCGGAGTTGCCGCAGGCGAAGATCTCCACGCGGCGCGCGCTGCGCAGCAGGGTGATGGCGCGGTCGATGGCCGCGGAGTTCAGCGACTCGCGGAAGTGCACGATGGCCGAGATCGTGTTGTCCAGCACCTTGGCGCTGAGGTCGGCGATCGGCTCGCCGCGCCGCACCTGGCTGCGCAGAACGGGGATCGTGCCGGTGAGGCCGGAGGCGAGCTTGAGCTTGAAGTCGGCCAGGCCCTCGAAGCCCAGCGAGCGGCAGAAGCGGATGACGGTGGGCTGGCTCACCTCGGCCTGCGCCGCGATGACGGCGATGGCGTCGTTGAGCAGCGAGCGCGGGTTGCCCAGCACGACGTCGGCCACGCGGCGCTCGGCCGGCGTGAGCGTGTCGCGCGACAGGCGCACGCGATCGAGCAGCGGGCTGTGGGTGCGGGTATCGGGCACGTGCTCGGCCAGCAGCAGCGACAGGCCGCGGAAGGCCGGGTTGTCGGCCGTCAGTACATAGGTGGGAATCTTCGCGAGCCAGGCCGAGAAGCGGCCCTTGGCTTCGAAGCGGCTGCGGAACGCCGAGCGTTCGAACAGCTCGCCCAGGCGCGGCACGATGCCGCCTCCGATGTAGACCCCGCCGGTGGCGCCCAGCGTGAGGGCGAGGTTGGACGCGAAGCTGCCCAGCATGCCGCAGAAGCAGTCGATGGCGTCGACGCTGGCCTGGTCGGACCTGGCCACCGCGCGCCGCACGATCTCGGCGGTGGTCAGGCGCTGGCCGCCCTGCGACGTGCCGGCGGTGAGCGCCTCGTGGATCAGCTCGATGCCGGGGCCCGAGATCAGCCGCTCGGCCGAGACGTGAGGCAAGTGCTTCCAGGCATGCTGCAGCACCTTCAACTCGCGCTCGTCGTTCGGCGCGAAACTGACGTGGCCGCCTTCCGTGGCCAGCGTCGACCAGCGATCCTCCGCCGGCACCAGGCCCGAGACGCCCATGCCCGTGCCCGGGCCCAGCAGCGCGATCGCGCCGTCGGCCTGGGGCTCGCCGCCGCCGACCTGCACGCGCTGGCCGGGTTGCAGGCCCGGCAGCGCCATCGCGAGCGCGGTGAAGTTGTTGACCACCAGCAGCGTGGCCAGGCCCAGTTGCTGGCGCACGCGCTCGATGGAGAACGCCCAGTCGCGGTTGGTCATCTGCACCGCGTCGCCGTTGATCGGGTTGGCGATGGCGATCGCGGCGTGACGCGGCGGCGGCCCCTCGAGGCCGCGCAGGTAGGCCTGCACCACGTCGGCGAAGCCGGCGAAATCGGCGCAGGGGAACACGACCACATGGTTGAAGTGGCCAGGCGAGTCCTCGACGCAGAAGCGCGCGTAGGTGGCGCCGATGTCGGCAAGCAGCCGGGGCTCCGAGGCGGAGGCCGGCGACCAGGGGCTGTCTTTCACGTCTTGGGTGCTTTCCGCGTTCATGCGCTGATTGTCGGGCCTTCGCGGCGTGTTTTGCCGCGCAGGCGCGGCCCGTTTCGCGCCCGGCGGAAACGGTTCCACTGGCGAGAAGCTCGGCAGGAGAGCCTGGAACGGCTACAAAACTTCTTCACGGCAAGTAATTGAGCTACATAAATGTCTTGGGGTGAACCAGTACTTCGATGCCTCAACACGGTGCGACCCCCGTGTTTCTACCCGTGTCGTGAGCACCAAATCATGATGTTTCCCAGGAAGGAGCCCATTGCAAAGGCGTAAAAGATCGGTAAACTTCCGCCGAGAATCTGGTGATCTAGTTTTACAACATCCGATTTTTGGCCTTCGACGGATGAGGGTCGTTTGACTACAAACACTTCGTATCGACCGGGGCGCCGCTTCTAGGCAATCCGCAGAACTTAGGAGACAAGCTGGTGAACAACACAATGGGTAAGCGCTCGGCGGCCGCTTTCAAGCTCAAGCCGACCATGGCATTCGCGGGTCAGGCCACGGCGGGGGCCTTCGTCGCCCTGGCCGCGACCGGATCCGTCTACGCGCAGGCGGCACCTGCCGCCGCGCCGGCAGCCGCCGCTTCGGCGCCCGACACGCAACAGGTTCTCGTCACCGGCATCCGCCGCGGCATCGAGGCCGCGATCTCGGTGAAGAAGAACTCCGACAACATCGTCGAAGCCATCTCGGCCGAGGACATTGGAAAGCTGCCCGATTCGAGCATCGCCGAGTCGATCGCGCGCCTGCCTGGCCTGGCCGCGCAGCGGGTGGAGGGGCGCGCCGAAGTCATCAGCATCCGCGGCACCTCCCCGGATCTGTCGACCACGCTGCTCAATGGACGCGAGCAGGTCTCCACGGGCGATAACCGCAGCGTCGAATTCGACCAATACCCATCCGAGCTGATGGCCGGCGTGGTGGTCTACAAGACGCCGGACGCCGGCCTGATCGGGCAGGGCCTGTCGGGCACCATCGACATGCAGACCGTCAAGCCGCTGAGCTTCGCCGGCCGCAACGTGACGATCACCGCCAAGGGCGAGCACAACTCGCTGGGCAGGGTCGCCAACACCAAGCCCACCGGCAACCGGTTCAGCCTCAGCTACATCGACCAGTTCGCGGATCGCACCATCGGCGTGGCGTTCGGCTACGCCCACCAGGATTCGCCCGTCCTCGACCACGAGTTCGGTGCGTACGAGCCGTGGCACAGCATCGGCGCCACCGACCGCACGGGCGTGCCCGCCGGCACCTACGTGACCGACGGCGCCAAGATCCTCGCGCGCAGCGGCAACGACAAGCGCGACGCTTTCATCGGCGTGCTGGAGTTCAAGCCCAACAGCAACTGGGCCACGCAGATCGACCTCTACTCGTCGTCGGACAAGCGCGTGGAGACGGCCAACCAGTTCGAGGTCAATCTCAGCAACTATCCGTCGAAGAACGTCTTCAGCAACCTCACGATCGACAGCAACAACGTGCTGACGGGCGCGACGGTGGCCAACACCGTGCCGCTCGTGCGCGGCATGTACTACGACCGCAAGGACACGATCAACGCGATCGGCGTGAACAACCAGCTCAAGCTCGCCGGCGGCGCCAAGCTCGTGGCCGACGTCAGCTACTCGAAGTCCACCAAGGACGAGACGAGCCTGGAGACCAACACGCAGCTGGGCCCCAGCGGCACCAACACGCTGGACACGATCACCTACAACGTCGGCGGCGGCTTCCCGCAACTGAGCGCGGGCCTGGACTACAGCGACCCGACCAAGCTGCTGCTGGGCCCGACCATCTACGGCCAGGGCTACGGCAAGAAGCCGCACGTCTCGGACGAGCTCAGTGCCGGCAAGCTCAGCGGCTCGATACCCGCGCCGTTCCTGGCCAACGTGTTCTCCGAGTTCGAGGCAGGACTGAACTACTCCGATCGCCAGAAGAAGAAGCGCCAGCCCGAGGCCAACCTCACGGCCGTGGGCACGCCCAGCATCTCCAGCGACCTGCAGTACTCGCCACTGAACCTCGGCTTCGCCGGCGGTGGCGTCATCCCCACGTGGAATGTGCCGGGCGTGATCGCGAAGTACTTCCAGCCGTTCCAGCCGTCTGACGATGCGGCGCCCTACCTGGTGCAAAAGGCCTGGGACGTGACAGAGAAGGTCACCAGCGGGTTCGTCAAGGCGAACATCGACACGGAAGTCGGCGGCCTGGGCCTGCGTGGCAACGTCGGCGTGCAGGTGATCCATACCGACCAGTCGTCGTCGGGCAACGCCACGAAGGACCACTCCGACGGGTCGTTCGACATCGTGCCCATCACCGCGGGCAAGACGTACAACGACTTCCTTCCCGCGTTGAACCTCGCGCTCGACCTCGGCTCGCAGCAGACCCTGCGTCTCGGCCTGGCGCGCCAGATGGCGCGCCCGCGCCTCGACCAGCTTCGCGCCCCCATCGACTTCGGCGTCAGCACCACGCCTGACCGCAACGGCCTCTTCGAGCCGGGCGGCAGCGGGGGCAATCCCAAGCTCGATCCGTGGCGTGCGAACGCGTTCGACCTGACCTACGAGAAGTACTTCGGCACCAAGGCCTACCTGTCGGCCCAGTTCTTCTACAAGGACCTGAAGTCGTACATCTACCAGCAATCCGTCACGTACGACTTCTCGGCGTTCCCCCCGGGCACCACCGCCACGACGAACTTCGGCCAGTTCACGGCGCCGTACAACGGCAAGGGCGGCAAGATCCAGGGCCTGGAGCTGACGGCCTCGCTGCCCCTGGGCATGCTGTGGCAGCCGCTCGACGGCTTCGGCATCGCCGCCAGCGGCAGCCGCACGAACAGCCGCATCAAGATCGAGGACCCGAACAGCAACATCGGCAGCAACATCCCGCTGCCGGGCCTGTCCAAGAACGTCACCGACCTGACCGTGTACTACGAGAAGTACGGCTTCGAGGCGCGGATCAGCCAGCGCCAGCGTTCGACGTTCGTGGGCGAGATCGCCAACTTCGCCAATGACCGCACGCTGCGCTACGTGGTCGGCGAACGGGTGGTCGACATGCAGCTGGGCTACACCTTCCAGACCGGCCCGTTGAAGGATCTGGCGCTTCAGCTGGCCATCAGCAACCTCAACAATGCGCCGTACCAGACCTATGGCGCCAGCCCGGATCGCGTCTACGAGTACCAGAAGTTCGGCCGCACCGTGCTGTTCGGCGGCTCGTACAAGTTCTTCTGATCCTCGAAGACCGATGGCTGGCGTCGCGACGCCAGCCGCAGCGGGCCTCGCCGTTCAACTGGCGAGGCCTTTTTCATGGCGCCAGGCATGGTGCGCGGCGCCGAGGCTCACCGGACGAGGCCGTCCGGGCCCAGCAGCAAGGCGTCGATGATCGCGGGCGGCCTCGCAGGCGGCGATCAGGGCGCGGAGGCGCTCCTGGTCATGATCGCGCCGAACCGGGCCGGCACGCCGAGCACCAGCGTCCGCGCCCGCGCGTCGGCCTGCACACCATGCCGGGTCAGCGCGTCGACCCATCCAGTCGTCGGCGCGTCGGCCGGCAGTGGCACCGTCACGCTGCGCGCGGCGTCGCCGTTGTTCGTCGCGGTGATGGCCCAGGCGGCGCCATCGCGGCGCGCCAGCACCACCACGTGATCGTCCACGTGCAGCGGCGCCAGCAGCGTTCCGTGGCGCAGCACCGGCAGGTCGCGGCGAAGCGTCGTCAGGCGGCGGAAGTCGGCCAGCAGCGCGGTGTCGGGGTGGCCGCCCAGATCGGCCCAGGGGTAGGTGCCGCGGTTCATCGGATCGGGACCGCCGGTGACGCCCACCTCGTCGCCGTAGAAGATGGCCGGTGCGCCCGGATAGGTCATCTGGAAGAACACCGCCAACCGCAGCTTCTGCTTGGCGAGCGCCGCGTCGGCCGGCGTGGCCTTGCCGTCGACGTCGCCGAGCTCGTGCAGGGATCGCGCCGTGTCGTGCGTCGACAGCAGGTTCATCAGCGCGGCCAAGCTCTGCGGCGGATAGGCCTCGCGCAGGTGCTCGAGGTTGGCCATCATGCGGTGCGCGTCGCCGCCGTTGGCGTAGTCCAGCACCGCGTTGCGGAAGATGTAGTTCATCGTCGAGTCGAACTCGTCGCCGAGGAAGAACTTGGAGGAGTCCCACCAGGTCTCGGCCACGGTGAGCGCGTCCGGCCGGGTGCGCTTGACGACGGCGCGCCACTCGCGCCAGAAGTCGTCGGGCACCCACGGCGCGACGTCCATGCGCCAGCCCGACGCGCCGAGTTCCAGCCAGGTCCGGGTCACCGAATCGGGCGCGCGGTAGGCGAAGTCGCGGTACGAGGGATCGGCCTTGTTCAGCTCGGGCAGGTCGGACACGCCCAGCCAGCCCTTGTACTGCTTGTCGGGCTCGGCCTGCGTCGCGTCGAACGTGTACCAGCTGGCCCAGGGCGAGGCCGGGTTGATCCTGCCGCCTTCGAACGCGCCGCGGCCGCCGCGCGTGCCGTAGCGGTCGAAGTAGATGGAGTCGGCGCCGGAGTGGTTCAGCGACGCGTCGGGGATCACGCGGATGCCGCGCCGGGCGGCCTCGCGGCACAGGCGCTGGAAGTCGGCGTTGCTGCCGAAGTGCGGGTCGATGTGCTTCCAGTCGGCCGTGTCGTACTTGTGGTTGCTGGCCGCGGTGAACATCGGCGTGATGTACAGCGTGTTGGCGCCGACGCTCTTGATGTAGTCGAGCTTCTCGATGATGCCGGCGATGTCGCCGCCGAAGAAGTCGTTGCTCCACTGGTCGTCGCTGCCGTCTCCGGAGTTCGGGCGCCAGGGCCTGTCGTTCCAGTTCTCGTGAAACTCGACGGTCTTGTCGTGGAACTTGTCGACGCCCGGCTTCGGGTCGTTGCGCCGGTCGCCGTTGCGGAAGCGCTCGGGAAAGATGTAGTAGTAGACGGCGTCGCGGGCCCAGGCCGGCACGGAGTAGGGCGCGTAAACCGTCTGCCGATAGCGGCGGATGCGCCTGTCCGACGCCGGCATCTCGGCCACGACGCCCGCGCCGCCGGTGCCCTTCTCGCGCGTCCAGTACAGCGGTGTCGCGTTGTTCTCGAAAACCAGCGTCCGGCCGTCCACCTTCACCTCGAACCAGTAGCCGTAGATGGCCGCGGCGTCGAAACGGTAGTGGCCGTTCCAGCGTTCGCGCGCGCCGTCGCCGCTGCGCGCGAGCGGCACGCGCGCGAGCGGCGCGTACTCGTCGACGGTCTGGTTGCCTTCGAGACGGCGTTTCTCCACCACCAGCGTCGCCTGCTCGATGCCGGGCAGCGCGGACAACGAGAACGCGATGTCGGTGCCGGTGGTGACGGCGCCATACGGCTTCTTGTCGGCGAGGCGCTGCGAGTCGAAGGCCAGGCTCCGCGCCACCGGATCGGTGATCGCCGACGCCGACGGCCCGGGCATGGGCGTGTCGGGCGGCAGGTCGGTGAGCAGCAGCGTGGGCGTGCCGTCCGGCGTGGCCGCGGGCGTGAGCGCGATGCGCTCCATGCCGTGGAGGCCGGACTTGATCGCCGCGCCCTTGCGCACGAGCGCGACCGGCGCGCCGGCCTTCAGCGGCGCGTCGCCCGCGACGCCGAAATCGGCGTCGGGCGACCAGTCCTCGTCGCCGACCTTGAACGTGGACTCGTCGTCGAGCCTGGCCACGATCTCCCAGTGATCGCAGATCCAGCGCAGCGCGGTGTCGTCCTCCGCGCCCCAGTTGTTGAAGCTGCCGCGCAGGTAGAGCGCGCGGCCCTGCAGCGGATCGGGACGGCAGTCGGCGGCGAAGGCCTGGGCGGCGGCGAAGGCGAGCGGCAGGAGGGCCGGCAGGACGGCGAGCGCCGGGCGGTTCATTCCTTCACGCCACCGGCGGTGAGTCCCGACACGATCCAGCGTTGCGCGGCGAGGAAGACGACGGTGATGGGCAGTCCCGACAGCACGGCCGCCGCGGCGAAGTCGCCCCACAGGTATTTCTGGTCGGCCAGGTAGTACTTGGAGCCGACGGCCAGCGTGAGGTTGGACTCCTCGCGCAGCAGGATGGAGGCCACCGGGTACTCGATGATGGTGCCCACGAAGGCCAGCACGAAGACGACCATCAGGATGGGCACCGCCATGGGCAGCAGCACCCGGAAGAAGGCCTGGAAGTGCGAGGCGCCGTCCACCTTGGCGCATTCCTCGATCTCCACGGGAATGGTCTCGAAGTAGCCGCGTATCGTCCAGATGTGCGTGGCGACGCCGCCGAGGTAGGCCACGATCAGGCCGCCATGGGTCTCCAGGCCGAGTGCCGGCACGTAGTTGCCGATGGTCTCGAAGATCGCGTAGATGGCCACCAGCGCCAGCACCGGCGGGAACATCTGCAGCAGCAGCATGCTGTTGAGGATGGGCATCTTGAAGGCGAACTTCAGGCGCGCGAACGCGTAGGCCGCGGTGGTGGAGAAGGCCACGATCAGCGCCGACGCGATCGTGGCCACCTTGATCGAGTTCCACAGCCAGCGCAGCACCGGGAACGGCGGATGCACGACGAGGCCGTCGGCGGTGGTGACATCGAACCCGAGCGCCAGCTTCCAGTGCTCGAGGCTGATCTCGCGCGGGATCAGCGAGCCGTTGGCGAAGTTGCCGGGCCGCAGCGAGATCGAGATCACGGCCGCGAGCGGGAACAGCGTGACGATCAGCAAGGTGATGAGGAAGGCGTGCGCGCCGAGGACGCGCCAGCGCTGGTTCTTGCCGGTGACGATGGGCACTTTGGGGCGTTCCTATTTTCTTGCGTTGCGGGCGGCGACGCGCAGGTTCGCGAACGACAGCATCGCGACGAGGAAGAAGATCACCGTGGAGATCGCGGCGGCCAGGCCGAAGTTCTGGCCCGAGTCGAGGAACGCGATGCGGTAGGTGTACGAAACGAGGATGTCGGTGGTGCCCGCTGGGATCTTCGTGTTGAGGAAGTCGGGCCGGCCGTTGGTGAGCAGCGAGACCAGCACGAAGTTGTTGAAGTTGAACGCGAACGCCGAGATGATCAGCGGCGACAGCGGCTTGACGATCAGCGGCGCCGTGATCCGGAAGAAGTTGGTGAGCGGCCTGGCGCCGGCGATGGCCGAGGCCTCGTACAGGTCGGCGGGAATCGCCTTGAGCAGGCCGGTGCAGAGCACCAGGAAGTACGGATACCCGAGCCAGGTATTGACGACGAGCATCATCGTGCGCGCCAGCATCGGATCGGCGAACCAGGCCGGCTTGATGCCGAAGACGGCGTTCAGGATGCCGTTGATCTCGCCGAAGTTCTGGTTGAACAGGCCCTTGAACACCAGGATGGAGATGAAGCCGGGCACCGCGTAGGGCAGGAACAGCAGGGTGCGGTACAGGGTGCGCAAGCGCAGCCCTTCCCAGTTCAACAGCACGGCCAGCGTGCAGCCCACCGCCAGCGAGAACGCCACCGACAGCGCGGCGAACACCACCGTCCAGACGAAGATGGACACGAACGGGCCGCGGAACTCCTGGTCGGCCAGCATGCGCGCGTAGTTCGCAAAGCCCACCGCCACCTTGAAGCCGGGCTGCAGCCGGTCGCCGTCGGCGGCCTTGTAGAAGCCCTCGTTGGTGTCGGGCCAGTAGGTTTTCCTGTCGTCGAGACGCAGCAGCGAGCCGTCGGCGTTCTCGTGCCAGACCGCGGCCGAGGGGCCGAACTCGTGCACGCCGGCGTAGCCCAGCACGTGGTGGTCGGGCAGTTCCAGCTTGAGCGCCATCAACGCGTCGCGGTGCGCGAGCGCGTCACGCGTGGAGAGCGCGGGCGCGAGCGCGAGGTCGGCGGGGAGGGCGCTCATGGCCGCCGTCCCGGCCTTGTCGCCATTCAGCTTCAAGGGCGCGGAGACAAGCCGCTGCGCGCCCGACGCCGCCGCGTACGGCGCCAACACCAGCCGCAGGCCGTCGCCCTCGGGGTGCAGCGTGAATTCGAGCGAGTGTTCCTCGTCCGGCACCGTCTGTTCCAGCAGGTAGGCCTTCACGCGCGCCTGGCTCAGCAGGTGGGTGGACGAGTAGTTCGTGAAGCCTATCCACATCGTGTAGACCAGCGGGAAGGCCACGAACAGCAGCATGCCCGCCACGCCCGGGAACAGGTAGCGCCAGGCGATCGCGGCGCGCGACACGTACACGTAGAGGCCGGCCGCGAGCAGGGCGAGGGCGCCCAGCGCCAGCATCGGCTGGCCGGCCGAATGGATGGCCGCGACGAGCCACAGGCCCGCGATGGCGGCGAAGGCCGCCGCGCCGGCGCCGATGGCGCGCTTCAGGTCGAATCGATTCGTCATGGTCGGGCGCTCACTTGACGAGGATGCGCGCCTTGGCGCCGTCGAGGGCGTCCTGCGGTGACTGGCGCATGTTGGTCACGGCCTCGAGGGCGGCGTCCATCGCCGTCCAGAACTTGCCCACCTCGGGGATGTTGGGCACCGGCTCGCCGCGGCGCGCGTTGTCCATGGTGGCGGCGATGTGCGGGTCGCTCTT
>FTIR01002690.1_pt1 | contig 14686 bp, 13 predicted proteins | sample 1658041 | NCBI WGS metagenome assembly FTIR01 (sample SAMEA3914793, study PRJEB12502) | metagenome | biome: forest; material: soil | place: Canada | collected 2011-07-03 | depth 0.3 m | reverse complement strand
CAGCAACCGTGCACGATACGGCGAACGATGCGTCCCTGCTGGACGCGGCCGCCGACCATGGAGGATATTTCAGCGCCGAGGAGTTGACGGCGGCACTTCGGCGCCATCGGTCGCAGCCGCTTTCGGCCATCGCGCGATGGATCGTGCAGCGAGAGGTCTTGTCTCTTCGGCGACAGGGTTCTCTCGTCATGCCCGTCTTTCAGTTCTCCCGGCCTGCCTTTGAGCCGTTGCCGATCGTCCGGCTCGTGTTGGGTGAACTGTCGGACGTTCTCAGTGACGCTGAAATTGCGGCCTGGTTTTTCCGACCGAACCTCTGGCTGGACGGGTGCCTGCCTGCCTGCGCCATTCGGGCAAGTGTCGAGGCGGTTCATCGGGCGGCGCGCGCCGATAGGTGGGCGATACGAGGTTGACGGCGGCCCCTTCTCGTCGGTACCCGCTGAACCCCAAAACCGGTCCATGGGACACATCAGATGCTTGGCGCAAGCGGCGCCATTCCACTTGGAACTCGCGTTCCTCTGAAGGTGGAATTCGCGGTCAAGAGAACCGCTGAACTTGGAACTCGCAGGATCAGCTGAGATCGGGCGCCGAGAGGCTCGGCGCCGGCCTCAAGGCTTGCGCCACTTGTCCGGGGAACCCTCGCTCGTCTTCCGCACGCGCTCGACGTGCACCGCGGCATTCGGGTTGAGTTCCCGCGCGCGCGCAATCGCCTTCGCCTGCGTCGGCTCCACTGCACTAGCCCGCTCAGCGCCAGGCTTGCGCACAGCGTAGTCGCGCTGCGGACGCCGTTCCACGTAGAGGTTGTTCTTGCTCATACGACCTCGAAGTTGCCATCTGGCGACCCGCCGCCAACGCGCGAGACACTACCCATAGCGTCTCGAAACACTGGACTACCACACATTTAGTGCTAGACTGTCGTTGCATACAGTTAGTTGTCAACTTCTCTCCACTCACCTCTCGGGGGCACGCGATGCTTACGAAGCTGTTTGTGACGGTCGACAACTATCTCCTTGCGAAGCGGTTTGGCGCCGAGCGAAACGCGCTCACCGGAGAATGGTTCGTGCACGGCGAGGTGCCTGCCGAACTCATCAACTTGACGGTGCCTCCCTCGGCACGAACGAAAGACCCAGATCGAGCCCCACCGTGCCCAGTCTGCGGCGCGCTCGCTGTCAAGCGATTCCGCAAGTCCGACAAGCATCCCTTTTGGGGCTGTCCGATGTTTCATTCGAGGGACTGCCCCGGCGTCGTCGACTATGAAGACCATCTTGGACGACTGAGCAGCGATGCGATGAGCATTGCCGGGGCGCTCGCATCGACAGCCAAAGTGGATACCAGCAGTCCTACCGCGGCACCAATCAAGCCGGAAAGCAGCGACGCACTCAAACAGGCAATTCACGAGATCGCCGCGCTGGCCGAGGTGCAACTAGAGGCACGAAAGATCAACGAATGGTTTGCGCGGCGCATGTCGAGCCTGGCAAACAAGACTCCCCTGGAAGAGATGCGAAATCTAGCGGGGTGCGAGCGTGTCAGGCATCTTCTGGCGCATATCCACGATTGATGTAGACCCCACCTTACCAGCTCACTCCGCCAGCCACTCCCTGCTCCCTCCGAAGAAGCCTAGTCTCGCAGCGTCGAAAGCGCAGCCCGGCGAAGGAAAGTGCCGCTGGACCTCGCCTGCCAGGAGATTGAGAGTTGCGTCGTCCTTCCGCCGCATCGAGTCGCTGATGGCGTCATTCGCGGCGACCGACCCGTCCGTGGGCCAGAAACACCGGGTCGACGAAGCGGAGATGCAGGTTTGCCAGCACCCACCCGCCGAACGCCATCGCGCAGGCCAGCAACAACTGCCGGAGCGTGTCGGCGGGCCAGATCCCGCGCGCCAGCCATCCCAGGCCAGAGACGCTCAACGCGATGGCCAATACCACCGACACGAGGCGTCCGAGGGACAGCGTAATCAGCACCGTGTTCCACAGGCACACGACCGCACAGAAACCAGCGACGGCCAGCACCGCCAGCAACGCGATGCCCGTGAGGCGCAGCCACCGCACCTGCTGCCAGGCCTTCAGGAACCGGTGGGACCCGGCTTGCAGGTGGCACGAGAGCGGTGATCGTACCGTTGGACAGGCCAACAACCCGATGACCTCGTCGAACGGCCAGTCGACCCGCAGGTCTCCGCCTAGCACCTCGAACCCTAGACTCGCGGAAGTGATCGATTGCGTGGCCAACAAGTAGCCATCGGCCATCAGTGCGAAGGCCTCGGCGTCGGTGAAGGAATCCAGGTCGGTGCGCATGCCCGCCATCGCCCGCTGCAGGTGCCGCTGGACACCATGCGCCAACATCGGATCGGCGCTGCGGCCGGTGATGGATCCTGGCAATCGATCCAGTCCACCTTGCGGCTGTCCAGGCCCTGCTTCAGGTGCAAGAACGCGAGACCGCGCAGCAGGCCGCCCCGGCGTCGGCTGTCGAGGTGGGCGTGCTGCGCCGTGCGCACCCGTTCCTGGAGGATGTCGTTGGATCGCAGTGGGGCTGACACCACGGAGCTGCCGGGACGATCGTCGTCATCCATCTGCTGGCTGCCGTCACTTACGATCATCACCGCGCAGTCCTCGTCGACCAACGTGGCGACGCCTTGGTTGTCGTGCACGCCGCCATCGACTAGGCGCACCAGCATGTCCTCGCCATCGGCACCGCGGTAGAGGCGGCGCAGCGTCAGCGGCTCGAACAACCCGGGAACGCACGCCGACGCTGCCACCGCGTGACCCAGCCTCACGCGATCGAAAGCCGCGGGCAGATCGTGGTGGTACACGCGGCGCAACCGGGCGTTGGCGTCGATGCCCGAGACCCCGGATAGCGCCTCGCCCATCCAGTTCGCCGTGAACTGCCAGCAATGGCCGGTGTTCAACGTGGTCGCGTTCAGCACCAGCGTGGGCACCTTCGCGAAGCGGCGCCAATTGCTCACTTCCGGCCGGAAATGACCGGGCGCGCCCTTAGGTTGCACGAGCAGTTCGTCGAGCCAGCGAGGCTGGCCTCCATAGTCGTCGTTCACCCTGGCAAAGATCTGCTCTTCGTAGAGCTCGCCGACGCGCAGCGTGCGCGAGCCGGACGGCCGGAAGATCATCCGCAAGTTCGCGAACAGGTCGGCCGCGACTCGCGTGCGCACGTTGGTCTGCACGCCAGCCAGGAAGTCCCGTTGGACTCGGCGAACAATGTCGATGTAGTCCTGCTTCGCGATGCCCGGTTCAGTGGGCGTGGCGACATCGTGCCTATCCTCCAACAGCTTCTTGAGTTCGAGGTAAAAGTGCGCCCCGACGATGGATCCGCCAGACACGCACGACAGACATTCCACGTGGCGCAGGAGGTCGAGTTCGGCGAGGCGCGCCATCACGCCCAGGTGGAAGAACGACGCCCGGAAACCACCGCCGGAAAGCGCCAGCCCGATCTTTCCCCGGAGCACGCTGTCCAGGGCCGCCTGGTCGTGACCGAGGTACTCCGCGAGTAGCGCGCGGCCGGCAGCTAGCCTGTCGGGGACGGCACGCTGCGGATCCTTGGCCATCAGGCGCAGGAGCGCCGTGAGCTGCGTCGCCGTCGTCCGACGCGTCCATTCGGGCCGCTCGCGCCGGGCGGACGCCATCAGCCAATGGCGCGCCTCGTCGAACTGCTGCAATCCGAACGCGGCTTCGCCCAACGTCACCAGCACCCAGTTATCGATCTCCTCCGGCGGCGCCTGGCGTACCTTCGCGCCCAGGACATCGACGATCTCCTGGCGGATGTTCGCAGCCAGTTGCCACCGCGAGCTCGCGGCGCCGTCGCCCGCGGCCTCCGCATCCTGAGCCGCCAGACAGTCGAGCACGCACGCGGCGTTGGTAGCCATCGTCCCCAGCGACACCTTGAAGATATCCCCGGTGGTAGTACCCGAACGCGTCGACGAGGTGCGATCGCCGGGCCTCGCGTTCCCACTGGTGCTTGCGGATCGCGCCGGCCAGGCCCAGCGTCTCCTGATCGCCGGTCATCGCCAGGTCGTCGGCTTGTGCGAGGATGGCCATTGCGTCGTCGTACTTGGCGACGTCGGGCAGCTCGGTGCTCTTGTAGGTGCAGAGCGCCAGGCCCTGGGCCACCTTCAACCGCTGCCCGGCATTCCCGGCTACGTGGGACTGGCACGCTGCGAGCACGCGGCGCGCCAGCTCGAAGCGATCGACATCCTGGAGCTTCCTGGCCAGTTCGAGCATGCCCGCCAATTCGAGCTTACGTTGCCCAGCGACGATCGCACGCGCAGACGCCTCCAGCACCGCAATCGGATCGGTCATCCTGCCTCCCTCGCACCCGACGACCGTCGCCCGGCATTCGCCGTGACGCCATTGGCACCGCTATCCGTCTGCGGCACGCCCTCGCGTCCGTGCTGCTTCGTCTTTCTGGTCTCTTGTCGAAACCGGCGCGCCACCTGCTTCACAGACAAGTCGCCCGCTCGGGCTTCGTGGGGACGATTCTATAGGGCGCGGTTGCAATCGAAAACACGAGCCGGGAAGGACATGCCAAAGCCAGGAACGCCGCGATCGACCGGCCGTTCAGCCGTTGAGTTCGTGCGGATCGATGCGGCTGATGACGGCGCCCGATTCCATGGCCTGGCGGACCATGTCGGCGGTGCCGCCGGGCCCGTCGCCGCCGCGTCCGTCCCAGAGGCAGACCAGGTGGAACGCCGCGCCATCCGAACGGGCTGCGCGCGCCGCAGCCAACATCCGCAGGTTGTTGTCTGCGAATGCCTGCGGGTCGTGAGGCGATGCGTCAGCGACGCACTCGCGTTGCGCGACACGCTCGATCGCCTCGAGGCGATGACGCCAGTCGCCGGCGGCGATGTCGACCGAGGCCTCGACGAACGCATCCCGCGCGAACGGCAAGTACAGCCAGATCGAGCAACCGCGGCGCGCTGCCGCTTCCGCGAACAGCAGGTCGCCGCCGCAGGCGCCACCGCAGATGGCGATGCACGCAGCGTCGGCCCGGATCTCGTCGAGCACACGATCGATCGCGCGAGCGCCCTCGGACGCCTTGTCCGCTGGAAATCGCGGAACCTCGCGGTCGGGGCGATCTATCATGTGTCCGCTGAAGAGCAGAACAGTGGCGCCGGCGTTACTTCGGGTGGATGAGTCCATTCCTCGCGGGCAGCAACCACCGTGCCCGTCTCGAAGACATCGAACGGCGGAACAGCCAGGGAGCCCGAATGAAGCGCAGTCTCTACGTGATCTCCGACCTGCATCTCGGGGGAGCCGAGGGCTACCAGATGTGCGCCGCCGCCGGCCGGGAGCGCCTGGTGGCGTTCATCTGCCATCTGGTCGCCCGAGCACGGGAAACGCAGCTTCACCTGCTGCTAAACGGCGACGTCGTCGACTTCCTCGCAGAGAAGGAATTCGCTTCGTTCACCAGCGACGACAAGGCGGCCACCGCGAAGCTGGCGCGCATCATCGACAGCACGCGGCCGGTCTGGGACTCCCTATCCGACTTCGCCCGGTCCGGCGCGCGCCTGACGCTGCTGCTGGGCAACCACGACGTGGAACTGTCGTTTCCGGGGCCACGCGCGCTGCTCGCGCGCACGCTGGGCGGGCAGGTGGACTTCATCTACGACAACGAGGCCTTCACCGACGCCGACGTCCTCGTGGAGCACGGCAACCGCTACGACCGCTGGAACGTGGTGTCGCACGACAAGCTCCGCGAGATGCGCTCCGCGCTGTCGCGGCGCGAACCGCCGCCGACGGACTATCTCGGCCCGCCGGGCAGCCAGCTCGTGCAGAAGGTGATGACGCCGCTGAAGGAGATCTATCCCTGGATCGACCTGCTCAAGCCCGAAGGCGAAGGCATGTTCCCCGTGCTGGCGGCCATCAAGCCCTCGGCCATGCGTGAGGCGCCGCAATTCCTCCGCTACGCGGCCAGCGCGCAGCAGGTGCGCTTCAACGACAAAGGCGCGCCTGCCGACCCGCAGAACGTGGCCGCCACCTCCGGCGCGAACGACCAAGCCGGGACGAGCCCGGCCCTGCGCGAGGCGCTCGACATCGCGGGCCTGCTCGATCCCGGCAACGTCGCCGGCGGCCAGGACGAGCGCGACCTCTTGACCCGCTTGAAGGAAGGTGCCTCGGACGCCGTGCGCAACGCCAAGATCGGTCTGCTGACCCGGGCACTACGGTTCTTCGCCCGCGCCAACAGCAACGCCTTCGACACGCGGCTCGAGCAGGCCGAGTACCTGCGGGCCGCCCGGGCGTCGGCCGACAACGGATTCAAGGTCATCGTCTACGGGCACACGCACCTGCCCAAGCAGGTCGACCTCGGCGACGGTGCCAGGTACCTCAACACGGGCACCTGGGCCGACCTGATGCAATTTCCGGCGGCCATCTTCCTCGACGACGAGGACGCGGCACGCGCGCAGGTGAACGCCTTCGTCGACGACCTGATGGCGGGCCGCGCCGACCAATGGCGCCGCCAGGTGCCGGCCTTCGCGCGGATCGACTTCGAGGACGACAAGGTCACCGATGCCAACGTGCACGTCTTCGAAAGCGCGACCTCGACACCGTTGCTGAAGGCGGGCCCGCTGGACATCCTCGCACGATAGGACAGCCCATGCCCGAGCAGTCGCCTTCTCCATTGCACATCGATGCGATCGCGGCGTCCGTGGTCCGCATCCTCGGCACGAACAGCCGCGGGGACCTGCAGTCCGGCACCGGCTATGTCGTCGCGCCGGGGATCGTCGCCACCTGCGCGCATGTCGTGAACGACATGATGGCCAGCGAGCCGATCCTGCTGCGGTTCGAGGACGGACAGGAAGCCGAGGCCGAGCGCCTGGACACGGACACCGAGCTGGACGGTGCCCTGCTCTCCTTCGACCGCAAGGACGGCAGCCCGCCCGCGCTGATCCTCGGCGGCGAATGCACCTGGAAGGCCGCCTTCGACGGCTGGGGGTTTTCCACCTACGCGAACGGTGGCGGCCTGGCACTGCGAGGGATCGTCGCACGACCCTCGACGAAGGACGACCAGGGTCGACGGTCTATCGAGCTGGACTGCGAGCAGGCCGCGGCCGCCAACGGCACCCCGATGCACGGCTTCTCCGGCAGCCCGGTCGTGGTCGACGGGCTGGTCATCGGCCACGTCAAGCGCTTCCTGTCGGATTCGGCGGACCGGATGCGGCCGGCCTTCGGCAAGATCTACGCGACGCCGTCAGCCTCTGTGCACGCGCTGCTTGGCCGATGCCGGCCCGCGACGGCCGTCGACAGGTTGCCACCCGTGAGCTTGCCGGCCGCCGGCAGCGAGGCCGCGCACGCCGACATCGACAAGCTCAAGGCCATGCTGGACACCTCGCAGGCCGAGCGGGCCGCGAAGGAAGCGTTCGAATTGCAGGCGGCGGAATCGCTGATTCAGCTGGGCGCGCCCGCGGACGCCCTGCTCGCGCTCGACAAGCTGCCACCGGGCCTGCGCCGTGACCAACTCAGGGCGCTGGCGCTTGCGAAGACTGGCAGCGCTGAGAGCTTGGCCGAAGCGTTTCGCGTCCTGGAATCGCTGAAGAGCGCTGGTCATCGGGATCCCGAGACTCTCGGCATCCTCGGCGGGCGCTACAAAGACATGTGGCGGCGTTCGGGCGACCGCGACCACCTGAGGCTGTCGCATGGTGCCTACATGGCCGCGGTCGAAGCCGATCCGGGCAACCACTACACGGCCATCAATGCTGCCGCCACCGCGCTCTGGCTGGAAGACAAGGTCTTATCGCGACGCATGGCCAAGGACGTCTTCGATCGGCTGCAGGTCGTTCCCCGCACCGCACGGGATTGCTGGCACCTCGCCACCGAGGCCGAGGCTCTGCTGCTACAGGGAGAGCACGAGGCCGCCAACGTGCTCTACCGCAAGGCCTGCGCCAGTTGCGACCATGCGCCCGGCATCGTGGCGACTATCCAGCGCCAGCTCGACTTGCACGAGCGGGCGCTTGGCCTCGCTCACACCGACCTGGCTCGCCCCTGACGCGCGAGGCAACGTCGAACCCATTCGGGAGAGGATCCGCCATGCAGCTCTGTTTCGTGCTGATGCCGTTCGGCAAGAAGCCCGGCCCGTCCGGCCAGGTCATCGATTTCGACGCCGTTTGGCGCGACCTCATAGAACCTGCTGTGCGCGCCGCCGGCCTCGACCCGATCCGCGCCGACGAGGAGCAGGCCGGTGGCATCATCCACAAGGCGATGTTTGAGCGCTTGATTCTGTGCGACTACGCCGTCGCCGACCTGACCACCGCCAACGCCAACGTCTTCTATGAGCTCGGCGTGCGCCACGGCATCAAGCCCTGGCACACCACGCTCATCTTCGCCAGCAACGCCGGCCCGCTGCCCTTCGACGTGGCTCCACTGCGAGGCATGCCGTACCAATTGGACAGCGACGGCCAACCGGCCAAGCTCGACGAAGACCGTCAAACGCTCACGCAACGGCTCGTCGCTGCGCGGGCCAAGGACGTCGACAGCCCGGTTTACCAACTGGTCGAAGGGTTCCCGGACATCCAACACGAGAAGACCGACGTCTTCAGGACGCGGGTCGACTACTCACGCGAGGTCAAGCGCCTGCTCCTGGAGGCACGTACGAGCCGCTCCGTGGCGAAGGTGCGCGAGGTCGAGGACGCCGCCGTGGCGAAGGCCGGCTCGCTCGAGGACGCCGAGAGCGGGATCGTCGTCGATCTGTTCCTGTCCTACCGCGCCCTCAGCGCGTGGAGCGACATGGCGAGGCTGGCGAGGTCGATGTCCAGGCCCCTGGCCGGGACGACGATGGTGCGCGAGCAACGGGCCTTGGCGCTGAACCGTGCCGGGGACTCCGCCCAGGCCGAGGCGCTGCTGCTCGCGCTGATCGCCGAAAAAGGCCCCTCGTCCGAGACCTGCGGGATCCTCGGCCGTGTCTACAAGGATCGCTGGACTGCCGCAATCGATGCCGGGCAATCCGTCGAGGCGCGTGGCTGGAGTCGCAAGGCGATAGCCGCCTACATGCAAGGCTTCGAGGCGGATTGGCGGGATACCTACCCCGGCATAAACGCGGTCACGTTGATGGAGCTGGCCGATCCGCCCGATTCCCGCCGCCAGCGGATCGCACAGGTGGTCAGCTACTCGCTCGAACGCACCCTCGCGACCGGTCGCGCTGACTACTGGGCGCATGCGACGCGGCTGGAGCTTGCCATCATCCAGGGCGCCCCCGAGACGGCATCGGAGGCGCTCGCCGACGCGCTGGCCCACCTGCGGGAAGGCTGGGAAGCCGAGACGACCTTGAAGAACCTGCGCGCAATCGCGAAGGCCCGGCAGGCGCGCGGCCAATCCATCGACTCGATGCAAGAAGCGCTCGCCAGCCTGGAGACCGCCGCCGCGCGCAAGTCGCCCGACGCCTGACCGGCAGGTCGTCCAACGGTCATGCCGAGTCTCGGCGCCACAGGTTTACGCCTATTCACGCGCGGCGATTTATGGAGAGGATTGCACACTAAAAATGGCCAGTTCCTCAGGTGCGGCCGATGACGACCAGGGAAGACGATGCACATTGCGGGCGGTCTGTACAGGGAGACATGCCTCGTTCCCGAGTGGAACGCGGAGTACGGCTCTGGCGGGCGCGCCGCCGCCGCGGTGGCTGGGTTGTCGCCCGCCACGGTGCTGCATGCCTACGCGCCAACCGTCGGCTCGATCGGCCAGGATGCGCTCGAACGGCTCGGCGTGGAACTTCGCCTGCGGCGGTCGTCGCACGGCATCGCGTTCGCGTATTTCCACCCTCTGTCGACCCCACACATCGAGCCACGCAGGGCGGCGATAGTGCGGCATGCCCCCATCGAAGTGTCGGGCGAGGCGGTACTGCGGTTCGGATTCCTCGAGGGCGAGGCCGTCGTCCATGCGAACCGGGCCGTGTATGACCCGCAGACGTCCGTCAGTCCCGCAACGTTCGCGGACAACGGGTCGTGCGCCGACGAACTCGCGCTAGTGCTGAACGAGGCCGAGGCGCGAGCGCTCTCGGGCAGAAGCAACCTCCACGAAGCCGCAATCGCGTTGCTGCAACCAGGCGCTGCCCACGTCGTCATCGTGAAGGGCGGCGCCCGCGGAGCGCTGGTCGTGGAACGCGGCGGCGCCACGGTGGAGATTCCGGCATACAGGTCCGAGCGCGTGTTCAAGATCGGCACGGGGGACGTGTTCAGCAGCGTGTTTGCGCTGGAATGGGCCGAGCGAAAGCAGCCGGCGTTCCTCGCCGCGGAGCGTGCGTCGCGATCAGTCGCTGCCTACTGTGCGACCGGCATCTTGCCGTTGACGGCCGACGCGCAGGCGCCGCGCGAGCCCGTCACGCTGGAAGAAATGCCCGTGGTGCTGCTCGATGGCGTCGTCGACACGATCGGGCGCCGATTCGTGATGGAGGAGGCGCGGTCGTCGCTGCTCGAGCTCGGAGCTCGCGTGGCCTGCCCTGCGCTCGACGGCGTGTCGGCGACCGGCCCGGCATCGCTCATGTCGGCACTCGTGATCGGCGATGGCTTGCTCGGTGACCTCCAGCCTCGGCTGCAGGGCCTGGAGAGCGCCGGCATCCCGGTCGTCCTGCTCGATGAACTGCGTGCAACCGGCCTCCCTGCGCAGGGCAACCGCCACGTCACCGACGACTTCACGTCGGCCATCTACTTCGCGCTCTGGGCGACATCGTCCCGGCGCGACTGATCCGAAGCCAACCCGGCCACGCCCACCATGGCAGACATTTTCATCAGCCACTCGAGCAAGACGCAGGAGAACCTGCAGAAGGTGGGCCGCCTCAAGGAGTTGCTGTCCGACCGGTGGAGCGTCTGGTGGGACGATACGCTCGTCGGGCGACATACCCAGGTTATCCCGAACGAAATCGGAATGGCGAAATGCATGGTGCCGATCTGGACGCACGCCGCGCGCGCCAGCGACGCCATGCATGGGGAACTCGTCCTTGCTCGGAAGTCAGGCAAGGACATCGTTCCGGCGCGCCTGGAGGATTGCGACGCGCCCTTTGCATTCGGCACGTACAGCGACGTCGACTTCACGAACTGGAACGGCGAGGCGGATCATCCCGCGATGCTGCAACTCGCGCGCAAGCTTGCCTCCGTCATCCCGCCGGCGGCCAAGCCGCAGAGGCCCCACAGGATCTGGTGCGACCGTCTCGAATTGCCCGCATTGTTCATGTCGGTGTCCTCGCACGAGACCCAAGTCGCGCCGCTGCCGGCAGTGCAGGCACTGCGCATCTTCGGAGCGGATGCGGTACTGGTGTCGGCCTACGATCTCCTGCCGTCGCGGCGCGACGATGCGATGCTTGGCGAGCTGGAGAAGATCCGTAGGCAAGGCGGACTGGTGCTGGTGGACTCCGGCAATTACGAGGCGAGCCGCCTGGCCGACCGGAGCTGGAAGCCGCCGAAGTTCAAGCAGGCGCTGAAAGACGTCCCGCATGACTGGGTATTCAGCTTCGACGTCATTGAGCCTTCGCTGGGATGGAAAAAGGCGACACGGCAGGTCATCGATGCTGTCGAGGAAAACCGCAAGTACACTTCCGCTCCCGTCCTTCCGATCGTGCATGCGCCGTCCACCAAGGCCAAGGAGCGCGTCCTCAAGTGGCTCCCGGCGATGGTCCACGGCGTCGCCGACGCCCTTGCCCCGCCGATGATTGCTGTCCCCGAACGCGAGCTCGGTCGTGGACTGATGGAGCGGGCGCTCACCGTGCAGCGCATCCGACAGGCGCTCGACGAGCTGCCGTTTTACCAGCCGCTGCACCTGCTGGGCACCGGCAACCCCTGGAGCATCGTCGTGCTGGCCGCAGCCGGCGCGGACAGTTTCGACGGCCTGGAATGGTGCCGTGTGGTCGTCGATCGGGAAACCAACCGGCTCAACCACTTCCAGCACTTCGATTTGTTCACGTACCAGGGCGGTCAGGCGGAGTCCCCGCTCGTGTCCGAGGTGCTCAAGAACGACAATATCGATTTCAGCGCCAGGGCCGCGCTTCACAACCTCGACTATTTCGCGCAGTTGGCAGGGGAACTCCGCGCCGCGGCCGCGAAGGGTAGCTTCGAGGCCCTCACCGCGCGCATCCTCGGTTCCTCGCACCGGATACTGGCCCGCAAAATGCCGACATTGTTTCCATGACCTTCGCCACCCCCCACCGTTTCGAGCGCGCCGTCACGGCCATCTGCCCGGATATCCAGGCCCGCATCGACGCGCCGCGGTCCGAGAAGATCGACGACCGCACGCTGTGGTGGGAGTTGTCCTGCTGCATCCTGAGCAGTCAAGTGCCCTACGGCATCGCCTCGGCCGCCGCGGACGCGATCGCCCAGGCGGAACTGCTGCTCGGCCCCGCCAGAGATCAGGCTGCCCTGGCTGCCGGGCTCGAAGATATCCTAATGCATCGCCTGGTGTTGGGCGGCCGTCCCGTGCGCTACCGCTTTCCCGGATCGCGCGCGAAACAGCTCGCCGCCGCCCATGCCGCGGTGCATCGTCGCGACGCCAGCCTCACGGCCCTGGTCCAGGGCTTCGGCGATGCCTCGCAGGCGCGGCAGTGGCTCGTCGAGCACATTCCGGGTGCAGGGCCGAAGCAGGCCAGTATGTTCCTGAGGAACGCCGGGCTCACCTACTCGCTGGCAATCCTTGACCGCCATGTGCTCAACTACATGTCCGCGCTCGGTATCAGCGACCACCCCCAGCCCTACGTGTCCGGCCTGTCGACCTACTTGCGCTTGGAACAATCCCTGCGCGAACACGCAGCCCGTATCGGCTACGACGTCGGTCTGCTCGACTGGGCTATCTGGATCGTGATGCGCGCGGACAAGGAACCCAACATGGAGCTGGATTTCGCATGAGCATCGTCACCCTCGTCTCCGGCGGGCTGGACTCCACGCTCGTCGCCTGTCTTGCCAAGGAGGAAGGCGTCCACCAGTTCCCGCTGTTCGTCGACTACGGGCAGCGCGCCCGCGAGCGTGAACTCGCGGCATGCCGCTCCGCGATGGCGAGGCTCGGGCTGCCTGAGCCGCAGGTCGCCGACCTCTCGGGTTACGGCCGCCTGATCCGCTCAGGCCTCACCGACACCGGCCTGCGCATCATCGAGGACGCGTTCACGCCAGGACGCAACATGCTGTTCCTGCTGACCGCCGCAGCGCACGCGATGCAGACGAACGCCGACGCCGTGTCGATCGGCCTGCTGCACGAGGACACTAGTCTCTTTCCCGACCAGACGACCGCATTCCTGGTCGATGCGGAACACATGATCGAGCGCTGCATGGGGCGGCACATCCGGGTTCTTGCGCCGTTGTCGATGTTCCACAAGGACGAGGTCGTTGAGCTGGCGAGAAGCAAGGGCATCTCCGGCACGTACTCCTGTCACCTGGGCGGCGCGACGCCGTGCATGGACTGCATCTCGTGCAACGAATTCAAGTTCAAGGAGGATTGACATGGGCGGCGGCGGCGGCGGACGGCGATCCCTGGGCGACATTCGGGCGCTCGAACAGCGGGCCAAGGCGGCGCTGCAGGGCGGCAAGCGCAATGTCTTCATCAGTTTTGCAATGGAAGACCTGGACGAGGTCAATCTCCTGCGCGCTCACGCGAAGAACGAAAAGAGCGATATCGAGTTCAACGACTACTCAGTCCGTGAGCCCTACGACAGCGAGCGTGCCGAGTACATCCGCCTAAAGATCACCGAGCGCATCGAACGAGCGTCTGTGACCGTCGTGTATTTGTCGGAGTCCACTCCGCAGAGCGAATGGGTGAAATGGGAAGTCGAGAAGAGCTTGAGCCTTGGAAAGCGTGTCGTCGCGATGCACGCTTCTGACAAGCCGCCGTCGCGATTGCCTGCGTGGGTCTCCGAAAGGAAGATCGATGTCGTGGCATGGAAGAATTTGGCGAATGAACTGGGCCAATGAATCGCGGCGCTCCGATTCCCGGCGTGACCGGTCTTAGCGAGCGTCGAGCAAGAGGTCCCGACGAGACTTTCGGTCAGCGGGCAATGTCGGGTTTCAAGCTTCAATCCCGTTCCAACGGAAGAGGCCCTCACGTGGCCAAGATCGTCTGATCGCTAAGATTTCAATGAGGAAGGTCACGTGAACGATTCTTCGACTAGCCGGTCAATAGCCGAATCTGATGCGCTATCCGTGTCGGCGGCGCCACTCGTTTTCATCAGCCACGATACTCGTGATGCTGATCTAGCGGAGGCATTCAGTAAGCTATTGAAGAGCGTCAGTGCGGGAATGATCAAGACCTTCCGGTCTTCCGACAAAAAAGCGGTTCATCGCCGATTTCCGGGGAACGCAGCCCGGATTTTGAGGAAGAAATAGGCGTCGTCTCGGTAGCCGTAGGCCATGCGCTTGATGACCTTGATCTTGTTGTTGATGCCTTCAACCAGGTTGGTGCCGAGCGGCCATCGACAATGCGACAGGATGCCCTCGATGTAGCCTTTGAGGCCGATGGCGAAGGCCTTGAGTGGCGGGATGCGGCTGCGGACGGCGCGGCTGTACCACTGCTGCCAGAAGCGCCGGGCGTAGGCTTCGTGCTTGTAGCCCCAAAGCGCTTTCAAGTCGTCTTTCATGACATAGACGGTGAACAAGGCTCGGTTGGCGTGCAGCAAATCGCGCAGCCGGATCTTGTCCTCGGGACGCGTGATGTTCTCTGGGTTTCGGGCCAGCAGCCAGCGTGAAGTCTTGACCAGCTTGCGTGCCGGCTTGTCGTGACGGAGGCGG